>Ga0265342_10003433_pt1 | contig 13006 bp, 10 predicted proteins | sample 4CB327metaG_FD_203125 | JGI IMG/M metagenome (GOLD analysis project Ga0265342, IMG submission 203125) | Rhizosphere microbial communities from Carex aquatilis grown in University of Washington, Seatle, WA, United States - 4-CB3-27 metaG | ecosystem: Host-associated > Plants > Roots >...
GTTTTAGCGACAAGACCGGATAAAATCCCCTACAGCATCACCGAACGCAAAGAATTTTGGCATAACGAAGCTAAAGCCGCGGGATTATCTACCGAGACTAAATATTCCCAACAACCCCTTACCCCGGAAAAGATCGATACCAAGGCTATCGCCAATACGATCAGCGGCAAGATGGTCAAAGGTAATTCAACATTTAAAGAAAAGGATATAATGCGTAATATTGCCGCTGACAATTTAGGCAATATCGATGTCGAAGGTGCCAAGCAAATCTTCGATGAAGCAAAACAACAAGATAAAATCATAGCAATCGGCACGGATAAATTCGGTAATACCGTCTACTCCACCCCGGAAATGATCGGTCTGGAAAAGGAAATGTTAGCCCGTATCGAAAATATGGCCGCTAAAGAAAAATACGGTGTAGATACCAAAGCGGCAATCGAACACTGCCCTCATTTGACCCAGGAACAGCGAACAGCCATTGAATCAGCTTGCGGTAAAGGCAGCATTGCCGTGATCCAAGGCCGCGCCGGTACGGGCAAGACAACAATGTTATCGGTGGTCAAAGAAGCTTACGAAAAAGAAGGCTACAAAGTACAAGGCATTGCTTTTACCGGGCAAGCTGCCCAAAATCTCGAACAAGCAACCGGCATCAAATCCCAAACCATCGCCTCATGGCAGAAAGGCCAGGACCCGGAAAATGAATTTAATCAGGATCAAAAGATCGACAATAAAACCGTTTTAGTCTTGGACGAAGCCGGAATGATCGGCTCCCGCCCGATGTCCGAAATCTTGGAAAAAGCCGATCAGGCTAACGCCAAAATAATCTTAGTCGGCGATGAGCGTCAATTACAACCGATTGAAGCGGGCGGCGCGTTAAAAGCGGTGGATCAAAAATTAGCCCAAATAAAACCCGAAGCTTCCAGCCGCATGGAAGATATCAAGCGTCAGCACGAAGCATGGATGAGGCAAACAGTCAAAGAAGCCGCCCAAGGCCATACCAAAGAAGCATTAAAAGAGTTAGACAAGCACGGTAAGATTGAAATTTATAACTCTCCGCAAGAAGCCCGATCAAAACTGGTTAACGATTATATAAAGGAAAATACCGAAAACCAAAAAGACGGTATTATCCTCACCAACCACAAAGCCGATGCCGCCAAGATCAACCAAGAGGTCAGGGAAAAATTACAAGAACAAGGGAAAATCAAAGAAAACAGACTAGAGGTGGATAACGGCTCACGTAAAATTACCCTAGCCGAAGGCGATAGAGTCATGTTTACCCGTAATGACTACCAGATCGACGTACGTAACGGCCAGCGCGGTACGGTCAGCGAGATCGATGAAAAGAATAAAACCATCAAAGTAGAAATGGATAATAAACAGGATAAAACAATCGATACTGAAAAATATAACCACATCGAATATGGTTGGGCCTCCACCACCCATAAATCCCAAGGCGCAACCGCCGAAAAAGCTTACGTCTACGGTCATACCCAAGAGCCGATGGCTTCCCAACAATCAACCTACGTACAGATCAGCCGCGCCAAAGAAGAAACGAAAATATATGCCGTAAACGGCGAGCGATCAATTGAGCGGCCTTGGCAACAAGAACAATCCGGCAAAGAAAACAGCCTAGTCACCGGTGGCCGCGAGCGCAACGACGCCATGAACGAATTAGAGAGATCTTGGGGTAAAGATTCGGCCAAAGAAACGACGCTGGACTACTCGCTGCAGAAAGAAATCACGCCGGAAAAAGATATCGCACAAGAAAAAGAAATCACCAAACATAAAGAAAACGAAAAGGATTTTGGGTTAGAGATGGGGATGTAAACTCAGGGGCTTTTAATATTTCATTCTTTGTCAAATAAACATCCCAAAAAAATCTTTGTAACCCCACCAAACAAGTAGTTAGGCAGTTTTAATATTTTTACGTGTTTCGTTAATCCCTTTTTCTATATCATATAAAAATTGCGACGTTTCTTTAAAGTGCAGCACATTAGGACAAGCAAGCTCTATTAACGCTTCAAGCATATCATTAAACCATGATAAATCGTCCTTCATGGGCGGTATAGCGTGAGAATAAGCGAGGTATACAACAGCGCGCGTTATTAAATTAGGATCTCGCTCCTGCCCAGTTATAAATTCGACATGCTGCAATGCTTTTTCGAAATATTTTTGCGCTAACATATTTCTTTGCTCAAAATCTATAATATCAGATATGTCTTGCGGATGAGGCGTTTGCCATAATGTTTGGTTTGCCACTTTTTCACAGGCTTCCAGTAAAGCGGATTTATTGAGTTTTTTGGGGTTCATACAAATTACCTTCTAAAAAAATGCTATCATTTAATATATGATAACCTAGCGCCTTCAAAGACCCCGCCACCAACTTGAACAATAAACAGAACAACTGTATTTCTCCCAATACCGCTTTTCCCACATCTGCTGGCCATCGCTAGAAAATTTTACTGAATCTTTCATAACGTTAAAAACTGGCTCGGTTATCCAAGAGACTTTGGCGCCATCTCGCAAAGAACATAATTTGGCAGCGTAATTGGCTGCTCTACCAACCCAAACTAAATCATTTGATCCTCGAACGCCAGTTTTTGCTACCCACAACTTACCAGTATCAATTCCAACTGCCTGTTGCGCTCTAAAAGAGTTATCGGGATATTGCTTTTGCAATTCATCATTAACAATTTTCTGTACCGCCCAATTAATGTTTAATGCCGTCTTAGCGGCATTTGTATTCTTATAATCTCCGATATAGACAGCCATAACGCGATCACCATCAAATGCAGTTATTTCGCCGCTATTATCTCGAATAATTTTGCAAACCGCTGCAAGATACGCCTTGTAAACTTCTGCGGCAAAATGATCCTTCTGGAAATTAACCATGTTTGTTGACTCGGCCAAATCGGCGTACAGCACCGTTCCGTCTAGCACAACAGTGTTATTGCCAAGGGGTATATCATCCGTATCTGGAACTTTTTGCCCATCACGTTTCACCCAAGAATTCTTAAAAATACCTTGGACTTCTTCACGAATATCGTCCGCTAATGCCATAGTACTATCACCTAACGCCCATTTCCTTTATGCACTTCATGATTTCAGCACTAGCAGAAGCAACATCAACTTTTTTGCCCTTTTTAACGTATTTAAACTTTATCGGTGTTAAACCAAATAAATCGCTTGGTATTTTTACTGGATTTTTACCTTTCGGCATTAAAAAATATGTACGCTTTCTACCGATAGCCCCCATAAATAATCCAAACTCAAGCAACACATTATCTCTTGGCCCTCTCATAGATTTATTACGACTTGTAATAACATCATCTGGGCCAAAAAGCAATACAGCAAAATCTACTATTTTAAGTTGGTTTTCAAGTTCTTCAATCGTACTCCGCGACGGCCTAAACACATCTTTATACCAAGGAAGAACTGTCACTTTGGTAGTGTCTATGCCCTTAATCAAAGTCTGAGCTATTGGTTTTGATTCCTTAGATGAACCAATAAATAAAATAGGTCGCGTATTTGACTCCCTAACAAACTTATTACGGTTACGAAGCCTACGGCCCAATTCTACTGCCAGCTGACGCCATATTTGCGGATATTGTTTAGCTATTCTTTTAAAATTACGCTCAGTAATTCTTGCAACTACTGTTTCTTCCTCGGCAACAACGGACGCTGACCTTTTAGCACTAGGATCAATTAACGCCATTTCCCCAACATGAGTATTAGCTTCTCGGAAAGCTACAATTACTCTATGCACCATAATGGCAACTCGCCCTGCTAATAAAAAAAATAAATCGTTATCCGCTGCATTTTGCGAAATTAAACGTTTACCCTTCTTGTACCCTTCAAGGCTTACGCATTCTGCCATCTTCTTTGCGATTGCCGCGTTATGGCATACTACCATTTGATTACGTAAAGCCGAAATTACGTTATTTCTATTCTCTTTGCCTTGAAAGCGCCTAATCATTTGACTTCTTTCATAAGTTTTTGGCAATAATCATTACCGTGTTTTTTGCACCAAATCGATCCGCATACATAAGCCTTATCAAAATCAAAATACTCCTTTTGTGACACATCTATTTCTTTCCAAAGCGATGTGGGCACAACAGTAGTATTTCCCGAACAGCCACACGATAAATAAGCATACTTCTTGAACTTAGGTAAATTAATCTTCTCGAATACCCTTGCAGAAATTGCAATTTGTTGAGAACCTGCCAATGCCGCAAGCTTAGCGGCCATGTTGACTGGCTTGCCAGCCCATACAACGTTTTGCCAATCTCCACGAAGACCTATTTTCTTAAATAACGCGTGTTTCTGATCGATACCGATATGCACATCAATCTTAAAATCCTTAATAATATTCGACAACAAGTCAGAACATAAAGTCTTAAATGTAACAGCTGCACATAGTGATTTTATTGATGAATTTTCTCCGGTAAATATACCGAACCCTCCGTCACCCTTTATGTCTATAAATTCACAATCATAGTCTTGCAAAGTTTTGACCATATTATCAACAAATAATTGATATACCTTGGCTGCAACCTTTGGTAATTTCACAACCTGTAGCTTCGTAGATCCAATCATATCGATATAAACACAAGAAAGATCGGCTACTTGCAACCATTTTTTGCCCTCTAACGGGATATCCTTCCAGTCAGGCACTGAATTACGATTTTGAATATCAAACTCTTCCTTCAAAACACGATCTATCTCCGTTTTCTGTTCACTCAAAAAATCATAAGGCAGCTTCATGCAAACACCTCACTTTAATTCCCTCCGAACGCCTGATGAAGCAACGATTGGAATAAATGCTCGGCTTGGCGCAAAGATTCCTGATTATTTTTCACAAGCGTATTGTTCCTTGTCATGATCATTTTATATTTTTCCAAATCGTCCGCCCGGGGCACAGGAACCATAAGCCGAGAAAGATAGCCTTCTGGCACTCGTTGCTGTCCTGCACTCCCAACAAACCGCACGGCTGCGCGATGTCTCACGCTTCCAAGCCTGACTAAACCCAACAACCATTCTGAATTCGTTTTTGTCGTTGGCCTAATAACATGCCACTCCGTAGAACCAAATCCTATGCCGTTCCTCAACCCATTAGCTATTGCCGACTTTCCGTTTTCCATGCATGGCGTAATTTTGGCAAATAATACATCGCCATCTTCAAAACATGTATAGCCCCTCTTTACTTCTCCATAGCTTCTTACTTGGTTGCCTGCGACTTGTCCAGTTTTCTCATCCACATCCGCCATAGGAATAAAGCTAACCTCATCTATATCATTTAACCGAGGATCAATACTAGGATTTATCAAGGCAATATCTTCTAGGCCAGTAACGGCTACATCCTTATCGAGAGAATAAGGATCACCAAATATCTGAATAAAACTGGCCTGAAGAAACGATTCGCTTATCTTAAGCGCATAACGACGCAGGCGACAAAGACGATCGGCTTGATCTAAACGAGCAACAATTTTCTTTTGTTCCGATAAGCCAGACAATGGCACTTGAAGAGCCTGAATATCATCGATAATAATCCCCTTGACCGTAGCTCCGCTAGCCTGTGATTCCAAATACGGGGCGACCGAAGCCAAATAATAATTTAAATATTTTGGATCTATCTTGGAATTACAAAAAAGCGCCTTGAGATCCTGATTAATAGCAACGTCCATAGCGTTAATACTGGCCTTACCAACCGACATTCTAGTGCACAAAATAACATTACCAGCGGGGATTAATCGCGAAGCAGAATTATCAAGACCAAGCTGAGATATTCGTTCCTGTGAGCTACTGATATAAAAAGTATCAGTAAAATCTTTAACGGTTATCCACGGTATATTTCCGTTATAGTATTCTGGTTTTTTACGGCTCGGAGTGCCGCCCCCAACAATCGTCACGACATCCCCCAACCGTGTCATTTCTGCATTCATTTCTTGCTCACTAAATCTTTTAATTGCGAAAGGCTCTTCTGCGCAACAGCATCCAATTTTTGCAATCTCTCGATCGTTACCGTAGGCTTTTCGTAATAAACTTCATCCTGCTCAATCTCACGATATCGACTAGCAGATAGATCGTATTTATTCACTTTTAATTTATCTTTAGCTACCCAAAATTGTCTTGTTAGCTGATTAACCTCATTTTGAATCGGCAAAATTTCTTGATGTACTTCATCGAGCTTGGCTTGATCGACTTCTAACACCTTACGCGCTTTATCATTAGCATCACCCGCGATCACTTGCTCAAAAGTTAAACGATTAACGTCCGCAAGAAGACCTAAGCGTTTCTTTTTTAATGGTGCAATCTTTTCTTGAATCTCGGCAAGACGCTTGCCTCTCGTTTGAGAAAACTTTTTATCAAAACGATTCTTCCAACACTCAAGAATATCTGGGATATCGTTTTCACTGATTTTCTGGCGTTTATCATCTAATGAAAACCCATCATGCTCCATATCGTAAAACCAAACTTTCTCGGTTGAAGCCCCCTTGGTAAAAAAAAGTATGGCCGTAGAAACACCAGCATACGGGCGGAAAACTCCAGAAGGCATCGACACAACACCGTCAAGCCGATTCTCTTCAATTAGCTTCTTTCGAATCTCAATATGCGCTTGGTTTGAACCAAATAAAACACCATCAGGAACAATAACGGCCGCGCGTCCACCATTTTCAAGAAGTCTTAAAAATAAATGCAGAAAAAGAAGCTCGGTTTTTTTACACTTTGTCGGCAATGTTGGGTTAATATCTGATTGGTCAATCGCCCCCTTAAAAGGCGGATTAGCGAGGATTATATCGAACTTACTCGCCTCATTGTACGCTTTTGACAATGTATCGGTATGTTTAAAATTAGGCGATGAAATTCCGTGCAAAATAAGATTCATCGAACCAATACGAAGCATGGTCATGCCGGAATCATTATCATAAGCGGTAATAGCTTCCTTCTGGAGAAACCCGTGCTGTTCTTTAGTCAGCTTATCGCCTACAAGCTTATGCGGAAAACCTTCTTCATCATAAGCGAGAACCTTTGGGTCGGTGTTTTTCTCCAAAATGTATTGATAAAAATTAACCGGAAAACCGCAAGTACCCGCCGCGGGATCACACATCTTTTCGCCTGGACGCGGATCAATCATCTGCACCATCATACGAATAATATGGCGAGGTGTTCGAAACTGTCCGTTTTCGCCAGAGATATTCAAACGACTAAGTAAATATTCATAAAGATCGCCTTGCACATCCTGATTCTGGCTTGATATCTGTAACTCATCAATTAAACGGCATGCTTCAATAAGCAAGCTGGGGCGTTTAATCTTAAACTCGGCATTTTCCATCTGCTCGGCAAATGAGCCTCCTTCGCCACCCAAGTCTTTCATAAACGGGAAAACTTTTTCTTTTACAACTTTGAGCGCTTCCTCTGCCTTAAGGTTTGACCAATGTGACCAACGAAGCTCTTTATCTTTAAAAATCGGTGTGTATTTAGTTTTTCTTAGCTTAGCTGAACGCTCATGATCTTCTTCAATTTCTTCCAGTCGCTTCAAAAACATAAGATATGAAAGCTGCTCAACCGCATCTAGCGGATTAGGAAGACCGCCCGACCATAACTTATCCCATAACGCATCAACTTTTGAACGTAAATTTGTATCGGTCAGCATATTAAGCCTCTATTGTTTCTGCAAATTTTAATAATCCACGCACATCATCTGCTGTAAAAAGTTTATCCACAGCATTTCTGCCAAAATTCGTAAGTGGCGGTTCGTAAAGATCCGCTTCAACCAATTTTCGTTTTTGTAAAAATACGCTTTGAACCGCCCGCAAAAATAAAATCTGATCCCCCGAATAGCTATGCGCCATAATAAAATTCTCAAAACATCTTTGAACAACCGATGAATATTCTGGAATAGCATCAAGCGACAGAATATGCTTAATAAACCCAAGAAAACTATTTACCTTTAAACCATATGCGCGTTTGATGTTCAATTCAGAAAGATGTATATCACCACCTGCCAACCCTTCATGTAATGTTTTCTCCAACGAGATCAAATCTTCTTCACTAACTTCCTTGCCTTGCCGGATCGCCTCAATCGCTGGGTGTTTATCTATAATAGAAAGAACTTTCTGCTCCACGCGTTTACGGTATTCTTCAACATGGATTTGCTCACCACCTTCGCCAATGGAAATAAGTCCGCGAGTGTCGATAAAATCGGGTAAATCGATCTGGATAAAAGTATTCTGCCTGTTTCTGCGATTGCGCATCACGCCAGCCAAATCCGTGATAACCTGACGTAACTCCTTTGGAGTGGCGCTTGCCAAACGATTGGAAAGACACAAATCAACTGACGTTTTATATTTCGCCTCTTTCAATATATACTCAGGTAAAAGGCTAACGTCTTCAGCAATAGATTGCAGAAGCTCTACTGACACCCTGCCATTAATGGCCTGATATCGTAAACGCTCAACCTTACTGGTAAAGGTCTCAGCCGCAACGTCTACATCCCCAACAAATCTCAAAAGTGGCCCGATTTTTAAGCGTAAAAATTCAATCTTATCTTTAGTTAATAATGTCCAAAATTCATCGCCCCAGGCGTCTTCTATATCTGGCCAAACTTTTCTTACTGAAAAACAGTCTACGGGAATTCGCGCGATCATTAATCTTAAATCACTTACGACTAAAGCATAATCTTCGGCTTGTTTATCCCGCTCTGTACATTCAAGTATTTTTATCCGGGTATTGAATATCGAAACTAAAACCGGAATTATCTGCTGCACAGGGCCATCGGCTTCTTTTTCAAAATTGTTCTGCCAAAAGTCAATTATCTTAAATTCTGTCTTCTTCCCCTCTGGCAACCTTTCGTGGTACATACAAACCGCATTACTTCTTGTACCGCGACCAATCATCTGCCACATTTTTATCTGCGATTGAACAGGCTTCATAAAAACTAAATTCACAACTTCCGGCACATCAACGCCCGTATCAAGCATATCAACTGAAATTGCGATCCTAGGAAGATTATTCTTTTTGAATTTAGTAATTAGCCCATCGCCATAGCTTCCATCACGAACGCGTTCCACGCCAGAAGTTATTACTTGGACAAGGTCTAAATGTTGCGGATACATTTCTTCAAAAACCCCGCGTATGCGCTGTGCGTGTTCTTTTGTCATCGCAAAAATTATTGTCTTACCCGGAAGTTGACCAGACTTATCTTTAAGACACGCATCCCAAATTTCTTCCCACTGTTTCCGAATCGTATCTTTATTGCTGACTAAAACCTCGATATCTGTTCCGGAATAATCAATCGCATCGGGGTCTATCCCCTGAGTGACCAAAGCATTTTTATCTTCTTCGCTAAGGTCTATACCCTTAATGCCCTTTCGCTGGAATCCAGTCTGGGCTTGATAAAGGCTAAAATCTACCAGATACTTTTCATTAACAGCCGTCTTGTACTCATAAAAAAATGTCGGCGTACTATTTGCACAATCAAACACACGAAAGGTATCACGATCGATAAAACTAGCCGGTGTCGCTGTCAGGCCAACCATGCGCGCGTCGAAATAGTCCATAACTTCCGAAAATCGCTGAAAGATAGAACGATGGGCTTCATCAAAAATTATTAAATCAAAAAATCCGGGACTAAACTTTGTAAAACAAACGTTCATTGTTTGCTCGGTAGCAACGAATAAACGCTTTGAAGTATCAATATTGTGGGTATAAATTCTGTCGCGGGGCTCGTTGGGCAAATGGGCTTTAAACCCATCTGACAATGCTTGCTCGACAAGGGCATCACGATCAGCCAAGAAAAGAATATTGCGCGCTTGATTTGTTTTTAAAAAAATATCTATAAGCGCCATCGTTGTACGCGTCTTGCCAGTGCCGGTTGCCATCACAAGCAAGGCGCGCCTTTTGCCGTCAGCAAAAACCTCACAAACTCTGCGAACAGCTTCTTGTTGATAAGGACGGCTCGCAATCGCTCTATTGACTAGCGTTTCATTCAAAGGCTTATGGTTTTGACGAAGAAAAAGCAAGCGGTTCAAGTCATCAGGACTAAAAAATCCAGCCACTAGACGCGGATGCGCAAGGCCAACTTCCCAAAAATAAGTATTAACTCCATTCGACATAAAGCCAAACGGAGTATATTCTTGCTTTTTACTAATATCATTTATATATTTGCGTAATTGTTCATCGGCTTCGCGGGGATTTCGGCTGGCTTTCTTCGCCTCGACTACTGCCAAAACATTATTCCTAGAATCATAAAGACAATAATCCGTCACCCCATTCCAAGGTTCCTTATCGTAACCATCAACAGGAACTTCCCTTAGAACCTTGGTGTGGTCATTTAAATCCCAACCAGCCACGATTAACAGCGGATCAATCAGCCTTATCCTAGTTTTAGCTTCGCTTAAATTATCTTGTGACATAAAGTATTCAACATTATACACCATCCGAATAACTCGAACAAATAAAAGCATGCGCGCAGGCGGCATATCCAGCTTCTTCCCTTGAACAAGGTTTTATTCCTTTAAAGGGGAAGGCGAAACCCCGACGTGTCGGGGTAAGCGGGAGGGCGGGTATAAAATAAAGCCGGCGCGCGCAAAAAACGGGAGAGCGTTCCCGCCTTCGGCGCGTTCCTGCCTTACTAGGCTTTAAGCGATCAACCTTTTTCTTGTGGTTTCGGGGAATATTGCCATTTATGGATGATTAATTCTTCCCCGCGTTGCACAACCACTTGAATTGTTGCGGCTTTGACTTCCAGTTCCAAGTCTTTTTCCTCGTTGCTGATTATTTTAAACAGATTATCCGGCAATTGAGATAACTTCATTTAATACTCACTCGGCAACATCAGCACCCGATCAACCAACCAAAGCTTAATCTTAGGCATGGGGTAATCGGTATATGGGATATGTTGCTTTACCAATATCGGGCAATCGCTGTCCTCCTTCATGGTAAGTATAGCCGTTTTATTTTCGTTGATCGTTAATTCCCATATCTGGAAAGGCACTGCCGCTATTCTCTTGGTCTGATAGCTGGCGATAGCGTCAATCAGCCAATGAGCTTTGGCGTTATCGGCTAAATACTTTACCCCTTCGGTATAGTGGATATTTAACCAATGACGGTAACATGTTTCGGAACCGGTAAACTGTTCAAGATCAATACTTGCTTCGTACATTTTACACCTACCTTTTAATTCGTCCTCTTTCGTCCTGCTAACCCCTTGCAACACTACCAGCGCTTTACTTTGCCTAACCCCCTTTTTGTTTGTGCCGGTTTCCTGCTTCATTTTTTTCACCCCTCACACGGATTAGCTACCGACAGGAAAAGGGCTTAGGCGGGTTATGGAAGGAAAATTGAGGCTCACGAAGTTCAGCGCGGCAACCGAAACCGCAGGTTTGCGGTAAATGCCGTGGAGATGAATTTTCCTAGAATAAACCGGCCGCTAAAGCCCAGAGCAAGACGAGCGGCAGTCAAGTAGGAACGCAAGGCATAAGCCGCGTAGATGCTTGACGGTTTAAGCGAGACTTGCGGTATGCTCCTGGGATCAGTGTGAGGGGTTACGAGGTACGATCAGCGAACAAGATACAAGGCGCAGCGAATACGCCACATAAAAATCAACTGTTTCTGCCTACGAGTTCCGTTTTGCAAAATTCTAATCTCATCTCTTTACATATTTTTTCAAATACCGGAGCCGAAGGATCATCGTTGGGAAATAAAAATTTCTCATTAATATTCATACGGTTTAAATGACTAAATAAATCTGCTTTATTTTCTTGAGGTATTACAAATTTTATTAATTTGCTCTCTAAATTTATCTCCAAATCTCGAAAAGGCTTTTCCTGCTTTGCTTTTCTACTTAAGTTAAAAGATTCGTACAAACTTTTTTCAAAACCACCACCATTATTAAACGTTAAAAATCTTCCTTTTTGGCGCTTGAATCTTGTGTTTTGCCTTAATTGATAATCGTATAGACTTCCCGAAAATACCATACAGGATGCAAAACCTTTTTGGGTAATGTTTTCGCTTCTATAATTGCATTCTACCCTATCTGAACCAGCACAATTCACATTCCTAACCTTTCCGCTTAGCACATGACACTTATAAAGTTTTGCCAGATTTATTGCCCAAACTACACCATCGCCAGCAAGATTATCAAAATTTTTAACCGCAAAATATAAGGCAACGAATAAAGATTCAGTAAAATCTAAAAATCTTGTAGACATACCATGGTGCTGCATCAATGCCACGGATTCAATCTGGCTAGCGATTGCGATATTCGCAAGCTTTGCCTTTTGTATGAAATTTTTGATAAAACTTCTTTCTATGTCCCATTCGGGATCTACTAACCAATAATAATCATAACTCAGTTCATCAAGTAACCGCTCAATAGAGGTTTTTAACGGAAAACCCTTTTCCTGCCCGCGGAAAACCCAGTATTCCGGAAATTTTAGAGTTAAAATATCTGAGATATCGTTAATTTTTACTTCACAAAAACTCATCCGCCTCCCTTTCCCTTGCACAAGCAATTATCGAATTATCCCATTGCACTACCTACCATACTTATACCACATTTTACGCATTATCAACAATGATCCATGTTTTTTCATCGAATAAAATATAGGCTTTCTTTCCAAAAGGGCGTCCCTTTTAAGGGACAGATGGGCAGCGAATGTTGCGGCGCGATTTTAGCGACGCTAAAACAATAGTCTATCCCGCACAGCGGGATTGTCTATTGAGCGCTAAACGTTCGCGAGGGTGGGCAGGGTAATATAGGTTGCTTTCCATATTTTGCTTTTTGCCATCTTCAAACCAGCCGCATTGATTCATGGCACAACCCCGCAAACTCGTAATGTGCGGAACGCCTTTTTCCACGAAAAATTGCGCGTAGGATCAACCATGGGGGTAAAACAGGGTCATTTTCACATCAGACATTATGCACCAATCTCGACCGGCAATATCTTTCGCTTTTCTCTTTTTACCCATGGCTTTCGTGTGATAAAATATCCGCATGTCTAAG
>Ga0265342_10003436_pt1 | contig 13001 bp, 11 predicted proteins | sample 4CB327metaG_FD_203125 | JGI IMG/M metagenome (GOLD analysis project Ga0265342, IMG submission 203125) | Rhizosphere microbial communities from Carex aquatilis grown in University of Washington, Seatle, WA, United States - 4-CB3-27 metaG | ecosystem: Host-associated > Plants > Roots >...
ACCACATCATGCATTTCGGACAACCTGCTCATCAGCGCGCCGTCGGAAAGGTCCTTCCATTCCGCGGACATGTCGTCAATGCGACGCGCGGTTGCCATCAGCTCAGGCTCGCTGCCCATCGAGGTGACGGAGCCGGCAGCGGAGTGGAGACGCGAATCGAGCCCCGACAGAAGCGGATCCGGTTTGACGATGTGGCTGCGAAAGAAGTCCCGAGACAGGTCACTCATAGCTTGTAGCGCTCCTGAAGGAGCTGACGGAGCTTGCGCCACGCCTGCTTGAGAAGCGACTCCGAGGGTAGGCGAAAAAGAGCCCTTCCCGACTGGCCTTGGGATAGTGCAACAGGGGCCTCATGCGGCAGATCGAGTCTCACCTCGTAAAAGGTCTGTGCGGCCTTGATGCCCGTGGTATCCGCGGCGCTGAGCGAAACGTCTCCCCCCGCACCAAGACCGAGTGCCGCGGAAGGGAGCGCCGTCTGCTCCATGGGAATCTGCTGGAGCCGGGGGGGATGCACGGTTGTGCCCGCCTGGCCCGAAATCCGTACCTCGGTGGCTCGTATCTCTCCGGAGAAGACGCGTGAGACGTCCCGCTGGGACACGACGGCGGAGAAATAGAACGACGCGTCGTTTACCACCTGGCCAATTTGTGCTCCGCGTGGCATCCACATGCCCAGGGACTCGCTCAGGTACGGCGCGACCCAGATTCCCGGCACGCTCGCTGTAAGAGTGAGAGAACCACGCTCTTCCATCATCTGTTCGAGCTGGAGCTGGATGGACATCATGATGCCGTCTACGGTCTTCACATCCGCGACATTGCCCTGGAGCGCCCGCTGGCGCTCGGCCAGAACCTGGGCGAGCTTGGCTTCCAGCTCCTGGATGCGGAGATCGAGCTCCCTGCTCTCCATGCGTACGAGCGCGTCTCCCGGGCGTACCCGCGCCCCGGAATTCATCACCACCTGGGCAATAGCGCCCGCGGCACGTGTAACAACCAGTTGGCTTTCCCGGGCTTTGACCACACCCGGGCTCTTGAAGCTATTGGGAAACGGGCAAAAATAGAGGAAAGCTGCAACCGTTACAACCGCACCGACACAGACTCCCACTGCCCGCGCGCGCGTCTTCTGCAGTTTTGGATCAGCCGCAAGGTAGTGAATGAGGCGGAGCGCGGGTGTCAGGAGCCACGAGATGGCGCAGACAACCGCCATGACGATGCCGGCAAGCAGAAATCTGTCCGCAAGGAGCAGGAGTATTCCGCCAAAGACCACGACACGATAGATGCCGCTGAGCACGCCGAATACGGAAAGCCAGAATCCTTCCGCGCGGGAAGCCGAGGGGCTCCGTGACTGCTTCATGCCGAAGCCGTAGCGCTCCACCAGGTGACGGAGATGCATGGTGGCCTGGGCATGGAGGTTGGGGATGTCCAGAAGATCGGAGAGCATATAGTAGCCGTCGTAGCGCAGCAGCGGGTTGACGTTGAAGACAATGGTGGAAACGGAGGCGACGAAAATCAAATTGTAAGCGAGGGAATGAACCACGCCGGTTCCCGTGTTCGCCCAGATGATGGCCGCGCACGCGGCAAAGAAGATCTCTACGATCATGCCGGAACCGCCCACGAGCACCCGCTTCCACTTCTCACGGAAAGCCCAGGCTGCGGTGGCATCCACGTACGGCAATGGGCTGAAGATGAGGAACATCACCCCGAGGGTATGTACCTCTCCGCCGAAGCGGCGCACGGCGAACGCGTGGCCGAGCTCATGAAGGCATTTTATGAGAACGAGACCCGCGTAGAGGAGCGGTATGTTGCCCAGAGCAAGGACCCCTTGCGTCTGCTCTCCTAGAAGGGCGGCTTTGCCGACCACTTCAATGATCGCCCACGTCACGACGGCCACCCAAAGAACCACCCCGAAGGGATTCATGAGCAGTCGGACAAACGGGAGGAACCTCTTCAGCGTATTGTCGGGATCGATCAAGGGGATGCGGGCGAACATGATGTTCATGAGAGTTGAGCGTGTGACCTTCTGCTTCTGCTTGGTATAACGCTCGAAGAGCTTCTCGCTGTCCGGTGGCAACTCGAAGTGGAGAAGGTTGGCGTGGTAGAGCTGGGCGAGGAGCTGAATCACATCTTCCTGACCCGGAGCATCCTCCGCGTCCCGGCTCATGCTCTCCTCCCACACCTCCTCCACCGTTCGCTTCATGGAAAGGCGGGCGACAAACTCATACGCGGCGGGGCGGAGCCGGAAGAACTGCCCACTGAAAGGGTCGCAGAGCACGTACCAGCGGGATCCCCGGAAGAGCTGTCGGTGGACCTTCACCCCGGCGGACAGGCTCACGTGCTGGTTGGCGATGCGGTACCACGACTCATGAAAAATCCGGCTCTCTTCCACCATAACGCCTGCTCCTACCACCAGAGCCGCATGCGCAGGAAGTCGATTGTCCGATGCGTGGCGAGCCAGAGGAGTGTTTTTTTCCCCGCATTCAGGCGCGCAACGCCGGTCATGCCGGGCCGCCACCAGCTCGCTTTGGCGCCGGTGAGCTCGGCCTTGGCAATGAAGACATTACGCTTCTCCTTGGCGATCGCGACCGGCTCCAACCGGGACAGCTGCACCGCAAAGTGCTCTTGGGGACGGCTGGCCAGCGCGATCTCCCCTTGCATTGCAAGGGCGAGCTCGTGGAAATCGCTCTCGTTCACCTCCAGCTCCACGTAGAGATTGTCGATCCGCCCGAGCTTCAAAAGGGGATCGCCTTGGCGTACCGGGCTTCCGATCCTGTCTATCAGGTCCCCTTCAACGATGGTTCCGTCAAACGGCGCGCGGATGACCGCTTGATCAAGCTGGTAGCGGGATAGCTCCAATCGCGCGGCCGACTGGTCGCGGAGCGCCGCGTTGATCCGCATATCGGCGAGCGCGCCGGTGCCCTGCGCCTTCTCGACCTCGCGATCGTAGCGCGCTTTTTCCGCCACGATTTCAGCTTCGCGCAAGAGGAGGTCCGTCTTGTCCAGGCCGAGCAACACCTGCCCCCGGATCACGCTGTCGCCGATGCGGACGGATACTTTTTCAATGCGACCATCGAAGGGCGCGGTGAGGTGCACGATCTCATCCGTGCGCAGGCCGGCAACAGCGCTGATGTTGTACGGCGCTCGTGCAAGGAATACGACGCCGAGGAGCGTGGCCACGAGGAGTGCGACTCCTTTTGCACCTGTATGCTGGTACCCGAGAAGACCGGCCAGCATCTCCCTCAACGCGCGGGCCGCGCGGGCACCGAACCAACGATCCGTGCGTTTCAGGTCGGACAGCCGGCGTGAGGCATGGTCGCAGGAGAGTCGCAGAAGGCGCAGCTCGGTCTCCGAAAACGGCGTGGTGCTGCGTTCGCAACTGCAGACAGCGATCCCTTCCCCGTCTTCCCGGAGAGGGAGCGAAACCATATTCGTGACATCCAGGGCTGCCATGTACGCCTCATGATCGCGGCGGAAGGGCCCGCCGACCTCCACGGCGGGAAGAACGATCTCCACGTTCTGGTCCAGCGCCTCTTCCATGGCCGCTTCCAGCTTTTGGATGGACTCGGTCTTGCGCTCGAATCGATCCACCCGGCTGATTGCCTGGACGCGTATATAACCCTTGTCCAGCCACCCGAGGCTGACACGTTCGCTGCGCATTCTGGTGGCAAGCTCATTGCAGAACACCATCGCCGTGGACAGGAAGCGCTTCTCCGCGTTCAGGAGCACCATAAGGTCCAGAACGCCCGCAAAATGCCCCACACGGATCCGCGCCTCCGAGGCGACCCGACCAAGCTGGTAGGTTGCCGGGACATCGCTCACGAGCTGCAAACGGCGCAGGATCTCGGGTGCCGTGTCGGTGGAAAGCGAACCCCTGAAAAACGCCGCAATGCAGCAATCCTCCGCGGAGTCGGTCTGGAGGTGCACGACCATCGAGTAACTGCCGTCCTTTTCACCATGGGCAGTCCCCTCTTCGATGCAATGGGCGATGAGATCCGGGATGCTTTCAAGGCGTGTCTCAGCGGCGCCGGCAGCGGCGAGTGCGCCCGGTGCGACGGCAAGCAGTCGCCAGCCGGCCCCGGGCCCCTTGAAGCGCACGGCGATAATGCCGGAATCCGCGCCGCTGATGGAAAGCAGGGTGGCGAGAAATACCCGCCAGAATCGTGCCGGCTCTCCGTCCATGTACCTGATCTTCTGGATGCCTTCCAGGGCGGCGAGGTATGCCTGTTCGCGTTCCGAGGCTTTGTTTTTTTCCATTTTATCTATCCGCGACGATGGAGGCGGAAACGCCCGGATGCACGCGCCCGTCGGCGTTCTCGATCAGCACCTTCACCTCGCGTAAGCCGCTTGCCGCATCAACGAGCGGGGAGAGGAACTCAACGGTGCCCGGGAGCGAGATAGTGCCGTCGATCTCGCGTAGCTTTACGGTGACTTGCCGGCCCACTTTCAGCTTCACGCTTTGCCCCTGCTCCATGTGCATCACCAACCTGCACCTGCTCACGTCAACGATGCGCAGAATCGGCTGCTGGACGCTGCAGCTCTCTCCCACCTCCAGCATGAGCTGCACGATCACACCGTCGAAAGGAGCGGTGACCAGCCTCCTACGCAGCTGAGCTTCGGCGATCTGGAGCTCGATCTTTTCCCGCTCCTTGGTCACGAGAAGCTGGTCCAGGTCCGCCTGTGCGAGCTTGTATTCCAGCTCCTTCTTCTGGAGATCCTCCCGTGAAACCGACCTGGTCGTTTCATGGAGCTTCCGCGTGCCCTCCAAATCCAGCGCCACGCTCTCCAACTTGGTCCTGGCGGCGTCGATCGGAACGGTGCTGTCCGCGACGGTCTTGCGCCTGCTCACCTCCAGTGACTCGAGCTGACTATCCAACTCCGCGACAACTTCCCCCGTGTGAACGAGCTGGCCCTCTCTGACGCGGATAAGCGTGATGATCCCCGATTCGCTGGCGCTCACGTTGGCATCCCGATATGGCTCGGTGATGCCTTGCAGGCCTGCAACTTGCGCATAGGTGCACGGCGACTGGATTGTGAGAAGGAGAATGGCGGCAAGGAGTCGAACGCGGGGAACGATCATTTACTTTTCCAATTTTAAAAGGATGTTTTAATGCGCTCATAATACCCGAATGCATCATTCAAATCAACACCAATCGTGAGAATGGACTTTCTGATCTCTTTTATGATATGCTCGGGCAATCATATAAGTTAGACATGGTTGGCAATAAGAATTGTGCGATTACTATAGTACTCATCCTGCTCCTTGCTCTGCCTGTAAGGCTCTGTTGGTCCGATAATGCGACTGCCGCGACCATCGACGTGCACCTCAGTGACGTCGTTTTCGCTGCCGTGCTTCATAATCCCACAATCGAAGAGGCCAAAGTGCAGTGGCGAATCAAGCAAAGCCAGGAACGTGCGGCATGGGGTGATTTCGAGCCTACGATCGTTTCGCGTTATGCAGAGGACGGCCTCCATCGCCTGAATAGCGCTGCGGAACAGGTTTCTCAGTTCGGCAGGTCCGAATACTCTGAGACACAGGCCCAGCTCGATGTCGGCCTGGAAGGAAAGTTCCTCACGGGAGCCAGCTACAACCTGGGGTACATGCTTTCCAAGACGGAAAGTGATTTCATAACCTCCAGCGAATACCAGTCTACGCTCGGCTTTGACGTTGCGCAGCCGCTCCTGAAAGGTTTCACGCACCAGGCTGCATTTGCGCCCATCCGCTTGGCACGATTGGATGCCGGGATCGCCTTCCACGAGCTACGCAAGCAGCTCATCTCCGTGCTCTCCAGCGTCCAGACCGCCTACTGGGATCTCGTGCTTGCCCAAGGGAAGCTCCAGCTTTCCGCCGACTCCGTACAAATTGCGCAAGATCTCCTGAAGGATGCCCAGGAGCGCGTACAGGTGGGCAAGATGTCAGAGATCGATCAGCAGGAGGCGGAAACCCAGCTCGCCCTTCGTCTGGTCGAGCAGGAAGACCGGGCACTGGACCAGCAGGAAGCTGTCACCCGTTTGCAGCTCCTCATTGCGGACGACCGCGTAAGCCGTGCCGCAGGGGTCAAAGCTATTGATCCCCTGGCACCGCAGGAGTGGGACCCGTCGGTGTTCAGCTCGAAGAGCCGCGCCATGGCGACGGAGGCGATGACGCTTCAGCCGGAGCTTGCCAGCAAACGCGTGGAGGAGGTGAAGGCGGCAGTCAGGCTGGAATACAGCAAGGATCAGTCGCTTCCCGAGCTGAATGCGAAGGCGCACCTCGGCTACATGGGGCTGGGGGATACCCCCGAGGCCTCTCTGCAGAAGCTGAACAGCGAGGAATTTCCTACATGGTCCCTCGGTATAGAGCTTCGCCTTCCCACATTCGGGGACGTGAAGAACAGGGGCGCTCTGGAGCAGGCCCGTCTGGGCAAAGAGCTCGCAACGAGCCAGCGTCAGGCCGCTGAGAAGGAGATCGCAACATCGGTGGACGCGCTCGTCCGCCGCGTCCTCGTCTTCGACCGGCAGATTGACGCCGCCCTTGCGGAGTCGGGGTTCCGAAAGCAGCAGCTCGATGTCGAGATTGCGCGCTTGGATGCCGGCAAGACCGATATCCGCAAGGTCTACGAGATGGAGGACGCCCTGTCACAAGCGCGCGTACGGGAGCTCGAGAGCTACAACAAGTTCCGAAAAGCGCTGGTGGATCTTGGCGCCACAAGCGGTACCCTGCTCAGGGACCAGGGACTCGAGGTCATCCAGGGCGATCTCATCACGCTGTCGCCGAGCATCTTGGCGAAGTCAACCAGGTAGCGGTGCAGCTTGTTCAGCCACGGGACGGTACTCGAACCAATCGAAGTCGGCGGGAGAGCCGCATGCGGCGCCGTTCCCGCTGCTGAACATCGCCACATACACGCCCGTGAATCCTCCAGCCGTTTCCGTGGCAACATAGCGTGTCTCACCCGCAGCGAGCTCAACGAGTGCGCCCGCGTCATTGCCGCCGAAAAACCGATACGTCGTCCGGTCGGCGTCCACACGGAGAATCACCGCCCCCGACCCGACTTCCCGACGTGACACCTCGGCCATGAGGCTGCCGATCCGACGCCGAACAATCAGGCACCGCTTCCCGTCCCGCAGGGAGAGGAAAAGGTCATAGTGATGTCTCTCATTCATCCAGACCGTCATACCGGCGCATTCATGATCCGATTCGGACGCGAACTCGAGCCGCGTCGTTACACACACGTTGAAATGCTCCTGACGCCGTCCCACCCACGCGGGGGAAGCAGCTTCGTCGAGGGACACGGAGCTCCCGCGCAAGCGTAGCCATCCCGGCCTTTCGGTGAGCGACCATCTTCCGGGATCGGGATTTCGGAGAAAATTCCAGTCCGGGCCCAGGCGGGAGTGTTCGAAGTTGTCTCGCTCCGTCTCCGCGGGCCAGGAGTGAGGCGACGGGAGAGGCCCGGACATACTGAGTGCCACCTTCCCCCCCTCTCCGATCGTCGGCCACCCATCGGCCTCCCATTGTACCGGCGCGAGAAATGTCTCGCGGCCCAAATGATGATACGGCCAGTGTCCGTTGGGACGGATGCCGAGGAAAACCACCCACAAGGCGCCATTGCCGTCCTGTATGAGATCGCCGTGTCCCGTTGCTTGGATGGGGCTGGACATGCTGCGGTGACTCAGTATCGGGTTTCGTGGACACGAGACAAAAGGGCCCCCGGGGTTCTGCGAGCGCGCAATCGTGAGCATGTGGCCGTACTCGGTGCCGCCCTCCGAGATGAGAAGGTAGTACAGATCGCCAATACGATAGAGATGCGGCCCCTCGGGATATTGCCCACCTGTCCCCTGCCAGACCAGGCGCTCCTCGCCTACCTGGCCCGACGGGAGCTGAATCTCGCGCTGGAGAATTCCCCCCGAAGTGTAGGAAAAATAGACCTTCCCGTCCGAGTCGAAAAACAGCGAAGGGTCGATCCCACCGCCTTCCAGCCAAACCGGTTCTGACCATTCACCGACAGGGTCGAGCGCGGTTACCAAGAAATGCCCGCCGCCCGTGACGTTGGTGGTGATAATGTAGAAAGTCCCTTCGTGGAATCGTAACGTCGGCGCATAGATGCCGCCTGAGCTTCGCGCCCCCGACAGCGGCAACTGCGATGCTCGGGTGAGAGCGTGTCCGATCTGGCGCCAGTGAACAAGGTCGCGAGAATGGAACAGCGGCAGCCCGGGGAAATACTCGAAGGAGCTGGTGACAAGATAGTAATCGTCGCCCACGCGACAAATACTGGGGTCCGGGTGGAAGCCCGGAATCACTGGGTTGCTGTATTTCATTTCCATCCTTCAGCCTGCTGCCTATCCAGGTGCTCGCCCGTCACCTGGTCCTTGTACTTCATGCCCGTTTCTCAATGGAATGACGGTCTCGGAAAACTGAGGGTACCATGGCACGATTCGGCGGCGAACTCCAGGGGGAGGGCCTTTTCACTGCCGTCTTCTCTCCCCCTTTGCTTGATCGCTGTCCGGGGAGAGCATGCCGATCCCCAACGCGCGGACGGCAGGCACTATTGCCGGCTCTCTGCTCATGCTCATCATTGGAGGTGAGGAAGATCGAGACGGAAGCCGTGCGTCCGTCGAACCCGATAAGGCGGCCCGGTGGCTCCGACTGAGCGCCGCGCTTCACCTGGAGAATGACGCGCGCATTTTCATGATGCATTCTCCCTTGACTGTTCATGCCCAGCGCGGTAGGGTCCTCGTGCGGAGACCTACGTCTTTCCACACAGCATAATGCGAAAAAAAGGCCCAAACAAATTCTCCCGCCAACAAGCAAGGATACCGGTGTTTGTTGCGTGCATGCTCATCTTGGCCAGCGCCTCCGTAACGATGGCTGACGACATGATGAGCGAACAATTCTCAAAACCCGTCTTCAAGGAAATCTGGGCGTACCTCATGCGGGGAGAAGAAAAGGAGCTGACCGGCGCGGAGCCTATCACGGACATCGGCTATTTCGGCGCGGGCCTGACCAAAGAAGGGCGAATAGCAGGCACGATCCCGAGGCCCGACATCACCCTCAAAGGCGGTTTCAAGCCCCGGATACATCTCGTCATCGCCGAGCTCTCCAATCTAGCACTCATGCATTTTTCTCTGGACCCGGACTATGGGGTCTCTCCCCTCCTGCTGGATGACATTTGTCGCGCAGCCGAAAGCTTCGATGGGGTTCAGATTGACTTCGAAGCCGTCTCACGCGACGACGCGGAATATTTCTTCGCCTTTTTGAAGCAATTGAAAAGCATGCTTCCGGAAGGGAAGCTGCTGAGCGTTGCGGTGCCGGCGCGCATCGGGGCGAGAGTCGACGCGTACGACTACTCACGGATTGCTCCGCTGGTCGATAGGATCGTCATCATGGCATACGATGAGCATTGGAGCGGCAGCGCTCCTGGTCCGATAGCTTCGCTGCCATGGTGCGCGCAAGTGGTCGACTACGCGGAGAGCGCCATAGCGAATGACAAAATAGTCATGGGATTGCCACTGTATGGCAGAGCATGGCAGGACAAGAAACTGGCAAAGGCTCTGCGCTTCGAAAGTGTGCAGGAAATTCTCGCGGAAAAGCAGAGCCCGACGAATTATTCTTCGGAGCTCGGCTCGTACTTCGAATACTCAGAGAACGTGGTCGTAAAGGTCTTCTACGACGATTACCGCACCATCATGGAAAAACTCCGGCTGTACCAGACAAAAAAGGTTGGCTCGGTGTCATTTTGGCGGATCGGACAGGGTCCTCCCGAGCTCTGGGCAAATATCGAGAGCGCAGGGTCCCCGGCCATTTCCACTCGCATTCCTGACACCGCGACGCCACCGTACCTCAGCAATTAGGCATCTGCCGAGCGCCTTCAATTGACGCATATTGGAATTGAAGAAGGAGGATGGCTTCGAGCAAGCGCCTGCCTACGATGTCGTTAGGCGAGATCGCTCGTCGTCCGGTGCTTGAAAGAGGGAGGAGTTTCGCCCCGTGCCTGAAAGCTTTTGGCTGGTCGCCTCGCCAGTTTTTGTTCCTGATCGCTGCGCTGATGCTCTTTGCTCGCACGGGGTTGAATGTCGAGGCCCAAACGTCCGTGACGGAAGGACAAGCGCTCAATGTCCCCCGTACCCGCGATCCTTGACCACATTCTGCGCGTGCCCGCGCGTGAATGGCGATCTTCTCTTTTCGAAGTTTTTCGGTGGGTCGACTTCCCCGATATTCTGATCATCGATTCCGCCGACTTTGCCGTTCAGGACCGGATGTTCATCACCATCATCATCACCACATCGATGAGAAGGATCGGCCTTACCGGCGTTCTCGTGATCCTCATCAAGAACGGGGCGCTCAAAGTGCTCGTGCACGGCGGCACCGAGGAAAACCCAATCGCGCGTCGGGTCATCGAAATCGGCGGCGCGGCGCTCTTGTTCGTCTTCGGTCTCGTGTTCTTGCTCGCGCAACTCTCGGGCCTCTTCGGTGAGCTGGCTAAGCCGTTGCCGCGTGGAATTCGCGGCACGATCGAGGACTTGCTAGTTGACCTTTCCCGCAAAAAGTATTTACTGGTTTCTCGTACAGGACAAACCTCGTTAGGCGAGGCGTCTGCGTGAGACACAGGCCGCTGCACCGAAACGTCGAAAGACGCCAAGGGGTAGACCAGGCAGGGTCGGATTAAGGCCCTGCATAAAGCGGCTGGGAGCAATCCCTACGACGCGCGGTGCCAAAGCTGGACCAGGGAGGTAGTTCCACCGGGCCTGTCCTTTGGGCTGCAGCGTGCGGGCCTCCCTCTGAGATCGACAGGGAGGCTTTTTTTATGCCTCCGCCGGGACAGGAGCAGGACATGAAGACGCCGACAGCGCAGCCGACACAGCGTAAGAACGGCCTGGGCATCGTCCCTCGACTCTATTACTCAGCGCGGCGAGGGTGGAAATGGTTTGCGATATTCCTCACCGTGACGGGGCCCGGAGTCATCGTCATGGTGGCGGACAATGACGCGGGTGGCATCACCACTTATGCCGCCACCGGCGCCAAGTACGGTTACGGTCTCCTTTGGTTTCTGATCATCCTCGGTCCCGTGGCGTACGTCATCCAGGAAATGACCGTCAGACTCGGTGCTGTCACGAAGCGAGGCCACGCGGAGGCGATCTTCGACGCCTTCGGGCCTTTCTGGGGCTGGTTCTCACTGACCGATCTGCTTCTGACGGATTGGCTGACTTTGATCACGGAGTTCATCGGCATGACCGCGGCTCTCAGCATATTCCACATACCGCCGCTTCTTACGGTCATCGTCGTGTCCATCATCATGATCCTCATGGTCCTCCAAGGACGGTACTGGACCTGGGAAAAGATCGCCCTGTTCTTCTGCCTTTTCAATCTCGTCTACATTCCCGGGGCCATTCTCGTTCATCCTTCCGTCTCGGACATCATTCATACAGGGGGCATTCCGAACTTCCCCGGCGGGTTCAACAACAACATGTTCTTTTTCCTGATGGCCAACATCGGAACGACGATCGCTCCTTGGATGATCTTCTTCCAGCAAAGCTCCGTCGTGGACAAAAGCCTCAAAGAAAGGGACATCCCCTGGGGCAGGCTCGACACCGCGGTGGGAGCCGTGGCAACGGTGCTGGTGGCGGTCTTCATCATCATCACGACGGGCTCCGTCCTGAAAGGGTCGGCGGTGCAGGACGCCGCCTCCGCGGCAGTCGCCCTCATGGGAATCAATAAATGGGTTGGCACGCTTCTAGCCATCGGCCTCTTCGACGCGGGTTTCCTCGGCGCCATCTGCATCTCGCTGGCGAGCTCGTGGGCTTTCGGCGAGGTTTTCGGTTGGGCGCATTCCCTGAACAACAAGATAAAGCAGGCCCCCTGGTTTTACGCCAGCTATGTTCTGCTTCTTGCAAGCGCGGGAACGGTGGTGCTTCTTCCCGGCGCGCCCCTGGTGCTCATCACGCTCTTCGTCCAGGTCATCGCCACGACATTGCTGCCCGCCGCCATGGTGTTTCTCATTCTTCTCCTGAACGACAAAGAGAGAATGGGCGAGTACAGGAATACCGTGCTCCAGAACATCATCACGGTGGGCGTGGTGATCGTGATCGTGGCACTTTCGACGATGTACGCGGTGACCACGCTCTTCCCGAACCTGTTGAAGTGAGAGGGGGCGGAATCATGAGCGACACGGAAGAGAAATCCCACGGATCGCGCGGATCCTTTTTCGGCAGAAGATTCGCGAGGATACGCGAGATCAACAAGAAATACGCGGGGCACCATGTCACAATGACCCCCGCGGTGAAAGTGGCCCTCTTCTTGCTGAGAATCTATCTTCTGGTTCTCGTGGCGATACTGTTCGTCAAGTTTTTCACGATCCTGGCCGGCAGATAGGAGGCGCGATGGAGCACAAGAAGGGCGAAACACCTGAGTTCTTTTTCATCTCGAAGCTGCTCCGGGACAAGGTGCTGCGTCAGCAAGACGGTCGACAGGAAGTACTGGGAACCTTGATCGACCTGGAGATCCGGCTCGGAGCGAACTATCCCGAGGTCGTGAATCTCATCGTCGGCAGGTCGTTCGGCAGGCCGCCGCTGGAAATCCCCGCCCGTTACGTCGCATCCCTCAATACGCAGAGAACCGTCATCGAGGTTCCTGAAGGGGAGACACTGAAGGAGTTCGGGGGTGAATCGTCGCGCATCCTCATCAAGGACATGGTCATGGACAAGAAGATCATCGACACCGACGAGTACGAGGTGGAGCTCGTCTACGACATCCACCTTCTTCGCGCGGGAAGCCGTATGCTCGTTGTGCATGTCGATGTCAGCCGGACCGGAATGCTCCGACGTCTCCATCTCGGCTGGCTCGCCTACCTGCTCTGGGGGGAGCAGAAAGAAACGGAGCTCCTCTCCTGGAAATACGTTCAGTCATTGCCGAGCGATCTCGATCGGTTCCACGGAAACGTGAAGCTGAATATCTCACGAGAAAAGATCGCCGACATCCACCCGGCGGATCTTGCCGATATTCTCGAGGAGCTCAATACGGTCGAGCGCATGGCGATCTTCGA
>Ga0265342_10003437_pt1 | contig 13001 bp, 6 predicted proteins | sample 4CB327metaG_FD_203125 | JGI IMG/M metagenome (GOLD analysis project Ga0265342, IMG submission 203125) | Rhizosphere microbial communities from Carex aquatilis grown in University of Washington, Seatle, WA, United States - 4-CB3-27 metaG | ecosystem: Host-associated > Plants > Roots > Rhizosphere...
CGAACGCTCGAGCGACGGATTGCTTTCCAGTAGCCGCGTCTGCCCGGTGATCTCGAGCAGCCTGTCGATCGAACCCTGCCACTCCCGCCGGATGCGCTCGAAGATCTTTTCACGAAGCGCCACATCGGGGACGAGTTCGGCATAGCGGGAGGCAATCGCGATCGAGCTTTTGGCCAGCACCATATCCATATTCGAAAGCAGCGTGCGAAAGAACGGCCACTCCTGATAAAGCTCCTTCAGGAACGCGATGCCGCTGTCGGGATTTTCCTTAAGCCACGCATCGACCGCGCTGCCAAATCCATACCATCCCGGCAGCATCAAGCGGCATTGTGCCCAGCTGAACACCCAGGGAATGGCGCGCAGGTCTTCGATCTCCCGCGTTTTCTTGCGCGAGGCCGGCCGGCTGCCGATGTTGAGCGTGGCGATTTCCGTGATGACGGTCGAGGCCCAGAAATAATCGGCAAAGCCTTCGGTCTCGTAGACCAGCCCGCGGTAGGCCTTGAACGCGTAATCCGACAACTGCTCCATCGCCTTCAGATATTCCGGGCGCGGAGCGCTTTGTCTCGGATGCAGCAGGCTCGCTTCCAGCGTCGCGGCGGCGAGAACTTCGAGATTATCGAGGCCAACTTCCGCATTGGCATATTTGCTGGAGATGATTTCACCCTGCTCCGTGATCCGGATCTGGCCGTTCACGGCGCCGCCCGGCTGCGCGATGATCGCATCATAGCTCGGGCCGCCGCCGCGGCCGACCGAACCGCCGCGGCCGTGAAAGAGGCGAAGCCGCACGTGGTGCCGCTCGAATACTTCGACAAGCCCGATCTCGGCCTTGTAGAGCTCCCAGCCCGAGGTGACGAAGCCGCCATCCTTGTTGCTGTCGGAATAACCCAGCATGACCTCCTGCACCGAGCCGCGGCTGTCGACCAGCTTGCGGTAGTCGTGCATCGACAGGATGCGGTCCATGATATGGCTGGAGGCCTGCAAGTCCTCAATGGTTTCGAACAGCGGCACGATATTGATCGCGCTGCGGCCGGAAGGATCGACGAGGCCGACTTCCTTGAGCAATACCGCAACCTCCAGCATGTCGGAGATCCCCTTGCACATCGAGATGATGCATTGGGAAATTGCTTCCGTACCGTATTTGGCGTGGGCTTCGGCGGCGGCGCGGAATACCGCGAGTTCGCCGATGGTCTCTTCGCTGTATTTGACGAAGGCCGAGGTCAGCGGGCGGGTATTGCGGAGCTCGTTGGCGAGAAGCGCGATGCGCGCCTCCTCGTTCATCGCCAGATACGACTTGCCCGGCATCGCGGCATCGATCAGTTCGGCGACCGTGCGCTCATGCACGGCCGAGTTCTGCCGGATGTCGAGGCGCGCGAGATGAAAGCCAAAGCAGTCCACGGCGCGACGGAGGTGACGCAGCCGCCCGCGCGCAATCACCCGCGAATTGTTTCCCAGAAGAGAGCGAGAAAGAATTTCGAGATCGGCCTTGAATTCACCGACATTGGCATAGGGCGCGGCCTCGCCGACAGCAGGGCGCGTCGTTTCAACTTCCAGCCGGGCGGCGGTCGCGGTCAGCCTTGCAAAGATGCCCGAGACCGCCAGACGGTAAGGCTCGCCGCTTCGATGCGGCGACTTGTCGGGCGAATTTTCAGCCAGCGCCCGCAGGTCCTTCGATACGTCGGCGAGGTGTGCCGCGAGCGAAAGCTCGGAGCCAAGCACATGCAATTCGTCGAGATAGAAACGGATGACCCTGCCCGACTGCATCTTCAGCGTGCCACGCATGACTTCGGCGGTGACAAAGGGGTTGCCATCGCGATCGCCGCCGATCCAGCTTCCCATCTTCAGGAAGGAGGCGAGTTCACCCTGGGCGCCGCCCTCACCCTCGTTCAGGCGGTCCTCAAGCCGGCAATGCAGCCGGGGAACCTCATGCAGGAAGGTGTAATCGTAAAAAGACAGGCCATTGGCGACCTCGTCGAGCACGGTCAAGCGGGTGCGGCGCAAGAGGTTGGTCTGCCACAGCGTCAACACCGCGCGCCGCAACTGCTCGTCGCTGGCGGCGATCTCCTCCGGCGTGAGCTGTACCCGCTCGCGCTGATCGAGAACGGCCGCGATCTCCATTTCACGATCGATGGTGCTTTTGCGGCGGACTTCGGTCGGGTGCGCGGTCAAAACCGGACTGACCAGCGCGGAAGCGAAGAACTTGCGTAAACTCGCCGTGCCGATACCGGCCGTGCGTGCATGCAACAGCGTCCTCGCCAGCGTTCCCGGCCGTGGCGTTTCGGCTGCCTTGGAGCTTTGCCGCATCCGGCGAATGTTGTTCTGGTCTTCGGCGATGTTGGCGAGATGCGAGAAATAGCTGAAGGCGCGAACGATGCGCACCGTCTGGCTGATCGACATGCTGTCGAGAATGCGCTCGAGTTCGCCCCTCGCCGTCTTGTCGTCGCCACGGTGGAACTGGATCGAAGTCTGGCGGATACGCTCGACCAGATCGAAAACATCGGCGCCTTCCTGGTCGCGGACGGTATCGCCGAGAATACGTCCAAGCAGGCGGATGTCGTTCCGCAGCCGGACGTCTTCCTCGAGCGCGGCGCTTTCCTCGTTGCGGCCTGGTTCAAGCCCGTTGTCAGAAAGCACGATCTGAGAAGACATCGCTGCAATGCTCCAGAAGCTGCTAGTGCGGCGAATTTGAAGCTCCTATCGGTATCGCCGCACGTTCATAATAGGAGCTTCAAATTCAAAGCCGCACTGGAAACAATAAGTTGCTAGAGCTCCTTTGATGCCGAAGTTCGCATCAGAGGTGCCGCGATATCATGCGAACTTCGGCATCGGAGCTCTAGTCCCTTTGAGTCGCAATTTTTGCGGCGCAGCGCAAGACCAAGAAACGGGCGGCTTGCCTGTTCGCGTCACGTTGGGCCCGTCCGTCCGATAAAGCTTTACAGGGAAGCTTGGCCCGGTTCTTATCCGCCCAGTGTGGCGGTTCGGAAGTCCGTATCAAGGCTGCCACACGTTCGCCATGCGGACTTCCGAGCCAGGCCACACCGGAAAATAGGTTGGCTAGTGTCTTTCGATTCCGAAGTTCGAAACGTGGCCCCCAAATGCTACGAACTTCGGAATCGAGACACTAGCGAGGCAACGATAGCGGGAGGATCCGGTCATGTTCAGCGACAAACTTCTCGCGGGTCGCCGAATCCTGGTCACCGGCGGTGGTACCGGGCTCGGCAAGGCGATGGCCGCCCGCTTCCTTCAGCTCGGCGCCGAGGTCCATATCTGCGGACGCCGCAAAAGCGTCTGCGACGAGACCGCGACCGAATTGATGGACCTCCATGGCGGCCGCGTCACCAGCCATGGCGTCGATATCCGCAACGCGCTAGCCGTGGACGAAATGGTCGACGCGATCTTCAAGGACGCGCCGTTGACCGACCTCATCAATAATGCGGCTGGCAATTTCATCGCGCGCACCGAAGAGCTCTCGCCGCGCGGTTTCGATGCGGTCGCCAATATCGTGATGCACGGCACGTTCTATGTCACCCACGCGGTCGGCCGGCGCTGGATCGCCAGCAGGCTGCGCGGCAACGTGGTCTCGATCACCGTCACCTGGGTCCGCAACGGCAGCCCGTATGTCGTGCCTTCCGCCATGAGCAAATCGGCGGTGCATGCCATGACGATGTCGCTGGCCGCCGAATGGGGCCATTACGGCATCCGGCTGAACACGATTGCGCCGGGCGAAATTCCGACCGAAGGCATGAGCAAGCGCATCAAGCCCGGCGACGAAGCAGGCGCCCGCACCAAGGCGATGAATCCGATGGGCCGCGTGGGGACCATGGAGGAACTGCAAAATCTGGCCGTGTTCCTGATTTCCGGCGGCTGTGACTGGATCAACGGCGAGACCATCGCCATGGACGGTGGCCAGGCGCTCGCGATGGGCGGCAATTTCTATCAGTTGCGCGAATGGTCCGACGCCGACTGGAACCAGGCCAAAGAAGCGATCAAGGCGCAGAACGAAAAAGACCGCGCCGCGCGAGGGTAAAATGCCAGGTCTTGGTCCGCTTCAGCTCGGGCGACTAGTACCCACTTTCCGAAGTTCGTGCACCATTGCAGCGCCCACCGTCACGAACTTCGGAAAGTCATGGGTACTAGCAAACTTATTGAATCTAGTACCGCTTTATCGATCTGAAGTCCCTGATCGAACTCGCCGCTTGCGGTGCAGGGACTTCAGATCGGCGGTACTAGCTTGTCTGCTGGCGGCGCTTCTGATCGCGCTGCCCTGGTCGGCAAGCGCCGGCGACTATCCCGATCGAACCATCAAGATCGTCGTGCCCTTCCCCGCCGGCGGGCCCACCGATGTGGCGGCGCGGCTGATCGCGCAATCGCTGGCGACCAAATTCGGCAAGGGCGTGGTGGTTGAAAACCATCCCGGCGCGGGAGGCCGGATCGGCGCCAAGGTGGTCGCGTCCGCGACAGCCGATGGCTACACATTGTTGCTCGGCGGCACCAATGTGAATGCGATCGGCGCAATCTTTACCGATCTCGGCTTCGATCCGGTCAGGTCCTTTGCACCGATCGCGGTGGTCTGCGTCGATTCGCTTGCCGTCGCGCTCTCGCCGCGAGTGCCCGCCGACAACTTCAAGGAATTCATCGTTTACGCGAAGGATCATCCGGGAAAACTGAAATACGGCGCCTCGCCCGGCATCTACACGCAATTCGCCGGCGAATATTTCAAGCTGAAAACCGGCACCGAAATCCTGTTCGTGCCCTACAAAGGCGGCGCGCCGGCCGTCACCGATGCGCTCGGCGGTCACATCGAAATGGTCGTCAACAACAAGTCCAATCTCCTGGCGCAGTTCAAGGACGGCAAGCTGAAGGCGCTTGCCGTGACCAGCAAGGAGCGGTGGCCGGAATTGCCGCAAACCCCGACCATGCGCGAAGTCGGTATCCTCGGTTTCCCGGAGGAGGTTCTGTTCGGCCTGCTCGCGCCTGTCGGAACGCCGCGGGCGATCGTCATGCAGCTCAACAGCGCGGTGAACGAGGCGCTTCGGTCGGCGGAAGTCCGTGCCAGCCTCGACGGTATCGGGGTCGATGTGCGGGCCGGAACGCCGGAAGAGTTTGCGACCGCCCTCGACGAGCAGGCCCGCGAGTGGAAGCGCGTGATCGAGGAAACTGGCATCCAGGTGGAGTGACTTACGAGGCCACTCGCCTGTTCTCTCCCGCCGTCATCACAAAGCCCCGATAGCCCTTGGCCGCGACCTCCTCGCAGATACGGCGATAAGCGCCGACGCCGCCGATATACGGCATGAAGATGCGCGGCTTGCCGGGGATGTTGGCGCCCATGTACCAGGAGTTGGCCTGCGGATAGAGCGTCATCTCCGCTACTTCATTGACGTGCGCGACCCATTTTTCTTCCGCCTCGACCGTGGCTTCGATCATCGTGTGGTTTCGCTCGCGCATGAACGCGAGGCAATCGGCGATCCAGTCGACGTGCTGCTCGATCGAAACGATCATGTTGGAGAGCACCGACGGGCTGCCGGGACCGGTGATGATGAAGAGATTGGGAAAACCCTGGCTCATCAGGCCGAGATAGGTCTTCGGTCCCTCGGCCCATTTCCGGTTCAGCGTCATGCCGCGGCGGCCGCGAATGTCGATCCTCGCGACCGAACCGGTCATCGCATCAAAACCGGTCGCCAGCACCAGCGCATCGACCTCAAATTCCTGCCCGGCCGCACGCACAACGTTGGGCAGGATTTCCTCAACGCCTCCAGCGCTGATGTCGACCAGCGTCACGTTCGGCCGGTTGAAGGTCGCGTAATAGCCGGTGTCGACGCAAAGGCGCTTGGAACCGAACGGATAGTTTTCGGGTTGCAGGCGCCTTGCGGTTTCGGGATCGCGGACAGCTTCGGCGATCTTGCCGCGGACGAACCCGGCCGCCGTGTCATTGGCGGCCTTGTCGAGAATGAGATTGTTGTAGGTCAGCAGGAACGGCAGCCCGCCTTTGGCCCAGCGATCTTCATACCGGGCGCGCCTTGCATTCTCGCCGTCATCGAACGCGCCGCGATCGGGAAGTTCGGTGTAGATGCCGTTGCGCGTATCCTCCCGGGCAAAGCGCCTGATCTCCGGATAATTCTCACGGAATGCCTCGCGCGCTTCATCGGTCAGCGGCGCATTGTGGGCGGGAATCGAAAAATTCGGCGTGCGCTGGAATACATAAAGATGCTGCGCTTGGGCAGCGATGACAGGTACCGACTGAATTCCCGAAGAGCCGGTACCGATGACACCGACACGCTGGCCCGTGAAATCCACTTTCTGATGTGGCCATTGGCCGGTGTGATAGACTGGCCTCCCAAAGCCGGGCAAACCGCGGATATCCGGCATCCGGGCGTTCGACAGGCATCCCGTCGCCAGTACGACAAATCTTGCGCGCACCGGACGGTGATTGGAAACTGCTAGGCTCCACGTGCCACTCACCTCATCGAATTCGGCGCGCTCGACGCAGGTGTCGAACGAGATGTCCCGGCGCAGGTCAAATCGATCTGCGACGTGGTTGGCGTATTGCAGGATTTCCGGCTGTGACGCGTAGCGCTCGCTCCAGTCCCACCCCTGCTGCAATTCTTCGGAGAAGGAATAGGAATACTGCATGCTTTCGATATCGCAGCGCGCGCCGGGATACCGGTTCCAGTACCAGGTGCCGCCGACGCCGCCGCCCTGCTCATAGACGTGCACCGAGAATCCCAGCCCGCGCAGACGATACAGCATATAAAGCCCGGCGAAGCCCGCACCGACCACGACGACGTCGAACGCTTGTTCCCGGTTCTCGTCCGGAACGGACGGCGCTTTGGACATCGAGGCGCTCCCTCAGGTTTCATTGATTGAGGGCAAGCATTCTCCCGGCGAGACAAAATCGCAAGCGAGAAAACGAGAGCCGATTTTCTGCGTCACGGGACGCGTATTGCTCTTTTCGAGCGCGACGGCGTGATACATGCTGCGCGGGAGGAAGCTGAAATGAAACCATCTCCCGACCATATCCCCGTCATCGTCGGCATCGGTGAAATCACCGATCGGCCGCAAGAGATCACGGATGGTCTGGAGCCGCTGTCCTTGCTGGTCGATGCGCTCAAGCAGGCAGAAACCGACAGCGGCGCGAGACTGCTGCACGAGATCGACTCGCTCGACGTCGTCAATTTCCTGAGCTGGCGCTACCGCGAGCCGGAGAAACTCCTTTCGTCACGCCTCGGCATCCAGCCGAAGCACGCCTATTACGGACCTGTCGGCGGCGAAAGCCCGATCCGCTACCTGCATGAGGCGGCCCAGCGTCTCGCACGCGGCGAATGCAGCGTCGCGGCGGTCTGCGGCGCCGAAGCGCAGAGCACGGCGACGAGGGCCGAGCGCGCCGGCGTCGCACTACCATGGACACCGTTCGCTCACGACGTCGAGGAGCCCAAGCGCGGCGCAGCCTTCCAGAAGCCGCTTGCCGTCAAGCTCGGCGTGTTCCGTCCCGTCAGCGTCTATCCATTTTATGAAGCGGCGACCGCGGCGCATTGGGGCCAAACCCCGCGCCAAGCGATGGCCGAATCCGGCGCACTATGGTCAGCCTATTCGCAAGCCGCGAGTGAAAATCCGAATGCCTGGCTGAAGCGACGCTTTGCGCCTGACGAGATCACGACCCCCTCGCCCGACAACCGGCTGATCGCCTGGCCCTACACCAAGCTCATGGTCGCCAACCCGACCGTCAATATGGGCGGCGCGCTTTTGCTGACGAGCCTGGCGAAAGCACGCGCGGCCGGCATCCCCGAGTACAAACTGGTTCATCTCGTCGGCGGTGCTTCAGCGGAAGAGCCGCGCGACTACCTCGAGCGCGACCAGTTCGTCGAAAGCCACGCCCAGAACGCCGTGCTGAAGGCAGCTCTGGAACTGGCTGATGGCAATGCCTTCGATGCGATCGAGCTCTATAGCTGCTTTCCCTGCGTGCCGAAGATGGCGCGGCGAACGCTCGGCCTTGGCGCGGATGTCATCCCGACGGTCACCGGCGGACTGACGTTCTTCGGCGCGCCGCTCAACACCTACATGACCCATGCGGCGTGCGCGATGGTTCGCAAGATCCGGAGCGGTGCAAAGCTCGGCCTGCTCTACGGCCAGGGCGGCTTTGTCACCAAGCACCACGCGCTGGTATTGTCACGGGACGCGCCTTCGGATCCGCTGTTGCAGGAAACCAGTGTTCAGAGTGAGGCCGACCGCCATCGCGGGCGGGTGCCAACTTTTGTGACCAACGCGGGTGGCCAGGCGACCGTCGAAAGCTTCACTGCGCTCTATGGCCGCAACAACGAGATCGAGCACGGCGTGGTGATGCTGCGGACAAAGGATAACTCGCGCACCCTGGCGCGGGTGCCTGCCCACGACCGCCAGACGCTGGCGCATCTGCTGAATATGGACCTCAGCCCGGTCGGATCATCCGGAGCGATCTCTCGCGCCGACGATGGCGTACCGGAATGGCGGAAAGCGTGAGGTAAAGCCGCGCTCTACCCTTTCCCGCCCTGGTTGGCCGTCGCCGTAGCCGGACGCCCCTTGGTGCTGACCACGCGCACCGCATCTCCATCGACAATGCCATCGGGCGGCGTGCTGATGACGCGGTCTTCCACCGTCACGCCACCGGCGAGTTCGATCTCGCGGCCGAGATCGCGCGCGATCGTCACCGGCTTGAACAGGATCTTGTTTTCGGGCGTCACGGTCGCCACCCGCAGGCCCTTCTGGTCGAAGATCAGCGCACTAGCAGGAATGTGCAGCGGCGCACCCTCGCGCTGAAGCACCAGCTTCACATTGGCAAAGCCGCCCGGCATCAATTCGCCCGCGGAGTTGTCGAGGCCGAGCTGCATCTGCGTCGTGCCGGAGTTGACGTCGACCGCCTGGGCCGAAGCTTCCACGATCGCCTCAAAGGTTCGGGTTGGATATTCCGGCACCGCGATCTTGGCCTTGGCGCCGATCTTGACCGAGGGCACGTAGTTCTGCGGCACGTTGACGTAGACGCGCAGCTTCTTGATGTCGGAGATGATGAACATCGGCGGGCCGCTGCCGCCGCCGGCGTTGATCAGCGCGCCGACGTCGGTGTTGCGCGCGGTCACGATGCCGTCGAACGGCACGGTAATCTTCTTGTAACCGGCAAGCGCCTCGAGCCGCTCCACGTTGGCCTGGCTCGAGTTGACGGCCGCGTTCTTGTTGGAGAGGTCAGCAGTGCGCTCGTCGATTTCCTGCATGGAAACGAAGTTCGAGGCGATAAGCGTCTTGCGGCGGGCCAGCGTGACTTCCGACAGCTTCGCGCTCGCCTGCTGGTTGGTCAGATCGGCGCGCGCCTGGAGCAGTTGCTGATCGAGGTCCGGTGCATCGATTTCGGCGATCACATCGCCGGCCTTTACCCGTGCACCGATGTCGGCGTTCCAGCTCTTCACGTAGCCGTTGACGCGCGCGAAAATCGGGGCGCGATAATAGGCTTCCAGACGGCCCGGCAGGTCGAGCGAGGCCGTCAGAGCACCGGGATCCGGATAGACAACGGCAACCGCCGGCGCGGCCTGGTCGTCCGTCCATTGCTTCAGTTTGACGTTGGTGTCTTCCCGGGCGCGGATCCCGGTAACGACCAGTGTCAGTGCGCCGGCAACGGCGACAACACCGAAAATGCCCAGTTTCCGGCGCGAAACTGGTTTGCGAGTTTCAGCTTCAGTGGGCATTCTCGGTCTCCGATTGGACGACGGCTTTGGCGTCCTGCTTTTTATGTAACATACTGAATACCACGGGAACAAACATCAACGTCGCGACGGTGGAGAACATCAGCCCGCCGATCACCGCTCGGCCCAGAGGGGCGTTGGCCTCACCGCCCTCGCCCAGACCGAGCGACATCGGCAACATGCCGATGATCATGGCAAGCGCCGTCATCAGCACCGGGCGGATACGGACGAAGCCAGCCTCGATGGCAGCGGCGACGGGGTCGCCCAGCTCTTCATAACGCTCGCGGGCAAAGCTGATCACGAGCACGCTGTTGGCGGTAGCAACGCCCATGCACATGATCGCGCCCGTCAGCGCCGGAACCGACATCGTCGTATGGGTCGTAAACAGCATCCAGACGATGCCGGCGAGCGCAGCGGGCAGCGCCGTGATGATCACGAACGGGTCGGACCAGGACTGGAAGTTCACGACGATCAGGAAATAGACCAGCACGACCGCGCCCAGCAGGCCGAACAGCAAACCGGAGAACGAACTGTTCATGGTCTGCACCTGACCGGAGAGCACGACGGTAGAACCCTTCGGCACATCCTTGGCGGTGGCTGCGATCAGCTTGTTGACGTCGGCGGCGATACCACCGAGGTCGCGTCCCTGCGGGGTCGCAAAGATCTGCACCATCGGCTGGATGTCATATTGGGAAACAATCGCGCTCGACGTCGAGCGCGAAATACTGGCGACGCCGCCGAGAATCGGCGCCTGCGTCGGCTGGCTGGACGTGATCGGCAACGTTTGCAGCGAGCTCAGGGAATCGACCTGATACTGCGGCGTCTGCATCACCACCGAATAGTTCACGCCGTTGTCGGGATTGAGATAGTAGGTCGGCGCCACCTGCCCGCTGCCCGACAAGTTGACGGTGAGGCTGTTGACGACGTCGCGCTCGGTCAGGCCGACATATTGCGCGCGCGTCCTGTCCACGTCGATGTTGAAGGTCGGGTTCTTCGTCGACTGCTGAATACGCGCGTCCGCGACCCCCGGGATTTTACGAATCCGGTTCAACAGATTGGTGGCGTACTCGAAATTCGCATTCAAATTGTTGCCCCGGACCTGCAGGTCGATCGGCGCCGGTGCGCCGAAATTCAGGATCTGGTTGACGATATCGGCCGGGAGAAATGCAAACGACGTTCCAGGGAAGAGCTGCGGAAGCTGTTCCCGCATCGCCTTCACGTAGTTTTCAGTCGGCGGATGATCTTCTTTCAGCTTGATCTGGATGTCGCCATCCGACGGACCCATCACGCCGGTATTGTTGTACGTCATGTTGATGCCCGAGATCGGCATGCCGATGTTGTCGGTCATCGTCTCGATCTGATCGGGCGGGATGATCTTCTTGATCGCCTTCTGGATGTCGGCGAACTGGTTGGCGCTTTCCTCAAGCCGGGTGCCGACCTGGAGGCGCGCATGCATCAGGATCTGGCCGGCATCGACGGACGGAAAGAAATTCTGTCCGAGATAAGGCACCATCGCGAACGAGGCCACGACAAATGCCAGGAAGGCGACCACGAAGGTCGGGCGGTGATGCAGCGCGAGCGTCAGCAGATCGCGATAGCCGCTACGGAAGCGCTCGAAGCCTCTCTCGAAGCCGCGCTGGAACCAGACCAGCGGATTGCGGGTCGGCGGCAACGCTGCGCCGTGCTCGTGCTGATGCGGTTTCAGCAGATACATCGCCATCGTCGGCACCAGCGTTCGCGACAGGATGAACGACCAGATCATCGCGAAGATCACAGCTTCCGCCATCGGCACGAACAGGAAGCGCGGAATGCCCTGAAGGAAGAACATCGGAATGAACACGATGCAGATACAGAGCAGCGACACGAAGGCCGGCACCACGATCTGCTGAGCGCCGTCGAGGATCGCGGGGCGAACTTCCTTGCCCTGCTCCAGATGCCAGTTGATGTTTTCGATCGTCACGGTGGCTTCGTCGACGAGAATACCGACCGCCAGTGCGAGGCCGCCCAGCGTCATGATGTTGAGCGTCTCGCCGATGGCCGCCAGCATGATGATCGAGCCAAATACGGCGAGCGGAATCGAGGTCGCAATGATGATCGTCGAGCGCCAGCTGCCCAGGAACAGCAGGATCATGACGCTGGTCAGCACCGCCGCGATGATACCTTCGCGCACCACGCCTTCGATCGAGGCGGCAACGAACACGCCCTGGTCGCCGACAAAACCGATTTTCAAGGAGTCAGGAAGCGAGTCCTTGTAGGCGGCGGCCTTCTTCTTGATGCCGGCGATGATGTCGAGCGTCGAGGTGTAACCGTTCTTCAGCACCATCATCAGCACGGAGCGGTTGCCGTCGACATGCACCACGTTGGTTTGCGGCGGATTGCCATCGCGAACGGTTGCGACGTCGCGGATATAGACCGTTGCGCCGTTGACGACCTTGATCGGTAGATCGCCCATTTCGCCGGCTTTCAGCGGCGAGTTGTTGACCTGAATGACATATTCGAAGCTGCCGATCTTCGAGGTACCGGCGGGTTGAATCAGGTTCTGCGCGGCAAGCGCGTTGGCAACGTCCTGCCCGGACAATCCCAGCGACTGGAGCTTCTTCGGATCGACGTCGATCTGGATCTGACGCTGCTTGCCGCCATAGGGATACGGGATCGCGGCGCCCGGCACGGTCACCAGCGGCGTGCGCAACTGATTGATGGCGATGTCGCCGAGGATCTGCTCGGTGAGCCCTTCGCCCGACAATGCGAGCTGGACGATCGGAACCGTCGAGGCGCTGTAGTTGAGGATCAGCGGCGGCGTCGCGCCCGGCGGCATCTGCTTGAGGATCGTTTGCGAGACCGACGTAACCTGGGCGTTGGCGGTGCGGATGTCGGCGTTCGGCTGGAAGAAGATCTTGACGATGCCGATGCCGTTATAAGAGTTCGCCGTGATATGCTCAATGTCGTTGACGGTCGTCGTCAGAATTCGCTGGTATTGCGTAATGATGCGGCCGGCCATCTGATCCGGCGGCAAACCCGTGTACTGCCAGATGACGCCGATGACCGGTATCCGGATATCCGGGAAGATATCGACCGGCGTCCGCATGGCGGACAGCGGCCCGATGATCAGGAGCAGCAGCGCGAGCACGACGAATGTGTATGGCCGGTTCAGGGCAATACGGACCAGCTCAGTCATGGCACAGGCATTCCTGGGTCTAACTTATCGAATGATAATGATGCAGTGCGGCATTTACCCGAAATGCCGTCAAATAGCTAACAACGGGGCCGTCAAATCCCTTCAATTCCACGCGAACTTATTTC
>Ga0265342_10003438_pt1 | contig 13000 bp, 10 predicted proteins | sample 4CB327metaG_FD_203125 | JGI IMG/M metagenome (GOLD analysis project Ga0265342, IMG submission 203125) | Rhizosphere microbial communities from Carex aquatilis grown in University of Washington, Seatle, WA, United States - 4-CB3-27 metaG | ecosystem: Host-associated > Plants > Roots >...
CGCTGCATGACCTGCGGTAACTGCACCATGGTGTGTCCGACCTGCTTCTGCATGTCGGTGGAAGACTCAAGCGATCTCGCGGGCTTGGAAACTTCGCGCTCGCGGCGCTGGGATTCCTGTTTCACGATGGATCATTCCTATGTCCATGGCGGAAGCGTGCATGCGAGTGCGAAATCCCGTTACCGGCAGTGGTTGACTCACAAGCTCGCGACCTGGATCGACCAGTTCGGGTCGTCGGGCTGCGTCGGCTGCGGCCGTTGCATCACATGGTGTCCCGTGGGCATCGATATCACGGAAGAAGTGGCCGCAATCCGCAACAGCGAGCCACGTTAGGAGACTGCAATGGAAGGTCTAGAACGTATCGTGCGGGAGCACCCGTTCTTTTCCGGCTTGAAAGAGAGCTTCAGCGAGCTCATTTCGGGATGCGCCAAGAACGTGCGCTTTGAGGCCGGCCAGTATCTTTTCCACGAGGGCGAGACTGCCGACCAGTTCTATATCCTTCGTAGCGGCCGCGTGGCGCTGCAGGTCAGTGCGCCGAGCCGCGTCTTGACCATCCAGACGGTCGGCGAAAACGAGATCGTCGGCGCCTCCTGGCTGGTGTCGCCCTACCGCTGGGGGTTTGACGCCAAGGCCCTGGAGCTCACCCGCGCCATTTCGCTGGATGCGGCCTGCCTGCGCGGCAAATGCGAAGACGACCACGATCTGGGCTACGAGATGATGAAGCGTTTCATGCCCATCCTCATTCAACGGTTGCAAGCAACCAGACTGCAGATCCTCGATGTCTATGGCACTCGTAGCTGAAAAACCCGCAGCCGGCCGAGATCCGATGGTGCCCCGCGTTGCGCGTGTGCGTCAGCGGCAGCGCAATCTTTCGGACACCTGGACGCTGGTCCTCGAGATGGAGGACGGCGAGCCGCTCGATTTTCTTCCCGGTCAGTTCAACATGCTGACCGTGTTCGGAGTCGGCGAAATTCCAATCAGCATCAGCGGCGATCCTGGCAAACGTGGCGGTCTGGTCCACACGATCCGCGATGTTGGACCGGTATCGAGTGCGCTGGCGCATCTCGAACCTGGCGCCGCCGTCGGAGTGCGCGGCCCCTTCGGGACGGATTGGCCGGTCAAAGAGGCCAGAGGAAACGATGTCGTCATCCTGGCGGGCGGGCTGGGTCTCGCGCCGCTTCGTCCCGCGATTTATTCCGTGCTCGCCAACCGGCGGCTATACGGCAAGGTCGCGCTGCTTTACGGCGCGCGAAGCCCTGCGGAAATGCTCTTCCGTTCGGAACTTGAACAATGGCGCCGTCTCCTGGACATCGAGATTCAGGTGACGGTCGATACCGCGTCATCGGACTGGTTCGGATCGGTTGGCGTCGTCACGACACTTGTTCCACGGGCCACCTTTGATCCCGAGCACACGGTTGCGATGGTTTGCGGACCGGAGATCATGATGCGCTTCGGCGTTGCCGCTCTGCGGGCCAGGGGCGTCGGCGATCGGTCCATTTATCTGTCGATGGAACGCAATATGAAATGCGCCGTCGGGCTGTGCGGCCATTGCCAGCTTGGCTCGGTGTTTGTCTGCCGCGACGGGCCGGTTTTCCCCTTGGACAAATTGGCCCCACTCATGGCCGTGAAGGAGCTTTGAAGGCGCGATGTCTGGGAAAAAGCCAAGATTGGCGGTTTGGAAATTCGCCTCCTGCGACGGTTGTCAGCTGAGCCTGCTCGATTGCGAGGACGAGCTGCTGGCGGTCGCGGGCGCCGTCGATATCGCTTATTTCCCGGAAGCCACGCGCGGCGAGATCAGCGGACGCTACGATGTTTCGCTGGTGGAAGGCTCTGTCACCACGGAGCATGACGCCGAGCGCATCAAGGACGTGCGCGCCCGGTCGCGCGTCCTGATCACCATCGGCGCTTGCGCTACAGCGGGCGGCATTCAGGCGCTGCGCAACTTCGCGGATGTCAAAGAGTTCATTCCGGTCGTCTATGCGCATCCGGAGTATATCCATACGCTCGCGACATCGACGCCCATTGCGGATCACGTGAAGGTCGATTTCGAGCTGCGCGGCTGTCCGATTGACAAGAAGCAGCTCGTCGAACTGGTCTCGGCATTCCTTGCCGGCCGCCGTCCCGTCACACCGACCCACAGCGTCTGCATGGAGTGCAAATTGAAGGGCAACGTCTGTGTAATGGTTGCCCATGGCACGCCATGTCTCGGTGCGGTCACCCACACGGGCTGCAACGCGCTCTGTCCCTCCTATGATCGGGGCTGCTTCGGTTGTTTCGGACCGAAAGAAACACCCAACACGCAGTCGTTGAGCAAGGAACTAAGCCATCTCGGCATGGACGCCAAAGCCATCAGACGCATATACGGCACGTTCAACGTGAACGCCGAAGCATTCCGCGAAGAGATCAAGCGCCATGGCTCGTAAAACCATCAAAGTGGACTATCTCGCCCGCGTGGAGGGCGAAGGCGCCTTCAAGGTGGTCGTACGCGACGGCGCCGTGAAGAGCGCGGAACTCAGAATCTTCGAACCGCCCCGTTTCTACGAAGCGTTTCTGCGGGGTCGTTCCTACCTGGAGGCGTCCGACATCACGGCGCGCATCTGCGGCATCTGCCCGGTGGCCTACCAGATGAGTGCGGTGCACTCGATGGAAAAAATTCTCGGCCTGCGCATCAGCAACCCCGTGCGCGAACTCCGCCGGCTGCTGTATTGCGGCGAATGGATCGAAAGCCACGTTCTTCATATCTACATGCTGCACGCACCCGATTTCCTGGGTTACGACAGTGCGATCCATATGGCGCGCGATCATGGCGATATCGTTCGCCAAGGTCTCGCGCTCAAGAAGGTCGGAAATGACATCATGACGCTGATCGGCGGACGGGAAATCCATCCGATCAACGTCCGCGTCGGCGGATTCTATAAGACACCCTCGAAGCGCGATCTCGCCCCGCTGGCCGAAAAACTGAAATGGGCGCGCGATGCGGCACTGAAAACCGTACGTTGGGTGTCCACGCTCGACTTTCCGGACAACGAACGCGACTATGAATTCGTCTCGCTGCGCCACGAAAAGGAATACCCCTTCAACGAGGGGCGGGTCGTCTCCAGCAAGGGCCTCGATATTCCCGTTGAGGATTATGACAAGCACTTCAAAGAGGTCCATGTCGAGCATTCCACGGCGCTGCAATCGCGTATTCACGAAACCGGCACTTATTTCGTCGGACCGCTCGCCCGCTACAGCTTGAACTTCGACCGTCTTTCGCCGCTGGCGCAGCAGTCCGCGCGCGAAGCTGGCCTGGGCAAGACTTGCTCGAATCCATTCCGCGGCATCGTCGTGCGTGCGGTCGAAACGGTTTACGCTTGCGACGAAGCCCTGAGGATTATCGAGGCGTATGAGCCGCCGGATAAGCCGTTCGTCGCGGCCGAGCCGCACGCCGGTATCGGCTGCGCCGCAACCGAAGCGCCGCGCGGGCTGATCTATCACATCTACGAAATCGCGGCTGACGGCTCGATCGTAAGCGCCCGCATCGTGCCGCCGACGGCGCAGAATCAGCCCACGATCGAGAAGGATCTCACAAGCTTCGTGGCCGGGTGGCTCGATCTCCCCGATAAGGAGTTGCAGCACCGCTGCGAGCAGGCAATCCGCAATTACGACCCCTGCATTTCTTGCTCCACGCATTTCCTGCGGCTGGACATCGACCGGTCCTGACATGGGGAGCACGCGGGTCGTCGTGCTTGGCGTGGGCAATACCGAGCGCGGCGACGACGGGGCCGGCCGCATGGTTGCCAGGCTTCTGAAGGATACGCTGCCGCAAACCGTCGAAGTCATCGAGCATGACGGCGAGGCGACGTCGCTGTTGGCCATGCTGGACGGGGCCGCATCGGCCTACCTGATCGATGCCTGCGTGTCGAAATCGCCGCCCGGTACGATCCATCGCATCGACGCCAATCGGGAAGAGCTACCCCATGTCTCGTCGGATATGTCGACGCATGGCTTTGGTCTTGCGGCCGCCATAGAGCTCGGCCGCATCCTGGACCAATTACCGGCGCATGTTGTGGTATATGCTATAGAAGGCAAATCTTTCGATGCCGGTGCGGCGCTGTCTGAACCCGTCACCGCAGCGGTACCGTTGGTCGCCGAAAAAATCCGTTCGGAAATCGCCGAATCTTTGTCGTGAAACACCAGGGAGAATGGCATGCATGAGGCGTCGCTGATGAGGAACCTGATGCGCCAACTCGACGAACTTGCGAAGGCGGAGAACGCAAAACGGGTCACCGGCGTATCGATCTGGCTTGGCGCCTTGAGCCACATGTCTGCCGCGCATTTTGCCGAACATTTCGAAGAATCGTCTGCCGGAACGATGGCGGAGGGCGCCGAGCTCGACGTGACGGTCTCCGACGATCCGGAAGATGCAAACGCCGAACAGATCCTGATCCGGAGCGTCACGGTGGACATGTGACACGGCGGGTACGCATCGATGTTCGCGGAGCCGTACAGGGCGTCGGGTTTCGGCCATTCGTCTATCAAACAGCCGTGACGCTCGACCTTGCGGGTTGGGTCGAAAACACGGCATCGGGCGTTATCATTGAAGCCGAAGGCGACGCCAGCGGGATCAGCGCACTGCTCAAAGCGATGAAGGAAGCACCGCCGCCCAACGCATCTGTGGAGTCCGTCGCTGTGCAGGAACTGGAGCCGCGCGGCGAGGGCGGCTTCGCCATCCGGGCCAGCGAAGCCCAGGGCGCGCGGGTTGCACAAATCCTGCCCGATCTCGCGACCTGCGCAGATTGTCTGCGCGAATTGTTTGATCCCGCGGACCGCCGCTATCGATACCCGTTCATCAACTGCACCCATTGCGGGCCGCGATACAGCATCGTGGAGGATATTCCCTACGATCGCGCCAAGACTTCGATGCGGCACTTCCCGATGTGCCCGGCCTGCTTCGCGGAATATGAAAACCCGCTCAATCGCCGCTTCCATGCGGAACCCAATGCTTGCCCCGATTGCGGACCTCGCGTCGCCTTGTGGGACGCGGACGGAACATGCCTGGCGCGCGATCACGATGCCTTGCTCGCAGCGGCCGATGCCATCCGCCTTGGCAAGATCGTCGCCGCAAAGGGTATCGGTGGATTTCACCTGATTGTGGATGCGCGCAGCGAGCTGGCCGTGTCCCGCTTGAGGCTTCGCAAGGGGCGGCCCGATAAGCCTCTGGCGGTGATGTTCCCGTCGCTGGCGGATATCGAAGGCGAGTGCGCTGTCGCACCGAAGGAAAGAGCGCTGCTCTTAAGCCCCGCCTCCCCCATCGTTCTTCTGCAGCGTAAGGCGGGAACGATTGCGGCCGCGGTGGCGCCGAATAATCCCTGGCTGGGCGCCATGCTGCCCTATACGCCGCTTCATCATCTTTTGATGCACGAGCTGAGCTTTCCCATTGTTGCGACCAGCGGAAATCTCTCCGAAGAGCCGATTGTCACCGACGAAGTTGAAGCGCTTGCCCGGCTGGCCGGCATTGCCGATCTGTTCCTGATTCACAACCGTCCAATCGTGCGAGCCATAGACGACTCTGTCGTGCGCGTGGTTTGCGGTCGCGAACTCATGATGCGTCGCGCGCGTGGCTATGCGCCGGCACCGATTGCCGTTGACGGTCTGGTTTCCGGCATCCTGGCGCTCGGCGGCCACATGAAGACGAGTGTTGCGATCACCTTGGAAGACTCCGTGCTTGTGAGTCAGCATCTCGGCGATCTGGAAAATGTCGTGGCCCGAGCGGCCCACAAGCGCGCGGTGGACGACATGGTGCAATTGCGCGGATATGCGCCGCGCCTGGTCGTGCGCGATCTTCATCCCGACTATGCCACCAGCCACATGGCGGCGGACATCGGTCTGCCGGTGGCAACCGTTCAGCATCACCTCGCCCATGTTGTCGCCTGCATGGCGGAACATGGGATAAAGCCGCCGGTCCTCGGTGTCGCGTGGGACGGCACAGGGTATGGTACGGACGGCACGATTTGGGGCGGCGAATTCATACTGGTGACCGAGGAGGGCTGGCGCCGCGTTGCGCATTTGCGGACTTTCCCGCTGCCGGGCGGAGAGTTTGCGGCGCGCGAACCGCGCCGGTCCGCAATCGGACTGCTTTATGAAGCGTTCGGCGCCGCCCTGTTCGAGATGGCGGATTTGCCGCCGGTCGCCGAATTCTCGCACACCGAACGCGATATCCTTGGGGCAGCCCTAACCCAAGGCGTCAATGCACCGCGCACCTCAAGCATGGGCAGACTGTTCGACGGCTTTGCCGCTCTGTGCGGCATGCGCCAATGCGCCAGCTACGAAGGACAGGCGGCGGCCGAGTTCGAATGGGCGGCCGACGGCCTTGTCACGCAGACGCCTTATGAACTCGTGTTGCGCCCCGGCGCCGCAAATAATGCGCCCGCTGTATTGGATTGGAGGCCGGCGCTCGATGCGCTGCTGCGCGACCGACGTGCAGGCGTGTCCGCTGGAGCGGTCTCTGCTGCATTTCATGCTGGTCTTGCAGTTGCGATCGCACGGGTCGCGGAACATGTTGGCGAGCGGCGCGTTATTCTCTCGGGCGGTTGTTTCCAGAATGCGCGCTTGACGGAGGCCACGGTTACGACGTTGGAGGCTGCCGGGTTTGAGCCGGTGTGGCATCGACGCGTGCCGCCAAACGACGGCGGAATTGCCCTTGGTCAGGCGGTGTGGACTGCGTGGCGCGAACAGGCTGGAGATTTGACCTATGTTTAGCCTTTCCGGCATGAACATTGGGCGTCGCCACGGCCGTCGATATGTTAAACAGGAAGCGATTGCCTGTGATCGGGCCAACCGGCTAGAGCTGGCAACCAACATCAAGCGGGAAGAATTGGAATGACGATCAAGACGGTCGCGACGACTCCATTCGACGATCAGCGCCCGGGAACATCCGGGTTGCGCAAAAAAGTGACAGTATTCCAGCAACCCCGCTACCTGGAAAATTTCCTGCAATCGATCTTCGATACCGTTCCGGAATGTCGGGGCAAGACGCTGGCCGTTGGAGGCGACGGCCGCTACCACAATCGCGAGGCGATCCAGACCATTCTGCGGATGGCCGCCGCAAATGGCGTGAGCCGCATTCTGCTGGGCCGAGGCGGCCTGCTTTCGACGCCGGCCATGTCCTGCGTCATCCGCAAATACGGCACGGTCGGCGGCATCATCCTCTCTGCAAGCCACAACCCCGGCGGTCCCGACGGTGATTTCGGCGTCAAATACAACATAGCCAATGGCGGACCGGCGCCCGAGCATGTCACGGAAGCGATCTACGCCCGCAGCCGCACGATTGACCGCTATCTCATCGCGGATGGCGAAGCGGATTTCGACATCGACCGCCTGGGGGTCGCCCACTACGCGGGCATTGAGGTGGACGTCATTGATCCGTTGGGCGATTACGCGGAACTGATGGAAAAGCTGTTCGACTTCGGCAAGATTTCGAAACTGCTCGCGTCCGGCTTTCGCATGCGATTCGACGGCATGCACGCGATCACCGGCCCCTACGCGACCGAGATATTCGAGAGACGCCTGGGCGCACCGGCCGGCACGGTGATGAACGGCACACCACTGCCTGATTTTGGTGGTGGGCACCCCGATCCGAATCTCGTCAACGCACACGATCTCGTCGAGTCCATGAATGCCCCGGACGCGCCGGACTTTGGCGCCGCGTCCGACGGTGATGGCGACCGCAACATGATTCTCGGCCGGCGCTTTTTTGTTTCGCCGAGCGACAGTCTGGCGGTCCTGGCGGCCAATGCGAGGCTCATTCCCGGCTATGCGACAGGTTTGGCAGGCGTCGCCCGTTCCATGCCCACCAGCCGGGCGGTCGATCTGGTGGCCGCTAGCCTGAAGATTCCTTGTTATGAGACACCGACCGGATGGAAGTTTTTCGGCAATCTGTTGGACGCCGGGAAAATCACCTTATGCGGCGAAGAAAGCTTCTGCACCGGTTCCAATCACGTGCGGGAAAAGGACGGCGTATGGGCCGTCCTCTTCTGGCTCAACCTGCTGGCCTGCAAACAGGAATCGGTTGAGAGCTTGGTTCGAGCGCACTGGCGCACCTACGGCCGCCATTACTACGGCCGTCACGATTACGAAGGACTTGATACGGCCGTTGCAAACGATTTGATCGGGGCGCTTCAACAACGTCTTCCCTCCCTTAAAGGACAAAACGTCGGCGGGTTGGAGATCGGTCACGCCGATGATTTCGCGTACGCCGATCCGGTGGACGGCAGCTTGGCCGAGCATCAGGGAATCCGCATAGTCTTCACGGACGACTCCAGAATTGTTCTGCGTCTGTCGGGTACGGGGACGACGGGCGCCACGCTGCGCGTCTATTTCGAGCGATACGAGCGTGATCCGTCGCGGCATGATCTTGACGAGCACGAGGAGCTCGACGGTCTTGCGGACGCCGCCGTGAATATTGCGGAAATTGTCCAGCGGACGGGGCGCCAAACCCCCTCGGTCGTCACCTGAACGGATGCGTTTTCCTTGAGCCTGGAAAAGCCACCGCCGCGGAATGGGTTTTCCGCGGCGGTTTCTCGTTGACCTTTTCTGGATTGGGCTTCAAACCAGCCCGTGCTTCACGCGACTCTCTTGCTCCTGCGCCTTGAACTGATCGAAGCGGGGCAGGAACTTGTCCCAATCGATGATATGGGCATCAAGCTCGGGTCCGTCGATGCAGGCGTGCTTGCGCACCATCTTGCCGTCGATCGTCACGGGCACCATGCACGCCCCGCACATTCCGGTGGCGTCCACCATAATCGAGTTGAGGCTGACGACGGTCGGCACCGCATAGGGCTTGGTCATCTCGCTGACCGCCCGCATCATCAGCGGCGGGCCAATGGCGACCACCTCGGCGATCTTGCGGCCTTTGCCCGCCTTGTTCTGTTTCAACAGCTCTTCCAGCGGCGTGGTGACGAAACCCTTCACGCCGAAGGTGCCATCGTTGGTGGCATAGATGACCTCAAGCTGCTTGCCGAACTCCTGCTGCAGCTGGTCGACCCGCTCGTCTTTTCCGGTCCAGAACAACAGGTTCTTGGTGCGGTAGCCGGCGATCAGCGTCACGTGATTGCCCATCTTCAGATGCGCCCGCATGATCGGATAGACCGGCGGCAGTCCGAGGCCGCCCGCACAGAACACCACTGTCTGGTTGCCTTCATAGCGGTGCAGCTTAGAGGGTTGACCGAGCGGCCCCGCGACGCCGGTAAAGGCCTCGCCGACCGCCATCTTGTTCATCAGGATGCTCGAGGTGCCCACGCCCTGAATGACGAGATCGATAGTCCCCGCCTTGGCGTCCCAGTCGGCCAGCGTCAGCGGAATGAGTTCTCCGTTGGGCGTCGGTAGTACGCGCACGAACTGGCCGGCTTGCGCCGCCTTGGCAACGACCGGCGAATTCACCGTGAATTCGACGATGCCCGGGCTGAGGTCGACCTTCTTGACGATGGTCGCAGGTGCTCCAGCCTTTTCCGTGTAATCCTCGGCGTTGGCCACCATTTCCTTGATCTCGGCCGCCGTGAACGGAATTTCACCGGCGATCTCGCTCGCCGCCGCCTTTCCGTCGCCGGCCGCGTTGATGGCGGTCGAACCGCCGCGGGTGGCGTCGCCGCCCGAGTAGACGCCTTCGAGCGTGGTCTGCTGCGAAGTGCCCGGAAGGTCGAGCGTCCCCCATTTGGTGGTTTTGATGCGGGGTTCGGAGTCCTTGATGATTGGGTTCGACGCGTTGCCCAGCGCCATGACCACAAGATCGACTTCCATCGTCTCGGTTTGACCGGTGGCAACGGGCGAACGCCGGCCCGAGGCATCGGGCGGCCCGAGTTCCATGATGTCGAGGACGGTCTGGCAGACCTGATGGTTCTTGTTGCCGGAGAACTCGCGCGGCGCGCGAAGCACTTTGAGCTGGATGCCTTCTTCGAGCGCGTGATGCAGTTCTTCGACGCGCACCGGCATTTCGGCCCGCGTGCGGCGATAAACGATGGTCGCGATGCCGCCCAGCCGTTTGGCGGTCCGCGCGGAGTCCATCGCGGTGTTGCCGGCGCCGATGATGATGACCTGTTTGCCGGCGACCAACGGCAGCGGTGTTTCGTGGTCGTCAAACCGCGCCTGCATCAGATTCACGCGGGTCAGGAACTCGTTGGCCGACATCACGCCGTTCAGTTCTTCGCCGGGTACGTTCATGAAGCGCGGCAGGCCCGCGCCGGTACCGACGAAGATTTTCCAGAACCCGGCGTTCTTGAGATCCTGCAGTGTCGCGGTCTTGCCGACGACGAAATTCTTGACGAACTTGCCGCCTAACCGCGTGATCTTGCCGACCACATCGTCGATCAGCGCGTTCGGCAGACGAAACTCGGGAATGCCGTAGCGCAGCACCCCGCCCAGATCATGGAACGCTTCGAACACTGTGACGGGAAATCCCTCGGATGACAGCAGGTAGGCGTTGATCAGGCCGGCGGGGCCGGAACCAACTACCGCGATCGGCGGCTTTTCGGCCTTCGCCCATGGCGTGACATGGATTTGTTCGGTCTTCCCGTTCGACTTGGCCGCCAGCCTCGCCCGCTCGGGCAAGAACCATTCGAGTTGGCCGATTTCGATCGGCCGGCCGGTCATGGTGCAGACGCCCTGGCACTGCAGTTCCTGCGGGCAGACGCGTCCGGTGACGTTGGGCAGCGGATTACAGCTTTCGATCAGCTCGAGAGCCTCTTGGTACTTGCCCGCGCCCATAAGCTGAAGCATTTCGGGGATGTGGATTTTGACCGGGCAACCGCCTTTGGTCTTCTTGCTCATCAAAACGCCGATTTCGCAGGGCTTGTCGTCGCATTGCTTGTCGCGTAGCACTTCGAGCCAAACGAAGAGGTCGACCTCGCGGGCGCTGTAGCCCTGCGTTAGGTACCCGAGATACCCCATGGTGACGAGGTCGAAGTCCTTGTTCCGCTCTTCGGCCGGCCGGATGTAGGGCGGAATGAAGTTGCCGGCGGGCCAGTTCTTCGACAGGTCCTTGAACATCGGATAACGGTCCGACAGATGGGCGTCGATGGCTCCAATGAACTTTCGCTTGAATTTGAGCGGCAGGTTCCAGATGAAGCGCTGCAAGATCGAACTCATGTCGTCGTCGCGCAGCAACAGGTTCCACAGCGTCTTGGTGAACTTGGCGCCGAGTTGATCCTGCTTGAACTCCCAGATGATCGCCTGCGTGCCGTCGTCGATGAACACTTGCCTGAGCGATTGCGGGCTGTTCAACAGTCGCTTGCGCAACAGACCTAGCTGCTTCTGGAAGACCTCGAACGCCTCGCTGTGTTCGAGTTCCTCGACTTCCTGCTGCGTCTGCTCGAGCGCACCGCTCACTTGGCGATAACGCTCCAGGTCTTTGGGGTCGGGCCCCGTTGGTGCGCGCGCAGGGCTTGAGACTTCACTGTGCATGGATGATCTCCGCGTCGCAATTGGCGGCGACACGAGCCACCTTGCTCTTCAGCTCAGGCGTTTCTTTGACGCGACTGAGTACGCCGGGGATGAGGTGGCCCACTTCCTTGGTTTCGCCGTTGACGACGATCTTGGTCTTTTCAAACAGCTCGCCCAGGTCCTGATAGCAAGTCTTGCAGTTGTTGCACTTGGCGATGTCCTCGTCGGCGAGGGAAACGAACGCGCCGCCGTTGGTCGGAGCCGCTTGCGACGCTGCTTTGGCAGGTGCAGCCCCTCCCGGCATCAACGCCGCGATACCGCCCGAGGCCAGCGCGTTGGACGATGCCGCCAGTTCGGACATGGCGCGAGCGATCGAGTCGATCGAAGTTTCGCGATCGTCGACGGCATGCTTGTATTGTTGCTGCAGGGCGTCCAACTCGGCCTTGTGGTCCGCATCAAGCTTCGCGACGTCGAGCCCGGCGAGAACCTGCAACGTACGCCAATACTTCCGGCGTTCGAGCACCAGGTGAATCAGCGCCGGTGAAACTTCCAGTTTGACCAGTTTTTTCTCGGCGTCGGTCGACCAGATGAACGGCGTCTTGCCCAGCTGATCGGCAGCGCTCAAGTCGATGTATTCGGCCACCGGCACGCCGACGGCATCGGCGGGAAGCTTGCGAAACTGCTTCTTGAAGCGGCCTTCGGTGGCCGCGAAGTCGGCTGGCGTCAGCGGCACTTCCAGCAGCTTGGTCGCTCCGTCCTCGATGTACTCGATGGTGGTGGTTGCCCAATCCTTGGTGATGTCGGGGTTGCCGTCGAGCACGAATCGGCTGTGCAGATCGGCGCCGCGGCGCGGATCATGTACGAACACCGGGCTCGTACGGCTCTCCACGGCCATCTTGCCGTGAACGCTGCCGGCCGAATCTGCGATGCCGTTCTCCGCCTGACAGGGCGCGTAAGCGTCGAGCACCGCTGGCGAGTCATTGTGGTTCAGGTACTCCATGACGGACTTGAGGAAGTGCCCCTGCATCGTGGAGGTGGTCTGGGCCACGAAGACGTTCGGGTGGAACGCCGCGATCAGGCCCAATTCCTTACGGTCTTCCTGCTTGCCGTGGTGCGCTGCACCGAACCGGGCGAGATCGGCGTCCTGACCCGTCAAGCTCGACGTCGATGCCTGCCCGCCGGTGTTCGAATATCCGCCGCTGTTGAGCACCATGACCTTGATCGGCGTCGAGGTGGCGAGGAGACGCGACAGCGCGCCGAAGCCGATGTCGTAGGTCGCCCCGTCGCCGCCGATGCTGAACACGCTCGGCATGAGCGACAGTTCATCTTGCGTGAAGTCCGCCCAGGCAAATGTCTTGAAGAACTTGTCGTGGACGGCGGCATCGTACTCGTCGGCCAGTTCAAGCTTTGCCGTGCGAAGCGCACGGATGTCGTCCGTCGTCTCGGCCGCGATGCCCTCGAACAAGCCCTTGGCGACCGCAGGCGTGTCCTGGAACAGGCTGTTCACCCACGGATCGTTGTACGGGTTGAAGGGGAAGGTCGAAGCATAGACGATCGAACAGCCGGTCGCATTGGCGATCACCGA
>Ga0265342_10003439_pt1 | contig 12997 bp, 12 predicted proteins | sample 4CB327metaG_FD_203125 | JGI IMG/M metagenome (GOLD analysis project Ga0265342, IMG submission 203125) | Rhizosphere microbial communities from Carex aquatilis grown in University of Washington, Seatle, WA, United States - 4-CB3-27 metaG | ecosystem: Host-associated > Plants > Roots >...
CGGCCTTTTTCTTTTTGTCGCGTTCTATTGCCGTGCTGTCCGATCAGCCCTTCACGTTGAGCAGTTCGACGTCGAAGATCAGCGTCGCATTCGGCGGAATGACGCCGCCGGCGCCGCGCGCGCCATAGCCGAGCTCGGGCGGAATGATCAAGGTGCGCTTGCCGCCGACCTTCATCGAGGCAACGCCTTCATCCCAGCCGGCGATCACCTTGCGCTGTCCGACCGGAAATTCGAGCGGATCGTTGCGGTCGACGGAGGAGTCGAACTTCTTGCCCTTCTGGCCATCCTGATAGAGCCAGCCGGTGTAATGCACGACGCAAATCTGGCCGGGCTTTGGCGTCGCGCCGGTACCAACCTTGGTGTCGATGATCTGTAATCCTGAAGCTGTGGTCATGGCTTTTCCCGGGGTTTGCGCCATCGCCGCTGATGGCAGCGAGACTGCCGATAAGGTCATAACGGTCAACGCGATGGCGGCCAAAGTGGAAAACGTCGTGCGCATGGGGGCGTACCTTTTTCAAAACAATCGGGCGCCTGTCTATCGTAACGCCTCCCGCAAGACTAGTACCGCCGATCTGAAGTCCCTGCACCACAAGCGTCGAGTTCGATCTGGGACTTCAGATCGATAAAGCGGTACCAGAATCAATAAGTTTGTGAGTAGCCCACGACTTTCCGAAGTTCGTGTCGGTGGGTGCTGCGATGGAGCACGAACTTCGGAACAGGGGCGCTAGTAGCCGAGCGCGCAGCCGTCCTTGCGGGGATCGGAACCGCCGGTCAGCGTTCCTTTCTCCCAGTCGATCCAGATCGCCTGACCGCCACCGAGTGGTGGAATCACCTTGGTGGTCTGGTGCCCGAGCTTTTGCAGGCCCGCGACGATCTCCGCCGGCACGCCGTCCTCAAGCTGATAGACGCCTTCGTAATGCAGGCCACGCGGCATATCGATTGCTTCCTGCACGTCGCATCCATAATCCACGACGTTGGTTAGCACGTGGGCCTGCCCCGTCGGCTGGTACTGACCGCCCATGACGCCGTACGGCATCACCGCGCGACCGCCTTTGGTCGCGAGCGCCGGCATGATCGTGTGCAGCGGGCGTTTGCCCGGCGCGATGCAGTTCGGATGGCCGGGCTCGACGCGGAAGCCGGCGCCGCGATTCTGGAACAGGATGCCGGTCTTGTTGGAGACAATGGCCGACGCCCAGGAATGGGCAACCGAGTTGATGAACGAACAGACGTTACGATCCTTGTCGACCACGGTGATGTAGACCGTCGACGGATTCATCGGCGGCGACACTTTCGGAAGGTCCAGCATCCGGTCCATGCGGATCTTGCCGACATATTCGTCGGCATAACTCTTCAGGATTCCGGCGACGTCGACGTCGGAGAAACCGGGATCGGCGATACGCTGCTCGCGCATCATGTAGGCGACGCGCGCCGCTTCGGCCTCGAGATGGAAACGCTCGACGCTAACAGGCGCAAACTTCGCCAGATCGAAGTGCGAGAGAATGTTCAGCATCACCAGCATGGTGATGCCGGGTCCGTTCGGCGGGCACTGCCAGACGTCAAGACCTTTATACATGGTGCCGATCGGCACGGTGGTTTCAGTCTTGTGGTTGGCGAAGTCTTCCAGCGTGTGCAGCCCGCCGGCAGCCCGCAGGGTCTCGACCATGTCTTCGGCGATCGCGCCTTTGTAGAAGGCATCGGGCCCGCCCTTGGCGATGGCCCGCAGCGTCTGGCCAAGCTCCGGCTGCCGGATGACGTCGCCTGCGACAGCCGCCTTGCCATGCGGCAGCAGATAGCGCTCGGTGTTGATGCCCTTCTTCAGCTTCTCGAACCCGTTCTTCCAGTCGAAGGCGATGCGGGGTGCGACGACGTAGCCTTCTTCGGCGGCCTTGATCGCCGGTTGGAACAGCGTGTCGAAGCCAAACTTGCCGTGGTCGCGCAGGATCGTCGCCCAGAGATCGATCGCGCCGGGAATGGTGACCGCATGCGCCGAGGTCAGCGGGATCCCCTTCATATTGCGCTCAAGATACCATTCAACCGTCGCAGCCTTCGGCGCACGGCCAGAGCCGTTATAGGCAACGATCTTGCCCTCGCCTTTGGGCTGGATCAGCACGAAGCCGTCGCCGCCAATGCCGGTCGATTGCGGCTCGATCACCGCCAGCAGCGCGGAAGCCGCGATCGCCGCATCCGCCGCAGTGCCTCCGGCTTTCAGCACCTCGATGGCCGCAAGCGCCGCCTGGGGGTGGGATGTTGCCACCATGGCGTTCTGGGAATGGACCGTCGAGCGGCCGGCGAGGTGGAAATTTCTCATAAGAAATGGCTCACATATCGCTAGTTAAGCTGATTTCCGGGGTTTGATTTGGGGGTTACTTGGCATACTCAATGCCACCTGCGCAATGCCAGATGATGCATATGTCGAGGCTCACCCCTGCCCTTCGCCACTACCCCCTGCTGGTGGAGTGGATTTGACATTCGCCACCACCCGCCCCGAACTCGAGACGCGAATGTCAAATCCGAAAACTCCACCAGAAACCTATATTTTGCTAGTGGTCCTTTTGATTCTAACATTCGCAAAGGTGCCCGCCGAGAAGGGATGCGAATGTTAAAATCGGACCACTAGATGACCACGATGCCCACCAAGGTAGCCGCCTTTTACCAATTTGCATCCCTGCCGGACTTCCGCGATCTGCGCGAGCCGCTGCGGAAGCTGTGCGTCGATCTCGCGCTCAAGGGCAGCGTGCTGCTGGCGCATGAGGGGATCAACGGCACGCTGGCAGGCAGGCCGGAGGCCATCGACGCGTTCGTTGCCGCGCTGCGCCACGGCGATCTCTTAGGCCACCGCCTCGACCATCTGGAGCTCAAATTCTCCAGCGCAGAAGCCATGCCGTTCGGCCGACTCAAAATCCGGCTGAAGAAAGAGATCGTCACATTCGGAGACGTATCCGCCGATCCGACGCGGCAGGTCGGCACCTACGTGGAGCCCGAGGACTGGAATGAGCTGATCGCTTCTCCCGATACAGTGCTTATCGACACACGCAATGCGTTCGAGGTTGCGATCGGCACCTTCGAAGGCGCCATAGATCCTGACATTGCAAGCTTCGGCCAGTTCAAGGATTTCGCCGCCCGCCACCTCGATCCGGCGCAGCATCGAAAGATCGCGATGTTCTGCACCGGCGGCATCCGCTGCGAGAAGGCCTCAAGCTATCTGATCGCGCAAGGCTTTAGCGAGGTCTATCACCTCAGGGGCGGCATCCTGAATTATCTCGAACATGTTCCTGAGGGCGAAAGCCGCTGGCGCGGCGAATGTTTCGTCTTCGACGAGCGCGTCGCGCTCGGTCACGGCTTGCGCGAACGCCCAACGAAGCTGGAAAGCCAAGCGGAGCTCGAAAGCAGTGAGTGACCTCAAAGCGCTCAGCGAACGCATCGATGCGCTGGAATCGCGGCAGGCGTTTCAGGACGATACCATCGAGACGCTGAACAAGACCGTCACCGAACAATGGACGAAAATCGACGCGCTGACGCGCCAGCTTCTGGCTCTCCGCGAACGCTTGCAAGAAGCCGAAAGCCAGATGCCGCGCGCGGCGAACGAACCACCGCCGCATTACTAGGGTCACACGCACAAACACGCATCGGGCATTTCTAGTGCTTGCCTTCCTTGTCGCCGCCGCGATGCGGCTTCGACGGCGACGGTTGCACGGCGCTTGCGGGATCGGAGGCCGGAAAACTGCCGGCCAGGCCTTCGTCGAGCTTCTCGCGCTTGTCTTGATCAACGGCGTAGCGGCCCTTGGCTGCGTGCTTGTCGTGCGGCGCTGGATTGAATTTGTCGCTCATGGTGAGCCTCCGGACAAGTTAACGCGCCGACGACGGCGGCGTTCCTGTTCTCCGGCCCCTGCGCAAAGCACGTCAATACAACGAACAAGCTTGTTTTTTCGCGCCTTTCTTGGTCTATCAAGGCCATTCCTGGCGATCGCATCGGAACCGTGAACTCATATGACCAAGCCATTCATTGAAGTGCTCTCCGGCCAGAGACAGGCGGTGCCGCCGATCTGGATGATGCGGCAGGCCGGGCGCTATCTGCCGGAATATCGCGAGTTGCGGGCAAAAGCCGGCAGCTTTCTCGATCTGTGCTTCACGCCGGAATATGCCGCCGAAGTAACGCTTCAGCCGATCCGCCGTTTCAATTTTGACGCCGCCATCATCTTTTCCGACATCCTCGTCATTCCCCATGCGCTCGGACGCTCCGTACGGTTTGAAGTTGGCGAAGGACCACGGCTCGATCCGCTGGATACGCCGGAGAAGATCGCAACACTCGCCCCGCGCGCCGATTTCACAAAGCTTGAACCGGTATTCGAGGCGCTGCGTCGCGTCCGGCGCGAACTCGACGACAAGATTGCATTGGTTGGCTTCTGCGGCGCGCCGTGGACGGTCGCGACTTACATGGTCGCAGGCCAGGGCACCCCGGATCAGGCGCCGGCGCGCATGCTGGCCTATCGTCATCCCGAAGCGTTCGAAAAGATCATCGACACGCTGGTTGAGAACTCGATTCCGTATCTCGTCGGCCAGTTCAAGGCCGGCGCCGACGCCGTGCAGATCTTCGACACCTGGGCCGGCGTATTGCCGCCACGCGAATTCGCCCGCTGGTCGGTCGAGCCGACCCGCCGCATCGCCCAAGGCGTCCGCCAGCAAATTCCCGGTGCGAAGATCATCGGCTTCCCAAGGGGGGCCGGCGCTCTTCTCCCCGGTTATGTGGAGGCGACAGGTGTCGACGGCGTCAGCATCGACTGGGCAGCGGAGCCCTCGCTGATCCGCGAGCGCGTGCAAAGCCGCGTTGCCGTTCAGGGCAACCTCGACCCGTTGGCATTGATCGCAGGCGGCGCGGCGCTCGATCGCGCGATCGACGATGTTCTGGAAAATTACGCCAGCGGCCGGCTGATCTTCAACCTCGGCCACGGCATTCTGCCTGAAACGCCGATCGCGCATGTCGAGCAGATGATCAAGCGCGTGCGAGCCTACAAAGGCTAGCGATTACTTCAGATCACTTGGGCCGGCTGCGCTCGATAATGTCGGCTGCGCCCTTGGCCAGAAGTTCGAGCCCGACGGCACGGCCGAGTTCGCGCGGCCGGTCGGCTTGCCCCTGACGCGACGCTTCGATGAAGCGCTTGCCGTCTTCGTCGAGCACCGACGCCGTCAACGACATCTGTTGGCCATCGATCCTAGCAAATCCCGCGATCGGAGAATTGCAATGGCCGTTCAACACCCACAGCACCTCGCGTTCGGCATCCGCGCAGCGGCGCGCGGCGAGATCGTCGATTTTCGCCAGGATACTTCGCGTCGACCAATCGTCCGCGGCGCATTCCACCGCGACGATCCCCTGCCCAGCCGCCGGCAGCATTTCGGCAACCGGAAATTCGTACGCGATGCGGTTTGCGAGGCCCACGCGTTCGAGGCCCGAGCGGGCCATGATCAGCGCATCCGCCGGGCCCACCGCCCCGCCGTCGGCAAGGCGCTGTTTCTCCAGACCGTCGAGCTTGCGCACGCGGGTATCGGCGGCGCCGCGATAATGAATCACCTCGATCTCGGGGAAGAGCCGGCGCGCATAGGCGGCGCGGCGCACCGCGTTGGTACCGATCCTGAAACCCTTGCCGCGCGAGGCTCTCAATTCGTCGAGTGAAAGTCCCGGCCGCAGCACCAGCACATCGGTTGCGGGATCGCGCGCCAGCATCGCGCCGATCACCAGTCCCGGCGTGTCCTCGTTGCCCGGCATGTCCTTGAGCGAATGCATCGCCGCCTGCAATTCGCCTGATCGGACCGCATTGCGGATTTCGGCGACAAAGGCCCCGCCCTTGCCGCCATGGGGCAACAGCTTGCCGGTCTGGTCGGTATCGCCTGTGGTTTCGAACTTGACGATCTCGACATCGATGCCGGGAACGGCGGCCGAGAGCTGCCGCGCGATGGCGTCGGTCTGGGCCAGCGCCATGGCGCTCTTGCGCGTGCCGATCCGCAGTCGCATTGAAGTCGTTCTCGCTCGTATTGATCGAGCCGATGGCATAGCACCGGGCCGCCGGGGTGACTAGAGCTCCGATTCCGGAGTTCGCACGCCGTTGTCTCGACTTCTGATGCGAACTTCAGAATCAAAGGAGCTCTAGCCAATATGAGTTTCCAGCGCGGCTTTGAATTTGAAGTTCCTATAACGAACGTGCGTCAGAACTGATAGGAACTTCAAATTCGCCGCGCTAGTGGAGCAAATTCGACCGCTAGCGCGCGTCCTGCAAGATCATGTCGGAGACTTTTTCAGCGATCATGATGACCGGCGCGTTGGTATTGCCCGAGACCAGATCGGGCATCACAGAGGCATCGACCACGCGCAAGCCTTCTATCCCACGCACGCGAAGCTTTTGGTCGACGACGGCGGCTGGGTCGTTACCCATCCGGCAGGTCGAGGTCGGATGGTAGATGGTTGAGCCGCGGGCGCGGCAATAGGCCAGTAGTGCCTCGTCGCTCGTGATCTTGTCGCCGGGATCGACCTCTTCGACGGTGAAAGGCTTGAGAGCGGGCGCACGCAAGATCTTCCGCAGGATCTTCAAGCCTTCGACGTTGGTGGTGCGATCGACTTCGCTGGCGAGATAATTGATCCGGATTTCCGGAGGCGCAGCCGGGTCCGCGCTTTTGATCCTGATCGAACCGCGGCTCTCGGGCCGCAATTGACAGACCGATGCCGTGAAGCCGGAAAACGGATGCAGCTTTTCGCCCATCTTGTCGGTCGAGAACGGCAGGAAGTGAATCTGGATATCCGGCGACGCCAGTCGCGGATTGGTCCTGAAAAACGCGCCTGACGTGCCGGCGGCGATCGTCAGGGGACCTGTGCGGAATGCGAAGTAGCGCAACCCGGTCATCACCTTGCGGACGGGATTGTTGACGATGTCGTTGAGTGTAATCGCCTGCGAACAGCGCATCACGACGCGAACCTGCAAGTGATCCTGCAAGTCGCTCCCGACGCCCGGCGCATCCAGCACCACATCAATACCGTGCTGGCGCAACAGCTCCGATGGCCCGACACCCGAAAGCTGCAACAGTTGCGGCGAGTTGAACGCGCCGCCCGAAACCAGAACTTCCTTGCGGGCGCGTGCGGTCCGCGGAACGCCGGCGGCGCGATAGGACACGCCGACGGCGCGGCGTCCTTCGAACAGGATTCGCTCGGCAAGCGCCGAGGTCTCGATATGCAGGTTTTGCCGCGCCTTTGCCGGGCGAAGATAGGCGACCGCAGCACTTGCACGCCGTCCGCCCCTGGTCGTGGTCTGGAAGAAGCCCGCGCCTTCCTGCGTGGCGCCGTTGAAATCATCATTTCGCGGGATACCGGCCTGCACGGCGGCGTCAACAAAAGCCTCCGAGAGCGGATCGGCGTGACGCCAGTCAGAGACCGGCAGCGGACCGCCGGCGCCGTGAAAATCGTTGGCGCCGCGCGTCTGATCCTCGGCCTTCTTGAAATAAGGCAGCACGTCGTCGTAGCCCCAGCCGAGATTGCCAAGCTGGCGCCAGCGATCGTAGTCCTCGTGCTGGCCGCGGACATAGAGCAGACCGTTGATCGAGCTCGATCCACCCAGCACCTTGCCGCGCGGCTGAAACACGTTGCGTCCATTGAGCCCGGGCTCGGGCTCGGTCTGGTACATCCAGTTGACGGCTTTTTCCTTGAACAGCCGGCCGTAGCCGAGCGGAATATGAATCCAGAGATGCCTGTCCTCAGGGCCGGCCTCGAGTAGGAGCACTGAAGACTTGCCGTCGGCCGTGAGCCGGTTGGCGAGCACGCATCCCGCCGAGCCTGCTCCGACAACAATGTAATCGAATTCGAGATGGTCAGACCCTGACGCAGTGTTTTTGTTCATGTCTTTTTCTTCGCCAGAACCATGCGGGTAAGTGGACGATGGAAGCGAAGAATAACTTCACGGGATCGTCAGTCAATGAAAGGGCCATGCGACCGGTACGCACACTCAGGACAACGCGCGAGATGCCGGATGGCTATTTGATCTGCACCATGCCCACCTGGTTGACGAGACTGTTGGCCATCACCGGGTTGCCGTCAGGCGTAACCGACATGTTGCGCACGATGTCGCCGCCGCCCGGAATAGCCCAACTCTGGAATTTTTCCGTCGCGGGATCGAACCGAACGATCGTGTTCGGCTTGGCGTTGGATTCATTGTACCAGACCGCGCCTTTGGTGAAGACCATCCCGTAAGGTTCGGACTTCGGACCGCTTGGCGACGGCCATTCCTTGACCGCACCGGTGGCCAGATCAAGCTTGCCGACAAATCCGCGCGCGAAATCGGCGTACCAGATCGCGCCATCGGGCCCGATCGCCAGACGCCGCGGCCGCGCCGCCGCATCGGGCAGCGTGAATTCCTTGATCACCATCGAATCCGGATCGATGGTGGCGATCTTGTTGGTGCCGAACTCGACGAGCACTGGCACGCCTTGCGCGTTGATCACGAGCCCATAGGGGCGCGACTTCGGTGTCGGCGACGTCACGAGCTTGATCGCTCCGGTCGCCGGATCGAGACGCCCAATCATGTTCGCCTGCTGCACCGTGAACCAGAGAATCCCCTTCTGATCGAAATTGAGCGTGTGCGGATCCTTCGCGTTCGGGTCAGGCAGCCGATATTCGGTGACGATCCCGGTCTTCGGATCGAGCTTGCCGATCAGTCCGGCAAGATTTCCCGTAAACCAGATGTTGCCGTCCTTGTCGTCGACCAGGCCATGCGGGCCGGTGAAGGGCGACTTCAGCGTATATTCCCTGATGGCACCGGTTTGCGGATCGACCCGGCCGAGTTTGTTGGCCAGTTGAGCAGCCCACCAGACCGAACCATCGCGGGCCCCGAGCGGATCGTGTGGGCGCGCCCCCTGCGTCGGCACGTCCCACATCTTGATGTCAACCTTTGCGGGACCATCGATGATAACCGCCTCCGGCCGCTTGCGCTCCGGAAAATTCTTCATGAGATAGTCGGACACCGTGCCCCATTCATCGGCGGGAACCGGTGCTTCCATATTCTGCATCATGCGCACGACGGTCAGCCAGCCCTCAGGGGTGTAGCCACCGCGAACCCGGTTGATGTCATGACAATTGTTGCAGGTGTCGACAAACCGTTGCTTGCCCGGGCCCTCCGGCCATTCCTTTGCGGTGTATTGCGCCTGCGCGGCCGACGTACCGAGCACAATCGTTGCGGAGAGAAAGATAAGCAGCTTGGCGTGCACCATCATGTTCGACTTCTCCCATTGCCCGCTTCGGCGGGGCCCTCTTGATTGATTGGAACCAGCTAAGCCTCAGGCTATTCAGTCCGTCAAGCCAGCAACCGCGAGATGGCCACCGGCAACCGCCGCATTTGATCATATGAAATTCGAACGGCCTTGCATCAGGCTGAAACGCGCGCGGCCTTTGGCGCGGGCTCGACGGCTGCATACCAATCCGCCAACCGGCTGCCGGTAAAGAAGCCAACGTCGGCCGAAGCGCTTAGCAAATCGAGCATCCGGTCCAGTTCATGGATGCGGTGCGGCACGGCAATCAGATGCGGGTGCAAGCCGATGGCGAGCACGATGGCGCTGTCGCGGCACTCGGTTTCGAAACGACGCAGCGTGAATTCCAGACGCTTGGCCATCTCGCCAGTCGCGTGCCGCTCGATCGCGTAGATGATGGAATCGTTGATCTCGAGGTTGTAGGGCATCGCGATCAGCGGACCTGAAGTTGTACCCATCCAGGACGGCCGGTCGTCGACGACCCAATCGCAGACGTAGTCCACGCCGCTGCGCTTAAGGATGTCAGGCGTATCGACGGTTTCGCGAAGTCCCGGCGACAACCAGCCGCGCGGGCGCCGCCCGGTAAAGTCCGCGATCTTGTCGAGGCTCGCCGCGATGACCGCACCCTCACCGCCTTCGACATGGTTGATCGCCTTCTGGTGCATGCCGTGACCGATGAATTCCCAGCCCGCCTCGCGCATCGCCTTGGACGCTTCCGGATAGGCATCGATCACGCCGGCATTGAAGCTCGTGGAAGCCGGCAAGCCACGCGATGCGAACGCTTTCAGAATGCGGGGAAGCCCGGCGCGCATGCCGTAATCGGCCCAGGAAAAATTCGGCACGTCGGGCACGGTCTCGCGGCCATGCGGCGGCGTGACGATCGTACGCGGCATCGGCTGGTCGAATTGCCAGTTCTCCACGTTGACGACGAGGTGCGCGAGAATTCGCTTGCCCCCGAGCGGCGGCAATGGTGCACGCACCGAAGACAGCACGTAGGGAATGCGTGGATTTGCCATCGATGACCTCTGATACGAACTTCGGAATCGGAGCCTTAGACGTGAGCGCCGCTGACCTTCATGTCGGACATGATGCGCGCCTTGTAAGCCACGAATTCCGCGCTGGTGAGGCTCGCAATTGATCGCGGGCGCGGCAGCGTGATCGGAATGGTGCGGATGATACGGCCGGGCCGCGCCGACATCACGCAAATCCGGTCCGACAGCAGGATCGCTTCGTCGATATCGTGGGTGACAAACAACACCGTCGTGCCAAGCGATTGCCAGACGTCGAGCAGCAATTGCTGCATCGACAACCGCGTCTGCGCATCGAGCGCGCCGAACGGCTCGTCCATCAGGAGCGCTTTTGGCGACATCGCCAGCACCCGCGCGATGCCGACGCGCTGGCGCATGCCGCCCGACAGTTGCACCGGCAACGCATCGGCGAAGGATTCCAGGCTCACCAGCTTCAGCAGGTTGCGCGCTTTCGATTCATATTCGGCGCGCGAGACACCCTGAACCTGCGGGCCGAAAATCACGTTTTGCCAGACAGTAAGCCAGGGAAAGAGTGCTGCTTCCTGGAACACCACCCCGCGGTCCGGACCCGGCCGTGTCACGGTCTTGCCGTCGAACAACAAGGTGCCCTCGGTCGTTTTCTCGAAGCCGGCGAGCAGATTGAGCAGGGTTGACTTTCCGCAGCCGGAGGGTCCGAGCAGCGCGACGAACTCGCCCTCGCCGATCGCGAGATTGATTCCGTCGAGCGCGCGGACTTCGGACTGGCCAGAGAAGGTCTTCGATACGCTTTCGAACGCAATCGTGCCCATCGTTACACCCTCACGACTGGAATGATTGCAGGCGCCGCCACGCCAGCACCCATTTCTCGATACCGAGAATGACGCGATCGCTGATCAGGCCGAGCAGGCCGATGGTCGCCATGTCGGCAATGACGACATCCATTCGACCGACATAATAGGCGTCCCACAGCACGTAGCCGAGACCGGATTTGACCGCGACCATTTCCGCGACGATGACCGCGGTCCAGGCGATGCCGAGACCGATCCGCAAGCCGGTGAAGATCGAAGGCAGCGAGGCCGGCAAAACGACGCGCCGCAGGATGGTCCATCGTCCCGCGCCCATCATCATCGCGGCACGCACGAGATTGCGCTCGATGTCGCGCGCGCCCTGCGCGGTGTTGACCACGATCGGATAGAACGCGCCGAGCGCGATCAAGAACACCGCGCCCATGTCACGGATTCCGAATACCGCGATCGAAAATGGCAGCCATGCCGTGATCGGAATCGGCCGCAGCAGTTGCACGGTCGGATCGAGCGCGCCCGACGCAATCCGGTTCCAGCCGATCGCAAGCCCGACCGGCACCGCGACCACGATCGCGGCGAGAAATCCCTTGCCGACACGCTCGGCGGAGAACAGCAAATTGGTCAGCCAGGTACCGCTATAGGGATTGAGGCTCAGCCCGCTGTTCGAACCGAACGTCCACACCTTCCACGCCTGCCAGACCCGGTCCGGCGTCGGAAGCACCCCGCCGAACAGCGAACCGCCGTTGCCGGCCCACTGCCAGACCAAGGTCACCAACACAGGAAGAATGACGGCGAGCAGGATCTGCCGCAGGTTTCTGCGGGCCGCAGGCGATAGCATCGACCAGTTCGAGGCAGACGATGCCGACCTTGAAGTCATCGGTCCGGTCGAGATCGACATCCGCACAAATCCTTACAAACCGGCGGCCACCAGCCGCTGCCGTTACTTGCCCAGCGCCTTATCGACGAACGAGCCGTCCCAATGCGCGTCAATCTCGCCCGAGACGTCCTTCTGAATCACGCCAAGATCGGCAAAGCCCTTGGCCTGACGCTTGATCTGATCGGGAGAGATAACCTCGCCGAGCTTGATGATCTTCGCGGCCTGCGCCGAGACATCGGGCGCGAGCCCGGTCAGCTTTGCATAGGCATCACCAAAGGCGGCGGGCGATTTGGCGAGTTCTTCTTCCTTTGCGAGATAAGCCCAAACGAAGCGCTCGATCGCGGCGCGCTTGCCGTCGATCGCCTGCTTGGTCGCCATGAACATGCCAAGCTCGGCGCCGACGGCTTTGGATGAGCCGTATTCGAGGTGCTTGGCGAAATAACCGTAGCCTTCCATCACCGGGATCGACTCAAACGGCTCCCAGGTCACGAGACCGTCGACCTCGCCTTTCTTGAGTGCCTGGTCGAAATTGGCGCCCCCGCCCTGAATGTTGATGGCCTCGAAGCTGTTATAGGGAACGTTGTTTTCTACCAGCGTCGCGGCAAACTGAAACCAGACCGCCGAGCCCGGCGCGATCGCGATCTTCTTGCCTTTCAGGTCAGCCCAGTTGTCGAACTTCACGCCGTTGCGGCCGATCACGTATTTGGGCGAGGAGCCGACGCCCATCAGCCCGACCACATTGGTCGATCCCTGCGCCAGCGAGATCGCAAGATCGGCGGGCCCGACGGAAGCGACATCGAGAGAGCCCGCCAGCAGCGCCGTGCGCGCATCCGCATAGCGGACGAACTCGACCAGCTTGAGAGTGACGCCGAGTTTCTTCAATTCGTCGGCGACCAGAATGATGGGCGCCAGATGGCCGACTTTTACATAGCCGACAGTCAGTTCGACCGCCGACGTCAATGGTGCCGGCTCGGGGGTAACGGCTTTCGCCGGCAGGGACAGTGATCCGATCGCCGTCACGGCGAACAAGA
>Ga0265342_10003440_pt1 | contig 12993 bp, 11 predicted proteins | sample 4CB327metaG_FD_203125 | JGI IMG/M metagenome (GOLD analysis project Ga0265342, IMG submission 203125) | Rhizosphere microbial communities from Carex aquatilis grown in University of Washington, Seatle, WA, United States - 4-CB3-27 metaG | ecosystem: Host-associated > Plants > Roots >...
GTGAGCCCGGCCAGGAAGTCGTGCGCCTCGCGGATGGTCAGCGCGGTCATCTCGGTGATGCTCTTGTCACCGACGCGCACGTGGCGCGCCTCCTTGCGCAGGCGCATCCCCTGGCACTCTTCGCAGACCGTCTGCGACATGTAGCGGTGGAACTCGTCGTAGATCGCCTCGAAGTCCTGCTCGGTCGTGCGCCCCTGCTCGCGGCGGCGGCGCTCGTACTCGTCGAAGCGGCGCTGCAGATTCGCGACGACGCCCTCGAATTCCTTCTTGTAGGTGTGCTTGCGCCCGTTCTTCTCGAACGCGAACTCGACCTCTTCGCCGCCCGAGCCGTTGAGGATCAGCGCGCGATCCTTCTCCGGCAGCTTGCCCCAGGGCACGTACTGGTCGATCTCGAAGTGCGCGGCGACGGAATCGAGCATCTGGTGAAAGAACGGCCCGTTGCGCCGCTCCCACGGCTCGATCGCGCCCTCTTTCAACGACAGCTCGTCGTTGGGGACGATCAGGTCGGGGTCGAAGAACATCTTGGCGCCGATGCCGTCGCACGACGGACAGGCGCCGGCCGGGTTGTTGAACGAGAACAGCCGCGGCGCGATCTCCGGATAGCTGATGCCGCACGTCGAGCAGGCGAACTTCTCGGAGAACAGCATGTCCTCGCCCTCGAGCGGCGAGATCTTCACCACGCCGCCCGCCAGCTTGGCCGCCAGCTCGACCGAGTCGGTCAGCCGCTGGCGGATGCCGTCCTTGCGCACCAGGCGATCGACGAACACCTCGATGGTGTGTTTCTTCGCCTTGTCGAGCTTGGGCGGCTCCGACAGCTCATAGAGCTCGCCGTCGATGTTGGCGCGCACGAAGCCCTCCTGGCGGAGCTTGGCGAGCTCGGTTGCATACTCGCCCTTGCGGTCGCGCACCACCGGCGCCAGCACGGAAAAGCGCGCGCCCTCGGGCAGCTCGAGGATCTGGTCGACCATCTTCTGGATCGTCTGCGAGGCGATCGGCTGCCCGCAGCTCCAGCAAAAAACCTGGCCCACGCGCGCCCAGAGCAGCCGCAGGTAGTCGTAAATCTCGGTGATGGTGCCGACCGTCGACCGCGGGTTCCGCGACCCCGACTTTTGCTCGATGGAGATTGCCGGCGACAACCCTTCGATCGAGTCGATGTCGGGCTTGCGCATCTGGTCCAGGAACTGGCGCGCGTAGGCCGACAGCGATTCGACGTAGCGACGCTGCCCCTCGGCGTAGATCGTGTCGAAAGCGAGCGAGGACTTGCCCGAGCCCGACAGCCCGGTGAGGACAACCAGTTTGTCCCGAGGGATCTCGACGTCGATGTTCTTGAGGTTGTGCTCCCGCGCCCCCTTGACGACGATCTTCTTCATGCGTTCCTGAGCTCTGGTCTCGCCGGCTCGCCTCGCCCCGTCGCGTCAGCCCCTCCTTGGGGGACCCTTCGCACGTTGACCTGACACTCCAGCGACGACACCCTACCACACCCTGATACAAGCGATCTTGTGAAGCGATCATGCGCTTTTTACTGTGCGGCGCGTCGGTGTCCGCCGCGCGCGCCGCGTGACGCCGATGTTCAGAGGGACAATGACATCATGTTGTCGGCAAGATCAAGAGCCGCAAGGAAGCTGTCCGCTTTCGCGCGGCCCGTGCCGGCGATGTCATAGGCGGTGCCGTGATCGGGTGACGTCCGCGCGAACGGCAGGCCCAGCGTCACGTTGACCGCCTCGTCGAAGTGCAAGAGCTTCACCGGGATCAGGCCCTGGTCGTGATAGAGCGCGACCACCGCGTCGAATTGTCCCAGCGCCGCCTGACGGAACACCGCATCGGGCACGCAGGGCCCCGTTACGACCGCAGGGATCTCCAGCTCCGCCAGGCGCGTGCGCGCGCGCGCGCACGCGGGCTCGACCAGGCGCGTTTCCTCGTCGCCGAAGCGGCCGGCCTCACCGCCGTGAGGGTTGAGGCCTGCGACCGCGACGCGCGGCCTGGCGATTCCGAACTGACGGTAGAGCGCGCGCCCGGCCAGCACGGTGGCGCGCGCGATGGTGGCGGGATCGAGCAGCGCCGGGACGTCGCGCAGCGCGACGTGCGTGGTCGCCAGCACCACACGCAGCTTCGGACCGGCCAGCATCATCGCGAAGTCGCTCACGCCGGCGCGCGCCGCCAGGTACTCGGTGTGACCGGGATGGGTGAAGCCGGCGCGCGCGATCCAGTCCTTGGAGATCGGGGCCGTGACCAGGGCGCCGATCTCGCCGGACAGCGCCGCGTCGACCGCCGCCGCCAGATACGCGAGTTGCGCGCGGCCGCCGGCCAGTGACGGCTGCCCCGGCAGCGCCTCGTGGACGGCCAGCGCAGTGACCGGCTGCACGCAATCGGCGCGCGGCGCCTCGACGCCCGTCACCCGCGCGGCGCGCTGCAGGACGCCGGCGTCGCCGAAGATCCGCACGTCCAGATGCGGCCGTGCCGCCAGCGCCCGGACCACCACTTCGGGTCCAATCCCGGTGGGGTCGCCCAGTGATATCCCGATCGGTCGCCTGCTCATCGCGTGGGGATGATACCCCGCGGCTCATCGAGCGCCCGCTTCAGGTGGGCGTGCCGCTGCCGGGCGCGCGCAGCTTGTAGCCGACGTGGCGCACGGTTTCGATCATCACGCTGCCGGGCCCGAGCTTGGCGCGCAGCCGGCGCACGTGAATGTCGACGGTGCGGGTGCCGCCCGCATACCGGTAGCCCCAGACGCGCGACAGCAACTGCTCGCGGCTGAAGACGCGGCCCGGCCGCTCGGCCAGGAACTTCAGCAGCTGGAACTCCTGACGCGGCAGCTTGAGCGCCCGTCCCCGGAACGATGCCTCGACAGCGACGGCGTCGATCACCAGGTCGCCGATCTTGATGCGCCCGGCCGCGCGGAAGGACGACATGCGCCAGTCGAGCTGCCGGATCCGCGCGTAGAGCTCCGGCCCGACCACGGGAGCCAGCACGAAATCGTCGGCGCCCGCCTCGGGGTCGAGCCCAGCCAGGCGTGAGACCTCCACGCACAGAAGCACCGGAACGTCGGTCAGCGATGCGACCTCCCGCACGCGGCGGATGGCGGCGCGGCCAACCTCGAGGTGAGCGCCAGCATCCACCACGACCACGGAGGGCCGGGAGAGCTCGATGTCTTCGGGAAGCTGATCGATGTCATATCCAACCGCCACGATCTCGCATCCGAGATCGTTCAGCGCCGATGCCGGCGAATCCGGCTCGGACACCGCCGTCGCCGGATTCGAGGTCACCACCAATGCACGCATAGTGTGCGTACACTAGAACAAGCTTGCTCCAGGACCAAACTCCAACTCGCCGACGGCACTCTGGGACCACCGAGGAGGTGGGCAGAGGAAGCCAGCGGGCGAGGCTGATTTCGCGGCCGTCAAGTCAAGCGCGAAGGCGGCTGTCGGTCGGGCTTACACAAAACCGATCCGGGGTGCTTGGCGTCAAGCGGTCCCAGTGCAATACTCTTACCTGATGGACGATTTCCACTGTTCATTTTGTGGGAAGCGGCGCCGCGAGGTCCGCAAGCTGATCTCCGGCCCGCGTGTGTTCATCTGCGACGAGTGCGTGGCGCTGTGTAACGACATCATTGCCAAAGAAGAGGCCGCCGAACGGCCCAAGTACCCGCGCCCGCGCGAGATCTACGAAGAGCTCAACCGCTACGTCATCGGCCAGGACCGCGCGAAAAAGGCGCTGGCCGTGTCGGTTTACAACCACTACAAGCGCATCGGCCAGCACGGCAAGGCCGGCGAGGTCGAGATCCAGAAGGGGAACATCCTGCTGCTCGGGCCCACCGGTTGCGGGAAGACGCTGCTGGTGCAGACGCTGGCGAAGAAGCTCGACGTGCCGTTCGCGATGGCGGATGCCACGACGCTGACCGAGGCCGGCTACGTCGGCGAGGACGTCGACAGCGTCATCAAGGCCCTCTACCGCAACGCCGGCAACGATCCCGAGAAGGCGAGCCGGGGCATCGTCTGCATCGACGAGATCGACAAGATCGCGCGCAAGGGCGGCGGTCCGTCGGTCACGCGCGACGTGTCGGGCGAGGGCGTGCAGCAGGCGCTGCTGAAGATCCTCGAGGGCAAGCAGGCGTCGATCACGCCCGACGGCGCGCGCAACCGCCCGCAGCAGGAGCTGATCCAGGTCGACACGACCGACATCCTGTTCGTGTGCACCGGCGCGTTCAACGGCATCGAAGAGCTGGTGCGCCGGCGCGTCGGCGAGCGCGGGCTCGGATTCGGCGCGCACATCGGCAAGGGTGAGGAGTCGAAGAACGCCCTGCGGGCGCTCGCGCGCACCGAGGACCTGATCAAGTTCGGGATGATCCCCGAGTTCATGGGCCGCCTGCCGATCATCGTCGCGGCCGACGATCTGGACGTCGACATGCTGGTCGAGATCCTCTGGAAGCCGAAGAACGCGCTCGCCAAGCAGTACGAGCGCCTGTTCGAGATGGAGGGTGTCAAGCTGCGCTTCTCGGAGGACGCGCTGCAGGCCGTCGCCGAGGAGGCCGCCCGCCGCAAGTCGGGCGCGCGCGGCCTGCGCGCGATTTTGGAAGAGGTGATGCTGGACGTGATGTATGAAATCCCGTCGCTGACCGGCGTCACCGAGTGCGTGGTCACCCGCGAGGTCGTCGTGTCGCGCGGGCGCCCCCAGCTGGTGCGGGAGAAGAAAGCGTCGTAGTCGTAGCCGTCGGTCCAGGTCGCTTCGGGTAAAGTTCTTTCCGAGGACACCGAAGCTTAGACGAACCGGACCCGAGGGTCTGCACGGAGCTTCCTCGCGCGCAATCTATAGCTATGGTTAGTTCCACCAACGAAATCCGCTGAGGTTCCACATCATGTTGAGCGAGAAAGAGAAAGCCCAGATCCGCACCGTGCTCGAGGACGAACAGAAGAGGTTGGCCCGCACCAGCCAGAACGCGCTGTCTTATTCGATGAACCATGAACGGAACATCGGCCGCGATTCGATCGACGAATCGATGGAGGAAGAGATCTTCTCCACGGAGATGCGGCTGCACGACCGCGAGAAATTCTTGCTCGGCAAGGTGGCGAAGCAGCTGGTCCGCCTCGAGAGCAACGAGATCGACGTCTGCGAGGAGTGCGGCGAGCCGATCTCGTTCCGGCGCCTGCTCGCGCGGCCGGTGACGACGTTGTGCATCGATTGCAAGGAACAAAGTGAGCGCGAGGAGGCCGCGGCCGAGCAGTCGGGCCGGGGCGGGCTTGCGGAGATCGGCGACCTCGGCGATGGCGAGGCCAAGAGCCCGAGCGGCCTCGAGGACTAGAGGGCCGGCGACTGAGCGCCGGCCCGGGCACCCGTGTAGCCGGGACGGCGGCAGGACATCGACCTCGAGCCTTCAGGGTTCCGAACCGGCCCCGCCCGCGCGGCTAAATTGCCGCTGCAGGCCATCTGATATAGTTTGCGAATGAGCCGGCGATGACGCCCGACAGTCGATATCGGATCACCGAGCGGGTTGCCGCGGGCGGAATGGCGGAGGTCTTCCGGGGCGTCGCCGAGTCCATGCAGGGGTTCCGGAAGAACATCGCCATCAAGCGGATTCTTCCCAACCTCACCAAGAACAAGAAGTTCGTCGCGATGTTCTTGGATGAAGCGCGGCTGTCGCTGTCGCTCCAGCACGCGAACATCGTGCAGGTCTTCGACATCGGGCACTCCGACGACACGTACTTCATCGTCATGGAGTACGTCGACGGGGTCGACCTGAAGGCGCTCACCGAGTGGCGGCGGCGCATCGGCCGCCGCATCCCCATCGCGCACACGCTCTACATCGTGATGGAGATCTGCAAGGGTCTCTCCTATGCGCACGAGATGCTGAGCCCCGAGACCGGCCGGCCGCTCGGCATCGTCCACCGCGACATCTCGCCGCCCAACGTGCTCATCTCGAAGCAGGGCGAGGTCAAGGTCGTCGACTTCGGCCTGGCCAAGGCGACCAGCCAGATCGAGACCACAGACCCGGGCGTCGTGAAGGGCAAGATGAGCTACCTGTCGCCCGAGGCGGCGCGCGGCGAAGAGGTCGACAGCCGCGCCGACATATTCGCCGTCGGGATCTTGCTCTACGAGATGCTCACGGGGAAGCGGCTCTTCTACGGCGAGACCGACTACCAGACCGTCGAGCTCGTGCGCAACGCGAAGATCCCGCCGCTGCGGCCGCAGAACCCGCAGGTCGAGCCCGAGCTGGAAGACGTCGTGCGCAAGGCGCTGGCGCGACGGGCCGAGGATCGCTACGCCAGCGCGATCGACTTGCAGGACGCGCTCGCGCACTACAGCTACTCGCGTGGGCTCAAAGTCATCTCGCGCGACATCGCCGAGCTGGTGCGCCAGTGTCTCGACGAGGCTCGCCCGCGTACCGTCGAGGGAAAGAAGCCGGCGGGCAGCATCATCGATACGATCCTGCAGAACGAGATCGTCAAGTTCACGTCGGTCGACTTCGAAGACCCGGGTGCGCGCCCGCTGTCTCCCGACGATCTGTCGCCGTCACCTTCCGGTTCCGAGCCGGGCTACGGCATGGGTGGCGGCGGCGGCGGGGATTTCATCGATCCGCGCGCCTGGGCCAGCGAGCGCATGACTCCGGTCGTCGGCATCGACCAGATCGAGGGGCTCGACCGTCGCGACACCGTCGCCGACAACGGCTCGATCGTGCAGCAGGCGATGGAGGCGCGCGACACCGTGGTCACGCGGTCGGCGATGCCGTTTGCGCCCTCGCCGGCGCCCGGTCTCACCGGACCGACGCCGGGGCCCGAGTCGCTGGCCAACGTGCTCGAGCCGGGGGTGCCGCCGGTGGCCGCGCCCGCACCGGCGCCGCGGCCCGAGACGGCGAAAGCGCGCCGCAGTTTCCTCATCGGCGCCGCGATCGGGCTCTTGCTCCTGGGCGTCACCATGGCGGCCGTCGTCGCGCGCCGGGGCGGTCACTCCGCGGGCGCCGCGCCGACGAGCGCACCCCAGCACTGACGTTCCGTTCGCCGCGGCTCAGGGAGTCGGGTGACGCGGTTCCTGGTGCTCGGGGAGCAGCGGGAAGCGCTCGCCGGAGAGGCGGCGCTGCGATGTCACGACCCAATGGCTGTCGAGAAATTCCCACTTCTGTTCGATGGTCGACTTCTTCACCACGCCCTGTCGCTGATTGAACCATGAGAACTCGGCGATCACGGTCGCCTTGTCGGCGCCGGCCCCCATCAGGATCGACGTGACCTCGTGGTCGGCGACCACGAAGTCGTCGCCCAGATCGGCGCGCCGCGCGCGCATCAGCTGCGCCTCACCGGGCGGCAGGCAGCGCAGGACCCGATCCTGTTGATTCCAGCGCAGACCGTCGTTGAACTCGTGTGCCCACCGCTGCAGCGACTCCTCGCGCCGCTGCCCCGGCGACATGCAGGCGACAGCCGCCAGCACGACCGGCGCGACCGCCACCCATCTCAGCAGGCTCACGCGCGCGCTCACGCTCATCACGCTACGCCGGTTCACCGTCGTCGCAAGATCCGCAGCAGCTTCGCGCGGTCGGCGGGGCCAAGCTCGCCGGTCGCCAGCAGACCCAGCACATAGACCACGGCGACGGCGGCGATCGCCAGCAGGCCCAGGATCTTGCCGTGCGCCGGCAGGAAGTGACCGACAGCCACGGCGATCGCGACGCTGATGCCGACACGTACGGCGCTCGCCGGCGGCAGCCCGCCGCCCAGCCCGCGCCGCACGTAGACGATCGCGCCAAGGAATCCCGCCACCGTGCCCAGCGCCGTCGCTGTCGCGGCGGCCATGAGCATCGCCGGCCCCGGCGTCGCGCGCGGCACCAGCACGTAGGCGGCGCCGATGCCCACGACCACGGTCACCGCGATGAGCGCGATCGCCGCCGCCGCGCGGCCGGCGGCGTTGAGAATCGCGCACGAGACGGCGAGCATGGCCAGGCAGCACTCACCGAGGACGAGGATCGGCAGCGCCGCCGCGCCCTCGCCGTAGTCGCGCGGGTAGGCGATCGCCAGCAGCGTGCCCGGGCGCGCCGCCAGGCAGACGCCCATCGCCGCGACCAGCATCGAGGCGTAGCGCAGCGTCTGGTTGATGTAGATGCGCGTGGCCTCGCGATCATTCACGAAGGTGGAGCGCGAGATCAGCGGAAAGACGACGAAGGTGATCACCAGCAGCGCCTGGTATGGCAAGAGCGCGAGCGTGCGAAGCCCGTCGTAGTGGCCCGCGAGCAGTCCGGCGCGGTAGGCGTCGGCCGCGTCGCCGGCCAGGCGGCGCAGCAGCGGCTGGTCGTAGTTGAGCGCGACGTTGAGCAGCAGCGTGTACGCGACCATGGCGCTCATGAAGCCCACGAGGCGCCACGGGGATATCGCCGCTTCGTCCTGCGCCTTGGGGCGCGGCAGGCCCATCACGCGCGCGGCGACGATCAGGATCACCACGGCGGCGGCGGCGAAGCCGATGAAGGCGCCGGTCACGCGCCACGCGACCGCCAGGCCCAGCAGCAGGATCGTCTTCACCGTCGAGAAACCGACGTCGAAGCTGGCCTGCGTGCGGAACCGCTTGAGCCCGTTGGCGGAGCCGACGAACAGCGCGTAGAGCGCGTACAGGAACGGGATGGCGGCGGCGATGCGGAAGTAGCCGACGTAGTCGGGCGCCTTCTCGAAGCGCGCGAGCAGCGGCGCGCCCAGCAGGAAGATCAGCGCCGGGATGCCGCCGACCACCACCTGCATGCGCAGTCCCGCGCGCTTGACCGCGTCGGCGCGGCGATTGTCCTCGGCGGTGAACTTTGAGATCGCGGGGATCGTCGCCTGCACGACCGTGTTGTTGACGATCGAGATCAGGTTGTTGACCACGCCGAAGGCGCCGTAGCCGGCGGCGTCGCCGATCAGGTGCGGCAGCGCGAACCGCTGCAGCGACCCGGTGAACATGAAGTAGATCTTCGCGAAGCCGATGAACAGCGCGCCGCGGCCCGCCTCGACGCCCTCGCTGCTGGTGTTCGTGTCGGTGTCGGGTCCGGCTTTCGTCGCGATGTCGATGCCCGGTGTGGGACTGTTCATACTTTCACTCCTGAGACGACACGTTCGATTTCGCCGAGATCTCGCCGCCGCCTTATGTCGCTGAATCCCGCCGCCGCCAGCAGCTCGGCCGTCGCCGCCGCCTGGCCCGCGCCGATCTCCAGCGCCAGCGCGCCGCCCGCGCGCAGCAGCGCGGGCGCCGCCGCGGCCAGTCGCCGCACCAGCGCCAACCCGTCAGCGCCGCCGTCGAGGGCCAGCCGCGGCTCCGCGCGGACCTCGGGCGCCAGGCCCTCGATGTCGGCGCTGGCCACGTAGGGCAGGTTGGCGGCGATGACGTCGAACGGCGCGTGCGCGGCGATCGGCGCGTCGAGGTCGCCTTCCACGAAGGTGATCGCGACGCCATGGCGCTCGGCGTTGCCGCGCGCCACCGCGAGCGCGCCCGGCGAGACGTCGCTCGCGAACACCTCGAGCGGCGGCCGGGGCTCGGCGCTCGGGCGCCCCGTATTCTTGGCGATGGCGATCGCGACGGCGCCCGAGCCGGTGCCGACGTCGGCGATGCGTAGCGCGCGCGGCGGCTCACCGAGCTCGGCCACCGCGCCGAGCCGCGCGAGCGCTTCGTCGACCAGCGTCTCGGTGTCGGGCCGCGGAACCAGCACGCGCGCGTCGACGTCGAGCTCGATGCCGAAGAACTCCTTCTTGCCGATGATGTACGCCACCGACTCGCCGGCCTGGCGGCGCTTGACCAGCTCGCGCATGCCGGCCAGCTCCGCCGCCTCGAGCGGGCGGTCGAATTGCACGTAGAGCTGCACGCGGCTGATGCCGAGCGCGTGCGCCGCCAAGATCTCCGCGTCGAGCCGCGGCGACGACAGGCCGCGCTGGCTGAAGCGCGTGGTGGTCCAGCGCAGGAGCTCGAGCACGGTCCAGCGCGCCGGCGGCGTCGCGGGCGGCGGCGGGTCGCCGGACTGGGGCTGGGGCGGAATACTCAAGGTCGCGGACCGCGATTCTAGCGGAGATCCCGACAGGGGTACCCGGCTCAATGCGTCTCCGCGATCCACTGCTGCCAGACGTCCGGGCAGAATCCGATCGTGGCGCGCGCGCCGTCGCGCACCACCGGCGTGCGGATCAGCAGCGGGTCGTCGACCAGGATCTGCTCGATGCGCGGGCCCGTCGGAGCTGCGTATTTGAGGCCGCGTTCGAGGTAGCGCTTGCCCTCGCGGTCGATCAGCCGTTCGATGCCGCCCACGCGCGCCGCCACCCCGCGCAGCTCGCCGGCCGACATCCCCTTTTGCGCGAGATCGATCGCCTGAAAGCGGATGCCGCGCTCCTTGAAGAAGCGCTCGCTCTTGCGGCTGTCGGCGCACTTCTTGGTGCCGAAGATCTGGATGTTCACGGCCGGACCGCGACCCTACCGCATTCGCGGCCGGCCCGCCGCTGGTTCTGGCCCTCGCGCCGCAGCGGAGCCGGGGTCGGTTCAGCTTCCGGCGCCGTCTGCCGATTCTCGTCGGACAGAGCATGTGGGGCACGATCGCAGGGCTGGTCACCTTCCTCTCGACGGCGTTGGTGGTCTCGGGTTGCAGCAAGAGCAGCTCGAGCAGCGCGACCGACGCCGGCGACGGGGCAACCGCCGACGCCGGTCTGGCCGCGTGCACCGCCGTCGCATCGTCGGGCGCAACCGACGGCGGCGACGGCGCGGTTGCGGACGCCGCATCGGTCGCGGCCGCCGGGTCTGCCGACGACTTCGGTCCCAACGCCAAGGCCGGTTCGTCGGCGTCGGCGCTCGGCCAGCTCGACGTCTACGAGGTGACGACGCCGCGCACGCTCGAATGGGTCGATCTCTACCTGCGCACGGATCTCGCCGGCACCCGCCTGACCATCGCAGTCTACGAAGCCCCGGCGCGCAACATGACCTTCCAGCGCCTGGCCAACGTGCTGGTCGACGTTCCGCCCTGCGTCGGCTGGGTCGGCACGGGCCCGCTGGGAATTTCTCTCGAGGTGGGCCGTTTCTACGCGATCGGCTTCGACCCCAACCAGGCCGTGACCACGTTCGTCGACAGCGAGTCGAACGACTTGCCCATCGACGGACAGTTCGGGCGTCTCATTGGCTCGGAAACGTCGACCAGCGTGTCGCTCGACACGCTCGACTGGGGCATGCCGTCGAACAAGTCGTTCACGCGGCAGCGGCTCTACACCTCGCCGCGCGCGGCTGACGACGCCGGCGCCAGCGACGCCCCTGCAGACGGCGGCGCGCCCTCCGACGCGAGCGGACCAGACAGCGGTCCCATCGACGCGCGCGGTTGAACGCGCTATTTCATGCGCAGCCGTTCGACGGGAACGCCGCCCATTAGGTGGCGTTCCACGATCTCGGCGACATCCTCCGCTTTGACGCCGCCGTACCAGACCTGTTCCGGGTAGACAACGACGCTGACGCCCCGGGAGCACTGATCCAGGCAGCCGGCCGCGTTGGCGCGGATCTTCCCCTTCAGGCCCTTTTCGTGCAACAGGCGCTTGAACTCGTCACGGACGGCGTCGGCGCCCTTGTCGGCGCAGCAACCCTTGGGATTACCGGGATCGCGCCGGTTGGTGCAGACGAAAACATGACGCTCGTAGTGCGGTTCAGCCATTTCGTGGGTTATACCGCGCGCCGGCCGGCGCGCGAGCCCGACGGCCAGCGCCCGGGTCCGCACCTGAGCCTTGAGCGGGCGGGCGACGTCGGGTGTCAGCGCGGGCCGTCACGGTGGTTGCTCTCGGCGCGTTACTGATTCGCGCACGATTTATGCCGCGCTGCCGGCGTGTCTCGACACGGTTAATTTGCAGTTTTCGAGACTGGTTGGGGCTTGCAGCACCAGAGCGGGTGCGCTTGAATAGCCGCACTTGGGCGGCTCAATCACAGAGAATGGCCAGGGTTCGCTGAGTCGACCCAAGCCTGGCGATCTCATCGCGGACAAGTACCAGATCGAGAGATTCATCGGTCAGGGCGGGATGGCGGAGGTCTATGCCGGTCTCAACATCCGGACCGGCAAGCGAGTCGCGCTCAAATGGATCAGCCCCGCGCTGGCGACGACGAAAGAGGCGCTGTCGCGCTTCCGTCGTGAGGCGCTCGCCGCGGGCCGCATCAACCATCCCAACGTCGTGACCGTGTTCGACGTCGTCGAGCACCTGTCGTCGACCTGGCTGGTGATGGAGCTGCTCGAAGGCGATCCGCTGTCGGAGATCCTCAACCGCGTCGGCTACATGGAGTCGGAGCCCGCGGTTCAGCTGCTGATCCCCGCGATCCGCGGCGTCGCCGCCGCGCACGCGCACGGCGTGATTCACCGCGATCTCACGCCCGACAACATCTTCATCTGCCGCTCCGCCGACGGGAAACCGCGCGAGGCCAAGGTGCTGGACTTCGGCGTCTCCAAGCTCGCCGACGAGGCGGCCGACCAGGTCGGCATCACCGGCCTCGGCCACGCGGTCGGCACACCGGCGTACATGGCGCCGGAGCAGATTCGCGGCAACATCGCGGCCGACGCGCGCACGGACGTCTACGCGCTGGGCGTAGTGCTCTACCAGATGCTCGCGGGGCGCCGGCCGTTCGACGGGCAGATCTACTCGGCGCTGATGATCGAGATCGCGACCACCGATCCACCGCGGCTGTCGAGCATCCAGCCCAACGTGCCGCCCGCGCTGGAGGCGATCGTGCACCGCGCGCTCGCGCGCGACATGGATCAGCGATTCCCCGACGTGAAGAGCTTCCTCGAGGCGCTCGAGGACCTGTTCCAGATCGACGTCGGTTATGCGCCGAGCCGGATCGCCACCGGCCACAGCGGGCGCATCGTCTTCGCGGCCGACCGCGTCGATTCGTCTTATTCCGGTCGGTTGATGCCGATGCAGCCCAGCGGCGAGACGGCGCTCTCGCGCCTGAACACGCATCCGCTGAACCTGCCTCCGATGACGCCGCCCGGGGGCAGCTTGCCCGTCGATCGGCGCGGTGCCTGGTCGGGGCTCAACGCGCTCAACCGGA
>Ga0265342_10003443_pt1 | contig 12988 bp, 9 predicted proteins | sample 4CB327metaG_FD_203125 | JGI IMG/M metagenome (GOLD analysis project Ga0265342, IMG submission 203125) | Rhizosphere microbial communities from Carex aquatilis grown in University of Washington, Seatle, WA, United States - 4-CB3-27 metaG | ecosystem: Host-associated > Plants > Roots > Rhizosphere...
GCTTACGCGCGTTTCGTTCGTGATCCTGTCATTGATGGTCGGCTGCACGCTCCCGCGCAGCGTCGATGTCGGAGGCGGTGATGCCGCGTCCGAAGCGGACCGATTTACCAGGTCGCCAAGTAGCGTCTGCGCACGAAGACTTCCATGGTTTGCTGCGCTGTCGCGCTGTAGTCCCACCGAGCGGCGTCGTTCGTGATGTGGAGCCCCATCACGTTGTCGCAAGCCCAGTAGATGTCGGGGTACCTGGGCGTCGCGACGGTGCAGGCGGACGCCGTCATCCAGGTCAGGTTCGCGAGCCGTGGTCCCGTCCAGTCCGCAGCGCCGCCGTTGGTGCCGTCGTTCAGGACGTGATGAATGCGGAGGTTCGCGATCGGTATGGTGACCTCGTTCGCCGCAGGGGCGCGTGAGGTTGCAAACCAACCAGTCGTCGGATCCGCATTCTGGGCACTGGTAACAAACGAGTTGCGGATGTGAACCTGGGTGGCGTCCGCGATCAACGGATCCAGGAGCAGGCTCCCCAGCGCGCCCAACGTGAGCGGGCGGGGGGCGGCAGTCAGGAAGGGCGTGGTCCCGTCGTCGGCTGCGAAGTTCCGAGGAGCGTGCGTTCCGTCGTAGGATTCGATCATCGTCCAGCCGCCGCCGTCGAACGACATGTCGCAGTACACGGCCGCAGGCGCAATCGGGCCCGCTGGGCCGTCCACGTCGATGGTGTAAACGCCGTCCGCGGCCGCGCCCGCGTGGAGCAGGTCCAGGCAGCTGGCGGACGACGCCGGACCTTTGTCGGGCGCGCTATCGGCAGCCGTGTCCGTCGCGATCGGTGAATCGAGCGTCGCGTCTCCGGCATCGCGGCCATCGGTGGGTTTCCCCGCTTCGGCGCCGGCGTCGGCCAACGATCCATCGGATGTCGTTCTCACGTCGGACGCGTCTGAGTCGAGCCCGATAGGCGTGTAGCCAATCCGGCCGCAACCGACCACCATGGTCGACACCGCAAACGCCGCGAGTCCCAGCCGCCCGATCATTCTCATTTCGTTCGTCGGCACGTGGTGCCGGCCAATCTCGACCGCCGCTACGCGTGTTTCGTTCGGGACTTTCGACGGGGACTTGAAGGCGTTGTACCCGGCGACAACGCTTGTTGTCAGGATCACCACAGAGCGTCGGGCCGCCTGCAAGCATGGAGCGTGATGTAAGCTCTGCAAAATCAAATAGTTCAAGTTTCTGTCACAAAAATTATTGTAGGCACGATTACTGCTTTTGATTCGGCCTGTCATGTCCAAGCTGAATCAGAAAAGCATCAGGCTGGCGGCGCTTTCCGTGGCGGGTGCTCTCGCAGCGTGTGTGCCGACGACCGACGAAGGCGCGGCCAGCGTTCCGGCGGAACAGGAGCTCTCGTCGACCAATGGCTTGAGCATGTTGAACGGCCTGTCATTGACCAACGGGTTGTCGGGCAACGGATTGTCGGGCAACGGATTGTCCGGTAACGGGCTGCTGATGAACCCATTGACGACGGGCATCCTGAGCAGCGGTTCGATGATGAACACGACCGGTGGCCGAACCACGATGAGTTACATCGTCCGTTGCGCACTGGCCGCGGGCAAGACCATCACCGCCAAGGATCAGAACAACGTCTCGTACTCGTTCGCGGGCCAGATCGGCGTCGCGCCGGAATGGGAGCTCACCACCTGCGGCACGACGTGCCAGGAGCGCATGACCGCGTGCCTGCTTGCGCACGTCAACACCTCCGGTGTGCACATTCCGATCTGGCTCGACGGCGAGGGAGCGATCGGTTGGGGCCAGAACGTCAGCTTCCCCTATCAGGAGGGCTCGTTCTTCGGCAACGTATTCGTCAACCCGCCCAAGGGCTACTACTGCGACGGCAAGGACTTCGCTTCGGGCACCGTGCCAGGCCGCCTCGGCGTGGGCCAGACCAACGCGCCCTATACGAATCCGTTCGGCACCCCGAGCCTGTGCTCGTCGTACTGCTTCGCTTCCACCAGCAAGACCAACAACGTCGCTGACGGATACTCGGCGTGCTTCGGATACACGCACGTGGTGACGGTGTGGCGCAACTTCGACGTCAACACGCAGTACAAGATCGTCAACAAGCAGAACGGGAAAGCGCTCACGGTGGGCGGCAGCAGCACCGTGGCCGGCGCGGTCATCGCGCAGTCCACCTATGCGGGGACCGCGAGCCAGAAATGGACAATCACCCAGATCGCCGCCGGCAAGTACAAGGTGGTGAACGTCAACAGCGGCAAGGCGCTGGATCTGGCCGGCGCGAGCACCGCCGACGGCGCCGGGCTGATCCAGTCGACCTACTCGGGCGCTGCCAGCCAGCTCTGGGCGTTTCAGTCGCTGGCCGACCAGGCTGGCAACTACGAGGTCAGCCCCTCCTCGAAGCTCGCGTCGACCGTCTGGCCGGTGTCGGGGCTCTCGGGCGAGGGCGCCCCGGTCCAGGTCACGACTTACAACACCAACGATTCACAGAAGTGGCAGATCGTGCCGCTCTAGTGACGCCGCCGCCGCTTACGACGCCCCCGGCAAATAAACGCTGAGCTCGGTCCCTGGTCCAGCTCCGCCCGCTCGACGTGGATGTGCACGATGCCCTCCGCGGCTCCGATCGCCTGCACGGCGTTGGCGCCCAGGTTCATCACGATCTGATGCATCTAGGTCGCATCGGCGATCACGCCGAGCACTTCGTCGTCGAGCTGGGGCTCGAGCTTCAGCCTCTTGCGCAGCGTGGCGCAGCGAGGCCTCGGCCTCCGTGATCAGCGACCGTACGTCGACGAGCTCGCGCCGGGTTTCTTGCGGAGAATACAACATTCAATTTGCGTGACAATCCCGGGATCGAACAGTGATCAGGACCGGTGCCTGGTGGGAATCTAGCGACAACATGTCTCCGATCTCGCGCTTCTCCCTCTTCGCTGTTGCCCGCTTCGGGCTCTGTACGCTCGCGCTGGCCGGCGCCTGCTCGCACCTTTCCGATCCCGGCAAGGCGAACGCCGGCAGCGGCGGCTCGGGTACCGGCTCCGGGCAGGGCGGTGGCTCCGGTCCCGGCCTGGGCGGAAATGGGGCCGGGGCCGGCCCCGGCGGCGGAACCGGGGGCGACAACGGCGGCCAGGTCATCAGTGGCACCGGTGGGGCCACCGGGACCGACGGCGGCAGCGACGGCGGCGCGATGGTGACGAAGATGTCGTGCACCGACTCGGTCTACAGTGACACGTACACGCCGGGATACACCGCGGCGCCCGCTCCCGCGGTGCAGTCGACGCTGAACGCGATGACGCTGGTGCAGAAGATGGCGCAGATCCAGGGTACCGACCCCGGCACCGCGACCGCGAAGAACTACAACGACATCCAGCGCAGCCCCGACGACACCGCCAGCGGAATCCGTGGTTACTTCTATCGCGACGCTGGCCGTGGTCTCAACTTGGACGCGCGCCAGCAGGGCCGCCCGTACGTGAACAATTACAGCACGGTGTTCCCCGTCGAGTCGGCGCGCGGCGCGTCTTTCGATCTCGACCTCGAGTACCGTGTCGGCCAGGCGATGGGCGACGAGGTCGTGGCCTCGCAGAACACGATGCTGCTGGCGCCGTGCATGAATATCCTGCGCCACCCGTACTGGGGCCGCTCGCAAGAGACCTACGGCGAGGACTCGTATCACCTGGGGCGCATGGCGTCGGCGTTCACCGCCGGCCTGCAGATGTACGTCACCGGCTGCGCCAAGCACTTCGCCGGCAACAACATCGAGAACGGCCGCCAGACCGCCAACGCGCAGATGGACGAGCAGACGCTGCGCGAGACCTACGGGCGTCACTTCCGGATGGTGGTGAAGGACGGCGGCATCGGATGCGTCATGGCGGCGTACAATTCGGTCAACGGGACCAAGGCGACGCAGAACGCCCACCTCTTGACCGATATCCTGCGCAACGACTTCGGCTTCCGCGGCGTGGTCATCTCCGACTGGTGGGCGATGCCGGGCTATCAGGACTTCCCCAGCGCGCAGACCGCGCAGGACAACGCCGTCGGCGCGCTGAAGGCGGGCCTGGACATCGAGGTGCCCTGGACGCTGAACTTCGGCACGACCACGCTGCAAGCCGCGATCGCCGCCAACCGGCTGACCGCCGCCGACATCAACACGTCGGCCGGCCGCATCCTGGAGCAGAAATTCCGCTTCGGCAGCGCACTCCTCAGCGGCGGCTTCGGATTGAAGACGCCGACCAGCACCATGACCAATGGCTCGATCACCAACAACACCGATCACCTGACGCTGGCCAGCGAGGCGGCGCGCAAGTCGATGGTCCTGCTCAAGAACGACAAGAACACGCTGCCCATCAAGACTGACGGCAGCATCAAGCGCATCGCGGTGGTCGGCGCCGACGTGCCGTACACGCTGCAGAGCACGACGCCGACCAGCGGCACGTTGCACTTTTCCACCGAGATGGCGATCGGCGACCGCGGCAGCAGCCGGGTGAACCCGGATCCGGCGCTGGTCATTGGCCCCACCGCGGGCCTGATGACGATCGCCGCGACCAAGAGCATCACGATCACCAGCGGCAACAGCGTGGCGGCGGCGCAGGCGGCGAACGCGGACTTCGTGGTGGTGCTGGTCGGCCTGACCCCCGGCGACGAAGGCGAGCAGTACGCGATCCCGGCCGGTGGCGACCGCTCGACGCTGACGCTGCCGGCTTCGCAGGACAACCTGGTGACGGCGGTGGCGGCGCTGGGCAAGCCGATGGTGGTGGTGATCGAGTCGGGCACGGTGGTGAACATGCCGTGGCTCAGCAGCGTGCCGGCGGTGGTGATGGCCTGGTACTCGGGCGAACGGGGTGGCGAGGCGCTGGCGCAGCTGCTGTTCGGTCAGGCAAACTTCGGTGGCAAGATGAACGTCGCCTGGCCGCGCGAGACCGACCTCCCGCCGTTCAAGAGCACCGGCACCACGACCATGATGGACTACTATCTCGGCTATCGTTACTTCGACAAGAACAACATCACGCCGATCTTCCCGTATGGCCACGGGCTCAGCTACAGCACGTTCTCCTATTCGAACCTGCAGGTGCCGTGCAGTGACGTCACCCACGGCGGCGTCATCAACGTGAAGGTCGACATCGCCAACACCAGCGCGGTGGCGGGCGACGAGGTCGTCTTCCTGTTCGTGTCGTTTCCGAACACGACCGCGCGGCGCTCGGTCAAGGAGCTGAAGGGGTTCTTCCGCGTCTCGCTCGACGGCAACCAGACCAAGCGCATCACCATCCCGGTGCGCGTGTCCGATCTGGACTACTTCGACATGCCTAGCAACAAGTGGGTGATCGAGAATGGCCCGGTGAAGATCATGGTCGGGCCGGACGCCGGTAACTTGATGCTGCAAGACACCGTGACGGTCAAGTAGAGCGCCAGCGCTGATGACGCTTCGATCTTTGGTCCAATCGGGCCGCGCGCGCCTGGCGGCGTGCGCGGTGGTGGCATCGCTGGCGGTCTGCGCTCCGGCGCTGGCCCAGCAGAACGAGAACGAATCCGAAGCCGAGGCCTCGGCGCCGCAGGGGCGTCCGGCCCAGGTGGCGGCGACCACGCCGCAACCGGCGCCGGTTCCCGGCGTGGGGTTGGAGCTCTTGCCCAGCAGCGGCTATCCGGCGCCGCGCGTGCGCGGCATCGAGGGCGGCTCGCTGTGGATGACCATGCAGGGCTGGCAGTTTCCGTACATGCCGCGTCTGCCCGGCGTGCCGTCGACGCGCATCGCGTTCTCCGGCATGGTCTGGTCGGACGTCAGCTATCGCAAGGTCGATTCCGGTATCGCCGCGACCGACCCCAGCGTGCGCGAGCAGCGCCAGCAGTCGCGCCTGGTGCTGCGCGCGACGCCTACCTTCAACGCCGACAACAACTGGTTCGTGCAGGGGCAGGGCGAGCTGGCGCTGATCGGCGCGGCGCCGACGCTGTCGAATGAGTTCATCAACGCTGACGATCTGTTCGTGCGCGTCGGCAAATGGAGTGTCTTCGACGTCACCGTGGGCCGCTTCCAGGGCTGGGAGGTCTACCACTTCGGTATGGGCCTCGACCTCAATACCGTCGAACGCAACGGCGCGATCACCGAGAACAACACGCCGGTCGGCATCTACGGTCTGACGTTTCTGTGGGACCGCCCGAACGGCCCGGGCTACATCGCGACCCACGTCTACCCGACCGACTACCTGCGCTTCGAGATCCTGGGTGAGTACGGCAGCTCGTCGGTCAACCAGCTTGGTGTGCGGCCGGTGGGCATTCTGGATCTCGGCATCATCAAGGTGAAGGCCGGCGCCGAGTACGAGCGACAGTCGCCGCGCCAGCAGTCGGCCGACCGCATGGACGAGGTGTTGAACCGTGGTCTCGGCGGCGCGGTGCAGCTGGTGCTGGATCCGCGCATCGAAGCCGGCCTCAACTTCGCGCGCGCGATCGTCGACGTGCGCAACGTGCAGGGCGTGGTCGACCCAGGCAAGAGCACGACCACTTACAGCGTGGGTGGCTTCGCCAACGCGCGCATCGCCGGTCCGCTGATCGCCGGCGTCGGCGTCAACTACACCAAGGAAACCGACACCAAGGCCAACCCCGACACCGGCGACAACGACCTGCGCACGCACCTGCAGGCGTTCGGCGCGCTGCAATATGTGTTGTGGGATCGCTTCTACATCAAGGCGGTCGTCGCCTACGCCGACGCGCGCTTCGCCCCGCTGGCCAGCCCGCCACCGATCGCGGACTATCACAACAAGATGCTGAGCGGGCGCCTTCGCTTCATGTACTTGTTCTGATCAACTTGGGAGCGGGCTATGCTCGCCCCCGTGCCGTTTCCTTCGTCGCTAGAGATCGTGCCGCTCGCCGCACCCGTCGAGGCGGAGATCGTCGTCCCCGGGTCGAAGAGCATCACCAACCGCGCGTTGGTCGCCGCGGCCCTCGCGCGCGGCAGCGTCATCCTCGAGGGGGCCCTGGCGAGCGATGACACCGAGGTGATGGTGGAGGCGCTTCGCAGCCTCGGTTTCGCGGTCGCGGTCACGCCCGACGCCGCCGAGCCCGCCAACCGCACCATCACCGTCGAGGGTCGCGGGGGCGTCATCCCGCGCGCCGGCACACCCGAGGCGCCGCTCGAGCTCTACGTCGGCAACGCCGGAACCGCCGCGCGCTTCCTGGCCGCGCTGGTGTGCCTGGGCCGCGGCAGCTACCGCCTGCATGGCACGCCGCGCATGCACCAGCGCCCGCAGTCGTCGCTATTCGAAGCGCTCCGCGCGCTCGGCCACCGCGTCGACGACACGAACGGGCGCCTCCCTGCGGTGATCCACGCCGCCGGCCCGCGCCCGGCCCGCGCCACCGTCGCTGTCGCCGGCAGCTCCCAGTTCGCCTCCGCTTTGCTGCTGTGCGCGCCCGCGGGAGGCTGGGAAATCACCGTGGCCGGAGCCGACCCCGAGGAGCTACCCTACGTGGAGATGACCCGCGCGCTCGTGCGGACATTCCCGGCCGCGGGTGGCCGCTTTGCCATCGAACCCGACGCTTCGAGCGGCAGCTACTTCTGGGCCGCCGGCTGGCTCCTCGATCGCCCCGGACCCACGGCCGGCAGCCGCGTCTCGGTGCGCGACTGGCCCCGTTCCGGGTGGCAGATCGACGCCGACTTTCCCCGCCACCTTCCGCTTCCCGAGACGCTCTCGCGGGAGCGCGACCTCGGGGACAGCATCATGACCGCGATCGTCCTCGCGCCTTTCGCTGCGCGCCCCACGCGCTTCACCGACCTCGGCCGCCTGCGCGTCCAAGAGTGTGAGCGCGTCCTCGCGCTCCGCACCGAGCTCCAGAAGTGTGGCGCGCTGGTCACCGAATCCGGCGACACGCTGACCATCGACCCGTCGCCGTTGCACGGCGCCGAGATCGCGACCTACGACGACCACCGCATCGCCATGTGCTTCGCCACCCTCGCCCTCGTCGTTCCCCACATCCGCCTGCAAAATCCCGCGTGCGTCACGAAGACCTTCCCTAACTTCTTCGACAAGCTGACCGCGCCGCCGCCGCGCGGTCTCGGCGCGCGCCATCACCCCATATCGTCGTAGAGCAAGGGGACTCGATCGCGCGCCGGATCGAACGGTTCGTCGGCCATTGCCTGGATGGCCGCGCCGATTTCTTGGTCGTCCGGTATGCTCCACTTTCGGCAGAACGTTCGCGCGGCGTCGGTGGCCGCGGCCTTGCGATCGATGCCGAGACGCTTGAATGTCGTGCCACCGTGGTGGTGGATGAAGGCGCTGAAGACGATCGCCATCCGGAAGCTGGCGCGATACGCGCGCAGACAAAAGTCGTCATCGGCGCGGATGCCGTCGCGAAATATGGGATCCAGGCCCCCGATGCAGTCGAGCACCTGTCGCCTCAGCACCAGACAGACACCGGACAGCGGTTTGAACACCGCGATCTCGCCACAATGGTTCACCGCCCAGTCCTGACTGAACGCGGGCAGCTCGCTGATGTGGCCGTAGGTTCGCATGTTGACCATCTGCACGCTGGCAGCCTGACTGAGCGCCGGTCCCGCCAGCGCCACCTTTGGGTCGAGGGCCATCCCGGCCAGCAACCGACCGAGCCATCCGGGCGTCACCACGACGTCGTTGTGAAGGATACCCAGGTATTCTCCGCGCGCGGCGGCCAAGCCGCGGTTGCAGGCCCGCGCATAACCTTCCTCCGGTTGGGCGCGAACATAGGTGAGGTTCCCGTGGCGATTGCGCACGCTGGCGGCCATCGTCCGCAAAGACGGGCTCGATCCATTGTCCACGAGCACGACCTCGAAGGATCGGTGCGTGTGCGCATAGATCGCAGCGAGACACTCCGAGGTCACCTCGAGATTGTCGCTGGCGACGATGACCAGGCTGGTGAGCTCGGTCTGGGCCGCCGTCACCGTTCCAATGGGCGGCCGTCCCCCGTGGCTTTGATAGCTGACTTCGTAGGCGAAGTTGGCGCTCTCCTGCGCCATGTAGCGTAGGGTGAGATCCTCTTCTGAATCGCCCGGGATCTGAGTCAACTTGTAAACGCCGACGTCATCCGCACGGTAAAGGACCATCCCTTGCCGTTCGAGAGCATCGGCAAGCGCTCCGTGCTCGCCGCCAAACAGGAGCCCGGGCGTTGCGCGGGCCAGCGCCAGCAAACGTTCGCGCTCGGCGTAGAACAACGGCGTTGCGGGGATTCGCGTCGGCGCCACGGTCGCGGGACCTGCCGGCGGCGCGTCGGTGGCGGTGGCGCGCACCGGATAGACGAGATCGTTCAAGGAGAGCTGCGCGACAGGAAGCAGCTTGGGGGTCACCACGCCGAGCCCCGGTACGGTCTCGAGGTGCCGCGCGAGGCGACCCAGCCAATCGCCAACGACCCGCACGCTCGGCACCAGCACGGCGACACGAGACTTGATGGCAGCCTCGAGCCCTTGCAGCGCGGCGGCCGGCAAGCCTGCGGGGGTCGGGTTGCGGATCAGTCGCACGCGCTCCGGGTGGCAAGCGGCAAAGTGAGCCGCGAATTCGCTGATCGCTCCCGGCGAGCCATCGTCGACGATGATGATCTCGTCTTGCGCGCCGGTGGTGTAGCGCAGGTTCTCGAGACAGGGAGCCAGCGACCACAGCGCGTCGTACATCGCGACGATCACGCTGGTGCCGGGGCGGTTCGGATCGACGACGGCGGTGGGAATGTCCTTGCGCGGATCGAGATCGAACTCACTGAACTCGCGGACCCATCTGCGAGTCAGGCGATCGATGTTGAAGTTTTCGCGGGTGAATCGGCCCTCGGTCTTCGACTCGTGGTGCACGACGACGCTGTCGGGCGTATAGACGATCTTGGCGCCGGTCTTCCAGACCTTGAGGCAGAGATCGACATCTTCGTAGCCGTTGACGTACCCTTCGTCGAACCCCCCCACCGCGTGGTAGACCTCGGGCCGCAACAGCATGCAGGCCGCGGTCACCGCCCGCAGCCACAGTCCTTCGGTGCTTGCGCTGGCGGGGCGCCGCAGGTGAAGGTGAAACGGCGCGATGGGCAAGGGTCCGGCATAGCTGAAGGCGACGCCGCCGTGCTGGATGGTTCCGTCGGGATAGAGCAGCTTGCTGCCCACCATTGCGATTCGCGGGTCGCCCTCGATCATCCTCACCAGCGCAGAGAGCCAGCCCGCGCGCGGCTCGGTGTCGTTGTTGAGAAACATGAAGTACTTGCCGCGCGCCAGGCGCGCGCCCTGGTTCGAGGCCTTGGCGAATCCCAGATTCTTGTCGTTGCGCTGGGAGCGAACGCTGTCGATGCGCGCCAGCTCCTTGGGAGTTTCATCGCTCGACGCATTGTCGACGATGATCACCTCGTGACGGACGTCGCCCGTGTTCTCGGTGATCGCAGCCAGGCACTTCGACGTATACTCCCACTTGTTGAAGACCGGGATGATGATCGAGACCAGAGGGTCGCCGGTGGGCGAGGACATCATGGACCAGCGCGTTGCAATCGACGTGCTAAGCGAACGCGCATAAAGCTCGCGGATACCCTGCATTTTCGCCGTGTAGGTGGCGCTCGCCGGTTTACGTGCGTCAGAAATCCGTGCCGCCCGTCAGAGCGTTGACGCGGGAGCGCCGGCTCCCATGGCCCAGCGGTCAGAACTCGAGCTTGGCGTTTTCGCGCAGGCGGTAGACGTCGTTTTCGAGATCTCGGATGTAGGTGCGCTGGTGGGGGAGCACGTCGTTGCGGTCGTCGACCTTCTCCACCACCGAGAACGACTGATAGTCGAGGAGCCCGCGAGGAGCGGACTTGATCACCCGAAAGAATCGGCCGAGCGTTCGCTCCCATTCGGCCGTCTCGTAAAAGGATGCCATCAGCGTCGAGCCCTGCGCGCCCGCGCCGGTCGTGATTCGCCCGCTGAAATTGCGAGGCAGCTGCGGCTCGATCTTCTTCGCGTCATGGAGCTCGTGATAAATCGTGTCGTCGTGGAACGAGATGAAGGCGCGTCCACCGACCTTGAGGACGCGCTTGAGCTCGCCGAGCCAGTAGTCGGTGGTGACGTCCAGGTGCGTGAAGACCGAGATCACGAAGGTGGCGTCGACTGAGGCATCGGCAATGTCGGTCGTCGAGTGCAACACCCGCACGTCCGCCATGTCCTGAATCTTCCGGACCGAGTTAATCATCGCCGGATCGACGTCGTAGCCAATGAAGCTGGCCCCCGGGAGCATTTGAACCAGTGGCCACAAGACCCGTCCCAGACCAACGCCGAAGTCCAGGATCGTCTCGGCGGAGCTCATCCCCGGGAGGTTATCTAGCACGAGCTTGGCGATGACCTCGCCCATCTGAACGAACTGTGCCACTTCAGCGGTGTGGTTCACCTTTTCGCGGGCATGCGTCGACATTCCCGCGACCCAATCCGCGAGCCACGCATCGGCGATCGCGGTCTGTCGCTGGAGGGTATCGATCGCGATCGCGAATTGCTCGCGCTCGTCCGAGCCGCCCGACGCCAGGTACTCCCGGCAATGGTGGAGAGCGCGGCGGACGAAGCGCAGGTGGTTCTGGCCGATCGCGGAGTAGTTCAAGGCCGCGAGGCGCCGATGGGCCGGGAATGTGATTGCGCGTTCCAGGTCACGGACTGCGCCGACGAGGTCACCGAGCTCTGCGCGCGCAACGGCGCGGTTGTTGATGTAGAGGCCGTTCCCCCTGTCACCGTTCACGGCGAGATCGAAGAGCGCCAGGGCTTCGTGCGGGCGTCCCGCCTGCATCAACTGCTCACCAAGAGCATTCACCTCAGCGAGATCTGCGTCCATCGAACCCTCCTCGTGCCCCAAAAGAACAAGAAAAAGACAAAGATTCGGATTGCAGAGCGTTGCCGAGCGTAAGCGATCTCGTTCCCGAGGTCACGTATTACGATCGCGGGGACCTAGGCATGTCCGGGGAGGCGTGATAAATTGCCCGCGATGACCGGTTTGAAAGAGCTCGTCAGCAAGGCCCTTCGGCTGCCGGCGGGGCCGGTCGCGGACACGTTGACCATGGTCGAAACACGGTCCTGGGATTCGCTGGCGCACATGGAGCTGGTGCTCTCGATCGAGGAGCGCTATCGCGTGAATCTGTCGGCCGACGAGATCGTGACCATGACTTCGATTGCCGGTATCGCCGCCGTGCTGCGCGCGCACGGCGTGGAGCTGCGATGAAGCTCGCGGACAGCGTCGCGCTGGTCACCGGGGCCGCGCAGAATATCGGGCTCGGCATCGCGAGGACGCTGGCCGAGCGCGGCTGCCGCGTCGTTGGTCTCGATCTCAACGCCGAGCAGCTGGCCCAGGTCGCCGGCGACCAGATCTGGGGGCTGCCGTGCGACGTTGCCGATCCGGCGGCGGTTTCCCAGGTCCTCGACAGCGTGACCGCCCGGTATGGACGGATCGACCTCCTCGTCAACGCCGCCGGCTGGATCTGCAGCGCGCCGTTGTTCAATCTGCTGGGCAAGGAAAACGCGCGCCACGACCTTGGCACCTGGGAAAAGGCATTGCGCCTGAACCTGACTAGCGTCTTCGTGATGAGCTCGCACGTCGTCGAGCGCATGGTGCGCAGCCGCAGCCGTGGGCTGATCGTCAACATCAGCTCGGTCATGGCGGCGGGCAATCCCGGGCAGAGTGCCTACTCGGCAGCCAAGGCCGGCGTCGACGCTTTGTCCGTGACCTGGGCGCGCGAGCTGGGCGGATTCGGAGTTCGCGTGGTTTCCATCGCCCCCGGCTTCATCGACACCGCGTCGACACGCCAGGGGCTGACCCCAGAACGTCTCGAGGAGTGGGTACGCAAGACGCCGCTCCGCCGGCTAGGTACCGTCGACGAGGTCGCGCGCGCCGTGGTCTACGCCGCGGAGAACGACTTCGTCACGGGAACGGTGCTCGAGGTGGCCGGCGGCCTTTCGGTCTGATCGCGCCGCGATGGAGAACGTTCAGAAGACCTACTCCGACTTTCACCGCGCCAAGCAATCCCGCCACGTCTATCCCACCGAGTGGGTCATTCGCACCCTGCTCGGCAA
>Ga0265342_10003447_pt1 | contig 12980 bp, 9 predicted proteins | sample 4CB327metaG_FD_203125 | JGI IMG/M metagenome (GOLD analysis project Ga0265342, IMG submission 203125) | Rhizosphere microbial communities from Carex aquatilis grown in University of Washington, Seatle, WA, United States - 4-CB3-27 metaG | ecosystem: Host-associated > Plants > Roots > Rhizosphere...
GGAGGGGCCGGAGCCCGATAAGCCCGCCCTGTTCATCGGCTGCGTCTGGTCAATGCGCCGGGGCGGGCTAGGCAACGCGTACGAAGCCGACGCTTCGCTGGCTTCGCCGGCAGCGTACCGTAGCGGGAGGGAAGGGTGTCACCCTTCCCCCCATCACAATCAACGTTGCGCTTTCCGTCGGCGCCTGCGCACCAGCAGCAAGGCTGCGCCGACCATCAGGAGCGACGTGGTCAGGCCGGGACCGGCCACTTTGGCTTGTCCAACCTCGCAGCTGCAGCCTGACTTGTGCAAGTTGGCTGTCCCCGCGCCAGCGTCGCCTGCGGCTCCGTCGAGGGTGCCCACACGGCCGCCGGTGTTGGGGAGGAGGGAGCCGTCGCTGCCGCCCAGGTTCGGGACGACGGAGCCGTCGCTGCCGCCCAGGCTCGGTAGGACGGAGCCGTCGCTGCCGCCCACGTTCGGTAGCGTAGAGGCCCCACTGCCACCGAGGTTCGGGATAATGGAGCCGCCGCTGCCACCGCGACCAGTGGTGAAGCCACCAGAGCCGCCCACATTCGGAACCGAGCCGCCACTGCCGCCGCGACCGCCAGAGCCGCCCACATTCGGAACCGAGCCAGCAGCGCCACCTTTGCTCGTTGCGTATCCGCCGGACCCGCCGTAGGGCACGTAGCCGCCAGCGCCGCCATAGTTCGGGTAATAGCCACCGCTACCACCCGTATAATAGTAGTAGCCGCCGGTCCCGCTGAAGCAGTACGGGTCGTACGGGTCGTAGTTCAAGCAAGTACCATTGCCATCGCAGGTCATGCAGTCGCCGCAAGAAACCGTATAGCCAGCGTAGGCGCAATTTCCGACACCGTCGCAGGTGGATTTGCACACGCCTGTGCCCTTGCCGCATTCATTCTGAGGATCAGTGCCGGCCGCATAGGGACTGCACTTGCCGATCTGGCCCGCCTGATTGCAGGACGCACAGGCGCCAGTACACGCGCTGTCGCAGCAAACGCCATCTGCACAGAAGCCGGACGCACAGGTGGCGGCGCTGGTGCAGGCCTGGCCATTCTTGGTCGTGCAGTTCCCGCTGCCATCGCAGGCCTGGCCCGCGGAACAACTGCCAGGGACTTCGGTTCCTGCCTTGGCCAGCACGCAGGTGCCTTCTTGGCCAGCCACATTGCAGGACTTGCACGCACCGGTGCACGCCGCGGCCTCGCAGCACACGCCGTCGACACAGAACCCGGTTGCGCACGATGGGGCGGAGGCCGAGGTACACCCCTCGCCATTACCTAGGTTGCTCACCTTGTATTCCCAGGTCTCGTTGGTGGGGTATCCGGTGTTCATGTTTTGGCCGCCGAAGAGCACCACTACCCCTCGACCTTTGTCGAAGGCCATGGTGGCACCGTAGCTACCTCCCGGGGAATTGGACAGGGACCGCACGTACCAAGTTGGGCCCCTGGCATCGAGCTCCCAGGTCTGCCGATTGGCCGAGTTGGACGTCATCGGGTCGGAAAGCAGAACTTCGCGCCTGCGTAGCGAATCATAGGCGACGGCAAGGTTGTATCCGTACTGGAGCGAATCCCCGGTATCGCGCATCGCCCAGCCCGCCGAAATCGGATCCCACTCCCAGAATTGGCTCGGGCTGCTGCTGTAGTTCATGCCATCGTAAAGAAAGAGCTTCTGCCGGCCTTCGTCGTAGGCCATGGTCGGATACTGCCGGCCAGTGGGTACGTTGGTCGTTGTGGCGGGAGTCCGGTTGGTCCAGGTCAAGGTGCTGCCATCCCATTCCCACACTTCGTTCCCCTGGGGGTACTTGGAGCCCGTGTAATAGTTGTTCGTGCCACCAAAAAGCAGGATCTTGTTTCGGGTCGTGTCGGTCGCCATGCCGTGACCAGAAAGCGGCTCAGGCGAGTTCAGGGGCTTGAGCTGGGTCCACTTCCTGGTGCTGTCCAATTCCCAGGTATCAGCGAAGGTGTTACTGCTGCTGTAGTCGACGCCACCGAAGAGGATCAGCGATTTCCGCACGGGATCGTAAGCCAACCCGGCGTCGGATCGAGACGGAGGCCGCACGTCCGCGGCCACCAGCGCCCAGGTCTTGCCATCCCACTCCCAAAGGTCATTGGAAGTCTGGCCACTCATCGAATCGTAGCCGCCGAAGACGTAGGTCTTCCCCGTCGATGGGTAGTAGGCCATGGTCTGGTTGTAACGGGCAGCTGGCATATCGAGCGCTGGGGTGCGGTCGGTGAAGGCCGGCGTGGCGGGGTCGAGCTCCCAGATGTCGCGAGAGCCAGTGCCGCTGCCGCCCATCCCCGGTGGCATGATGGGTATGCCGACCATTCCGCCAGTCCCGTACCCGCCAGAACCGTAGGCCGTCTCGCCAGCCACCAGCTCCAGCCGTGCGTCCGCGTCGTCCGCTACCATGGACGCGTACATGCGGCCCGAGGGTGTTCCGCTTTCGCTACCGGTCAGGCGCTCCACCCAGGCACCCGTCGTGGGCTCCCAATCCCAAAGGTCATTCCGGGTGCCGCCGGTCGTGCTGATATCCGATCCGCCGAAGACCACGACCTTGGTGCGGGTGGCGTCGAAGGCCATGGCGTGGGCGTAGCGCTGGCTCGGTTTGGTGCCTTGGATGGTTCGCTCGGTCCACGTGCCTGCTCCGGGATCCCACTCCCAGGTGTCCTGCTTGGGAACGCCAGCCGCGCCCGAGATATCGACTTGCATACCCGCGAAGAGCACCGCCATGTTACGCGAAGAATCCCACACCATGCCGAAGTCGTGACGAACCGAGGGCCCGCTGGCCACTGTCCGCGCCGTCCAGGTGTACGTCGATGGATCGCATTCCCAGGTGTCGCCAAACGAAATCGTCATCCCAGTCCCGTCGGACGAGCTCGCATCGCTGCGGCCGCCGCCAAACAACAGAATCTTCTTCGTCGACTTCTCGTAGACCATGCCGTGCTGGCTGCGCGCCTGGGGATGGCCCCCGGCAGCGCTGACATCGGTCCACACGCCCGAGGTCGGCTCCCATTCCCAGGTATCTTCGTAGTTGAGACCGCTGCCGGACCGACCACCGAAGAGCACGAACTTGTTACGCAGGGAATCGAACACCATGGCCGCGCCCGAGCGCGCAGCCGGTGCGGCGCCCGCGATCGTTCGATTGGTCCACTTCCCGGTTGCCGGGCTCCATTCCCAGGTTTCCTGGTTTGGGGTGGTCGTGTACGTGTTGGGATCCATGTTCGTCCCGCCGAACATCACGATCACTTTGCGGGTTTCGTCGAAGGCCGCAGCCTGAAGGTAGCGGGCGTCCGGCGTTGTGCTCGATCCAACCTTCTGCCAAATAGCGACTTCGGAGGGTGGAACCACTCCGAGGGCTGCTCTGGCCGACTCGACGTTGGAAGAATTCTCCTTGGGGACATCCTCGTTGCAGGTTGCGAGAAAAAGTAGGGCGGCGATCGCGCCATTTCTAGGCTTCATCAGGGGCCTCCTTACGCATGGATACGAGTATGGGACGGATACTGACACTGCTGGGGAATTCTAGTAAGTGTCCGCGGTCACAGGATAGCTAGCATGCAACCGCCGCCCTCGAAAAGTCTCGGGCGATCCGAGGTAGCTCGCTACCACCGGCCCCCCCTAGCGCGACGGGGCTATCTGCGCATCTTGAACAGGAGGATGTTCGGGAACACGTACGGTCCCCACCGAGCGCCTCGTCCCGGCATCGTGTCCCAAGCCATGGCAGGAGAATTGAAACAGCTTTGCAACAACCTCGTGGTAGCTCGAGCAACGTGTCTTTGCGCAAACTCCGGCGAGGTGAACGTAGATAACCTGCACCGAGCAGGCAAGCTCTGCCGCCGTCTGTTTGGGGGATGCGCCCTTGGCCACGCGAGCTAGGATTTCCTCTTCTCTGCTAGTCAATCGGTAATTTCTCGCGAAGCGCGTGACGGTGTCGTCCGCATATCCAGTCGCCCCTTGATGCAAGAGCGCCGCAAGTGCCGAGACCGCGATCGTTTTCGGCGCCAGGACCGCGCGGTACGAAGCGACCTCAGGTCGCACTTCGTCCAAGAAGTCGCTGAGGATGACAATACCAGGTTGCCTAGCGAGAGCTTCAATCTCGGGCAAGAGATCTTCGCCCCTCCCGTCGGGCAAATGCAGATCCAACAATACGGCATCGAATTGCTCGCCTCGCACTTGTAGCAATTGCCTGCCTTGAGATACGTCCGAGGCGACCACAATGTCTATTCCATACGCCGCGAGTGCTCGTTTGAAGGCCCTCGCACATGGCTCCATGTCCTCAACGAAGAGAACTTTGATAGAGAGATCTGGCCGACGGCTCGCCCAGGCCTCTGTATTCTCGATCCGCTGTCCCAGCGACTTGTCCGCCTCCGCTGCATCAGGACTGGCTGGCAGAGTGGGTAGCTCGTCCATTCTAGTAAACATTTCACCTTCCCCCCGACAACGTGGACCTCCAAGTATAACTGCCCCAACTACATCGACCCCATCAACGAGTGCGGAGTCTGCAGGGATGAGACGGCTGAAGTCAAGTATCAAGATGCAGGAGCGCGGCCACCTTAACCCGAGGCGCCATCCGCCGACGAGCCTTCGGGAACAGTCCGAGTCGGGCTGCCTGACTGAGGCAGCGCTGTTGCTTTGGTCTTATTGCGGCGTCAATACGGCTTGCAGGCAGGTCGGCCCGCTATCCGCCACGCCCGGGGCGCTCCGCTCATAGGTGGCGGGCGTGTCGAGCACGGTGGTGGCGACACCGGTGCCGTCAGCGAGTGTTACGACGTAGCGGTCGCCATTTTGGAGGAGGCTTTCGTCATCGAACCTCCACTCGATCTCGAGCGTGACGGACCGGTCCGAATTGAGCCACAGCGTGCCCATCATCTGAACGGTGTCCGACATGGACTGTTGCGGCGGCCCATCGTTCAGGGCGCCGGACAGGGGCGGAAACGTCGAGGTGTAGCACGAGGTGCCGTTGCGGCAGACCTGGACCGTCGGGGCGGCCATGGCAGCGGTCGTCGACGGGAGTGGAATGCGCATCAATACGCCAGAGGTACAGGGAGTAGGCGAGTCACTCTTGGCGCCGGAGCCTCCACAAGCCCCGGCCAGCACCGGGGCCAGCAGGGCGAGACCAGCAAGAACGAATCGAAACCTTTCTGGATGAGTCATGCGGGAACCTCTGGGGGGAAGTATACAACCTCTCCCCAAGTTTTGGGTCGCGACAGGCGCGCAGAAGGTGTTCGGCGGTGCCCGTGTCGACCGGGCGGCCGCGATGAAATCCCCGGTAGGAACCTCCGCGAATGCCTCAGTAGCCGCAAGATGTTCGGCGAATACGCACTCTATTGTGGCGACAAAGTCGTAGCATTGGTCTGCGACGACCAGCTCTTCGTCAAGATCATGGGTGGGCACACCTGGAATGTCTACTTCGGTACCAACGGCGCCAACGACGTGGTTTCGTTCGTACGCACTAGCAACACCAGTACCGGCAATGTCGACATCAAGGCCCTCCTGCTTTGGCTCATCGCCAACGACACCACCCAGTACGGCAGGCCTTCGTGACCAATAGCTTCTCCGTCTCCTCCAGCTAGTTCCGCCGGTCAGAATTTCAACCACGTTTGGCCAGCCTGCGCCCAATGCGTTCCATCCCGACCGGCTGCGTTGCTCCTCGGTTACATACGTCCCGTATGCGCCCTCGCCTCGCCTTGCCGGCCGGGCGCCTCGGCGGCCGAAACATGGCGCTACCTAGCATCGATGCGATAGTCGAATTTTAGCCCGGAAGAAACAGGGAACGTCGCCGAGCGGGTGGCCTTGTCGATGCACGCGCCAAGGGGTGTGTCGGCCAATTTCCCCCCCACCTTCACATCAGTGACATGGCCGTCCTTGCCGACGGTGATCTTCAGCTCAGCATTACCCATTTGACCGAGGCGCTGCGCACAGGAGTTGCTCCGACCCTTGACGCCCGCCATGACCCTGGAAATGTCGGCAGGTGACAGTGCGGACGCAGGCGGCGGAGCCTCGCGCTTGGGCGGCGGCTCGGGCTTGCTCTTCTGGACATCCTTGAGCAGGGCATCCAGATCCTTACTCTTCTTGCCCTTGCTGTCCGCAACCCCATCCGCCATCAGACTGTCGAGCGGATCGTTCGATCTGGCTGCCATCGGCTTGGGTGCGGGCTCGCTCTTCGCGCTAGCGGCAAACGCGCTCGGGGCCGGCTTGGACTTGCTGCTTGGGGCAGCGGGCTTGGGCTCGCTCCCGGTCTCAGCCTCGCTGGCGAAGGGATCGTCGGAGCCGGAGGCCCTCTTCGCGGTCGGGCTCGCGGAAGACGCAACCCTCGCGCCGCCTCTCCCGTGATGCGCACGCACGGCCGCAGGCTCCGCCGGAAGCTCCGCTGGCGGGCTCTCCGCCCGTGCCGACGCCGCAGCGGGCGCATGTCGCACTGTATTCGGCGCTGAAGCGGCCGGTGGGTGCTCGCCCTCGGCTGTCTTCTCGGCTGGGGGAGCGGCAGGCCTGGCGACCACTGCGGGGGCTTCGCCACGTGCTTCGCCCGCATGCGGCTTGGGCTCGGCTACCGTGGCCTCTGGTCCGGGCTCGGGTGCAGGCACGACAGGTCTGGCTTCGGTGGGGAGAGGCAGGACAGGGCGTGCTGCCTGCCGGTGATCTTCCACGAACTGCGGCAGGCGCAGCCCGAGCATCGGGGCCACGCGCTCCACAAGCACGAAGGCCTGCTCGGTCAGCACGGGCCCCGCGACGACGCCACCCGCGAAGACGACCAGGGTCCAAGCCAGCAGCCAGCCCCACCGCCGTGTGGGCTTGGGCTGGGGCATCTGAGGAATATGGATGGGCCCCATCACCACGGGAAGGTTGAGATCAGGTGGGGGCCCCTTGGGGTCAGACCAGGGATTGTTTGGGTTCACGAGGCGGATACTAGCCGAAAAAGTTCCGTCTATGACCAGTGTCATGGGGACCAGTGTCATGGGCACGTCGCGCGGTGCGCTGCTCGGTTACTCTGGCGTTCTCGCTGAGCCTCGATGCCGCGTAGCCCCTGCCCAAATCTACTTCTTGAAGCTGCGGCAGGCCTTGACCAGTTCTTTCGCCTCCTCGGGCGACACCTTGGTGGCGGGCATGGTCATCTTGCCGTCAGAGCCCTTGACGCCTTCGAGAATGATCTTTTCCCACTGCGCGTCGGTAGAACCCGCCTGCACCTTGGCATCGGTCAGATCCTTGATTTGGTTCTTCTTGCCCATTGCGGTAGCCGCCTTGCCGTCCTTACCGTGGCAACCTGCGCACTTCTTGCCGTACATCTCAGCGCCGTCAGCGCGCGCCGCGCCCGACATACCAACCACGAACAAGGCTGCCATCGTCAACGTGAGTACTGTTTTCATGATCTCGATCCTCCTTCGGTTCCTCGGTTTCGGAAGCACTGTGAACGACCGCCGCTTCCGCAGGGGATGTTCACGGACCATGGCGGACCAAAAGAGGAGCGCCCGTGTCTGACTTTGGATTGGACTAGCACAAGCAGATAGATATTCAAAGCTGAACCCGCACCACGCCACCGTGAAGGGGCGCCCACCTTTGCCGTGTTCACCTATCGGCCGTGTGACGTGGGTCACGCCCCAGAATGAAGTGCTCTTGGCGGACCCACAAAGCGATATGCGCGCACCGCTGCAACCGAATCATCTATCATTCTCAGGCCCAAAGCCTGCTGTCCGGGTTGGACCAAGGCGTTGGTCGCGTAGCTGGAAGGAAAACACGGAATGTTGAGAAGCCGGCCTATAGTCATGGGATTGGTCGTGGCAGTCCTCGTCGGAACGGGCTGCGGCGGCTCGAGCAAGACCGACGCGTCCACGAGGGACGGCGGTGTTGTTGAAGACGACGCGCCCGTTCAGCCCGGGCGTGGCGGGGAAGGCGGCTTCGCCGGTGAAGGTGGCGCGGGCGGAGCCGCGATCGGCAGTGGCGGCGGCGCGGGCGGCGAAGCCCAGGGCGGAAGTGGAGGCTCGGCCACATGCGGTCTGCCGGGAACCAACTGCTGCGACGGAAACCAATGCTCCGGCGGAGGATGTTGTGTGAGCAGCATCTGCATGGCTCCGGGCGGAAGCTGCGTCGGCCTCGGCGGTGGCACCTGCAGCAACGGTGCTTGCGGAGCTTGCGGCGGACCGGGCATGCCCTGCTGTGGCTCGAATCCGAGTGCGGGCGTGTGCACGGCCTCGCAGACACGATGCAACGGTGGAACCTGCGCCAAGTGCGGTGATCTCGGAACCACCTGCTGCACGAGCTCGACTGGCGCGGGCGTTTGCACCAGCCCAACTTCGATCTGCAACAACAGCACCCTCTGCGTCAGCTGTGGGGGGCCTGGGCAGCCGTGCTGTCCGGGCAGCCAATGCGCAAGCGCTGGCTGCTGCTACAACGATAGCTGCGTCGGCGAAAAGGGGACGTGCGGCTCCAATGGCGGAACCTGCGGCGCTGGCCGATGCTCGGGCTGCGGTTCCGCTGGACAGGGCTGCTGCTCGAGTGCCTGCTACGACGGCCTGACCTGCAAGAGCGGCAGCTGTGCTTCCTGCGGGAGCTCCGGTGAATCCTGCTGTCCCGGCGCGGATCGCTGCAAGGGCGGGTTGGCCTGCACCTCTTCGGGCAGCGACGGCGTTTGCGCTCGCTGCGGCGGCCTCGGCGATACCTGCTGCTCCGGCAACACGTGCACCGAGGGCTGCTGCTCGGCTGGCCGATGCGTGGCCACCTGCTCCGCCCCCGACGCAAGCGTCCCAACTCCCGACGCAAGCGTCGGTATCTGTTCGCCAGGTGCCTACTACTGCGAGTCCGGCAATGTGCGCTTGTGCAGCAAGGACGGCACAAACTCGACGCTGTATCAGACCTGCACGGCTTCCCAGTATTGCGACGGAGGCAAATGCTACGCACTAGCCTGTACGCCGAACCAACCCACGTGCAACGGCACCCTGGCGACCACCTGCAAATCCGATGGCACGGGGCCGGTTGAAGGCGGCACGGAGTGCGCGGCCACCAGCCAGGTGTGCAGCCAAGGCACGTGCAAGTCCGCCCAATGCACACCGTCCGCCAACTTCTGTGACGGCACCACGGTTCGCAAGTGCAGCGCCGATGGACTTTCATCCGCTGTGACCGCGACCTGCACGACCAGCTATTATTGCGATTCCGCAACCGCGACTTGCAGGCCCCAGGTGTGCACACCCAATCAGGCTACCTGCAATGGCAAAGTCGCCACGACTTGCAACTCGGACGGCTCCGGCTATGTCGCGGCCGGTACGGACTGCAACCTTCAGAGCCAACTGTGCAGCCAGGGCACGTGTAAGGATCAGGTCTGTACGCCGAGCGCGTACTTCTGCGACAGCAACACGGTCCGCCACTGCAACGGCGATGGCCTCAGCTCTAGCCTGTACACCACCTGTTCGGCAGGCCAGTATTGCGACGCGTCGACGCACGCCTGCAAGACCCAACAGTGCAACCCCAACCAAGCCACGTGCAGGGACACAGTGGCCAATGTTTGCAACGCCGACGGTTCCGGCTATGTGTCGAGCACGGATTGCTCGCTCACCAGTCAAGTGTGCAGCTCCGGCGCCTGCGCAACCCCCGTCTGCGCTTCGAAGACCTACTTCTGCGACGGCAACACCGTTCGCTACTGCGAAAGCGATGGGCTTTCCTCGATCCTTTCCAAGTCCTGCGCCACCACCGAGTTCTGCGAGACGGCCACCCATCTTTGCAAACCTCAGGTGTGCCCGGCCAAACAACCCGTGTGCAACGGCAACCTGGTAACGACCTGCAACGAGGACGGGTCGGCCATTGTGGCGGGCGGCACCGACTGCACTACTTCGGGACTCCTGTGCGCGCAAGGCGCATGCTCGACCTTCACCGTGGACACCATCGACCCCGACCCGCTCACGAACGAGGACCCAGCAGGGGCATCGACGGCGAACGAGACCATCATGAACTTCTACTCCGTGACGGGATCGCACACGCTGCTCCGGATTGAGCAGTTCTTCGATGTCGGAGCGAGCACGACCTTCACCTGGGTCGTCTACGAAGCCGCAAGCCAATCAGCATCGTACACGCAGGTATCTTCCACGACGACCGCCTCGACCATGGGCGTCGGGTATCAGTCCTCGGGCATCCTGAACATCCCGCTGCGAGACGGATACTACTACGCCATCGGCATAAGCTGGCCAAGGACCGACACCGTATTCAGCTACTTCCACATGACCGAGGCTACCTTCCCCATCGCGACCAGCTTCGGTCAATTGACCTCCGGAGACGCCTACCAGAACGCGCCGCCGAGCTCGATCGCCTACGCGAAGTCGAACGGCTACTGGTTCGCCCCGCAAAGACTGACGACCGCGCCCTAGGGACCACCGACGGGAGCGGCGGTAAGGCGCCATATTGTCCTTGCAGACGACTTCGGCATCACCGGGGGGCATTGGGCAGCTCGGGTAGCTCTCCATCGTCGGACAGGTGCTCGCCCGGATGTTTCCGAGGAGCCGAGATTTCGCAGGCACTTCGCCATCGCAGCGTGGACACCACGCAGGTCGACTGCTGGAAGTCGCATCGGCTGGCGAGCTTCTGCGCTACAGACCGCGGTAAGCGCAACGGCGACGGCATCTACGTCCGAATGGTGATGATGTTGCTGGCAATACTGGCGAGGGAATTCAGGCTGCGCAGCTGCCAGCGCAGGGATGGGTTGTGCAAGAAGATGATGCGGTATTTGGCCTCGTCTGGTTGTTCCTGCACGGTGCTGATCCACCATACGAGGCTCCTGAGGCACGACGAGTTCATGAAATCCATCTTGCGTAGATCCACGGTGACCAATTGGGCCAGGCGGCGCTGGGCCTCCGTGTGCACCTCGCGCAGGAAGGTATCAAGGTGGCTCTTGACCGTGAGATCGGCCGTACCGCCAAGACAGACCAGGATCCCTTCCTCGCTGGCACTGGCGTGCGCGGCGAAGTCCTCCCCCTTCACGATCTCCGCCCAGCTATCCATACGCGTGCACCCACATCGGCGCGCTCCTCGCCGTGATGGTGACCATCAATCCATCGATTTCAAGAGAGAGATCGAGCTCACCCTCGGCGCGAATGCGTGCCAGGCCCAGGCCGGACTCTTTTTGGACGCCATCCGTTCTGCGCATCAGCGACTGGAAGAGGGCGAGCGGCTCCCGGCTGGACTGAATTTCCTGGATGGATGCGCGCAGGCGGGCGATGTGCTCGGGCGTGGACTGGTTGGTTAGCTTGATGCTCGCCGCGCGACCGTTTGACTCGAAATGCACGGCTATGCCGGTCTTGTCGCCGACGGCATATTTCGCCGCATTCTCGAGCAGCTCGTGCACCGCCAGCGAGACTCGGAACACGGCCTCCGGATCTCCAACCAACTTCTCGAAGCTTTCCTCGACGAATCGGCGCACGATCGACACCATGCGTGGCTGGGGCTGGATCTGGAGTCCAAAGCTCAAGGTGGGGCCTTCTGGCATGGGGTCTCGCAAAGCAGACATCGGTAGAGCCAGTGAAGAAGTTTAGTCGACTCGGACACGTTTTGAGCGCAATCCGCCGGGCAGGTACCAAGACGCGTACCAAGGGGCGCCCAGTGACGCAACGCGGTTAGACGATAGGCCGCAGGGCGCGGCGGCCCCGGGAGGTTGGGCTCAAGTATTGGGCCTGAATGACGTTGTGGATGTCGATGGCAACCGTGACCGACGCCTACACGCCCACGACCAAGCTCCGTGACCTGTCACAGGCCGCTCTCTACCGAGGGCACCGGAACGCCGACCAGGCGGCGGTGCTGTTGCGCATCCCGACCGGCGATCACCCGAGCGCCGCCCAGATCGCGCGTCTCCGCCACGAATATTCGATCCTGGGAGCGCTCGCCGGCACGGGCGCGGTCAAGCCACTCGGCGTCGAGAGGATCGGCGATAGCATGGCGCTCGTCCTCGAGGACGTGGGCGGCAGCTCGCTGGAGCTCGGCGCCAGCGCGCAACCGATGGACCTGCGCAGCTTCCTCGAGGTCGCGATCTCGATGGCGCGCGTGGTGGAGGCGATCCATCGCCACCACGTCATTCACAAGGACATCAAGCCGCACAACTTCTTCCGCAGCGGAGACAAGCCCGGCGACGTCACCTTGATCGACTTCGCGGTGGCGACGCGCCTGTCCCTCGAGGATCGCCGCGCCACCAACGTCAGCCGCCTGGAAGGCACGCTCGCCTATATGTCGCCCGAGCAGACCGGCCGCATGAATCGGGTGCTCGATCGCCGCACCGATCTCTACTCGCTGGGGGTGACGTTCTACGAGCTGCTGACGGGCACTCTGCCGTTTCGCGCCAGTGATCCCCTCGAGCTGGTGCACAGCCACATCGCCCGCGCGCCCATCGCGCCCGACGCCCTGGTCTCGAGGATCCCGTCGGTGGTGTCCGCGATCGTGATGAAGCTGCTGGCAAAGAACGCCGAGGATCGCTACCAAGACGCAGGCGGCCTCAAGGCCGACCTCGAGCGTTGTCTGGCGCGGCTGGGGCCGGGCGGCAACATCGGGCCTTTCCTGCTCGGCAGCCACGATTTCTCGGGCGAGCTGCGCGTTCCCCAGAAGCTGTACGGCCGCGAGGTGGAGTCGGCGGCCCTGCTCGCGACCTTCGATCGGGCGCGGCGAGGAACGGCCGAGCTGCTGCTGATCTCGGGCTATTCAGGGATCGGCAAGTCGGCGCTGGTGAACGAGCTCCAGCGCCAGATCGTGCAGAACGGGCGCTTCATCGCGGGCAAGTTCGATCAGCTTGGCCGCCGCGTGCCGTACCTGCCGATCTCTCGCGCGTGCGGGCAGCTGCTGCGCTCGATCCTTGGCGAATCGACCGAGTCGCTGGCGCACTGGCGCCAGAAGATCTTGGACGCGGTGGGACCGAACGCCCAGGTGCTCATCGATCTCGTCCCCGAGCTGCAGTTCGTGATCGGGCCGCAACCGAAGGTTCGGGCGCTGGGATCGAGCGAAACCCAGCGCCGTTTCGAGCAGGC
>Ga0265342_10003448_pt1 | contig 12971 bp, 12 predicted proteins | sample 4CB327metaG_FD_203125 | JGI IMG/M metagenome (GOLD analysis project Ga0265342, IMG submission 203125) | Rhizosphere microbial communities from Carex aquatilis grown in University of Washington, Seatle, WA, United States - 4-CB3-27 metaG | ecosystem: Host-associated > Plants > Roots >...
GAAATCGCGGTGGTATCACTGCCACCTAGTCAACGGCCGATAATCCGCTAGAACTGCCAGGCCGTATGAAGTTCGACAATGTCTCAATCGTCGGCGTGGCGCATGTGGATGCCCCGCACCGCATTCCTTCCGAGGATCTGGATGCGCGCATGGCCGAGACCTACGGTCGGTTGGGTATGCCAGCGCGGCTGCTGGAAAGCCTGACTGGCGTGAAGGCGCGCCGTTTCTGGGATGTGCAGACCAAACCCAGCGATGCGGCCACGCTGGCGGGGCGCAAGGTTCTGGCCGACGCGGGCGTGGATCCGGCGCGCATCGGCGCCCTCATCAACACCTCGGTGTGTCGCGACTACGTCGAGCCGTCAGTCGCGTGCTTCGTGCATGCCAATCTGGGTCTGCCTGAGACTTGTCTCAACTTCGACATCGCCAACGCTTGCCTGGGTTTCATCGACGGCATGCACCTGGTGGGCAACCTGATCGAGCGCGGCCAGATCGACTTTGGCCTGGTCGTCGACGGGGAAAGCAGTCGCACCGTGGTCGAGGCCACGCTGGCGCGGCTGAGCCAGGACACTTGCGACCCGCAAATGCTGCGCGACCAGCTCGCGACGCTGACCGTGGGGTCGGGCGCGGCAGCCATGATCCTGGCGCACACGCGTCTGGCGCCGGCCGGGCATCGCTTCCACGGCGGGACCAGTTTGGCCGCAACCCAACACAATCAGCTTTGCCGAGGTCAACTCGACGTAGGGATCACCGACACGCGCAGTCTGTTGCTCCACGGCGTGGGGCTGGCGCAACGGACCTGGGCGCAGGCGCAGAGGCAGCTGGGCTGGAGCGCGGAAGCCGTCGATCTGTTCGCCCTGCACCAGGTGAGCGAGCTGCACACGCAAGAGCTGGCTCGCGCGGTGGGCTTCGATCTGGCAAAGGCATTTCTCATCTACCCGGAGCTGGGCAATGTGGGTCCGGCTTCGGTGCCCATGGTCCTGTCCAAGGCGGTGGAGGCCGAACGCGTGTCGCCGGGCGACCACGTCGTTCTCGGCGGCATCGGCAGCGGACTGAATTGCACGGTGGCGGGCGTCACCTGGTAGTGCGACGGTGAGGGATCGCTCGCGCATTCCGCGGTCGCTGTATCCTTTTGCTGACCACTTTCTCGATCGCGGCGGCCTGCGCCTGCACTTTCTCGACGAGGGCCAAGGCGAGCCGGTGGTCATGTTGCACGGCAACCCCACCTGGTCGTTTCACTTTCGTGCCCTGGTGTTGGGCTTGCGCGATCGCTTTCGCGTGGTGGTGCCTGACCACATGGGTATGGGGCTTTCTGATAAGCCCAGCGACGGCCAGTACCGCTACTGCCTGCAGAGCCGCGCCGACGATCTGACGGCGCTGCTCGATCACCTGGGTCTCGACCGAGGCGTGACCCTGATCGGGCACGACTGGGGCGCCATGATTGGCATGGCCTGGGCGGTGCGCTTTCCCGAGCGAGTGGCTCGCCTGGTGGTGCTCAACGGCGCGGCCTTTCACGTACCAGCCGACGCGCATGTGCCCGCGGCCCTGCATGTCGTGCGCAACCGCGCGCTGGGAGCGCTTGCCCTGCGCAGCTCGGACTTCTTCATTCGCACGGCCGCGCGCACCTGTTGCACGCGCCGGCCTTTGCCCGCCGATGTGCTCGACGCCTATCTGGCGCCCTACGCGAGTTGGGCCGATCGCATCGCGCTCGTCCGTTTTCCGCAGGACGTTCCGCTGGTGCCGTCAGATCCGTCCTACGGCCTGGTGAGCAGCATCGAGGCTGGTCTCGCCCAATTTCGGCAAATTCCGGCCCTGATTTGCTGGGGCGACCGCGACGTGGTTTTTCCGCCGCGCGTGCTGGACATCTGGCAGGGGCACTGGCCGCACGCCCAAATCCACCGCTTTCCCGACTGCGGCCACTGGGTGCTTGAAGACGCGCCCGACGAGATCGCCGCCCGCGTGCGCGCGTTCCTGGCCGACCGGCCGCGCTGACAAAAGGCGAAGCCAGCGCCGGACGCCGCGCCACTACGCAGTCGGTGCTCCTCTATTCCAGGGGGCAGCAGTGCTGGGAGCCGCAACACTCATTCTGCTCCAAGTAGCCCTGCCCCGAGTAGGCTGGGCATTCTTCCATCACAGTACACAGACATTGCTCGAGGGGAACGCAGGTGCCGTCCCAACAGCTCCCGACCACCGCCGGAAACTGTCCTGGGCCGCAGGTCGGAGGCACCATGTTGCACGCAACGTCGCGCTGGTCACAATTCGCCAAAACCGGTCCGCACGCTCCCCGATGGTCAAAGGGACTTGCGGGGCAGGCCCAGCTGTCCAGGAAGGTGACGCCGTCACAACCGCAGTAGTCGACGAGGCTGCCGGTACAATCGCGCCCGTCCTCGACGCATGTCCAAGTGTCGCCACAGGAGGCGCCCACGCACAATCCCTGGGCGCAGGGTTGGCTCGACGAACAGGCGGTCTGGCCAACTGTCGCCGCGGTCCCGCCGGACCCAGCCATTCCGCCCGCGCCTCCCATACCGCCCTGGCCGCCCATACCGCCCGTGCCCGGCCCGGCATCGCCGGTCGCCCGGACGCAGTCACCGAGGTCGGCCTGCAGAGGAAGAGGGCAATCAGTCGGATAGCTGCCCCCGGCGAGCGTATACGAAGTCTGATCGCAGAAGTCTGGGACGTCGTCTTGAGCCACGGCTCCCACCAGCACGCGGCTCACCGGATCGTAGTAGCACTCCTTGCCCCAGGTGCCGGGGCTGACCAGCAACGCCAGGAAACCCTCACACGAGCCGAGGTGCCCATGCCCGGAGGTACAGGTCGCGGGCCATTGCTCGGCCGCAGTGTAGTCATTCGGGCAAGTGAAGAAGTATCCCTGGGCGACTGTGCCCAGGGCATCCGTGCAAGGGCCGGCCGTTGCGGCGCCACCCTGACCGCCCGGTGCCGTGGTCCCGCCGAACGCAGACATTCCGCCCGCGCCACCAGTGGCCAGGACACCGCCCGCGCCACCGGAGCTGCTCCGTCCAAGACCGGTGGTGCGGCCGCACCCATGAGCCAAAGCCAGGACCATCGCGCATCTGGAAATCAGCGAGCCACGGATCAAGGTCATCAGCGTCACTCCTGGTGGCGAAAGTCGGTGCCCAAGGCATTTGAACCGGCTTCTTCCGCCTCAGGATACCCTATCCGCGGCTTTCCATGCGCAGACCTCGGGCGATGTCAGAATCGTCGAGCCCGTGGAGTGCGTCGAGGAAATGCGGAAAGAAGGTCCCGGGACCCTGGGCGCGTGCGACGGCGATCTCGCCGGCCAGGCCCATGACCGCCATGGCGTGCGCTGCCGCTTGCAACGGTGAGGGATTCACGGCAGCAAACGCCCCGGTGATGGCAGTCGCAGTGCAGCCCATGCCGGTGACCCGCGTCATCATGGCATGGCCATTGGCCACCCGGATCACGGCGTCGCCCGCCACGACAATATCGACGGCGCCGCTGATCGAGACCGCGCAGTGCCAGTCGCGAGACAGCGCCTGGGCTTCTCCCAGGATCTCGTCGGGGGTGTGCTGGCTGTCCACGCCCTTGGGCCCGGCCCCTGCGCGCACCAGCGAACGGATCTCCGAAGCGTTGCCGCGCACGATGGTCGGCCCGACCTGCTCGAGCAGTCTCTGCGCGGCAGCGGTGCGATACGCGGTGGCGCCGCTGCCCACGGGATCGAGCACCACCGGAATGCCGCGCTGCCGGGCCGCTTGTCCTGCCTTGACCATCGACTCGACCCAGGTCGCGCTCAAGGTGCCGATGTTGAGCACCAGCGCGCGCGCGTGCCCCACCATTTCCTCCACTTCTTCGATGGCGTGGGCCATCACCGGCGAAGCGCCAATCGCAAGCAGCGCGTTGGCCGTGGCATTCATGACCACGTAGTTGGTGATGTTGTGGACCAGCGGCGCCTCGGCGCGGATCTTCTGCAGATCCGCCCAGACCGAGGAAGCGGCCTCTGCCCCGATGACATTCGTATCGCGAACACTGCCGGAGTTCATTGCTTATCTTTCCGCTCGCTGGCCTGCGAACAACAATCGAGCGGAGTGTTTACAACGCGAAACCGAAGCGTTCCAGCGACGATTCGAGCGCAAGGCTTGTGGGCGAACAATCACGGTCGCTACACGACTTCGGTCCGCGCCACTTGTCCGGTCGCCAATGCGAGCCTCGCTTCGAGAGTCAGAAGGGATGCGCCCAAGCCCTCCGCCAGCACAACATACACGGTGTCATCTTGGCCATAGTCCCAGGATATTTGCGTGTCGTCCGCAGGGTTGCTTCCGGCCATCCACGCCGAGTATGACAATCCGCCCCAGCTCGGGAACTTCCAGAGGTCGCCGAGAGTTCCGGGAGTTCCATTGGCGTCGATGCCCCAGCCTCCGTACAGCCAGAGATGCCCGCTGCTATCGGTCCAGGTCATTGCTCCCTGGCGGCCCCCTGGCGCATTTGCGCTAGCGGGCGTTCCCAGACTGGCGTACACGCCTGGCCAGCCCACCGTGGTAGCCCCGGGAATCACGGGAAGGGTATTGCTTCCACCCTCCCAGACCCATTCGCCCGGCACCCCGGGAATGACGTTGGCACATGCCTGGTTGGCCCAAAAGCTGGCGATCACGGCGACGAGCGAGGCCAATGCAAATCGGAAGATGCGTGGCGTTTGGCTGCCAGTCGCATTTCGCTTTGCAACGCTACGATTTGGTGAATCTTCGGTCGTGGCGAGGGACAGCTTCGAATTCAAGACGCATTTTGGAGACTCCCTCTCGCAGAGAGTGGTTCGACGCGGATGAGAGGTCGAGCAGATAGGCCAACCGGACGCGGACTGATTTGCTGGTCGACGGCAGAGCGGCTCTTCAACAGCGCGCCACATCCGGGATGGCCGGCCCGTCGACCTCACTTGTTCAAGTACTGGCTCCCCGGCCGGGCAGTATGAGGACGGCCAGGCCCCCGGATGGACCTGGCCGCACACGTTTGGTTGTGACTATCGGGTACTCAATGAGTAGGAGTCAGCGCCCCCCGGAATGAAGTCGAAGACATCGGCCATCCCGTCGTGGGTGATATCGCCGACCACGCAGACGTCGTTTTGATGGCAGAACCCGGTCGCCTTGACGGTGTAGGTGCCGAAACTCTTCCCGCTGTTCGAAAGAGCGACGCCGACGTACCCGTTGTGTGAGCCAGAGACGGCCTCGAAATTGACGGCGTCGACATATCCGTCCCCATTCATGTCGGCAAGCATCGGCGTCTCGCCCGCGGCCTGCGGAAAGCCTGAGCCCCACTTGGTCCTCGCTGCCGCCTGGTTCCCAAGGGTGCCAGGGCAGATGCCTTGGGCCGTCCAGCACACATTGCCGGGACACTGGCTGTTCGCGGTGCATGTTTGTCTCGAGGTTAGAGCGACGTACACGTTGCCGTCAGTACTGAAGTCCACGAGGTCGGCCAGGCCATCGCCGTTGACGTCACCAACCCAAGGCACGTCATTTACTGCCACAAAGCTGCTCGCCCACTGCCAGATCGCCCCAATCTTTGACGTTCCATTGCACCCAGCCGGATAGTTGTTGGCATCGTTTCCGCAGGACAACCCCGCATAGACACCACCGTACTGCGACACGAAGCAGAGTATGTCGGCTCGACCGTCGCCATTCACGTCGCCAACCCTGGGGATTTGGCCGGTGTAGCAAAATTGAGTGCGCCACTTGATGCCTGTTCCGAATTGCGTGCCGTCCGACAGCGCTACCCACACGTCTCCATTGCTCAGGTCGAAGGTGATAGCGTCCGCCTTGCCATCGCCATCCATGTCACCCACAGCCGGCACCTGGGTTCCGGTGCTGAAGTTTGTGTTCCAGCGCGTTTCTGCCCCGAAGCCGCTGGCCGAGCCGGGAATTACGTAGACTGAGCCCTGAGGGCCCAGTGCTTGGTTGAACTGGACGAGGTCCACATAGCCATCGCCATTGACATCTCCGGTCCTCACCTGGCTGCCCGTCGGAGCAAAGTTGTTTGTGATGGTCGTGCGCGAGGAACTGATCGAGTAGTTCTTGGGAGGCGACATGATTCCATTGGCCCACTTCCTGAATACCTTGGCATAGGCCACCTGATATCCCCCGCCCGTGACGCCGACAAGCTGCCCATTGATGAAGGTGGGGCCACCGGAGTCACCGCTCCTGATGAACTGTCCAGACGAGTTGGGCGGCAGCGTGAGGTACTTGCCGTTGTAGACTGGGGCGCCGCCTTGCATATCGCCACGCACGACTTCCGACACGGTGAAGATTGCCTTGCGCAGCCCGAAAGTGTTGCCGCTGGGACCAGTGTAGCAGTGACCCCAAGTATTGTTGGCCATGTCACAAACGGGATAACTGGAAGGACAGTTGGCGTTTGTCGTGCAAACCACGTTTACTAGACCACCACCCAGAATGCAGTCTGTCCCTGAGCAGAAGTAATTTGCTGCGCATGTCTTGCCATTCGCACAACCCTGTGAGATGTGGTCAATTTCGCCGAAACCATAGGTCGTGACGCTCTTGTTTACGACATCAGCGTCCTCTCCCGTAAATAGTGAGATCGCGCCTTGCCCCGTCGAGATCGCCGTTGGCAGGTGAAGAAGTGCGACGTCAATATTGGGGTCCGGATGCACGTAGATGTTGGCGATGGGGACATCGACTTCACTCCCGCTCGGGAAGTGGTGCACCCTCTTGATGTTCGGTATGGCCCCGGTCGCGTCCGCCACGCAATGTCTGGCGGTGATGACCCAGGTGGTACTTAGGAGCGTAGCCGTGCAGCCCCCCAGAAAGCCGTGACCGGCCGGCTGTTGGTCGCCGACAGCCACAACAGCACGCGCAATGGAGTCGCTGCCACCAATGGGATAGCTTACGACGGTGCCGTTTTGTAGTGCCTGAGGAGTTTCCTCCACTGTACCGTTCGCCATCGACGCGTCTTCACCTTCACACCCCATGAGCGGTGCTAGCGATGCGAGCGCTGTTCCTATGATGGCTAGACGTTTGACTCTGATTGACATTGTTCTACTTCTCCTTCTCCGAGGTTCACGTTGCAAAAGATGACCGAGTGTGTACAGATCGTGTTTTCGCTCGCGTGGGACTACTGAGCGCCGTTTTTCGGCGGCATGTCCTCCTATGTGGTTTTCACTTCATTACGGGTTTGTCCGATTCTTGGTTGGCGATTTCCCGAGATTTCGTGGCGGCGGGGATATCGATAGCCCGTTCGCCGGATCTTCCGACAGATCCCACGTGGGTCGGGAAGAGGGGGAAGTGCGAAATTGGCGAAAGTTCTTTCCACCTAGTTTCGGCCTGCGGCAGGGTCAGGAGAGGGTCCGCGGAATCCCGCCTTGAATAGGGCGGCCACTTGCGCAGGGAGGAACCCCTAGTTTGGGCGCGCTTGACTGCGCTCAGGGAAGCCACCAATCATGGTAATTCATGGTTAGGGTCCATGACCATCCCGGACCACCAGTGCCGGTCTTGCATTGCCAATATGCCGTGCTCGTGCGGGCACAAGAAAGATAGAGCGGTGAGTTCTGGGGGTTGTACGGGCGGGTTTGGCCGAAGGATTGAAACTGGGACGTATCCGGGTCAGACACAGGGGCGGTCCAGTAGTCCCCCCTAGGGTTGTCGTACTCGAAAGCTACTTGCGCTGCACCACCAAGCGGACACTGTGAGTAGGTGCCGGTCGGACCACAGAGTTCCTTGATGAATACGGGCAGCCCCACACTAAGCGCTTCATTCAACGCATCGCTTGCGTTGTAGGTCGTGCAACCGCTTGGGGCCCTGCCTGTTTGACAAATCGTAGCACCATTGGGACAAAACTGTTGGTCCGCTGAGGCGGAGGATTCGATAGCAAAGAGCGAAAGCGCCAAGCTTGCTCCGAGTGTTGCAACATTCATTTTCATTTTGAGCTTTCCTTTCCTAGTCCTGATTTGTGGGATTGTCTGGTCTTCATTGGTGGCGCTGCGCCTACGCGCGTCGGCGCCATGGCCCTCTTGTTCGGCCCGTTCTTCATTACGGGATTGGCCGAGTTTTGGTTGGCGATTTCGAGATATTGGGAGACGCCGGACAGAGCGATGGCGCGGTCGCAACGCCCACTGCGAACTCCGGTCGGGAGCCGGAACGCCAGGTGCGAGGGCTGATGGACCGTTAGATTTGATCGGCCCAGATGCGGTTGCGCCTCCGGCTCAGCGAAGCCTTCGGCCGGCCACCTGATGGGGACCTACTTCACGACCTCGAGCATGCCGAGGGTGCGAACGGTGCAGGCGCCCAGCGGGGCGTAGTAGAGATTCACCTTCTTGCTCGCCAGCATCGCGGCCATGGCCATATTCTCCCACAGCCTCGCCGCTTCGTTGCTCACCGTCGGGCAGCTGCCGCCTGGATTCGTGTAGTACAGGTTCCCGTCGCAGACAAAGGTCAGCCGAAGGCCATACCCACCCTCGTCCAGGCCGATCGAGGAGATCGAGCAGCCGTTCACGCCCTCCGCCTTGGCGCTGCCCGACGGTGCCAAGACGACCGCGATGGCTACGAGAGCTGAGACTAGGAGGCGTTTCACGGATTTCGACATAATGCTTCTTCTCGGGTTGTTGGTCACCGTCATCTACTTCACGACCTCGAGCATCCCGAGGGTGCGGACCGTGCAAGCGCCCAGCGGGGCGTAGTAGAGATTCACCTTCTTGCCCGCCAGCATCGCGGCCATGGCCATGTTTTCCCACAGCCTCACCGCATCCGTGCTGGCCGTCGGGCAGCTGCCGCCTGGATTCGTGTAGTACAGGTTCCCATCGCAAACGAAGGTCAACCGAAAGCTCGGGTCATCCCCATCCAGCCCGATCGAGGAGATCGAGCAGCCGTTCACCCCATCCGCCTTCGCACTACCTGACAGTGCCAGGGCGAACACGACGGCTGCTAGAGCTGACACTAGGATGCGCTTCACGGATTTCGACATGGTTCTTCCTCTTGGTTTGTTGGTCAGGGACTTTCTTCACATTGTGATGACGATGATCAAGGTCGGTGATGGGCCATAGATGGTCATGGCTCCGAAAAAGTCGTCTTCGGTTGGGGTTGTGCCGCCGAGCTCACTCGGGCGGCACGACGGCAGGTGCATGACCGTGTCGGTGTCGTAGCTGGCGATGCGGACGGCCAGTGCAGGGTCTTCCGATGTGCACGCGGGATCGAGCCACAAAAATTCGTGCTGAAATCCCAGGGTGTGGCCAAGCTGATGGCGAAGGATCGCTTCGAGATCCGCGCCCGAGCCGAAGGCCGAGCCGTCAATCAGGACCGAACGATTCGATCGCACACCGTCAGGAAAGAACGCGACCGCCGCGTAGCCGGCGCCCGACACGGGGCGAACGTCGAAAGTGACGTTGGGATTATTGGCGTCGCAGATGCCATCTTCATCGGGCAGGTAGGTGTACCCGACGCCGACTCGATCGCTCCACGAGGCTGTGGCGACCTGCATGGCGGCTTCGACGGTCGCAAGATTGCCGCCGAAATCGGTGCTGATGCAATATGAGAGGGACATGGCATCGGATGACGGCCATGTGGAGGTGGCCCCCATGGGAAGCAGGTCTGCGGGCGCTGCCTCGGCGGCGGCAAACCAGGCATCGTAGTAGCTCTGCAAGCCCGCCTCGTCCATGACGAGATCGCCATCCACGATGTATCGACCGCCGGCCCAGGGTTCCCGCGGGCATCGCGCGCGAAAGTCTTCCCAGAGCGGAAGGGCCGGAGCCGTGTCACCAGCCCCGTCGGGTTCTGGATCGGCGTCAGGATTGCCCGCTGGCGAATCCGAACTCGGCGGCGCATCGATCACGGCGTCTACCCGGGTGTCAGGTGCTGCATCGGCCAGACGTGCGACAGAATCAGGCGCAGTGCCTTCTGTCTGAGACCATCCGTCGGGACTCGCGTCCTGGACACCGGGGATCTGGGGCACATCGATCGCGGCGGCATCAGGGGCATCCGGCAGCGCATCGACCGCGACCGGAGGCGAGTCAAACGCAAGACCCTGATACGAAAGATCGGTCGTCCTATCGCCGTCGCTCGCGTCCGGCCGGACCAGGCTTTCCAGCGCGTCGATGGTGGCAAGGGCATCCTGTGCCATTGGGTCAGACGCGCGGTCGGGACCTCGCGCGAAATCGGGCCTCACGTCGTCCGTACGGTCGCGCGCTAGATCGCCGCGGAAACCCGCCTCCTGACCCGCGCCCTTGGGCTCGCAGGTTCCGGCCAAGCACACCCGGCCGGGGGCACAGTCATCTGTTGTGCGACAGCCAGTCTTGGGCGCCGGCAGGCAGGCTGCAAACAAAAGGGGCGGCAAGACAAGTGCAAGCGTTACGCGCATCACAGGGTACTTCCTTCAACGTCAATTGGCGCTTCTGACATCGTCGTGGTGATGCCACAGCCAGTAGCCCAAGGCGCCGGAGAGAGCGCCGACCACAGCCGCGCCCAGCGCCGCGTAGCCGTAGCTTTCGTAGCGATCGCGGGCAGCGATCGATGGTCGTTCTAGATTGGTGTTTTCAAAATCAGCGTGAGCCCCCGCCGCCAGGCCCGCAAAGATGCCGGCCGCCACCGTTGCAACGCCCGTCACGGCGAAGGCCGACCAAGCGGCGCGGCGATGTCCGGTTCGGGGCTGCTCTTCGGCCGCGACCCGGACCCCAGCCGCAGACAGTTCCACCGGGACCATCTGCTTGTCGGCGCTGTCGACGAAGCCTCCGTAGTACGAAGGTCCGAATTCCGCTGCGAACAAGCCCCGGCGCATGGCATCGGCCACGGCGCTGCGGGCTCGCGTGTGCGCCTTTTCAAGCGACACGTCCTCGAGGTTGGTGGGGCGGTCGGCTTGGGCGATGATCGTGGTTTCGCCGCTCTCGTTGCTGAGCAAGATGGGCTCGCCTGCAGGAACCAAGATGTCGACAGGGAAACCGAACTCGGCTCGCAGGTCGAGCAGGCGATTGCCGCGTTGATCGTCGATCTGGAAGCGACCCAGATGATGGGCCCGCCCCTGCAAGCGGGCCACATCGCGAGCACCGCGCGTGTCCACAATAGCAACCCGCGGGTAAAGTTTGGGCGCAACCACCAGGGTGGTCAGGCGGGCGCGCGGGTCAGTGACTTCGCGGTTGGCGGCCGCGAGAAACGCGGCGATTTCGCTGTACTCGATCCGGCCGTCGCCATTGACATCGGCCCCGCCGCGCAGACCGGACAAGAGTTCATGCGTGAAAACACCGGTTTGGTAGTCGTCCCACTCATGGGCCTGGGTATTGCTGGCGCTGGCCATGATGACGCCAACGTTGGGCAAGTGACCGAGCCTACTGCGTAGCGAGGCTGAGGCCACTTCCGAGGCCGACAGCTCGACCGTCTCGGCCGTGACATCGCGCGGACGAATCAGCGCTTCGGCATGGCAGGCGTCGATCATCAGGTGCACGGTGCGACCGGGCAGGGCGGGCAGCACCTCGTTGTACAGCACGTCCTGCGACAGCGCGCCGTCGGCCAGGGTCAAATTGGCGCGGCCTTCGCTGTCTAGCCAACCGTGGCCACTGTAGAAGAACCACACGGTCACCTCGTCGCCGGCGGCGGTGGCGCGCGTGATGTCAGCGCCCAAGGTGGCCAGCGCGCGACGAAGCTCGACCAGCGATGGGGGCCGGGTTTCACTGCTCGACGGATAGCGGGCCTGGGTCGCGCGATCAGGAAGTGCCAAAACCACTGACCGGCGGGCGACCGTGCGAGCCAGCGCGTGCACGGCAAGAGCGTCGTCATCGGCGAATCTCAGCGGACCAACGCCTGAGGCGCTCGCGTCGGCAGGAACCCCGTTGTAGCCTATGGCCAGCGAGAACAGCGCCGTGCCCGCCTGAACCTCCGACGAAGTCAGCCCAAGTGCCAAGACCAGGAAGGGAACGTGTCTCATGGCGACGTGACAGTCAGCGCGACCTGTGTCGCAACAAGCGCCGAACCTACGGGGAGGCGCAGCAGCTCATCGCGCCCCATCGGTCGCTCGGTCACGCGGATGTGGACGACATAGGTTCCGCTGCCGTGCTCAGGGCCGATCTTCACCGCGCGAGTTGTAGCAGATGGAATGGCCGAGGCAGCGTCGACCAGCGGGGAGAAGGTCTCCGCCGAGAAGTACCAGATTCTTTCGCCCCCTTGGCGGGGCTCGGCCCATGCCGACACGAACCCGCGCACGCCAGCCACCTCGACGACCAGAAGTGAGCCCGTCGGACACGCGTCCAGGCTTGCGCCCAGACACTCGACGTGCGCGGATGGCGCGTTCGCCGCTGCCCCTTTCGCGCGAAACGACGAGGGGGGCGGCGAAAATCGGGGTACGAGCAAGATCAGCGCCGCGGCAGCCGCAGCCGTCGCCAATCCGGCAAGAGACCATCGCCAGCGCGTACGAGCAGGGGCCTCGGCCTTCACGCACGCGAGAACGGTCGCTAGGATGGCATCGCGCCTGGCGGCGCCAATGCTTCCGCGTCCGAGCAGTGAATCGAGCTCTTCGGTTGTTCGGTTCGGTTTCATGCTGGCGTACCTACCCCATTCCACTTCGGACTCGGGCGGGTTCTGGTTGGCTAGAAATTGAGATTCCGGCTGCGTCGAGGGCTGCCGCCAGCCCATCGCGCAGGCGTTGTTCAAGGGTGCGCAGCGTTTGCCGGCCCACGGCCAACTGCTGGGCAGCTCGTTCTTGCGAAAAACCCTGCTCGTGGCGCAGTCGGTGCACTTCACGCAAGTTCTGCGGAAGCGCACGCAGGTATTCTTCAACCACCCGCATGGTCGCGGGATCAGCCCAGGGCGGCGGAGCCTCAGCCACGGGGACTGGCTCCATCGCCGCCTCAAGCTCGGGCCACGGTGATGGAATCTCGCGTCCGCGCAGCCGCACCCAGTCGACCAAGACGTTGCGGGCAATGGCGTAGAGATACGGCCCGTAATCACGAATCCCGTCGTAAGCCTGCCGGCCCTTTTCCGAGAAAGCCCGGACAAACACGTCCTGAACCAAGTCGGCCA
>Ga0265342_10003449_pt1 | contig 12970 bp, 12 predicted proteins | sample 4CB327metaG_FD_203125 | JGI IMG/M metagenome (GOLD analysis project Ga0265342, IMG submission 203125) | Rhizosphere microbial communities from Carex aquatilis grown in University of Washington, Seatle, WA, United States - 4-CB3-27 metaG | ecosystem: Host-associated > Plants > Roots >...
ATGATTCTTTCCGGCATGGGTCCGGTCGATTCGCTGAAGAGCGACGGCGCCAAGCTCTTCGCCGGTCTCTACGCGATCTATTCCGGTCTCGCCCTGATCGGCACGGCCACCTTCGCCGCGGCCCCGATTCTGCATCGCCTGTTCCACCGCTTCCACCTGGAAGACAGCAGCAGCGACTAGCCGCCGGTGGTCACGGCGACTGCGGGGCGATCTCCCACGTGACGGTGGCGCTCGCCGTCACCGACTGCTGGCCGGGCATCACCGGCACCGACGGCGCCGCCTTCAGCGCCATCGCCGCGAACACCGGCCGCGGCGGTGAAGCTTCCGCGGTCGAGACGGACAGGATGCGCACCAGTTTCACGCCGGCCGCGCCCGCCATCAGCTGGCCCTTGGCGAGCGCATCGGCGATCGCCGACTTCAGCGCGGTCTCGCGCGACGACTTGGGGTCGGCAACGTCGAAGCTGATGCCGGTGACCTGATTGGCGCCGGCGCCCACGACCTTGTCGAGGATGCTGCCCGACTTGGCGATGTCGCGGATGGTGACGGTGACCGAGTTCGAGATGCTGTAGCCCACGATTGCCGGCGGCGCGGTCGCGACGTCGCCGGATTTCGGTTCGGCGTAGACCGGATCGATGCTGAAGCCGGACGTGGCGATGTCCTTGTCGTCGACGCCGGCACCCCTGATCGCGGCGATCGCGGCGGTGAGATCGGTGGAGTTGGCGGCAAGCGCGGCGCCCGCGGTGCGCGCCCGGCTGGCCACGCCGATGGTGACAATGGCGATGTCGGGGATGACGGTTGCGGTGCCGTCGCCGGTCGCGGTCAGCGTCGGCGTCTGCGGGGCGTCGGCCAGCGCGGGAAGGGCGGGGAGGGCGGCGACCAGCGCGGTGACCACCGCGAGCATGCCGGCGAAATTGAGCTTCATGGGACTTTCTCCAGACAAAACAACTGGTTGCCGAAATGTGGCGTGCCCAGCCATTGCGGTTTCATTGCGGCACCCATCATTGTATATCGGCTTGCGGCACGATGGTGCCAAAGGGCCTGTAGCTCAATGGTTAGAGCCGGTCGCTCATAACGATCTGGTTGCAGGTTCGAGTCCTGCCGGGCCCACCAATCATTTCAACCGCTTGCGGCACAAGAGGCGGCGCCTCGGACGGCATTACCAATGGTATTGCCAATGATTGGGCCGCAGGATTGCGCCAATAGCCAATCGCGCGGGCGGCATTCCGCAGGTGAGCGGGATGATGATGGCCATAGACCCGTTCCAGGATCTGAACACTCATCCCGAGAAAGCCTGCCGCTTCCCAGAGGTCGACCCCGGCCTGCATCAACCAGGTCGCAGCAGTGTGCCGCAAAGTGTGGGGAGTCACCTTTCCAGACAGGCCGGCCTTTGAAACTGCCGAGCGGAATCCCGTCCGGATCGAGGCCACGGAGGCGCCGTTCCACTCGATGAAACGATCGCCGACGATCCCCTTCACATGCCACCGGCGCAAATGGGCCAACAACCGCGGAGGGATCGGAACCGGCGGCTGGCGCTTGTTGGTCTCCGTCTTACCTTGAGCCAGCCGGTAGAAGATCCCGGCGTCAAGGTCCACGAACGAGCGACCTTCAGCTCGCACGGTGGACGCGGCCGCGATCGCGCTTGCCCGCGTGCCGGTGTAGACCGCCAGCAGGATAAAGCGGGCGATATGAGCTAACGGTCGTTTGGCGGTTTTGCGACGTTGACCGAGATCCGGACCGCGATGGACTGTCTGCACTTCGCGAGCGCGCCAAGCGGCCCAGATCAGGTGAGCAACTTCATCACGGGAAAGGAACCGTTGGCGCGGCGGGCGACGGGGCGGCAGCGTCACCCGAACAACACCGCGGTGAAGGCCTTCGCGGGCGTGATGATTGATCGCCGCCCGCAGCGTCTCAAGATCGCGACGAGCTCCGGCGTCGGTGCCCCTCTGCTGGGTGTAGTCGCGGCACGCCGCCCCCGTCACGGAGGCAAGCGGCTTGCCACCCCAATAGGCATTGAGGCGCTGCAGCTGACTGACGACCTTGCCCGGATCGGCGACCCTCGCGCAGACGTCGTCGTAGTAGATCGAAAGGACGTCGGCGATATCGATCCTCTCAAGCGCCCGCTCAGTCCTGGTCGGCTCGTACTTCTGCGCGATGTGTTCGCTCAGCCGCCTTTGCGCGCGCTCAGCTTCGCCCGCAGCGCATCCTGTGGCGACGTGCTTGTTGCCGTCGATGATGATCCACGTGGCTTGTCCGATGGTCCGCCCGGCCCGGTCCTTCCGGGGCCGACGGAGCCACAGGCGGGGTCCTTTGCTTCGACGCGGCATAGGTTTCTCATCCGTTCGATGTCACGCAGCGTAGTGTAATGCTTGCCGGCGATCCGTTCGATTGCCAATCGACCACGACCTGCTTCACGGCGGAGACCACTCACGGTCATCGACCCGTCTGGGAAGGCGAGTTTCGCGGCGACCGACAGGCGCAGAGGCGCGTCGGGCGCCACGCCATCGTTCAGGAGATACTGATCTGGCATTTGTCGGTCGCGGCTACCTCGTTGCCAGCGACGTACGCGCGAGAGGGGGAGCTAACCACTCCACGGCCGTTCTTAGTGGGATCGTTTTGGTTCTTCGGTTTTGCTGATCGGCGTTGCGGGCCCCGTAGCCAGCGTCGGGCCGTATCCCGAGACGAATTCGACGAGCTCCTTTTCGCTCACGGATGTACTCTTCGGTCGGCCGCCACTCGCATAAATACCTGCGGCGGAGAAAGCGGCTTTAACGCTCATCTCGAACTGGCGCATGGAAATCTCAACGCTTCTCGGTGAGGTCCCGAGCGCGATTGACTTTATCCCCGCCATGGCCTCGCCCGACGTGAGTACCTTCATCGTGAACGCGCGGACCGGCGAAAAATGATTTCGGCACGCCTGAGCAAACGCGTTTAGCTGTTCGGTCTCCACTCCCGAAAATTGACCCTTTGCCGAGTGAGCCGGGTCGCCGTAACCATCAACCAGCCTCTGAATGTCCTCCTTCTTGAACAATACGTACCCGTGGGATCGGCCTCGACTCAGACGCACATAACCAGTGCAAAAAATCGTCAGGGCTTGGGAAAGGAGGAGACCGGCGTGATGCCTGTCGATCTTCCTTTTCTTGTCGACGTCTCCAAGCCAAAGCTCAGCAGTCAAGCTACCACCGAGGATTGCGTTGGTCAGTAACCTGCGGGCGTCGCGAAACATTTTACGGGCCTCGGCAAATGCGCCCAGGCGACTCTTCGGAATCTTCAGGTTTCTCGTCTTGGCATAAAAGCGCTCTTTCTTGCGCACGAACTCGCGGGTGAACGGCTGACCCTTGGGCTGGTACGCCGGAAGGTAATCGCGCGCGGGGTTGTTGGCCCAGGCACTGCCGTTCTTCGCTTCGGCGACGGCCATAACGGCCTCGGGCGCATACCAACGGCCAGGCAACTGCGGTCGTTTCCGATAGTCCAGAACTTTCATTGTCCGTCGGCCCTCTGAAGGCGAGCAGATCGCAAAACCACAAAGGAAAACTCACGCACCAAAAACGCCCCTGCGCTGGTTACGACGCGGTGAGCCCCCGATGGTCCCGCCCGCGCCGCTAGGGCGCAAGTTCAAAAAAAGGAATGGTAATAATGAAAGCTACTTTGACGAACAAGATGGTGAAGAAGAAGGTCCGGTGGCTATCGAAGGCTGCGGAAAAAGTAGACCTGACCGGCCGTGGCGCGGGCAAGCTCTACCGCTATCTGCGCCGGGTGCTCGTGGCGTCGACCGCGTTTACTACCGAGTTCGGCGAGAAGGCCGTGCGCAAGGTCGCCGCCACGCTGGGGATCGACCGGCGCCGCTCGCTGTCGGCGACCCTGATTGCGGCGACGCTTCCGGACGCCGGCGGGAGGCGGGTCGCGAAATGGGCGGCGGCGGTCTTGTACGGGGCTGCCCGTTCGCTGTCGCCGGTGGAATTCGAACTCTATCTCCATCGCCACGGCGTCGACGTCCTGGCGAAACGACATGGCCGTCACCGTCGGGCTGATCGCCGCCCGGTCGCCACACGTTGAGCGAATAGAACTACCTTACCCGGGGCCGGCTGCGGCGGTTGTTGGTTGTCGCCTCCGATTGAACGCCATCGACGTTACCACGTCGGTGGCGTTTTTCTTTTTCGGAGCAACGCCGAGCTGAACTGCCTGCGCCATCGGTCACTTAGTCACGGTCGAAAACGCGTGGTGCTCACTGCCGACTACGTCGATCGACGTCGCGTTCTTCTAGACCTCGGCGAAACCCGCCGGCGGCGGGTCTAGATACCTCGCGAGTGTCGGTTGATGAGCACGCCTTTTGTCGACGTGCTCGCATACCCCGCCGTCGGCGGTCATCAGCAGCGAGTGCAACTATGTAAACAAACCATGACTACAACCTGTAACAAACGATGGTATCGACGTCATGAAATTCAGCGTGAATAAGACAAAACGTAAAACTCGAAACCACCACACTCAGCCCGCCACCGCCGACCACACATTAAATACTAAATGGCGGTCAGTACCACTTGGCGGTTTGCGTGATCAGATATTGGCTAGGCCAGCCGCCTCGAAAAAAGTGTCTAGCCGCAAACGCCGCTATGAACGGTGGGTCGAACGTCTCGATCGTGCGGAGAATGCGGCGAACGAGAAGTCGGGTAAAAAGAGACAGAGACCTCGGAAGCCGTTTCGCGTCCCCGGGGACGTTGCTCAGCTGTCACTGCTGAAAGATGCCGTGGCTCGACACGGCGACCGACATGCTCGTCTGTCTCTATCCCATTGTCAGCGGGGAGCGGCGAAAGAGCTGGCGGCAATGAACCCCTGGTCGGGTGCAAGATGGGCCGACATCTTGGACGCCGCCGTTCACGAGCATGGGCCCGTGGGCGATATGTACATGATCACCGTGTTCGACGAGAACTTCGACATCAACTATCGGGGGCTGAGCAAGCAAGGTCGTCGCACCTGGCTGGTCAAGAACCTGCAGCGATATGCTGCGCTGGTGCGAAAGCGTTTGAGGGGGGTGCCGTTTGTACTGCAGCTAGACGTCGCCTTCCAACGACATCCCAACTACGGAGCCAAACTGCTGTCGCCCCATTGGCATGGGATCGCATTTGGATCGAAAAGCCGCGTGGCTGGGGCCTTGGCTAAGTTCCCTAGGGGCTTCGGAGAGGCCCCGGGGGGCAAAAAGAAGCCCGTCTATGATCTCGGAGGGGCAATCCAATACTGCGCCAAGGATACCCGCTGCGGATACGTCACTTTTCGGCCGCTCTGGGCTGATCAGACCGTTCACCGCCGCGAGCATCTTCATGGTCCCCAACGGCTCTTTCTTCTCGATTTTTTTGACGAGTGGGCCAAACCCGAAATCTGCATCGGGTCGGGGATCGGTGCCGAGATCCTGCGGCGCGCGAAGGCAGTCGCCAAGAAGCGGGGCTACCGGGCGTATGAAGGCAAGCGGGTAGTGTCCATCACCGAATTGCGACCATTACCTCCGCCCTTCTGAGCCCTGGCTGATCTTCCTCAAGATCTCGCGTCGACGAGCAGGGAGAGTCGGCGTTCCGTAACGCGAAGTGTGCCGACACTAATTTTCACGTGATCACTGATGCTGATTGCGTGGAGATTGATATGAAGAAGAACAAACCTAGTCGTCCAGATATTACCCAGAACGATGCGGGCTCGCCGGACGTGGTCCGCATTGCCGAAAAAGCGATTGATGCAGCGGTTGCGAAGATACGCACTGTGGAGGCGAAATTCACCGCAGGCATCTTGCATGGGGCTTACGGCAAGCAAGAACTTGTCCAGGCGTGTTACGGCGCATTCGTCGACTTGGAACGCCACCGGCTATCACTGATCATCCACCGCCGGTTGGCAAAGCTAATGGACGTGGACAAGGCGACAGATCTTGTTGCTCTGCTGATCGGCTGCGCATTGCCGGACCTCACGCCTGCTGTGGTCTCAAACTGGGCCGCCGCCATTCGCTTTGCTCGGGGGCATCACGTTCGGCCGTTCAAGGTGAGGGCGTTCTTATACGTAAAAGGCGGGATCAACGCGTGTGCGACCCTGCATCGGGCTGGTGGCGTCGCAAGGATGGAACGCTCGCTATCAGATGACGACGAGGATCGCCTTACCCGTAGGCGGGGTACTCGAAAGCCGGTCTGGAAGGCGCCCGCAGGTAGGAGGCTACTGTCGGACCTATCTTGATAGTCCTTCTGTCATCGTTGCAGGCATCGACAGACGGAATTGCGTCTTCGTGGCGGGCTGCCGACATTCTAGACGGCGCAGCATCTGATCGTGCCCCGCGGCGATCTCGCCGGCGCTTCAGGCGGGCAGAATAGTCGCCGCGGTCCGGAGTTCGGAGTGCAAGGTCTATTTTCGCGTGATTGTTTGACAGCTCTGAGTTCGGTTTGAGCAGAACAGACGTTGCCCCGTGCGCAACGGATTTTCGGGCGATGTCGCGGAGACCCATCTCTCTCGCGGGCCGCTGACCGCCCGCCCGTAGCGGTCTGCGTTCCTTCTCACGAAAGTGCCCCGATTCTGCGTCGCCGGAGCATCTTTTGGACATCTGTAAAGAATCAACGCGAACGCTACGCGCCGTCGCGGCAGGTTGATGCCGCCGCGCCATTTCAGATGAAGGAATATTTGTGCATGGCCAAGAAACCGATTCGCACCGTATCTGACGTCCCAACCTTCAACCTACGAGACCTGCCGCCTCGGCAATTTTCGAAGTGGCAGTATTGGGCCGAATTCGAAGTGGTCGAGACCCGGGCAAATCTAAGTGAATGGCTGCCAGAAATCGAGCGCTCACAAACGCCGAACGTAGCACCGATCCACTACGTTCTGTTGGCATATCAGATGGCCGCCGAGTGGGAGCAGCACGGTGAAACGCAGAAGATGATCTTTAACGCCACGTACGTGACGAATCCCCTGAAGTTTCGTGAGAACGTGGATATCTTCAGCGCCGTGCTACTACTGGTGGCCGCCGGAACCGAAAGGATCAAATCACTATCCTTTGTGGACCTCGGTTCAAGAGCTTGCAAACTCGCTTGGGTGAACCGCTGGTCGGCATCTCGATTTGAATACGAGTTGCTTTGTGACGGAATTGATGGACTGTCCAAGCGCTGGACTGAGATCGCCGAGGCAGCTGCGCCAGATCCGTCGCCCGCCGCCACTCACAATCAGACCCAGACCTTGCACTAAGCAATATTGCATCAGGCGGCTGGTCATTCATTGATCAACCGCCTTTTGCATGTCCGGTTTGCGTCGATATCGTTGATTTAGTGGGCGGCTTGGGTGGGAACGGCTCTCCGGAAGCGGGCTAGTGAGGAGACGCCGAGCACAAAGTCGCGGGTATCTCCGGCAGGAGCCTATGCGAGAGCCACCATCGGTTTGAGCTTGGCGAGCTTTCTGAGGTTCTGGGCTGTGGCCGCGAGCAGGAACTCGTCGCGGGCGCCACATGGTCCTCGTAGTCGAAGGCGGCCGAGCCGGAGGATGCGCTTGAGGTGAGCGAAGAGCATCTCGACCTTCTTGCGTCGGTGCCTTGAGCGTTCATAAGCCGGTGTGTTGGCCAAGGCCCGGGCCACGTCGCGGGCATCCTCGTCGATGTTGCGGGGAATCTTGCGGGCCGGTGTGTTGGGGCAGCACCTGGCCTTGAGCGAGCAGGCATCGCAGTCACGCTTGCTCGCCCGGTAGAGCCGCGTGCCCTCCTTGGTGATGCCGGAGCGCGGCTCGGCATAGGTCCGATGGAACTGCACGAGGTGCTTGCCTTGAGGGCAGGTGTAGCGATCCTGTTCAGCATTGAAGACGAAGTCGGCGCGCGAGAAGGTGCCGTCGCTGCGGTTGGACTTGTCGAACACCGGGATGTGCGGCGCGATCCCGCGCTGCTTGACCAGCCAGGCAAGGTTCTCTGCCGAGCCGTAGGCGCTGTCGGCAACGAGGCTCTGAGGCTTGAGCCCGAAGCGCTCGGCGGTCCGATCGAGCATGGTACGCTAGGCACGGACCTCGGCCTGGCGGATGGCGCGGCTCGCCTCGACGTCGAGGATGATCGCGTGCTCGGTGTCGATCAGATAGTTGGTGGCGTAAGCGAAGAAGGCATGACCCTTGCGCCGCCGGATCGGACGGCGAGATGAACTTGGGAGTGACCTTGCTAGCCGCGCCGAAGGCGGCATGGTCGAGCGTCGCCAGGTACTCGCGAACCGGGCGACCGGGATCGGCACCATCGGCTCGCCACTCATCCCCAGGAACGGAGCGCTGCTTGTTGGCGTCAGCAGCGATCAGGCTGGCATCAACGGCGAAGCCTTCTCCGCCCACCAGACCCTCGCGCAAGCATCGTTCCACCACGGTCTCGAACAGGTGCCTGAGGATATCGCTCTGCCGGAAGCGGCCATGCCCGTTGCGCGAGAAGGTCGAGTGGTCCGGCACCTTGCCCTCGAGACCCAATCGGCAGAACCATCGATACGCAAGGTTGAGATGCACCTCCTCGCACAGCCACCGCTCGGAACGGATGCCCATGCAGTAGCCCACGATAAGCATCGGCATCATCAGCTCTGGATCGATCGAAGGCCGTCCGATGGTGCTGTAGAAGGGCTTCAGTTCCGAGCGAACACCCTCAAGATCGAGGAACCCGTCGATGCGACGCAGAAGGCGATCGGCGGGGACGTGATCGTCGAGCCGGAACTCATAGAACAGCTGCGCCGCTTCGACCTGCATCCCCATCATCGTCGCGTCTCGCCGCAACCCCACTGCAGGACGGAATCACGACTACGACGACCGATCAACCGCCGACTAAATCAACACAATCCGCCAAAAGCGGACGTTCGCACAATCAGCTTTGTCTGACGCGCGGCCGCTGGCTTTGTGCCTACGCACTTTTGGCATCGCCTTGCCCTTCAGCGCTGAGAGTGGCGCACTGTCTACGCCCCGCGCTCTTGTACGCGCCTTTTCAGCCGCTAGAATGTCACATGCGTCTCTTGTTACTCGAGGACAATCGGGACTTGGCGAACTGGCTCGCCAAGCTTCTGCGTGCTGAAAACTATGTTGTCGACTGCGTTCTGGATGGAGAAACGGCGGTCAACGGCGTGAGCCTTGGCAGCTATGACTTGGCGCTCGTCGATCTTGCGCTCCCGGGAATGAGCGGCCTCGAGGTCATTCGCACCGCGCGCGCCCGCGGTCTCTCGATTCCAATCTTGATTCTGACAGCGCGCAATGAACTGCGCAGCCGGGTAGAAGGGCTGAATGCTGGCGCAGACGACTACCTCGCCAAGCCGTTCGAGATCGAAGAGTTGGAAGCTCGATTGCGTGCGCTGTTGCGACGATCCTCTACGCCCCTGAAATCCGAGCTGCGCTTCGGGCCCCTGGTGATGGATCTCAGTGCGCGCAGCTTCACGCTGGCGGAAAATGCCCTCCACTTGTCGCCGCGCGAGCACGCTGTGTTGGAGGCGCTTCTGCGGCGCGCCGGCGGAGCGGTGAGCAAGGAGGTGCTCTTCGAAAGCGCATACGGCTTCGACGATGATGCCAACCTCAGCGTGATAGAGGTGCATATCCACCGGCTGCGTAGGAAACTTGAGAAATCGGCTGTCTCGATCACAACATTGCGTGGCCTCGGCTATTTGCTGCGCCACAATCCGCATTGATGCTGCGCATTCCGACCGGCAGTCTTAGACTCAACCTCATTGCTTGGTTGGTGATTCCCGGCGTCGCCATTCTCGGCGCGAGCGCTTGGCTGTCGTATGCCGCGGCAATGCGCGAAGCGACGCTGGTGACTGATCGCCAACTCATCGCCTCGTCGCGCATGATGGCCGAGGCTACGCAGTTCCACGATGGCCGGCTCTCAGTAGTAGTGCCGCCGTCTGCGTTGGAACTTTTTGCCAGCGATAGCCATGACGAGGTCGCATATGAAGTGCTTGGTCCAAGCCGAGAGCTGCTGGCCGGGTACCCGGGTCTTGACGCACCCCTCGGGCTCGCGGCGACAGCGGAGCCGGTGTTCTTTGCCACGATGTTTCGCACGGAGCCAATGCGCGTCGCGATGCTGCGCCAACCCGTCGTCACACCACAGGGCGCCGCATCGACGACCGTAATGGTCGGCGAAACCCTGAAAGCGCGCGATGACTTGGTCCGCGCGTTATGGCTAAGGGGATTTATAGAACAAGCGGCGCTTGTCACGGCCGGCGCCTTGTTCATTTGGATCGGCATTACACGCCAGCTGCGGCCTTTGCTGCGCCTGCGTCACGCGGTGGTCAGCCGGCCAGCCGATCAGCTCGAACCGTTGGACGCCACTGCTGTGCAAACCGAAATCCGGCCGCTCGTGGTGGCGCTGAACAGCCACGTCGAACGACTGCGCAGTCACATCGAGAGGCAGCGGCGGTTCCTTGACAACGCCGCTCATCAACTAAGAACGCCCCTGGCAATCATGAAAACACAGGTCGGTTATGCTCGCCGGGCACAAGACAACAACGAAATCGGCACGGCGCTGCGCGAGGTGGACGGAAATCTCACGTCGATGGCGCGTCTGACCAGCCAGTTGCTGGCGCTGGGCGGGGTGGAGCATGAACGTGACGCCGTCGATACCGTGATCATCGATCTCGACAAGGCCGTGCAGGCAACCGTTCGCGAGGCGGCGCAACGGGCGCTCGACTACGGCGTCGAGATGGCGTTCGACGGTGATGGTCTGGGCTACGTCCGTGGCACCCGCCTGCTGATCCACGAGATGGTGAGCAATCTGGTCGAGAACGTCATTCAGCACGCCGGCGCGGGGACGGTGGCGACCTTTTCCGTGAGGCGCGCAGTGCACGACGTTGTCTTGCGCGTCGAGGATGATGGCAAGGGCGTCGACCCGTCCGATCGCGACGGACTGTTGGATCGCTTTCATCGCGGACGTCATGCCGGTCCGGGCGGTAGTGGGCTTGGCCTCGCCATCGTCGCCGAGATAACAGAAGCGCTCGGCGGCACCATCGAACTGCCGCTGCCGCGCGGGGGGCACGGGTTCTGTGTTGTCGTGCGGCTGCCGGCGGTAGAGTTACCCGCCGGCAATAGCTCGATCGACGAATTCGTTGGTGTAGGTCTTGGATAAGTCGACACCGCGAGTCCGTAGGCTCGACCGAATCTGCGACAGTACGGAAAGCACTGTCGCGGGCCCGCCAGACGGCATGCGGCCGTTGGTTGTGAACATTTGCAGGCCGTTAGCGAGGGACCGAACGTAAAGCTTTCTGTCGCTGACGAAGAAGTCCGACGGCATGTGGGCCGCAATGTCCTCTGCGCTGTGAGTGGAAATGTAACGCATGGTCTCGACCATGGCATTCACGAGTTTCTGAACAATGTCGCGGTGCGACTCGACCCAGGCATTCTCCATGTAGATGCACGCTGCGGGGTAGGTTCCCCCGAAAGTCGCTTTGCTCCCCCCCAGGGAGCGCGTGTCGATCAAAATGCGCGCCGCGCCGGACTCCAGCAATCGCGACACGGTAGGCTCGGTCGTCATCGCCGCTTGGATCTGGTCGTGATGCATCGCAGATATCAGGCTATCGCCCGCGCCAACCGGCACAGGCGTCACATCGCCAAGCGTCAATCCCGACCGGACCAGCAAATACTCCGTCAGAAAATCGGTCGAGGAGCCGAGGCCGGTAACGCCGATGCTGTGACCCTTGAAGTCGCCGACCGAAACGATTTCGGGATGCTTTGACGAGATCACTTCCACTTCGCCAGGCGCCTGGCCTAGCTGGACAACCGATTCGGTATACTTTCCCAGGGATTGCAGCTCGATCGTGTGATCGTAGAACCCGACGACACCTTGGACGGCCCCGGCCAGCATCTCGTCCGCGGCTTCCACACCTGCCGGTTCGCTGAGCAATTCGACGTCCAGCCCCTGCTCCTGGAAATAGCCGAGCTGCTTAGCCAAGACGACCGGGAGATAGATCTGCTTTTCGATGCCGCCGACCATGAGCGATACGTCGCCGGCCCACGCGCAGGATGTGGTCAGCGCGAGCGCAGCGACCATGGTCAACAGCCTCGAAGGCGATCTCATGCATCCCCGCAAAGAGTTCCGCGGTCGTGATGTATTTGATCTCACAAGCGCCGACGGCGAGTCCAGCTTGGCAAGGAGCGCCGCGTCGAGACGCTCTTCGCCATTCAGCACCTGCTTTCGGCGGGGCGCCGACGCCCCGCCGAAATCGAATGATCCTGAACTAGTTAGCCAGCCCTTCAAGTTTCAGGGCTGCGGTTACATAGTCGTCGGTGTAGGTCTTGCTGAGGTCCACGTTACCGGTGATTTTGCCGGCGGCCTTTTGAATATCGAAGACCGTTTGCGGGCCGCTCGCGGGCATCTTGCCGAGCCCGTCGAGGTTGAACTGGCCCCAGTCGGCTTGCAGCGCGGCAACGTATTCTTCCTTCGACGTTAGCGGATTGCTGACGAAGTCCTTGGGCAAGGCGCTGGCGACGTCGGCCGCTCTGTGGGTCTTCATCCATTGCAAAGTAGCGACCATGGCATTCACCACGGCCTGAGCCTCTTTCTGGTGGCTGCTGAGCCACTCCGACCGAACCAGCACACCAGCGGCCGGATAGTCACCGCCGAGCCACTTCTGCGCGCCAGCGCCCGTGGACAGATCAATCGCCGAATAGCCCACCTTCAGCTTTTCAATCGCATTCACAGTCGGCTGGCTGGTAATTCCACACGCCGCCTTCTTGAACTTCAGCGCGGCAATCATCGTCTGGCCAGCACCGGCAGCGATCTTGCTGTAATCCTTGGGCCCGAGGCCGGCTCGTGTTGACACATAACTCACGAGATCATCGGTACCGGAGCCGATGTCGGTTACGCCAACGGTCTTGCCCTTCCAGTCAGCCGGCGTGTGTATGTTCGATCCGGTCGCGCACATGATCCGCTCGCCTGGCGCCACGGCGAGCTGGATTAGATTGATGACGTCCTTGCCCTTCTGCTGAAAGTCGATGGTGTGGACGTACCAGGCTCCGGCCATGTCGACCT
>Ga0265342_10003450_pt1 | contig 12963 bp, 14 predicted proteins | sample 4CB327metaG_FD_203125 | JGI IMG/M metagenome (GOLD analysis project Ga0265342, IMG submission 203125) | Rhizosphere microbial communities from Carex aquatilis grown in University of Washington, Seatle, WA, United States - 4-CB3-27 metaG | ecosystem: Host-associated > Plants > Roots >...
TCACGGATTTCGGAAAGACCCTGATCCCCATTCTCGATGCGCTCTGCACCTGGGGTGCGGGGTACCTTGGCATCGATGAGGATGCTGCAGCCCGGTGCCCGACCGGAGCGGGAAAGAAGAAGAAGTAAGTCCGTCCGGCATTACCGGGGGATCTGTACCCTGTGCGGGTGTACCGGATATATTTCACTGCGCTCATCCGTCCCCTTTTTTACCTTCACCCGCCGCACGCCACATCCCTTATCTCCCCATCCCGCTCACCTTGAACCATGGACCCGGTCATCGCACGGATACGGCAGGAACTGACGGAACAGGCTAATCCCGATATACAGAAGAGCTCAAAGCGGTTTTTCAGGGAGGATATTACCTGTTACGGCATGAAGACCGCAGCCGTGGTCGCGATAGCAAAAAAGTACTGGAAAGAAGTAAAGGGGCGGCCAAAGCCGGAGATCTTCGGCTGTTGTGAAGAACTCTATACATCCGGATATCTGGAGGAGACCTTCATCGTCTCGAACTGGGCCCATGCCCTCTCGGGCCGGTACGGGGAGGAGGATCTCGCGGTCTTCCGGCGCTGGATCGACACCTACATTACCAACTGGGCGTCCTGTGACGGGTTCTGCAACCACACGATGGGCGACTTCATCACGCAATACCCGGAATACACCGGAGAACTGAAACGCTGGACGCAGTCGGAGAACCGGTGGATGCGGCGGGCGGCGGCCGTTTCCCTTATCGTACCTGCAAAGCAGGGGAAATTCCTCAAGGAGTCCATGGAAATTGCCGACCTGCTGCTGACCGACAGCGACGATATGGTCCAAAAAGGCTATGGCTGGCTCCTCAAGGAAGCGAGCCGGAAGCACCCTGACGATATCTTCTCGTACGTGATGAAAAACAAGAGGAGGATGCCCCGGACCGCGTTGCGGTACGCCATTGAGCTGATGCCGAAGGACCTCAAAGCCGAGGCAATGAAGAGGGACTGGTAATGCAGGTTTTTCAGGTACAGAGCATTGTACTCTCCGGCATTCCCGATCATAACTGCGAGAAACGTCGCAATCATCGCCAGATATAATTGAGCGGTCATGCAATGCTCTTCATGGACCCAAAAACCATCGGCCTGTGTACGATTACGGCACTTGCCATTCTCCTTATTGTTTTTACAGGGTGCACCGGGACGGCTCCGGTCCAGCCCGTATCCCCTACGGCTGAAAAAACACCGATCGGACAAACGCCGGCACCGGTTGTCGTGACGGATACCGGCAGTACCAAAGCTGTTGCCGATGCCAACAACCGTTTTGCATTCGACCTGTATTTGCGGCTGGCGAAAGACAAGGAATATACCGGCAGCAACATCTTCTTCTCACCCTTCTCTCTCTCATCAGCCCTTGCCATAACGTACGAGGGGGCAAAGGGAAAGACCGCCGATGAGATCAGATCCGTGTTTTATTTCCCTGCAAACGATACTGCACGCCGTGGAGGTTTTGCAGGACTGAATGCCGGCATCAATAGCGGCGATCCCGGCTATTCGCTGCGTACGGCCAATGGCCTGTGGGCTGAGAAGACCTATCCGTTCCTTACCGGGTACGTCAGCACCGCGGAACGCTTCTATGGTGCAAAGATAACCAATCTTGACTTCATAGGTCACCCGGAGGACTCCCGGATTACGATCAACACCTGGGTGGAGGACAAGACAGAGGACCGGATCAAGGACCTGATCCCTGCCGGCGTCATCAACCCGATGACCCGGCTCGTCATCACCAACGCGATCTATTTCAAGGGCGACTGGGTGAAGCAGTTCGACAAAAACAAGACCGCGGACGCTGATTTCAGGACGGATTCGGGCCAGACCGTGAAGGTCCCCATGATGCAGCGGACGGATGAGGATGCCGTTTACCTGTATGCGGAGAACAATGATCTCCAGATGCTCTCGATGCCCTACGAGCACACCACCGGTAAGGAACTCTCGATGGTCGTCCTTCTCCCCAGGGCAGATAACCTCACGGCAACGGAAGCTTCCCTGAGCGCCGATACGCTGTCCGCACTGGAGCGATCAGCAACATCCCGGAGGGTGATGGTGTACTTCCCAAAGTACACCCTGAAAACCCGATATTCCCTGCCCGGCACGCTGGGAGCCATGGGCATGCCGACCGCTTTTACCGGCAATGCGGATTTCTCGGGCATGGACGGGACAAAAAATCTTCTCATCAGTGACGTGATCCACCAGGCTTTCGTTGACGTGAACGAGGAGGGTACCGAGGCTGCAGCCGCAACGGCAGTGGTGATGAGAATGATGGCTGCGCCGAAAAACCCGGAACCGGTACCGGTATTCAGGGCAGACCACCCGTTCATATTCCTCATCCAGGATGACGAGACCGGTTCGATACTGTTCATGGGACGTGTCGTTAACCCAACAGGTTCTTAAGTACCCATGAACCGGGTTTCATCCCCGGACTCTTTTTTTGCCATTTTTTGTCCTGATTTCTTTTCCCTGCTCTGTAGAAATCATTTGAAATTACTTGACGCTTTAGGGGCTTCGCCCCGCCGCTGGGGCGCCCCGGTTGCGATAGTACTGTATTACCTGTTTAAAAAAATGCGGGAAGTTTCAGGACAGGTAATACTAAGGCATCGCATGCGCCCCCGCCCCCGACGGGGGCAGGGCTGGCGCAAGGGGGGCAACCATTATGAAATAGGTTTTCTACAGAGCACTTTTCCCAAATCTCTTTCGGAGATAAAACAGGCAGTGGTATTGAAATGCCAGAAGATGGGTGTTTGCGGTACGGCCTGATCTTCCCGGGGGATCATTCCTGAAGATTCCGGGGGGCAGCGTATAAAAAAAGAAGCTTACCAGATCAGGCAGGTCAGGCAAAGTCCGGGCACAGCCGGGTCCTTAACCTTCCCCTTCATGGTTGTGCCGTCAGCAGAAACGCCGCAGTGTATCGGATCGATCCGGGATGCTTTCATATGATATGCTGACGCCTCATCCGCGCGGCCAAGCCGGGCAAGGCAGTTGCCCAGTTCCCGGTAGGCTTTCGAGAAGCCCGGAGCAATAAATACGGCCTGCCTGAGATAGACCAGTGCACTATCCTCTTTCTGCTGGTCTATCATCTCGAGTCCCCGCCGGTACAGGTATTGTGCTTCCAGCGGTACGGTACTGTTGTGGTATGGTTTCATAGCGATTCCCTCCCTCTGAATTCCCCTTTTTACAGACGTGCAACTTACCCCCGCGGTCTGGCCCGGGTGAGCGCTTCTTCCGCAATGAGCCGTATCATGCAGCTGGCGCACTGATCCGGCTGTGAGCGGAATACAGCAGCCTGCTGCGAATGGATCATGTCCAGGGCCTGGGCAGAAATGATCCGGAGATCCCGGTCACGGTCCGCCAGCAGCGGTTTTAGGTATTCAGTTGCCCGGGGATCCCCGGCGCTTCCCAGCAGGTCAGCTGCAAGGATCCGGACCCACTTGTCGTTCTCTTCAAGACCGCTGATGAGGTAGTCAACCAGGGGTTTTCTGAACCGGTTCACTGCCGTTACTGAGGGTACTCCGGCGCCCTCACCGCCTCCCGTCATTTTTCCCGTGATACTGTCCATTTTGTCCGACCTCCCTCCCGCAGGGGATTACCCGTCCATGGGCAGGGTCATATATTCAAAATTTGCAAACCAGCTCTGCCGCACAGGAGTGCAATCCGGGAGCGCACAAGGGTCTGCCATGCAAATCCCGGGCCCGGGAAAAAGGAGGACTCAAGGGGGTTTTTATCAGGTATTTTTTGTTTCATGAACCGGGTGAACGGGGGGGTTTTGCATTTGCTTCATCCGCCCCAAAATATTGACCGACCGGTATATTTACTACACGCACCGCCCAAGAAGATACTATGGGTGTACTCGACCAGGAAAAAGTCGATAAGATCAAACGGATGCTCAAGTGGCACCAGCGGGGAATGACTATCTCGGATCTGGCCTCCGAGATGAAGATAAACCGGAACCTCGTGGCCAAGTACCTTGACATGCTCCTGATCGCAGGCCAGGTCGAGATGCAGGTGATCGGTGCTGCCAAGGTCTTCTTCCTCTCACGGAGGGTTCCGATCTCCGCACTCCTGGAGTTCTCGTCCGATCTGGTCATTGTCTTCGACAGCGACCAGCGGATCCTCCAGGTCAACGAACAGGTCCCTCTCCTGCTGGAGACAGCGAAAGAGGCCCTCATCGGAAAAACCATCCACGAGCTCGATTACCCGTTCATCCGTGCCCTGCAGGTGAGCTGGACAGCTCAATACCCGCGGGAAAAAGGCGAGTCGGTCTCTGATGTAGACTGCACCATCCGCGGCGAGGAGTGCCATTTCCGTGCAAAGCAGGTTCCCACGGCATTTGAGGACGGGAGCGACGGGCTCACCTTCATTGTGGAAGATATTACAAGCCGCAAAAAATACGAGGAGATGCTCCGGATCAGCGAGGCGCGGTACCGGGGGCTTGTCCAGTCATCCGGCGAGGCGATCATCGGAAACGATGCCGGGGGGAATATCATCAGCTGGAATCCGGCGGCCGAGCGGCTATGCGGGTACCCGGAGGGAGAGGTCCTCGGCAGGCCGATGAACCTCCTTGTTCCTGCCGGGAACAGGGAGGATCTGTCAGGTATCCTGAAACGGGTTCACCAGGGCGAAAGTATCCGCCGCCATGAGATGAAGATACTCAGAAAAGACGGTGCGGTCCTCGATGTCCTGATCACCATTTCACCCATGCTCGGGGAGTACGGAGCCATTACCGGTGCTTCTTCGATCGCAAGGGATATCACCGGGGAGAAGATGGAACAGTACCTCCGGGAGCATGAAGACCAGTACCGGACTCTTGTGGAAGACCTGAATGTGGGCATTTACCGGAGCACCGGCGACCCCGGGGGCAGGTTTGTCTGGGGAAACACTGCCCTCCTGAACATCCTGGGATACACGACCATCTCGGACCTGCAGGAAGTCCCGGTGATCGATCTCTTCTCAGATCCCGCTGCGCGGCTTGGTCTGCTCGATGAGCTGCAAAAAAAGCAGTTCGTAAAAAACCGGGTCCTTCACCTTAAAAGATCAGATGGCACGCCGATCAGTGTAAGCGTTACCGCCCTTGCGGAGTTCGATGAGAACGGAAACGTGATATTTATCAATGGTATCGTGCAGGATATTACCCAATTTACGAACCACGGGACCGGATCGCAGGTCCAGCCCCGATAACGGGAAAACGCGGTTCAAAGCCCATCTCTCTCTCCGGGAGAACTGTTACAGGAGTGTATTCCGCTGCTTTGGGCAGGGCTCGCAGGGGTTTTGACAGGGAGCGTAAAAAAGCGTTATACTGCTGACCCGTTTTCCCGAAAAAACGGTATTCCGGGAGATTAAATGCCCAGACCTTTCAAAAAACACTCATGGAGGCGGGTATCTCCGCCGAGTTCCGGGTGAAACGCGAACGCCATGTATCTGCCGCACTCAACGGCAACAATGCCCTGGGGGATACGGGAAGTTACTTTTACCCCGCACCCGGTCGCGGTTACCAGCGGTGCACGGATGAAAAAAGCGTGGAATGCACCCCCGTCCAGGCCATCAATGGGGATATCCGCTTCGAACGATTCCTTCTGCCGTCCGAATGCGTTCCGGTCAACGGTCATTTCCATAAGTCCCAGCGGGCGGATACGGGGATCGTCGACATGGGTCGCCATCAGCACCATGCCGGCGCAGGTGGCAAAGATGCCGCCTGGAAATGACCGGATCGGTTCGAAGAGGCCGTTTTTCTCAATAAGCCGGGAGATAGTAGTCGATTCGCCACCGGGAATGGCAAGGGCATTGCATTCCGCAAGGTCAGCGCGGCTCCTGACTTCAAAAACCTCGGATGATGGGCCGTGCCCCTTACGTTCGAGCGCGAGCAGGAACGCGTCGATATGTTCGCTGACGTCCCCCTGCAGGGCAAGTACGCCGATCCTAGCGTCCACGGGTCTGCAACACCTCATCGTCCCTGAGGGTGTGGACATCAAGTCCGGGCATGGCGTCGCCGAGGCCGGTGCTGACCTTTGCGATCACCTTGGGGTCATCGAAATGATTGACCGCTTCCACGATCGCCTTTGCCATGCGCTCGGGACTTGAAGACTTGAATATCCCTGACCCGACAAAGACACCGTCGGCACCGAGCTGCATCATCATGGCAGCATCCGATGGTGTGGCAATGCCGCCTGCCGAGAAATTCACGACCGGCAGCCGGCCGCGCTCTGCACACTCGATGACAAGTTCTGCGGGGGCTTCTATCTCGCGGGCGTAATCGGTCATCTCCTGTTTATCAAGACCCCGCAGCATGCGGATCTCCCCCATGATAGTACGCATATGGCGGACAGCCTCGACAACATTGCCGGTACCAGCCTCACCCTTGGTCCGGATCATGGCTGCACCTTCATTGATTCTCCGGAGGGCCTCGCCGAGATCGCGTGCCCCGCAGACAAAGGGGACCTTGAACTGTTTCTTATCGATATGATATTGCTCGTCTGCCGGTGTCAGGACTTCACTTTCGTCAATCATATCCACGCCGAGGACTTCCAGTACCTGGGCTTCCACGAAATGCCCGATCCGCACCTTGCCCATGACCGGGATGGAGACCGCTTCGATGATCTCGGTGACCTTCTGGGGGTCTGCCATGCGGGCGACCCCGCCCATCTTCCGGATATCAGAGGGGACCCGCTCCAGTGACATGACTGCGACTGCCCCGGCCTCCTCGGCAATCTTTGCCTGCCCGGCATCCACGACATCCATGATAACGCCCCCTTTCTGCATGGATGCGAAGCCGCGCTTGAGAAGCTCAGTGCCAAATCTCAGTTCTTCCAGTTTCATATGCCAGTACTATTGATCAGCGCACCCAATAAAAACAGTGTACAAACGGCAAGTATTACCACCATCAGGGTGACTGCCCGGGCCGCCCGGATGATCTCGGGGCCGGCCTCGTCCAGTGTCCTCTCCCCGTCACCGATCGTATAAACACCGGGTTTTTCAAACTGTATCCCAATCCCCCCGGCCATGGCCGCCATCACAATACCGCCATTAAAACCGGGACGTTTCCCTCCATCGCGGCGCATCACCCGGATCGCCGGTGAGAACCTGCCGCAGAATGCAAAATAGAGGAGGAGGAGCAGGGTGGTAACCCGTGCAGGGATATAATTGAACAGGTCGTCCATCCGCGCTGCGCACCAGCCGATCCGTTCGCGCTCGTCGCGGTACCCGAGCATGGCATCCATTGTGTTTGCCGCACGGTACACCGCAGCTCCGGCAAGGCCAAAAACGGCAAAGAACAACAGTGGGGAGACAATGCTGTCCGTAAGGTTCTCCGTCATGGATTCATACCCCGCGGAAAGGATATGGCGCCGGTCGAGCTGTGCCGTGCTGCGGGAGACCAGCAGCTTTACCTGCTCCCTTCCGCTCTCAACGCCGTCCTTCAATGCGGCCACAACCGCGAGGGTGTGCTCTTCCAGGGATCGAGCGGCAAAACAGCTCTTCAGCAGGAACGGTGCGAGGAGGAGGTACAGGAACCAGGGGGCAGCCGTTGCAACCAGGTAAAATGGCAGGGCGAACAGGCCTGCGGTTACCATCCAGAACACTACACCCGCACACCGCTGGATCACTGATGGGAACAGGTCCGGTCTCCCCCACCACCCGATGAACCGGCCCAGCAGTGCAACCGGGTGATACGCAGCGTGCGGGTCCCCGAAAAGGCGGTCAACCGCCAGCGCGGCGAGAAGGACGAGAACGGAGAGCGCTATCTCTGACGGTACCATGTGAAGAGTGCACCAACAATGAGGATAATAAAAGCCACAATATTGAGGAATGCGATATCTGTATAAATCCATGCGCAGTACAGGATCAGCCCGATGCCCATCGCGACCATCAGCAGGTGGGGCCGGCCATGGGCTACCGGTTGCAGCGGGTATTCTTCCTGCACTTTTAGTCTCGTGTGCTGGGGAGAGACAACAGAGACCGGTAACGCTTCCTTTACCGCACCATACCCGGCAATGATCTCGAGATCAAAGGCGCCTTCCCCGCAGTCCTTCCGGATCGGGATGCTGAGTACTGCTTCATCGACAATATACATGTTCTCGTGAAAAAAATCGGTGAACGCGCTGGCATTGGCAGAAGTAATGGTGATATGGATGGGTGCACCCCGGTTTAAAAATTTTAAGACCAGGCCTGCACCGGGTTCGGCAAGAACCTTCTCCCGGGGGATATCAATAGTGTTGATGCCGGTCCGGTTGAGGTAAATCTCGTACCCGCCTTCCCCCGGTCCCGCACCGGCAGACAACAGCAGGGTAACGGGGAGCGGGAGGTTCATTCCAGCACCTTGACCGGTTAATGACCTGCGGGAGGGAGGAGGTTGGGAATCCCCTCATGGATGGGGTACTCTGCCCGGCAGCCAGCGCACCGGAGTTCCCCTTCGAGGATCTCCTTCTCGTTCTCCTTATCAACATGGAGCGTGAGATCTCCCTTGCAGACAGGGCAGCAGAGAATATCCATCAATGACCGCTTCATACCAGCTCTTCCCGAATATCAATGATCTGGGTGACCTCAGGGCCGGTGGAGATCAGGGTGATGGGGCAGCCAATGTCGTCTTCAGCAACTTTGAGGAAATCCCTGGCTTTCCTGGTCAGCTTGGTGTAGTCTGTTATGCCAAAACACGCTTTATCGACGCGGTCGATACCGGTGATGGCGGCCTGCGTACACCCGTTGATCATCGCCGAGTAGCGGGCCATTCCCCCGTCCCAGCCGCCGATTCGCCTCTTGCGGTGCGTGACGGTCCCGAATTCCTGGATGCCCATGGAATCGGATTTTTCAGAGGTCATTTCCGTACTGAACGGTCCTTCGCCGACACGGGTAGGATAGGCCTTGAAGACCACCACGACATCATCGATCCTTGTCGGACCAACGCCGTTATCCGCGGCTATCTGCGAGGCGGAGGTGTCCTTGCTCGTCACGAAAGGATAGGTCCCGTAGTACAGCGAGATACCAAAACCCTGGGTTCCTTCAAGCAGGACGGTATGATCTTTTTTCAGCTCTTCGTCGATGGCCTTGGGGACATCCATCAGGTATTCCGCAAGTTCGGGAACGTCTTTTGCCTGCGGTGAGACCCGCATGACCCGGTCGGAATTCGCCGGCCCGCAGCCCGATCCGGTACTGCCGATCTTCTTGGCCAGGTGGTCGCTGCCCTTGTCCCGTGCTATGTGGTCTTCGGTGATAATCCCGCAGCGGTAGTCAACGAAGACCCGGCCTTTGACACCCAGCGTATCCACTTCGTGTTTCAGGACACGGGGATCGACAAGGACACCGCTGCCGATGCAGAGTTTCGCGTCCTTATAGACAAAACCGGACGGCACCATGCGGACACCATATTCCCTGGTCCCGACCTGGACCGTGTGTCCGGCATTCGGACCCACCCCCCCGCGGGAGATGATCACCGGTTTATCCTTAAAAGCGATATGGGCAACAATCTTGCCCTTCCCCTCATCCCCAAAAAATCCACCAACGATAATTGTACAGCTCATTGTCTTTCATGTAGTATTGGTCAAGTTCCAAAATAAACTATCCCTCAGGATCTCCGGATGGTAAGAACACGGCGTCGGAGCTCCAAAAAAAAAAGAGCCGGTCAGAGGGTTTTGATGAACACTTCCATTCTTCCAAGGGCTGTACTCAGGTCTTTTCTCGAGACCGCATAGGCACACCGGAGATGGTCCTCCCCGCCGCCACCAAATACGCTGCCCGGAACAACGGCAATACGTTGTTCCTTTAACAACTGCTCAGCGAATTCCACATCGGAAAGGCCGGTCTTTTTTATCGAGGGGAAGGCATAGAAGGCGCCTTCCGGAACATGGCAGGCAAGGCCTATCCGGTTCAGGCCTGCAACAAACATATTGCGACGGAGCCGGTACTCGCTCACCATGCTGTTCTTCTCTTCCTCTGCAGACCTGATGGCCTCGACGGCACCGACCTGCCCCATCACCGGGGCGCAGAGCATGACGTACTGGTGTATCTTGAGGGCCGCATCCAGCAGATTTTGAGGAGCGCAGAGATACCCCACCCGCCAGCCGGTCATGGCATAGGCTTTCGAGAACCCGTTCAGGGTGATCGTCCGCTCCCACAGGTCGCTGACGGTTGCTGCAGCACAGTGTCTGGTTTCATAGGTGAGTTCGGCATAGACCTCGTCGCTGATCAGGAGGAGATCGTGGTCGATGACAATATCCGCGATCGCTTTTAAGTCACCCTCCCCCATCACGCTACCGGTCGGGTTGTTCGGGAAATTGATGATCAGGGCTTTTGATTTTCGCGTGATCTTTTCTGCCAGCGCATCCGGGTTGAGTTTGAAATGATCCTTTTCCGTGCACCGGATCGGGACCGGACTGCCCCCGGCAAGGGTGACGCAGGGAGCATACGAGACATAGCTGGGCTGTGCGATAAGTACCTCGTCACCCGGGTCCACAACAGAGCGGACAGCGATATCCAGTCCTTCGGACACGCCGGCGGTGATGATCATCTCGGTATCAGCGGAATAACGCAGGTTGTATTGCTGGGCAAGATACCGGGAGAGGGCATCGCGGAGGGTCTGGAGGCCCTTGTTGGATGTATACGAGGTTGTTCCCTGCTCGATTGAGTAGATACTCGATTCGCAGATGTTCCACGGGGTGCGGAAATCCGGTTCGCCAACGCCAAGGGAGATCACGTCCTCCATGGTCAGGACGAGGTCGAAAAATTTCCTGATACCCGAGGGCGGGATCTCCTCCGCACGCTTTGAGACAAAGTTGCGCATGATGGCACCTTTAAGGGGAATACGGCAGGCGTTCCGGCTCCGTCTGTTCAAAGAGCGTATTGCCGTTCTCTTTGTACGACTTCATGATGATGTGCGTCGCGGTCTCCCGGATCCGGTCCATGGGTGCCACGTGTTCGGATACGAACCGGGATACTTCCTGCATGTTCTTTCCGGTCACGAGCAGCTGAAGATCATAAGTGCCGGTCATGAGGCGCAGGGTCCTGACCTGCCGGAAGCGGGAGAGCCGTTCTGCAATCCTGTCGTACCCGTAATCGCGCTCGGGACTGACCTTGAGTTCGATGATGGAAGAGACCTCGCCGTTTCCTGCCTTCTCCCAGTTGATCACGGTGGAATATCCCTTGATCACCTGTGTAGCTTCAAGTGCGCAGATCCGTTCTGCAACCTCACCTGCGGCAAGGCTGGTCATGGTCGCAATTTCTTCTGCTGAGAGCCGGCTGTTCTCCTCGAGAATCCGGAGAATTTCGAGATCTTTTTCATCCATTTTTGTTTCACCTGAACCAGGTTTTCAACCATTTTGCTTCCATCTGGGACACGTCAAGCTCTTTAAGTCCGTTCAGGCGGGAATCCTTGAGAACCACCTCGCGGATCTTGCCCGTGTCTGAATCGAACCACATCTCTTTTGTTCTGCCATACCGCCCGCGGCTGACGACCCGGGTATTGATCACGCCGAGCATGTTCAGCTCGGAGATCAGGTCGGTGATCCTCCGGTGCGTGAGCACATCGAGTTCAACGGAGGGGGCGATATCCTGGTATATACGTGAGACTTCCCCGCTCGTAAAGATATTCTGCCCCAGTTTCTCCAGGGTCAGCATCGAGAAGAGGATGAGCTTGCTCTGGGTAGGCAGGGTTGCAATGCACTCGATCATGGTGTCGGTCTCGATCTTTGCCTGTGCCTGCTTGACATGCGCCTCGGTAACCTGCGTTGATTCGTCCCGGTCAGCCAGCTCGCCGGAAATCCTGAACAGGTCCAGCGCCCGCCGTGCATCGCCATGTTCCTGTGCAGCAAGCGCCGAACAGAGCGGGATGACGCCCTCGGCAATCGCACCGGCCACGAATGCACCGTCCGCCCGCTGGGCAAGAATGTCCACGAGCTGGGGGGCATTATAGGGGGGGAACACAATCTCCTCCTCCGAGAGGGAAGAGAGGACCCGCGGGTCAAGGAAATCCTTGAAACTGAGGTCATTGGAGATACCGATAATACTTACTTTGGAGTTCTTGAGATCGGAGTTTATCCTTGTCAGGTTGTAGAGCGTGTCGTCGCCACTCTTCTTGACCAGCTTGTCGATCTCATCCAGAACAATAACAAGGACCCCCCCACCGGCTTCAAGCTGGTTTTTCATCTCCGCATAGACCTGGTCGGTTGGCCAGCCCGTCATGGGGATATGGGTTTTTGTCTTATCGCTGGACATTTCGTCAACGACATCGAGGCACTTTGCAATCTGCGCGAGAACCCGGTACTGGGTATCGATGACCTCGCAGTTGAGGTGGACAATCCGGCAGAGGGTTCCCATCTTGCTGCTGGCTTTTTCAAGTTCGGTACCGACATACCGCACACACGCGGTCTTTCCGGTGCCGGTTTTACCATAGATGAGAATATTGGAGGGTGTTTCGTTCCGAAGGGACGGGGCCAGAATGGATGCCACTTCGTCGATCTGGGGTTTCCGGTGAGGGAGGATCTGGGGGCGGTACGAGTGGCGGAGGACCTCCCGGTCCTTGAATATCCGGTTATTGGTAAGATATTTCTTAAAAAGGCCTGTTGATGGATCTTCTGGTTCGGGCATGGTTACACAGTGGAGCTGAGCATTGGCGGGACGAGATAAAAAAACGATCGGTTTGTCCGGAATATAAACCCCTTTGCTTCCAGTGGAGTTGCCTTGATCTGGTGTTTGTTTTTAAAATAACGCTATTTTTAAAGTATTCTCTATCTTCTATTTTTGAATGCTGAATGCTTCCCTGAATGTCCGTCAATTCGTATGACACTGATATTTGCCAGAAATTCCCCGTAGAGAATGCATTGGTGTATTCGTGGGGGGACACCCCTTTATTTCGTGTGGAACTGATAAAGGCTGAATCATCCTTTTTTATGATACACAGTAAAGGAGCTCATTGTGAATATATTCAAACTACTATATAAATAAACCTAAATGATTTTTGA
>Ga0265342_10003460_pt1 | contig 12941 bp, 10 predicted proteins | sample 4CB327metaG_FD_203125 | JGI IMG/M metagenome (GOLD analysis project Ga0265342, IMG submission 203125) | Rhizosphere microbial communities from Carex aquatilis grown in University of Washington, Seatle, WA, United States - 4-CB3-27 metaG | ecosystem: Host-associated > Plants > Roots >...
CTCCAATACCAGTTATTGAACCAGAAACGGGACGGTCCACCGCCCGCCAGGTGCCACACATGATGCGGACCAAATCCGCCTGCAAAGCGGCCATGTTCAAACGGATGGTCGACATGATAACTCGGGTCACTCTTACCCGTGTTATGACCTACCCACTTATTGCCCTTGTCGACGTGAGGCACATTGGGGTGGCCCATCTTGTCGCTGAAGTTAGGGCTGGGCGACGGTTGCCGCGGCGTGCCGCGATACTGCGAAGGCCCGCGGGAAGGGGGAGCCAGACGTGGGGCGGGAGCAGCTGGCCGTTCGGGGTGTTGCTGGGCCATTACCGGCACAGAAAAAGCAAGCAATGCTGTCAATGCAATCTGCGCTGTGCGCATAATCTCCTCCTGGATGCCACGGGCCGGCAGTTGCTTTTTAGGATGCTGCCGTGGTTCCCGTTTTGTCATCCTCACTACTCTAGATGCAACCCAGATCGCTCGCGCAAGTTGTGTTTTCAAAAAATGTCGTATATGAAATCAAGCCCTTAGGCCACAACTGCGGCCTGTGCGCGGCGCCATGCGTAAAGCGGGAAACGGTTGGCCAGCTCCGCTACTTCGCCGCGAATCCGTTCCAGCGCCGCATCGTCGTTGCGCAGATCCAGCGCCTTCGCAATCCATTTGGCAATCTGCCGCATCTCCGCCTCTTTCATGCCGCGCGTGGTCAGCGCCGGCGTACCGATGCGGATGCCTGAAGGCTTCAGTGGCGGATTGGTGTCATACGGAATTGCATTCTTGTTCACCGTGATGCCGGCTTTACCCAGCGCCAGCTCCGCCTCAGAGCCCAGAATGCCCTTCTCGAATACATCTACGAGCAGGAGGTGATTATCGGTTCCCCCAGAGATAAGCCGGTAACCTGCCTCAGTCAACGCCGCGGCCAGAGACTTAGCGTTAGTCACAATCTGCGCCGCATAGACCTTGAATTCCGGCCGCAGCGCCTCCCCAAACGCCACTGCCTTGGCCGCTACAATATGCACTAGCGGTCCACCCTGCTGGCCGGGAAACACGGCCATATCGATCGCCTTGCCAATGGTCTGCTCCGGCTTCGTGCCCACCTGGTAATCCTTGCCCGCCAAGATCAAACCGGCGCGCGGCCCACGCAGCGTCTTGTGCGTTGTTGTCGTAGTAATGTGCGCGTGTGGTACCGGAGAGGGATGCGCCCCGCCCGCAACCAGTCCTGCAATGTGCGCCATGTCGAAGATGTAGGTCGCGCCTACCTTGTCGGCTATTTGCCGCATGCGTGCAAAGTCCCACAGGCGCGGATACGCACTCGCTCCGCCAATAATCACCTTAGGTTGCTCGCGCACCGCAATCGTTTCCAGCTCATCGTAGTCGATGACTTCGGTATCGCGCCGCACATGGTAAAACGTCGTCTTGTAAAGCTTGCCGCTGAAACTCAGCTTGTGCCCGTGGGTCAGATGGCCGCCATGCGCCAGGTCCAGGCCAAGAATCGTGTCGCCCGCCTGCAGCACCGCCATATACGCCGACGCATTGGCCTGCGAGCCAGAGTGCGGCTGCACGTTCGCAAACTCCGCGCCAAAAATCTGCTTCGCCCGATCGCGCGCCAGGTTCTCCACCGCGTCGCTGTACTCGCACCCGCCGTAGTAGCGTCGTCCCGGATATCCCTCTGCATATTTGTTGGTAAACACCGAACCCGCCGCTTCCAATACGGCTTCGGACACGAAGTTCTCGCTGGCAATCATCTCCAGGCCTTCATGCTGGCGAAGCGTTTCATGGTCAATGGCGGCGGCCACTGCAGGGTCGGCCTGGGCAAGGGAGAGAGACATGCGATCGGTCATAGCTAGAATTTTACGGCAAATCCGTGCGGTTCTCCTCCTGTTGATTTCTCGCGTTGCACCTCTCAGGGCACTTCGGTTTCAACCATTCCTGTTGACATTCTGCCTATACCTGTCATATATGTTGAATCTCAACAGGAGCGTGTATGGGCGAAACCAAATCGGACGTTCTGCAAGGCACTTTGGACCTGATGGTGCTGAAAACTCTCCAAGCCATGGGCCCCCTCCACGGCTACGGCATCGCCCGCCGCATCGAACAGGTTAGCGATAACTCCCTGAGCTTGAATCAGGGCACCATCTATCCCGCACTCCTGCGCCTCGAGCAGCGTGGCTGGATCAAATCCGAGTGGGGCACATCCGAATCCAATCGCCGCGCCAAGTTTTATTCCCTCAGCCGCATCGGCCGCAAGCAGATTGACGAGGAAGCTAAAAACTGGGATCGCATTGCCGCCACCATGGCCCGCTTTCTCGCGCCGTCAAACCAGGAGCCCTAGGAGGTGCCCGTGGACTGGATCCGCATACTCCTCAGTCGCTGCGCCGCCCTCTCTCGCCGCCGCACACTCGACGCCGATCTCGACGAAGAACTCCGCGCCCACATCGAGCTGGCAACGGAGGAAAACATGCAAAAGGGTATGCCTCGTTCACCGGCCCGCATTGCAGCTCTTCGCGCCTTTGGCGGCCTCACCCAAACCCGCGAAACGTACCGCACCCAGCGCGGATTTCCTCTCCTGCAGCAGCTTGGTCGCGATTTGAGTTTCTCTCTTCGCCAACTGCGCAGAGCGCCGGGGTTCACGCTGGCTGCCATCCTCACCCTGGCTCTTGCCATCGGCGCGAATACAGCAATCTTCTCCGTCCTCAATGCGCTTCTGCTGCAACACCTGGCCTATCCGCAACCTGAACGCATCGGCACCATCTTCCGGCTTGTCCAGGGAGCGGATCCCTACGAGGGACGCCACTCCATCGACGGCGATGCGTGGGCGCAACTGCGCGACAACGTTCCTTCGTTGCTTTCCGCTGTGTCAAACGGTCAAGCTGACGGAGTCAATCTCCAGGCCGGCAGCCATGTTGAATACGTACACGCAGGACGCATCTCCGCCCATTATCTCGACGTCCTTGGCCTGCATCCCTTCCTCGGTCACAACTTTTCCGAAGAGGAAGACACACCTCACGGGCCCCGTACGGCCATTCTGAGCTTCAGTCTCTGGCGCAACACCTTCGCTGAAGATCGCGGCCTGGTAGGGCGGACGATTCACCTGAAAGGCGACTCCTACACCGTCATCGGAATACTGGCCAGAGACGCAACCACGCCGCTGAATGCAGACGTCTACACCGCCATCCAGCCAAGCGCGAACGGCGAGGGTGGCGGCTCCAACTACGAGGTCATCGCACGCTTGCGCGATGGAGCCACATGGCAGCAGGCGGACGCTGAAATCAATCGCGCCTGGCGCAGTTGGGCCGAGGAGTTGCAGAAGCAGTACGCTCCGGGCGCAGCTGTCTCCTTTCGCTCCGTCCCCTTGCAGAAAGCCCAAACTGCCACGTTGCGGCCGCAGGCGCTGACTGCCATGTTCGCGGCGGGCTTTATTCTGCTGATCGCCTGCGCTAATCTTGCGGGACTCACCCTGGTTCGCATGTCTCGGCGCACCCCTGAAATTGCCATTCGACTGGCGCTGGGCGCATCGCGCTGGCGGGTGCAGCGGCAGCTTTGGGTTGAGAATCTGGCCCTCGCCATAATCGGCGGAGGCGCCGGCATCGGCATCGGCTTCCTCGCGCTGCGGGGACTTCTGTCGTTGCTGCCAGTGGGGTATCTACCTGTCGCGGGAGTACCCCTCGATGGCGTCGTGTTGGCATTCACGCTTGCCGTTTCCGTCCTCACCAGCCTGCTGTTTGGCATGTTGCCCGCGCTCGTCGTCCGCAAAGTCAACATCCGCTCCGCGATGGCCACGCGCTCCCTGGCAAACCCTGAGCGGTTGCGGCTGCGCCAGGCGCTCATTGCCGGTGAAGTCGCTCTCACGGTCGTGCTGCTTGCCTCGGCTGGCTTGCTCATTCGCACGCTCATTCATCTTGAGTCTCTACCTGCAGGATTCAACCCCGACGGAGTGATGGCAGCGAAAGCCTCGGTGGACGATGCCCGCTACCACGACCCCGCAGCCTTTCACAAACTCCTCGATGAAAGCATTGCCGCGATGGAACGCATTCCCGGCGTCGAGCATGCCGCGGTCGCTCTGTCGCTGCCCTACGAGCGCGTGCTCAATGACTCGCTCACGCTGGGCGACGGCAGAGAAGCCGGGCAGCAGGTGCAAGCCGACGTTCTCTATGCAACGCCCGGTTATTTCGCCACGCTGCAAATTCCGCTGCTTGCGGGGCGCGCATTCACTGCAGCGGATGGTCCTGGCACGCAGCGCGTGGCGATCGTGAACCAGGCCTTTGTCAGGAAGTTCTATCACGGCAAAAACCCGGTGGGCCGCACGCTGCAGAGCGGTCATTCTTCCAAACCGGTCATCGTGGGCGTGGTTACGGATGTGCCGCTGGCCTCCGGGCTCAACCCCATCGCACCACTCGAGAGCGAGGAAACGTACTATATCCCGGCGGCACAGATGAACGATGCCAACGACCTCGCACTGCTGCACACGTGGTTCCAGCCCGGTTGGATTGTGCGCACCAACGGTCCGATCGAGGGACTCACAGGTCAGATGCAGCGCGCGCTCGCCAGCGTGGACCCGAGCCTTCCCTTCTCCGGCTTCTACTCCATGAGCGACCTCGAGAAAAAGACGCTTGCCGCTGAGCGCGTGGAGGTGGCCCTTCTCGGCTCCATCGCCGGTCTCGCGCTGCTGTTGAGTACTCTGGGAATCTTTGCCCTGGTGGCCACTTCGGTGGCGCAGCGCACCCGCGAAATCGGCATCCGCATTGCTCTCGGCGCTACTGTGGGTCAGGCGATGCGCAGTAACGCCGGTGTGGGCATCCGCGCTACCGGAGCTGGCCTGGCGATTGGCCTATTGGGCTGCCTTGCAGCGTTGCGCGTCATGCGCAGCGTCCTCTATGGAGTGAGCGTCTACGACGCGCCCAGCCTGCTCGCCGTTGTCGGCATTCTCGCCGGCATTTCCGTGCTGGCCACGACCCTGCCAACTCTGCGGATTGCCAAGATCGACCCGGCCACCACCTTACGCGATGAGTAAGACAGGGCGAATCGGAATCAACGAAAGTGCTGATGGGTCATTTTTGCCGGTATGCTAACCGCATGACCGGCTCTCGCCTTGCATGTCTCGCAGTCCTTCTCGCTCTTGCGGGGCGCATCGCATGCGCGCAGCCCTCCGCTGGCCGCGCTCTGGACTTCGTGATCACGCCCGCCTTCGTCGAGGCCGGCTCGCCTGAGCTGATTCGCGTTGCCGCGCCCGATGCCGCCGCCGTCGAAGGCGAATGGCTGGGCCACAAGCTCCAGTTCTTCCGCGATAGGCACAAAGCCTGGGTCGCGCTGGCCGGCGTTGACGTGGAACAGACCGCCGGCGATTCGCATCTGAAGATTCATCTGACGCCCGCATCGGGCCAGCCTGTCGACATCGATCGTGTCATCGACATCCAGCCCGCGTCCTACCGCACCGCAGAGCTCACCGTATCGCCCAAATTCGTAGAGCCGGGCCCCGACGAACTAAAAGTGATTCAAGCCGACAGCGCCATCAAGGCGAAGGTTTTCGCCACCAGCGCCGTCGAACCACTCTGGTCGGGCAACTTTCGCGTGCCTGTGCTCGCGCCGCCCACCGATAGCTTCGGGACCCGCCGCACTTTCAACGGCAAACTCGCCAGCATTCACAAAGGTATGGATTTTCGCGCGCGCACAGGTACCGTGGTGCGGGCAGGGAACAGCGGCATCGTAGTGTTGGCGCGTTCGCTGTATTACGAGGGCAACTGCGTCGTCATCGACCACGGCCTCGGCCTCTACACAGTCTCGATGCACCTCCTCCGCATCGACGTGCACGAAGGCCGGCAGGTTAAAACCGGCGACCAACTCGGCCTCAGCGGCGCTACGGGGCGCGTCACAGGCCCGCACCTGCATTGGGCCGTCCGCTGGCAAGACACCTACCTCGACCCCGCAAAGGTATTGCGGTTGAACCTGAGCGCAGTGCGCTAGAACCAGCCGCAAGAGACCATCCGGAGAGGTAACGCTAAAATCCGATCAAGGTCGAGAAATGGGCCTAAGATCAGGCTCGATGCGCGTTTCGCGCTTAAATCATCCGTCTAGCGATCTGTGCGAAAGCTGCTAAAATTGCGGAACTCAGCGGGGCTGATAAGGGGCGGTTGGTGCCGCGACAAACAATTAGACTGCTTCCGGTTTTTATGTCGTTTGTGCTGTTCTGCATTCTCGGCGCAGCGCAGCACGATCATGCGTCTTCAAGTGAGCCGGAACGCCTGGGCAATGTCCACTTCGAAACATCATGCAGCCCCCAGGTGCGGGATGAGTTCGATCTGGCGGTCGCGACGTTGCATTCTTTTGGCTACCGCGATTCCGCCCAGCGGTTTCAAAGCGTTCTCCGAGAAGATCCCACCTGCAGCATGGCAGAGTGGGGCATCGCGATGAGTCACTATCACCAATTGTGGGACCCGCCCGCGGGGGAAGACCTGCGCATCGGTCTCGAAGCCGCCGAACATGGCCTTGCGCTCGGACCAAAAACGCCAAGAGAACGCGAGTATCTTGGCGCAATCGAGACTTTCTATCGAAACGCCGGCTCTGAAGATCATCACGTGCGCGCCAAACAATATGAGATGGCAATGGGGGCGCTGCACAATCACTATCCGCGGGACAACGAGGCAGCAATCTTCTACGCCCTGTCTCTGATTGCCAATGCTCCGCTTACTGACAAGAACTACGCAAATCAGCGAACCGCGACCCAGATTCTCGAACCTCTCTTGCTCAAGCAACCGGAACATCCCGGGCTTGCTCACTATGTCATCCATGCCGACGATCATCCCCCACTGGCGCACCTGGCCCTGAACGCTGCGCGGCGCTACGCACAGATTGCGCCGGACTCGCCCCATGCGCTTCACATGCCCTCGCACATTTTCACCCGGCTCGGATTATGGGATGAATCGATCGCCGCAAACCTGGCCTCCGCTGCGAGCGCACGCCAACACAAGCTACCCAGCGATGAACTGCATGCACTGGACTACCTGGTCTATGCGTACCTGCAAACAGGGCGCGTCGCCGAGGCCGGTAAGATCACCGAACAATTGCCGATTCTGGAACCGGGTGAAGCAGCCCGATATGCCGGCGCCTATGCAACGTTAGCGATTCCTGTCCGGTATGCGATCGAGCGTCAACAGTGGGAGGCCGCGGCGAATCTTCCCTTGCCGCCCCAAATTTTCGATAATGGAGCGTACAGATCAGCAGAGTCGAACCTTTACTTTGCTCGCGCCCTCGGATCGGCGAGATCGGGAGAGGTAAAGGCTGCTCGAACAGCGACCGAACCGATGCTCGCTTTACGCGACGCGCTCGCGCAGAGCGGCGATCGCGATGCGGTCGATCAGCTCAACATTGAGCTGAAGATTGTGGCCGCGTGGATCGCATGGGCAGAAAGCGATCACGTCGCGGCCCTGCGTGAGATGAACGAGGCCGTCGTCATGGAGGATGCAACCGAGATCGGGCCTGTCAGTCCAGGGCCCATCGCGCCGGCAAGAGAGATGCTGGGCGATATGCTGCTACTCGCGAAACAGCCGCATCTCGCGCTGAAGACCTATGAGGCAGCATTGAGGGGCAGCCCCGAACGTCTCCGCGCAGAATACGGCGCTGCTGTTTCCGCTGAGCAAGCAGGATTGCGCTCCGTGGCGGAATTGCATTACCGCAAGCTGCTCGCGAATTGCAGTCACGCCGATTCCGATCTGCCGGAGATCGTGCAGGCAAAACGCTTCTTCAACAAGGATCAGCGTTGAGCTGCTGAGTCGCGACTGCACTTATGTTTCGCAGCAACTGAAGCAGATCCTCAGTGGGGAACCCCAGAAACCACCTACCGCGCGCCCACTTCTTCTTTCGTCTCTTCGCTACTGACGGCCGCCCCGCGCCCCGCCGCCTTCTCTGCGCGCAATGCCTTGTAGGCGCGATTCACAAACGAGCCCAGATACCAGCCATCGATGAACTTGTATGGCGTCTCACCGGTGGTGTAGTGGCCGCAGGGCAGCACGCGCCGCTCATAGTTCAAGCCGATGCGCGTGAACGCCTCCACCACCTGCCGCGAATACTCGATCGGAAACGTCAGGTCGTAGTTCGCGTAGACCAGCAGCACCCGCTTGTCCCGTCCTGCAACTTCGGGGCGCATGATTTTGTCGTAATAGCTCACCGGGCTCACTGCGGCCCACAGCGCGCGAATGCGATCCTGCGTCAGGCCGGCATCGTCCAGCGCCTGCTTCACATGCCGCGTGCTCTGCCCGGCCCACACCACATCGCCAAACGCCGTCGACGCATGATTGAATGCGTTCACACGCAGCCGCTTGTCATGCGCGCTTGCAAGGAACGCGTAGCACGAGCCCAGGCTTGTGCCCAGCACGCCAAAGTGCTCGTAACCCTGCTCCTCTAGCCAGTCGAGGCAGCAGCGAATATCCACCACCGCTTGCCGGCACGCCGAGATAGTGCGCCCGATGTTTGCGCTCACCGCGTAGTCCGAACGCTCCAGCTCGACGGGCCGACGAATATCGTGATAGGGCTTCGAAAGCCGCAGCGCCGATACGCCGAATTTATTGAAGATCGTGCACAGCGAATTGTGGCTGAATCCATCGGCGTTCCACTGCGGCATCACAATGATTGCTTGCTTGGGCCGTCTGGGATCCTTGTGCGCGGGCGCGGGATACCACCGCGCATTCACCTGGTCGTTTTCGGGATACGGCGTGCGCTCCGGCGAAGTGAAGCGCAAAAACTGTGCCTTGGGCGACTTTCCCTCCTCAGCCAGCCTGCGAATCTCCGCTTCCTGCGCTAGCGTCTCCGGCCGCACGTTGGTGGGGAAGAGCATCGGGTGCCGTTCCTCCAACCGAAAATCCGTAGGCCGTTCGTAGCCAAAAAACGTGTCGCTATTCCGGATGAGCAGTTGATTGATGCGCACCATGGCCATCTCGGCCGCTGCATCGTCGCGTAGAGTCTCCGGGCCAGGAATCGCATAGGCAAAACCATGCGACTCAAGAAACGGCTCGATCCACTCGAAGCCCCACTCCAGCGGTCGCACCACGCGATTTTCATCGCGCGTGGTCAGGCGATACTCCCAGTCGTGCATCCAGCGCGCGTAGCTCTTCTTTAACATGCGTTGTTCTAATTTTATCAGTGCGGACGCGAAGAGCTATGACGCCGAGCACATCGCGGATATTGCACGCTATCGTTCAGATTTCACGCGCCGCGCGCTTCAACGCAAGATACTCCGCCGTGAACCAGCCCAGGCTCAGCAACACGATCAGCGCGACAATCGATTGCGAAATCACGCAATACAAACACCACACCAGCAAGTCGAATTGCTCGATAAACGTGAGCCGCAAGGCAAACATCATTCCAAAGACGGCAACCACGAACAACAGGAACCGCATGCGCGCCAGCGCAAGTCCGGCCAAAACCAGATAACCCACAATCCCGATCGCGGCAACCGGCACCTTGCCCACCATGGCAAACGGGCTGTGATTCACCACGCCGCAATCCCATTTCTCGTTGATCGAGCAGGGTTCGGTCGCTGTGGAGTAGTGAACTTGCAGCGCGAGCCCTGAAACCACCGCGCCCGCCAACGCCAGAATCGCAATCACATATCGCATTGCCTTGATCGTAAAGCAATTCCTGAGTCAATGAATTCGAAGCCGCTCAATTCAAGTCGACGCGACCCCCAGGGAGCGGCGACCGAGCGCAAAACTCAAAACCCACAGGAACTCAGGAATTGCCATAAGGCATTACCATGAACCCATGCTTCATGGCGGCACATATGCCTGATGGTTCCCGCGCAGCTTTCTCTGGCGGCAGACGCGTTGCCTTCTTTGGCGGCAGCTTCGATCCGCCCCATCGCGGACACCTCGCCATTGCGCGTGCTGCACTATCTGCTCTCGGCCTTGACACCGTGCTCTTTGCCCCCGTGGGCGCGCAGCCGCTGAAGCCCTCTGGCTCCACCGCCAGCTTCGAAGACCGCGTCGCCATGACGCGCCTCGCCATCGAAAGCGAGACCGCCTTTACACTCTCGCTCGCTGACGCACCCGCTGTGAACGGCACGCCCAACTACACCATCGACACGCTGATTCGATTGCGCGCCGATTTGCGCGACGACGGCGCGCTCTTCTGCCTCATGGGCGCGGATTCCTTCCTCGGGCTGCGCCGATGGCATCGCGGCGCAGCCATTCCCTTCGTCGCTCCGCTCATCGTCGCGTCGCGCCCGGGCGAGCCTATCGGCGAACTGACGCAAATCCTGCCCGCCGGCCTCACCATCGAAAAGGATCTCGAGACCGTCTGCACTCACAACGGCGTCGAACTGCGCACCGGCACCCTGCGCAATTCCGCGGGAGCCAGCACCCCCTTCTACCTACTGCCCGGGCTGCACATCGATATCAGCGCCTCGCAGATCCGGCAGCAGGTGCGCGCAGCCGCAGGCCGTCTCGCCGCAGGCCACGACTTGCTGCCCGACGCCGTCTCAGCCTATATCGCAGACCACCAGCTCTATCAATGAACTCCCCCGCTATCCGCGCACGGCTCACTGTCCACTGTTCCCCGTCTACTGGTAGGATTGTGCTTTGGAGAGCGATTCCCAAGAATGACGACCTCGCAGGCCCACGAACAAACCCGCATCCAAGTGCAGACAGCTGCCAGAGTCTGTGAAGATAAAAAGGGCGAAGACACCCGCATCCTCGAACTCGACCCCATCGACTCCGGCCTGTCCGACTTCTTCCTCATCACATCGGCCACCAATGATCGACAGGCCATCGCCATCGCCGACGAGATTGAATATCGCCTCAAGAAGGACTTTGGCGTCTACCCTACCTCGGTCGAAGGCCGCCGCCGCGGCGATTGGATTCTGCTCGATTACGTTGATTTTGTCGTGCACGTCTTCTTGACGGAGCGCCGCGCCTTCTATGACATCGAGCGCCTGCGCAAATCCGCGCGTCCGCTCACGCCCGCTGAATTCGACGAAGAGTTGAAAGCTGCCCTGGCCGCCAAAACTCGCGCCACACGCGCCAAAACTGGGGTCCCTCGCGACGAGTCTTTGACACGAGGGTCGAAGACAGTGAAGCCCGCAACAGCCAAGCCTGCCGCCAAGGGCACCGCCGCGCCCAAGCCGATGAAGACTGCGAAGAAGCTTCCGCTAACCGCCAAAACTGTTGCGAAGAAGACCGCCAAAAAGCAGCCCGCGAAAAAGTCCTCCAGTAAAAAGGCCTCCTCGAAGTAGCAGCCGCGCACCCGGACTGCAGCCCGCGCTCTTCCACATTCCTAATTCCACTGCATAAAGAAGGGACCGCCGAAGCGGTCCCTTTTTATCCAGCACATTGCTGGGGTTAGAAGTTGATTTTCAGCCCGTATTCGATCACTCGTGAGGTTCCCTGGCCGTAGACACCCGAGCCGTTGCCGGCCCGCAGAGAGTTCCGGTTGTACTGGTCGCCGTCGGCGATCGAATTGTCGGTGCCGTTTGCAGAACTCGACTGCGGAACTGCATTCAGGTTGCCCGTGAGTTCGCCGTAGTTGGACATGTTGAAAATGTTGAAGAACGAGATGGTGGGAGCAAGCGAGAACGATTCTCCCAGCTTTGGAATGCGGACTGGGCGACCCAGCGTGAAGTCAAAGGTCTTCAAATTCCCGTTGCCCACATTGTTTTGCACTGGAGGTGCGATCGTACGCGTCACAGCACCCAGTTGCAAAAGCTGGCTCGACGTAAACAGGCCGTTGGCGATCAACGCGTTGCCGGCCGGAGTCAGGCGGCCCGCAGCCGTAGCGTTGTAAGTGTCGATCGTCCGGGCAAGATTACGCGGGTTCACCGCGCGCATAAAGGCGCCCGGCTTTAACCCCGGCAAAATATCTTCCACCGTGCCGTCTCCCGTGATATCTGATTGGAAGATTTCGCCCGTGGTGTTGCCGCCGCTGTCGAGATAGAGCGTCGTGGACAACGGTGTGTAATAGTGGCCCACGAAGCTGGTGTTGATGCCTCCCGCCCAGGTGAAATTGCCGCCATAGGAGAATTGCTGTCTACGATCGAGACCACCCGGCCCCATATATCCGAGTGGGTTATTGTTGTCCCACGAGCCAGGAGTGAAGTTCTGGTCCGCCGACTGAGCTTGGTTGCTACCCGCGCTGCTCAGGAAGCGTGAGTACGTGTACGAAACTTCAAAGTTGGATCCCTTGATCCACTCCACAGGAATCCGCGTGTCCTGGCGGAGGCTCATCTGCAAGCCGTTGTAGACCGAGCGCCCCATGGGATAAACGATCGCCATTTGGCCAAAGAGCGGGTTCTTGCCTGGAAACGCTGCGCCCGTTGCGGGTGTCAAACCATAAAGCGAAGCCGGAAACCCACCGAACAAGGCGTTGCCAGAATCCAGTCCATTGCCCGCAAAGTCGGCAATGGTCGCTCCGTTGGCGATGGCTCCGTCAATCGAATCCGCATCAAACTCACTCAGCGTCGCGGCAATCGCAGCGTTCGCCGCATCCATGTTCAGGTAGCGAACGTCACCGACGTGATTCTCATCCACGGACTGCATAAAATGCGTACCGATGTTGCGCAGATAATCTGCGCTCAGGATGCCGCCCTTCCAAATCTCCCGCTGAACACCGATATTGATCTGAAGCGAACGCGCGGTGCGGTAGTTCGGCGCATAGATGTAGCCGCCCGTGGTGGAGGAAGACTCGGTCAGTGTGTTAGCCACATATGTTCCGTTAGAGGCGGCTCCAACCGTCTTGGTAGTTGCCTGGTAGACTTGCTGCAAAGCTGCAAAACACGGAGCCGAAATGCTGATCGCGTCTTTCCACAGTTCGGAAATCGTTCTATCCGTGCCGTCGGGTCAGGTGACCGAACTGACCACCGATCCATCCGGCATTGTGGCCGAGGTCTGCGAGGGCGTGAGTTGCTGATCCCCGAAGAACAAGCCCTTGGCCAGGCGCGTTTCGCGGTCGAACAGCACGTTGTTG
>Ga0265342_10003464_pt1 | contig 12927 bp, 8 predicted proteins | sample 4CB327metaG_FD_203125 | JGI IMG/M metagenome (GOLD analysis project Ga0265342, IMG submission 203125) | Rhizosphere microbial communities from Carex aquatilis grown in University of Washington, Seatle, WA, United States - 4-CB3-27 metaG | ecosystem: Host-associated > Plants > Roots > Rhizosphere...
GCTCGCCATTGCGGCGGCGCGGACGACCGGCCTGCCGGTGGTCGCCAGCATGGTGTTCGACTCCGGCAAGGAAAAAGACCGCACCATGATGGGGACCACGCCCGAACAGGCGGCGGACGGCCTCGCTAAAGCCGGCGCCGATGTCGTCGGCGCCAATTGCGGCCAGGGCATCGCCGGGTTCGTTGCGATATGCGCGCGCCTGAAGGCTGCGGCTGAGGGCCGTCCCGTCTGGATCAAAGCCAACGCCGGCTTGCCGCAGATGCGCGACGGCAAAGCCGTCTATGCGACGACGCCGGAGGAATTTGCCAGCCACGTCCCCGCCGTGCTCGCGGCCGGCGCCAGCTTCATCGGCGGCTGCTGCGGCACGGCGCCCGAGTTCATCCGCGAAATCCGCCGCGTGTTGCGCAGGTCATGATGGAGCGGTTGAGGCTGCGCGTCATCGCCTGTTCCAGCCTCAGGCCGGAGCTGGAACTGCTCGCCGCGACCGCCAAGACCGAGATCACCGTGCGCCATCTGGAAATGGGGCTGCACCAGCACTCCGCCGCGGCGCTGCATGAGGCGCTGCAAAGCGCGATCGACGAGGAAGACGGCGATGCCGTCGCCATCGGCTATGGACTGTGCAATCGCGGCGTCGTGGGATTGCAGGCGCGCAGCGTGCCGGTGGTTCTCCCGCGCGCGCACGACTGCATCGCCATCCTGCTCGGCAGCAAGCGGTACCTTGCCCAACTGGCGGCCGTGCCCGGCACTTATTTCCAGAGCGCCGGTTGGCTGGAGAATGCGCAGGCTAATGTTCGCCAGCCGGAATTCACCTTCGGCCCCAATTCGAACGTTACCCGCGAGCGCCTCATCGAACGCTACGGCGAAGACAACGCCGATTACCTGCTCGGACAGTTTTACGCCTTCACCCAGCATTATGAACGGCTGGCTTATATCGCGACCGGTGCGTCGCTTCGTTGGGAAGCCGCCGCGCGCAAGACCGCCGCCAAGCACAAATGGAATTTCGAGCGGCTCGAAGGCGATCTCGGCTGGCTGCGGCGGCTTGTCGACGGCGAATGGAGCGGCGAGGAATTTCTGACCTTGCGGCCCGGCGAGCGCGTGGCCTTGACGCACGATGAACGGCTGATCGGCGCGGAACCGGCATGACGACGATCACGCTATCGCCCGCCGGGCGGCGGCTCACGGTTGAGAGTGCCACAGCGCTGCAGGATATCCTGTTCGAACAGGGTGTCGAATACCCTTGCGGCGGGCTCGGGCGCTGCAAAGGGTGCCGCGTCAAGCTGCTGAAGGGCGAGCTACCCGTCACCGGCGAAGAAACCAAGGTGCTCACCGCCGCCGAGATCGCCGAGGGCTGGCGGCTCGCCTGCCGCCATGTGGTGGAAAGCGATCTGGAGCTGGAACTGGCGCAATCGGAAATGCCCATTCTGGGCGATGATTCCAGCTTCGCCTTCACGCCGCGGACGGGGCTCGGCGTGGCGGTCGACCTTGGCACCACAACGGTCGTGGCCCAGCTTCTCGATCTTCAGACCGGGCGCGTGCTGGCCGCCGCGACGGGTCTTAATGCGCAGGCGCGCCACGGCGACGATGTGCTCACCCGCGTCGATTTCGCCGTGCGCGGCGGACAACAGGAACTTCAGGGCCTGATCCGCGCGCAGATCGGCGCGATGATCGCGCGCCTGACGGCTTCGGCGGACCACCCGCTCGCGCGCATCGTGCTGGTCGGCAATACCGTGATGCATCACCTGTTCTGCGGCCTCGACGTGACGCCGCTTGCGACCCATCCCTTCGAGCCGCAGCATCCTGGACGAGTCCGCTTCACCTGCGGCGAGTTGGGTTGGGGCGGCGAGACGGTAGTGGAGTTTCTGCTCTGCATCGGCGGTTTCGTCGGCCCCGACGTGCTCGCAGGTATTGTCGCGACCGGCCTTGCCGAGCGCGAAGGGCTCGCGGCGCTCATCGATCTTGGCACCAACGGCGAAGTCGTGGTGGGCAATCGCGAGCGGCTCGTTTGCACCTCGACGGCGGCGGGGCCCGCCTTCGAAGGCGCGCGCATCGCGATGGGCATGCGCGCGGCCACCGGCGCGATCGGCGATGTCCAGCGCGCGGGCGACACCCTCAGCTGCCGCGTCATCGGCGGCGGTGAGCCGCGTGGGTTGTGCGGCAGCGGGCTCGTGGACGCCGTCGCGGCGGGCCTCGACCTCGGCTTGATCGAAGCGGGCGGGCGGATGAAGCCGCCATCGATGCCGCTGATGGGCCTGGTGGCGCTGTTCCCCAACGATGTGCGCGAACTGCAACTTGCCAAGGGCGCGATTGCCGCTGGGTTAAGAATCCTTACGGCGCGCTTGGGCGCTTCGCTCGACGACATCGGGCTGCTCTATCTCGCGGGCGCCTTCGGCAATTACATCAGCCGGGCCAGCGCGCAGCGCATCGGGCTGTTGGCTTTGCCGCGCGAGCGGATCCTGCCGGCGGGCAACGCCGCGCTGCTCGGCGCCAAGCGCGCTTTGTTCGAGAGCGAGGCAGCGTGGGATCGCTTAGCGCGGCGCGTCGAACATGTGTCGCTCAGCGCCGAGCCGGAGTTTCAGGACATCTTCGCCGAGGAGATGCGGTTCCCGGATTAAAGTCCGCGCGCCGCGGCCACCGCGCCGGCCGCGCTCTTGCTGTAGCCGTCGGCGCCGATCTCCTTGGCATAGGCCTCGCTGACCGGCGCGCCGCCGATCATCACCTTCACCTGGTCGCGCACGCCGGCCTGTTTCAAGGCCTCGATGGTCGTCTTCATCGCCGGCATGGTGGTGGTCAACAGAGCAGACATTGCGACGATCCGCGCGTTCTTCTCCTTTACCGCCGCCACGAACTTCGCTGGGTCGACATTGACGCCGAGATCGATGATCTCATAGCCGCCGCCTTCGAGCATCGCCGCAACCAGGTTCTTGCCGATGTCGTGTAGGTCGCCCTTGACGGTGCCGATGGCAACGCGCCCGGCTGGCTCCACGCCGCCCGCGGCCAGCAAGGGACGGATCAGCTCCAGCGCCGCCTTCATGGCGCGCGCGGCGAGCAGAAGCTCCGGCACAAAATATTCGTTGCACTCGAACTTGCGGCCCACCTCTTCCATCGCCGGCATCATGGTGTCGTGGACCAGCGCCATCGGCAGGGCGCCATCAGCAAGCGCGGCTTCGGTCGACGCTTTCGCCGACTTCGCATCGCCGGTGAGGATGGCGTCATGCAGGGCTTTGAGGACCGCCATGGAAATTCCCGTTCAGATCGTCGTCACTATAGCAGCCGGTGGCGGTTAAGGGCATCTCAAGCCCAGCTATAGGCGATTTTCACCAGCGTGTAGAATTCGACCGCGGCGGCGCCCTGCTCGCGCGGGCCGTAGCTCGATTTGCGCGTTCCGCCGAACGGGACGTGATAGTCGATACCCGCGGTCGGCAGGTTCACCATCACCAGGCCCGCGCGCACGTTGCGCCTGAAATGGTGCGCATGCTTGAGCGAGGTGGTGCAGATGCCCGCCGAGAGCCCGAACTCGCCGGCGTTCGCGACTGCGAGTGCCTCCTCGTAATCCTTGACGCGCAAGACGCTGGCGACCGGGCCGAACACCTCTTCGCAGTTGATGCGCATGTCCTGCTTGGTATCCGTGAGCAGCGCGGGCGAGAAATAATAGCCGGGCTTGTCGAGCTTCAACGCCTCGCCGCCGGTGACAAGCCGCGCCCCTTCCCGCGTCGCGATGCCGACATAATCGAGCGAGGTCTTGAGCTGGCCTTCGCTGGACACCGGGCCGATCTTGGTCGCGGGATCGCGCGCGTCGCCGACCTTGAGGCCCGCGGCTTTCTCGGCCAGCGCGGCGACGAAGCGATCATGGATGCCCGCCGTCACGATGATCCGGCTCGACGCCGTGCAGCGCTGGCCGCTGGCGAAGAAGGCGCCGTCCAGCGCGCAATTCACCGCACGGTCGAACTCGGCGTCGTCGAGCACCACCAGTGGATTCTTGCCGCCCATTTCCAATTGGATGCGCGCCTGGCGCTCCACCGCGAGCTTGGCGATGCCCGCGCCGACGCTCTGCGAGCCGGTGAAGGAAATGCCCGCCACGCGCGGGTCGCTGACCAGCGCGTTGCCCGCCGCCGAACCACCGAACACATGATTGAACACGCCCTTGGGCGCGCCTGCTTCCTGTAGGATCGCGCTCATTGCGGAAGCGATGGCGGGCGTGAGCGAAGCGGACTTCAGCACCACCGTGTTGCCGAAGGCGAGCGCGGGCGCGCTTTTCCAGGCCGGAATGGCGATGGGAAAATTCCACGGCGTGATCAGTCCGAAGACGCCGAGAGGTTCGCGATAGGTGGAGCATTCCACGCCCGGCCGCGTCGAATCGACAGTGATACCGTTGCGGCGAAGCGCCTCTCCGGCAAAGAATTTGAAAATGCGCCCGGCGCGCACAACTTCGCCGATGCCTTCCGGCACGGTCTTGCCTTCCTCGCGCGCCAGAAGCCGGCCGAGCGCCTCGCGCCGCTCCAGGATCAACGATCCCGCGCGGTCGAGCACGTCGGAGCGGACCTCCGGACTCGCCTGCGACCAGGACGGGAAGGCATCCGCCGCCGCGCCGATCGCCGCGCGCATCGCCGTGCCGTTATCGTTAGGCGCGCGCGCGACCACATCGCGCGTGTCCGAAGGATTGAGGCTTTCAAGGCCGCTATCGCCGCCGACCCATTCGCCGCCGATCAGATGCTTCAATGTCTGGGTGTCGCTCACGCCCGCTCCTCCGTCGCGCTCAACAGTCCGCGCGCCGCTAGATTGCTCATAAGGTCTCCGACGCCAAACGTCCAGGCGGGCGCCTGATCGCAGCGCGTCACCTTGTTTTCCAGCACGCCGAGCTTTTCGGTTGAGACGCGCACGACGTCGCCCATCTTGTGGGTGAAACCCTTGCCGTTCCCGTCGCGGTCGTCGGTCGGCGCGAACATGGTGCCGAGGAACAGCGCAAACCCGTCCGGGTACTGATGATGCTTGCCGATGGTCTGGCCGACCAGCTCCAGCGGGTCACGGCTGATCTGAGCCATCGAGCTTTGCCCTTCCAGGCGGTAATTATCCTCGCCCTCGACTTCGAGGCGGACCACGGCCTTTCTGACATCGTCGAGCGAGAAGCTCTCGTCGAACAGGCGAATAAGCGGCCCGATGGCGCAGGACGCGTTGTTGTCCTTGGCCTTGCCCAGCAGCAGCGCGCTGCGCCCCTCGATGCAACGCAGATTTACGTCATTGCCGAGCGAAGCGCCAAGCGCTCGGCCGGCCCGGTCGCAGACGAGTACGATCTCGGGCTCGGGATTGGTCCACACCGCGTCCGAGCGCACGCCGATCCAATCGCCCCAACCGACCGAAGCCAACGCCGGCGCTTTGGTGAAGACCTCGGCGTCGGGCCCGATAGCCACTTCGAGATATTGCGACCACAGCCCGTCGGCGATCAGCGCCTCTTTCAGCTTCTTCGCCTCGGGCGAGCCGGGCTTGACCGAGCGGATGTCGGCGCCGACGCGCTCACGTAATGTATTGCGGATCGCCTCGGCCTTGCTGGCCTCGCCCCGCGCGCGTTCTTCTATCACGCGCTCCACGGCGGATATCGCGAAGGTGACCCCGGCCGCCTTGATGCATTGCAGGTCGACGGGCGCCAGAAGCCGAAACTCGCCCGGCGCCCCTTCCCAGGCGCGGCGCAAATCGAGATCGCCGAGCGGGCCGAGATCGCGCCCGCCGGTTGGCGGGACGCCGTCCCAGCCGTTCAGGAATTGCGCCACTGTCGGCGCCAGCGCGGAAATATCCCTGCCCCGGCCAGCACTCACCAGCACGGGAGTGGGGCCTGCTTTGGCAAGCAAGCGCCCCAAAAGGGTCGCGCCCCGCCAATCCTGCGGCAAATGTTCGATCATGGCTCTTCGCTCTTCGCGCGCGAAACCGCTTCATTCCTGCGCCGAGGCAGAATAAGGCCCGCGGGGACGGAAACAAGGCCACGGAATTGTGGCGGGTCCGGTGCTCGATTCGTCAGGCGCGACGTGCGCGGCTTGCAGACCCAGGATGCCGCAAACGCATGAACTTTTTCATCGGGCGGCTTGACAGGTGCTTCCCGAACCTTCTGCGCCCCGCTCGCTTCGCGCATCTTTGTGTCTCCGAAAAATGGTGCAGTGCGCGATTGAACGGCGCCCTCGCCTTTCGCGCGTCGTGCGACGGAATAGCGGACTGAACTCGCCCCCTCGCCATGGAGTAGACTCGCCGTCAAACAGTTTTCCATTTGGAGAACTCAAGGAGGAAACATGGCAAGCACATCTGGCACGACACTTGGCTCCAAGGCTTCGTCGGGCGGCTATATCGACGACGTCATGAACCAGGTGAGGGCGAAGAACCCAGCCGAACCCGAATTCCACCAAGCGGTCGAGGAAGTCCTCGGTTCGCTCAGGCTCGTCCTGCACCGCCATCCCGAATATCAGTCGGCGCGGCTGATCGAGCGGCTGGTCGAGCCGGAACGCGTCATCCTGTTCCGCGTGCCATGGTTCGACGATCACGGCGCCATGCAGGTCAATCGCGGCTATCGCATCGAGATGAACAGCGCGATCGGCCCTTATAAGGGCGGCCTGCGCTTCCATCCCTCGGTCAATCTCGGCATCCTGAAGTTTCTCGCCTTCGAGCAGGTCTTCAAGAATTCGCTGACCACCCTGATGATGGGCGGCGGCAAAGGCGGGTCGGATTTCGACACCAAGGGCAAGAGCGACAACGAGGTGATGCGTTTCTGCCAAAGCTTCATGACCGAACTGCAGCGCCATATCGGCCCGGACACCGACGTTCCGGCGGGCGACATCGGCGTGGGCGGGCGCGAAATCGGCTTCCTGTTCGGCCAGTACAAGCGGCTCAAGAACGAGTTCACCGGCGTGTTGACCGGCAAGGGCCTGGCCTGGGGCGGCTCGCTGATCCGTCCGGAGGCCACCGGCTATGGCTGCGTCTATTTCGCGGCTGAGATGCTGAAGACCAGAGGTGAATCGCTGGAAGGCAAGCAGTGCCTGGTCTCGGGCAGCGGCAACGTCTCGCAATACACGGTCGAGAAGCTGCTCGATCTCGGCGCCAAGCCGATGACGTTATCGGACTCCGGCGGCGTGATCTTCGATCCCGAAGGCATCGACCGTGAGAAGCTGGCCTTCGTCAAGGATCTCAAGAACGCGCGGCGCGGGCGTATCAAGGAATATGCCGAGAAATTCCGCAAAACGGATTTCGTCGCCGCCGACGGCCAGGCCGACCACAATCCGCTGTGGAGCATCAAGGCGGACTGCGCCTTCCCAAGTGCCACGCAGAACGAGATCAACGCCAAGGACGCGGCCGCTCTGGTCAAGAACGGCGTCAAGGTCGTGGCCGAAGGCGCCAACATGCCGAGCACGCTAGACGCCACCAAGCTGTTCCTGGAAGCCGGACTGCTTTATGGCCCGGCCAAGGCGGCCAATGCGGGCGGCGTCGCGGTGTCGGGTCTCGAGATGGCGCAGAACAGCATGCGGCTCTCCTGGACGCGCGAAGAGGTCGACAAGCGGCTGCAGACCATTATGTCGTCGATCCACAAGACCTGCTTCGAGACGGCCGAAACCTATGGCACGCCGGGCAATCTGGTGAACGGCGCCAATATCGGCGGCTTCCTCAAGGTCGCCAATGCGATGATGGACCAGGGGCTGGTTTAACACTGCCCTGTCATCCCCGGCCTCACGAGAGCCGCTCTACGGCTCTCGTGAGGGGAAGGGGACCCAGGTCGTCCAAGCAGCGTGGACTTTGCGAAGCGGCGCGGGGCCGCGTATTGCGTTTAGAGGCGGACTTGTTACGACGCCCTGGGTCCCCTTCCCCTCGCCTTCGCGCTTGCGCGCGCATGCTCGGCCGGGGATGACAATTGGTGCTAAAATCGCACGATGAACGCCACCGATATCGATGCGGAACGGCTCTTCGAGGGTTTCGAGGAGCTGGAGACCTTCCGGGTCCAGAACATTCTGCTGGTCTCGAGCCTCTACGACTCCTTCATCCTGCGCGAAGACGGGCGCCTCAGCGAGCTGCTGATCGGCGAATCTCTCGAACTCAATCTGCGCCACGTTCCGGGCGTGACCCACGTTTCGAGCGGCGCGGAGGCGCTGGCGCTGGCGCGCGCCCAACCGCGCTTCAACCTGATCGTCACCAACCTTCACATCGGCGACATGGATGCGGCCGAGCTCGCCCAGGAGGTCAAGCAGGCCGGGCTCGATGTCCCGGTGGTCGTCCTCGCCTACGATTACCGCGAGGTCAAAACCTTCGTCGCCCGCCACCCGGTCACCGACATCGATCGCATCTTCCTGTGGCAGGGCGCGCCGCGCATCCTGATCGCGATCGTCAAGTACATCGAGGACAAGCGCAACGTCCGCCACGACACCGAAGCGATGGGGGTTCCCGTCATCGTCGTGGTCGAGGATAATATCCAATATTATTCCTCGTTCCTGCCGGTGATTTATACCGAGATGATCACCCAGTCGCGCCGGGTGATCAGCGAGGGCCTCAACATGGCCCACAAGCTGCTTAGATTTCGCGCCCGGCCGAAGCTGCTGCTCTGCTCGGACTACGAAGACGCCTCGCGCCAAGTGATGACCTACCGCGACTATCTGCTCGGCATCGTTTCGGATGTCGAATTCCAGCGCGACGGCCAGCTGCGGCCCAATGCTGGGTTCGAACTGGCCTGTATGGTTTTCGAGATGGTGCCCGACGTGCCCATCGTGCTGCAGTCGAGCCAGATCAAGCACCAGGCGCACGCCCGCGCCGAGGGATTTTCGTTCCTGCGCAAGGGCTCGCCCACCTTGCTGGAGGATTTGCGGAAGATCCTCACTGAAGAATTCTCGCTGGGTGATTTCGTGTTCCGCCTGCCCGACGGCACCGAGGTGGCGCGCGCCGGAGACCTCAACACGATGGTGGCCCTCCTCCACCAAGTTCCGGCGGAGAGCATCGCCTACCACGCCGAGCGCAATCATTTTTCCCACTGGCTGATGGCGAGGACGGAAGCCGCGCTGGCGGAGAAGCTCAGGCCGCGCAAAATCTCAGACTACGCCAGCCTTGAGGATCTGCGCCGCAACCTGCTCGACTCCATCGCCGAGTATCGCCGCGAGCAAAGCCAGGTTCTGGTCGGCGATTTCGACCGCACCACGTTCAAGTCGGCGGACGCCTGCTTCCTCAGGCTCGGCGGCGGCTCGCTCGGCGGCAAGGCGCGCGGCCTCGCCTTCGTCCGCCATCTGCTGCACACCCACAAATTGGCGCAGCAGTTTCCCGGAGTGAGGATCGCCGTGCCGCCGTCGCTGGTGCTGGCGACCGATTTGTTCGATCAGTTCCTGCACGAGAACAATCTCGCGGACTTCGCGCTCAACAGCGCCGACGATGCCGAGATTCAGCGGCGCTTTCTGGCGGCCTCGCTGCCCGCCGGCCTCAAGGAGGATCTGCGCAAGCTGCTCGAGGAGGTGCGCTATCCGCTCGCCGTGCGCTCGTCCAGCCTGTTGGAGGATTCGCAGTACCAGCCGTTCACCGGCGTCTACGAAACTTTCATGCTGGCCAACCAGGACCCCGACGTCGCGCTCAGAACCGAGCAGTTAATGGAGGCGATCAAGCGCGTTTACGCCTCGACCTTCAGCCAGCATGCCAAGCGCTATGTGCAGAACACGCCTTACCGCCTCGAAGAGGAGAAGATGGCGGTGATCATCCAGCAGGTTGTGGGCGCCAGGCACGCTACGCGTTTCTATCCCGACATTTCCGGCGTGGTGCGCTCCCACAATTTCTATCCCATGGCGCCGGCGACCGCCGACGACGGCATCGCCGCAGTCGCCCTCGGGCTGGGCCGTTCTGTGATCGGCGGCGAGAAGTGTCTGATGTTCTGCCCGCGCTATCCACGCAACCTGGTGCAATTCTCCTCGGTGCCGGACATGCTGGCCAACTCGCAGACCGCCTTCTGGGCGCTCGACCTCGACCGGCAACAGCGCCGGACGGCGAACGAGCCGCGCGAAGTGACCTTCCCGCTGCAGACAGCGGAAGAGGACGGCACCTTGCAGATGGTGGGCTCCACCTATTCCGCCGACAACGACGCGGTCTATGACGGCCTTGCGCGGTCCGGCGTGCGCATCGTCAGTTTCGCCCCGATCCTCAAGCATGAGATTTTTCCCCTCGCCGCGATCCTCGACCAGCTGATGACCGCTGGCGCCGCCGCGCTGGGCCGGCCGGTGGAAATCGAATTCGCCGCGCGCTTGCCCGCGATGCCCGAGGAGTCGGCCGAATTCGGATTCCTTCAGATCCGCCCGCTGGCCCTGTCGCGCGAAGCCGAAGATGTCCGCATGGAAGAGGTCGAGCCCGCCAAGTTGGTCTGCCAGAGCGCGCAAGTGCTCGGCAACGGTCGCATCGAGGATCTGCGCGACGTCGTGATGGTCGATGTCCAGCGCTTCGACCGCTCGCGCAGCCAGGTGGTGGCTGCCGAGGTTGCCTATCTCAACGCCAAGCTCAGTGAGATCAACACGCCCTACATCCTGATCGGCGTCGGCCGCTGGGGTTCGAACGATCCCTGGCTCGGTATTCCGGTGGCATGGGATCAGGTCTCGGGCGCGCGCGTCATCGTCGAGGCGGGCCTGCGCGATCTGCGCGTGACGCCGTCGCAAGGCAGCCACTTCTTCCAGAATCTGACCGCCTTCCAGGTCGGCTATTTCACGGTCAATCCCGACGCGGGCGAAGGATTCGTGGATTGGGCATGGCTTTCGGCGCAGCCCGCGATCGAAGAGCGCGATTGCGTTCGTCACCTGCGGCTGGAGGCGCCGCTCGTCGTGGTCATGAATGGCAAGGTCGGCCGCGGATTGATCTTCAAGCCGCAGATCTGAAGCAGCGCCTTGCGGCGGAGCGCGGAACCGGACATTCTGTGCTCTGGGCTAGCTGGGGGATATGACCATGATGTTTTCCGTTCGGGCGCTGAAACACGCGGCCGCAGCAACGTTCGCCGTCGCGCTGCTCGCCGTGTGCGCCCGCGCCGAGACCGTCAACGCCTCCCAATGGGGCTTCTCGGTGGCGTTCGGCTGCCAATCGCAATTGGGCAGCCAGAGCACACCGACGGCGGTGGGCAACATCCTCATCACTTCCTATAGCTGCACCGTCGGCGAAACCGCCTACTTCGTCGCGATTTCCGATTATCCTCGCGGTTCCATCACCCCCGCGAAAATCGATGCCGTCTACGCCGGCGCCGTCAACGGCGCGGCCACCAACGCCAAGGGCAGCATCCGCAGCGTCAATCCCTACACGCTCGGCAAGCTCACCGGCCGCGAAGCCATCATCGACGTGCCGACGGGCAAAATGGCGATCCGGATGCGGATTTTCCTGGTGGGCGACCGGATGTATCAGGCCCTGGTCGCCGCACCAGCAGGCCAAGAGAGCAATCCCGACAGCCTCAAATTCCTAAACTCGTTCAAGTTGACGAAGTGAGCCGGTCTATCGGCGCCCGAACAGCTTCTCGATGTCGGAGAGTTTCAGCTCCACATAGGTCGGACGGCCGTGGTTGCACTGGCCGGAGTGGGGCGTCGATTCCATCTCGCGCAACAGCGCGTTCATTTCCTCGGCGCTGAGCCGGCGCCCGGCGCGCACCGAGGTGTGGCAGGCGAGCGTGCCCGCGACCTCTTCCAGCCGCTCCTTCAGCGACAGGGCCGAGCCGGTTTCGGCGATGTCGTCTGCCAGATCGCGCATCAACCCCTTCAAGTCGATCTGGCCCAGCATGGCGGGCACCTCGCGCACCATCACCGCGTCGGGCCCGAAGGCTTCGACCATGAGGCCGAATTCCGCCAGATCGTCCGCACGCGCGGCGATGCGTTCGACTTCGGCGGGATCGAGGCTCACCACTTCCGGCACCAGCAGCGGCTGCCGGGCGACGCCGCCCTGTTCCATCGCGCGCTTCATCTTTTCGTAGGTGAGGCGTTCATGCGCGGCGTGCTGATCGACGATGACGATGCCGTCTTCGGTCTGCGCCACGATGTAGGTTTCGTGCAGCTGGGCGCGCGCCGCTCCCAGTGGACTATCCGTAAGCGGCGATTCAGCTTCGACGCGGGCCGAAGGCGCGTGAAACAGCGCCGACTGGAAGTCGCGGCCAGGATCGTAGGCGGCGGACGGTGCGCTGAAATTGGGCTGCGAATAGCCCGAATGCGGGCGCAAGGCGGCGAGCGCGTCGCCCGCAACCGTGGTGGACGCCTTGTGGCCGGCTTCGTGCAGCGCGTGCTTCAACGCCGAAACGATCAGCCCGCGCACCAGCCCCGCATCGCGGAAGCGCACTTCGCTCTTTGCCGGATGGACGTTGACGTCCACGAACACCGGATCGCATTCGATAAACAGCGCCAGCGCCGGATGGCGGTCGCGCGCCAGGAAATCGGCGTAGGCGCCCCGCACCGCTCCCGCCAGCAGCTTGTCGCGTACCGGCCGTCCATTGACGAAGAGAAACTGCGTCCGCGCATTGGCGCGGTTATAGGTGGGCACGCCCGCAAAACCGAAAATGCGCACGCCGTCCCGCGCGGTCTCCACCGGTACGGCGTTGTCGGCAAATTCACGGCCCATAATCCGCGCGAGCCGCTTGAGCCGGCCTTCGAACAGATCGCCTTCCGCGGGCAGCTCGAGCGCGCGCTTGCCGTCGAGAGTCAGGCTGAAGGCGACATCGGCGCGCGCCATCGCCAGCCGCTTGACGATGTCGAGGGTGGCGAGATCCTCGGACCGCGCTGATTTGAGGAACTTGAGCCGCGCCGGCGTGGCGAAGAACAGCTCACGCACCGCGACCCGCGTGCCGGATTGTCCCTTGGCGCGAAAGCCCGCCGGCATCGGCCCCTCGGCGCGCCCGGCCTCGACGCGCACCTCGTGCGCCTCGCCTTTGGCGGAGCGGCTGACGATGGAGAGGTGCGAGACCGCGCCGATCGACGGAAG
>Ga0265342_10003467_pt1 | contig 12917 bp, 11 predicted proteins | sample 4CB327metaG_FD_203125 | JGI IMG/M metagenome (GOLD analysis project Ga0265342, IMG submission 203125) | Rhizosphere microbial communities from Carex aquatilis grown in University of Washington, Seatle, WA, United States - 4-CB3-27 metaG | ecosystem: Host-associated > Plants > Roots >...
CGCTACCCAAGCGATCCCGGCGGGCGCCGCCGCGCACCACGAGATCTGCGTCTCCGGGCGCGCCGACGCGGAAGGGCGTGCGGTCATCGAAGTCCGCGACACGGGCAACGGGATCGAGGCCGAGCATCTGGCTCTCGTCTTCGACCCTTTCTTCACCACGAAGGCGCTAAACGCCGGCACGGGCCTCGGGCTGGCGATCTGCCATGCGATCATCGGCTCGCTCGACGGGCAGATCACCGTCGAGAGCAAGTCCGGCGCGGGTAGCGTCTTTCGCATCGTGCTCCCTGCCGTCAAGGGCGCGGTCCCGACGGCCGCGCGGCCGAGCGTTGTGCCATCCGCGACCGGTCTCCGGGGCCACTTGCTCGTCATCGACGACGAAGAGGACATCTGCGAGGCGATGAAGGAGGCGCTTTCGCCCTACCACGACGTGGTGACCACGACCGACCCTCATCAAGCGCTTGAGCTCCTTGCCGCGGGCCAGCGCTTCGACGTGATTCTCTGCGACGTGCGGATGCCGAAGATGACGGGCATCGACTTTCATACCCAGCTCGAGACCAACAACCCCGCCCAGGCAAGCCGCGTGGTCCTCATGAGCGGTGGTGGTTTCACGCGCCGCCCCGGTGACCCAGCAACGGTCCTACCGAGGCCGCTCATCGAGAAGCCGTTCGCGATCAAGCAGGTCTTGTCGCTGATGCGCGAGGCGATGCACCGCGAACCGCTCGCTCACGCCTGACCGAAGTCGCCCGAGCTCAACCGGCAAACGCCTTGAACTCCCGAGGCAGGCTCACGTCCGGGAGCGACCTCAGGAGCCGGCTAAAGCGATCGGCAGATCGATGGTGAACACGCAGCCGACGCCGGGGAGGTCGCGCACACGGATCTCGCCGCCGATGGCCTCGACGCTCTTTCGACTGATCGATAGGCCGAGACCCAGGCCCGTGCGGTTGGCGCTTCGCTGCGAGAACGGGCGAAAGATGTCATTCGCTGCCCCGGGTGGAAGGCCGCCGCATTGGTCCTCGACTTCGATGAGGACGCGATCTTTGGTGGAGGACGTGTTCAGTGACACACTGCCCTTGGGGCGGGTAAACTTGAATGCGTTTTGCAGCAGGTTGGCGACCGCCGCGGCGAGGAGCTGCCGGTCGGCGACGACGTCGATTCCCCGATTGACGGGGGTGACAGCCAGAGTGAGGTTCCGTGCGATGGCCTCCATCGAGGCTCCGACCTCGATTTCTTCGACGAACTCGCGCATAGAAACTCGTTCTGGCGCTTGGATCCCCGCTTCGAGGCGCACTTCGGCCATCGAGGAGTCGATGAGGCTGGACAGCCGACTCAGGCTGCGGCCGAGGAGGGCAGCGGTGCTTCCCCCTAGCCCGACGCTTCCGGATTTGAGCGTCTGAAACGACAGCATCGCGGCGCCGAGCGCGTTGCGAAGCTCGTGCACAAGCGCCCCTGAACGCTCCACACCCGCATCCGCGATCGATTGCTCGCGCGCGCGGGTAAACTCCGTGACGGCCTGAGCGATAGCGTCGTCGAGGCATCGGTTGAATGTGTGAAACTCGTCGGCGGTGATCGACGCCTTCGTTTCGTCGGCGAGCTCGGTGACCGCCTGGCAGACCCCTCCGTAGTCATGAACGACCTGGGCGACTGTGAAGCCCCTTCTAAGGAGGTCACCGCCATGTATGGTGGCGCTCACGTCCATCGCCTCGCTCGAGAGGCGCGACAGCCGCAAGTTGTCGATCAACTGGTCCAAGAAGAGCGGAATGCCACTCTCGAGCTCCTCGTCGGTTGCGCGCGGCGCAGGCCTCGCGGCAACTTTCTCCCGGGTTCGCGCGATGATTTCCGCTCGATTGGTCGCGAGAAACTCGTGAAGCACGGTGTGTGAGTAGCGCAGAAAGCGGTTGCCGGCAAAGGGGCTTCGCTCAGCCGTAGCTTTCTTTGGCGACGGGCGCTCGCCTCTGGTGATTTGCCACGGTTGACCGAGCGAAATGCAACTCCGGAGCGGTCAGACAGGACAACCGCCCGGCCTATGACGAAGAACGCAGGGTCGACGCGGCAGGCGCCTCGTCCGCCACGATGCGATTGCGCCCGAGAAACTTGGCTCGGTAGAGTGCCGCGTCGGCACGCCGCATCCAATCGTCCACCGGTCCTGCGCCCAGCTCCGCAATTCCGACGCTGATCGTCAAGAACGGAAGCCCCGCCGCGATGGCCTGCGGGATGCAAAGTCTCCCGATTGCGCGCCGCACACGGCTCATCGCGGCCTGTGCATGGGCGAGTGATTGCTCGGGAAGAATGACGAGGAATTCCTCGCCGCCGTAGCGGTAGAGACTGTCGCCGCGCCGAAGGTGGTCCTGGATGGTTCGCGCAAGCAGGCAAAGAGCGCCGTCGCCCGACACATGACCGAAACAGTCATTGTAGGCCTTGAACGCGTCGACATCGCACAACGCAGCGCAGTATCGGTGCCCATAGCGCAAGGACCGCGCCAGAAGCAGATCGAGGTCCTCCTTCAGCCGCAGCCGGTTGGAGACGGCAGTGAGGGGGTCCGTACGAGCCGCGCGATGCTCACGCGCGAAGTCGAGTCGCAAAGTGTGCGTACTGGCCTCGAGGCCACGCTGAACGGTCACGGACCGCCAGGCCGCTTCCAGTCGTGCATCGAGTTCGCCGAGGTCGAGCGGCTTCGACATGTACTCGTCGGCCCCTGCGCGCAGGCCCTCGATCAGACGCAACTTGTCGTTTCGTCCAGCGACCCCAGTGACGAGGATAAAGTGCGTGTGCCGTTCAGGTGACTCGGTTTCGCGCACTTCCCGGCAGAGCTGGAGACCGTCCATGGTCGGCATCTTCCAGTCAGAAATAATGACGTCGGCGCGATTGGCCTGATGCATCATCCAGGCTTCGCTTCCATCGCGCGCGGCTTGGCAGTAGTGGCCGCGGCCGCGGACGGCGTGCGCGATGATCAGACGACCATCCGGGTCGTCCTCCGCGATGATCACTTGGAGCGGCGCGGGCTTGGGACGTGGGGATGCGAGCGACATGGAACGATCTCCTCCAGTGGCAAGCGATCGCGGATCGGGGCTTCGCAAGGGTCATTCCAACGGCCGTACAATCGCGGGCTTCAACGGCGGCCTCCTACGGTCGGGACGTGAAAAGGAGCGTCCCCATGGAAAAGGTCACAAAGAATCGTGTTCAGAAACTCTCGCTCGCTCTCGTGGCGTTGTCGTTCGTGGTCGCCTTCGCCTGCGAACGCGCCCCCACGGCGCACGCCGAGGAAGCAAGCCCCTCGCCGGAAGCCCGCGCCGCGTATGCCGACATCGAGAAGACGCTCGGCCTCGTCCCATCGTTCTTCAAGGCTTTCCCCGAAGAGGCGATCGGGGCCGTGTGGGACGAGTTCAAGGCCGTCCAGCTGAACCCCGCTTCGGCGATTCCTCCGAAGTACAAAGAGCTCATCGGCCTCGCCGTCGCCGCCCAAGTTCCGTGCGCGTACTGCACGTACTTCCACACGAAGGCCGCAGGCCTCGACGGCGCGCAAGAGCGTGAGCTGAAAGAAGCCGTCGTCATGGCGGCGATCACCCGCCAATGGAGCACCGTGCTCAACGGCATGCAGATCGACGAAGCCCAGTTTCGCCAGGAGCTCGGCCGGGTCATCGACTACGTGAAAAGGGACCACCCGCCGCTGCCCCCGATCGCGGTGACCAGCGCGTCCAGCGCCTACCGAGACATGGAGGCGACGCTCGGCCTCGTGCCGTCGTTCTTCCGTCAGTTCCCCGAGGTGGGCATCGCCGGGGCGTGGCGCGAGTTCAAAGGCGTGCAGCTCAATCCGCACTCCGCGCTACCCGGCAAGTACAAGGAGCTCATCGGCTTGGCCGTGGCAGCCCAGATCCCCTGCCGCTACTGCGTCACGTTCCACACCGAAGCCGCTCGCCTCAATGGCGCCTCCGACGCGGAGATCCGCGAGGCCGTCGCCATGGCGGCGCTCACCCGCCACTGGAGCACGTTCCTCAACGGGATGCTCACCGACGAAGGCGCGTTCCGGCGGGAAACCGACCAGGTGGTCGCGAACGTGCGGCATAGGGTGCAGGTGGCGGCCGCTCGGTGAGCGCGCACGCCTTGCCCCTGGCGCCTCGGTCTCCGGGGCGCTCGGGGGCGCCTTCTTCACCGCCCGATCGGCGCAGACGCGCTCGCGGCCGGAGCCGTCATTGGACGAAGCGTCATCGACGTACATAATGACGGCAAGCCGTGAGCCCCTACCGCCTTGCCGCCCCCAAGTCGCCGCCTCCGCTCGTCGCGCCGGAACGCCGGGAGGACGCGTTCGGCTATCTCTTCTGGTTCGTGGTCGCCGTCCTCGGCCTCGCGGTCGCGAGTGGCGGGGGCTCGGCCGCCGGGCCCCCTTGCGCGCAAGAGCGCGCGAAGTGACGGCAACGCATCGAGTCCGCCGCTACTTCTCGGTGTGCACGATGAACCCGGCTTGCGCTGGCTTCGTCGTGCGTGTCACCGCAAGTCCGTCCCCACCGATCCCTCCAGCTCGAACACCGCCGTCCAATAGTTCGTCAAGTCTTGGAAGTATTCGACGTTGGTCGCGGTGTAGGTGCGCTGCGCGTCGAGCAAGTCTGTCAGGCTCGCCGCGCCCTTTTCGAACTGCAGCCGTGTCATGTCGCGAGCCGTCTTCGCGCTCTGCAGCAGGCCGCCGCCTTCTCTGCGCGGCCCTTCCATGCGCTGGACGAGCTCGCGCGCGCCCACGTAGGCGGCGTACCCCGTCGAGACGTCGTTGACCACTTGCGCCGCGATCTTCGCTTGTTGCAGCGAACTCGTGTCGAGCTGCGCCTCGGCCTGCCGGAGCTCGCCTTGAAGCTGGTACACGACCGGGATGGGCGCCGAAATACCGAACGTCACCATCGGTGTCTGAAGCGGAGCGTTGGTGCCGAGGCCGCCGTAGCCGCCCTGCGCGTAGTCCACGGACAGCGAGATATCCGGGAAGCGCTGCCTCCGGGTCAGGTCGACTTGGGCCGCGGCGGACGCCTTCTGGTACCCGAGCGCGATGAGGTCCGGGCGGTGATCGAACGCGGTACGCAGGAGCGCCCCTTCGGCCGCGTCGTTCAGCTTGGGCGGCACCGAGAACGTCAGCACGTTCGTGTCGATGTCGAAATCAGGGACTTTGCCGCGTACCCCCATGAGAAACGCCAGGGCGACGCGGGCCTCGCGAAGCTGGTAGCGCGCCGTGGAGACCGCCTGATCGGCTTCGAGCTTTTGCGTCTCGATGCGCGCGAGATCCCCGTCGTTGATCGCTCCCGCCTTGTAGCGAGTCTGGAACAGGTCGAGCGTCTTGGCGTTCGACTCCGCGACGTCTTTCGCGAATTTCGACGCGAGGACCTCCCGGGCGAGCAGCACGTAGGCCGACTTGACCTGAAAGGCGATCGTTCGCTCGGCGTCCGCGCGCGACATCTTCGCGGCGGCCAGCGCGTTGCGCGCCACTTTGAGGCGCAGATCGCGTTTGCCCGAGAGCGAATCCACGATCGCGGCCTGGTCGGAGACGCCCAGATTGACGACCCAAGGCGTACACACGGCGCCGCTCTGGTTGCATGAAGCCTGATTGGGGACGTACGTAAACGCGTTACCGAGGCTCGCGCTCACGACGGGGTTGCCGCCTGGGGGGGCACCGGCGATCTTGACCGCGCCCTCGGCACTCCTCACGGAAGCCTCGGCGATCAAGAGGTCCAGACCGCGGCTCCGGAAGATGCGCAAGGCGTCGTCGAGCGCCAGGACCGCCGGAAGGTCGATCGAAGGCGGCACCACGTCGCCATCGGCTCGCGCGGCGCTAGGGGACAGCGTCGCCATCGCGAAGAGGAACGCCGCGAGGGGGATCCATCGAAGGGGCATCGGGTTGGCGCGCAGGCTCATGGTGGTGGGGCGTTCTAGCCCACAATGGGGAAGCGAGAGGGGCGAGGCGCCCTGCGCCAGGCTCGCCGCGCGCCAAAGAGCGCCATCGCCCCCGCGTCCTCGGCGGCGGCCTTGGGTGGATGCGTCAGACAGACCACGGCAAGCACGATCGAAATGGGTCGCAGACGCATGCGTCCGGCGCTAAGCACGGACCTTGCCAAGCGGCCCTGCCATGTGCCCGTTCTCATTCGTCGGCAAGCTCCTCGCGGTCGCCTGCGTCGGGCTCGCGTCCATCGCAGCGACGACCGGGGCGTCCGCGGAGAGTCCGCCGCCGGTCGATGTCGTCGTTCGCGAGCGGCCGCCCCCGCGCCGCGTCGTGGTCATCGACTGGAATCCGCTGACGGTCTTCATCGCCAAAGTGAGCGTGGATGTCGTCATCGCGCCGGTGGATCACCACGCGCTGGTGTTGGTGCCCTTTTATGCGTCGACGACCACGGCGTCGCTCGCTACGACGGACGCTGCGGGCAACATGATCCAGCTGCCCCAGCAGACGTTCAGCGGCTTCGGCGGCGAGATCGGGTACCGCTATTACAGCGCGCTCGGCGGCCCCAGGGGTTTTTTCGCGGGCCCGTCGCTCCTCTTCGGTGCGATGACCGCGAAAGCGGCCAACGGCGTCGACACGTTGTTTCAGAGCTACGGTCTGGCCGCGGACGTGGGGTACGAAGCGCTCGTGGCCGACCGCATCGCCCTCGCGCTCGGCGGAGGCGTGCAATACCAGCTCACGAGCAAGTCGATCCCCGACCAGCGGCTGCCCGCTTCGCTTTACGCGAACAGCCGCGTTGCTCCACGCGTGCTCCTCGCGCTCGGGGTTGCGTTCTGATTTCACCCCGGAGGCTGTCCGCGATGCGTAACCACGTGGTGATGATGCCGGCGCTGGCGCTCGTCGCTGCGTGCTCGAGCGAGACCGTCGCGCGGCCCCCACCGCCCCCCGTGAACTGGACCTCGCTCGATGCGCCCGCCGCGGTCGACGCGGGAGCCGCTGCGCCCACAGCGAACGAGCGGGCCGCGGCCGAAAGGTACGTCGCGGCTCTCGCGTCGCCCGGGCTCGCGCAGCTCGCGCCGCTTCTGGACGACGACGCCCACTTCACCTTTCCCGGGGGGGAAGACGTGCGCGGGCGCGACGCGGCGGCGCGCGCCCACGAAGCGCTCTTCGGCGCGTTCGACGAGCGCGCCGCCGTGGCCACCCGCGTTTGGCGCACGGCGAGCGCGCAGGCCGTCGAGTGGACGATGAAAGGCGTACAGGCGCGCGAATGGATGGGGGTCGCGGCCACGCACAAATCCGTCACGTTCCAGGGCCTGACTCTCTTGTGGACTCGAGACGACGGGTCGCTGGCGGACGTTCACGTCTATGTCGACGTGGCCGTGATCAAGGCGATGCTCGGCGTCGGACCGAAGTCCCTCTTGGCGCTCCCCGTGCCGCTCTTCCCGGCGACGGGCGCGCCGCAAGTGTTCGAGCAAACGGGGTCACTGGAAGAGCCGAAGAGCGTGGCGGTGGTCGCCGCCCACCTCGACGCGCTCGAGAGCGATCGCGAGGCCGACTACGTCGCCAGCGTGACCGACGACGTCGAAGTGACCACGTCCGAGCACGAGCCGCAGCGCGGCAGAGAGGGCGCAAGGGCGTATTTCAAAGGCATGCACAGGGCGATCGCGCAGCTGGACACGACGATCCAAAACTCCTGGGGCGTCGGTTCGTTTGCGATCGTCGAATATTTCATTTCCGGAGAGCAAATCGGTCCGTTGGAGTGGATCCCCGCACAGCGAAACCGAGTGGTCCGGCTTCGGACGACGGACATCGCCGAGATCCGCGACGGAAAGATCGCCCGGGTCCGGCGGTACTCCAACCCGCAGGAGATCGCCGGAGGCTCGAGTCCGTGATCGGGCCCTCTGCGCCTCGGTCGCTCTCTCCCCTTTCTCTCGGAGGACTCCACCCGTAGGGCGGGGCCTTTCGATACGAGGCGGGCGCGCTCACCTTTGGGCTCGACATCGGGGCGCTTGTTGATAGACGGGATGCCTTCCGGCACGTCCCATGGCCCCCCGACGCGAAGATCAGCAGCCCCGCGCCTTCGCGTTCGCACGGAGGGCACAGCTTCGCGGCGCGATGGCCGCAATCGCGGTCCTGCTCGCTCCAGCGACCGCGGGCGCCGAGGTGAGCGAGCCGGCGCCGCGCCCCGACGAGCAGTTCGACTTCATGAACCTCATCACGCAGCATGGCCTGCACGACATCCGAGACGAGACGTGGAACGCCTACGGGCAGTTCACGTACATCACGAGCTGGCACCCGCCATTTTCGGCGGCCTATACGAATTTGAACAACCCGCCGGGCGTGGGCAACTCCCTTCTCGACGGCAGCGAGCGAAGCTGGACCGGCACGTTCACCGTTTTTCTCGGTGCGCGCCTCTGGCCGGGAGGCGAGGCGTACTACGTTCCCGAAGTGATCGCCGAGCAAGCGTTCTCGGACCTCCGCGGGCTCGGCGGCGTGATCCAGAACTTCGAGCTCCAAAAACAAGGCGGCACCGAACCGCTGTTTTATCGATCGCGGGCGTACATCCAGCAGACGTTCGGGTTCGGCGGCGCGCGGGTGGTGCAGGACTCGAACCCGATGCAGCTCGGCAACGTGGTCGACGGCAGGCGCCTCGTCCTTCGGATAGGCAACTTCAGCGTGATCGACTTCTTCGACAAGAACACGTTCTCGGGCGACTTGCGCCAGCAGTTCTTCAACATGGCGTTCTTGACGTACGCCGCCTACGACTTCGTGGCCGACGCGCGAGGGTACTCGTGGGGCGGAATGGCGGAGCTCACGTACGACGACTGGGCGCTTCGAGTGGGTCGTCTTGCGCCGCCGCAGGATCCGAACGGTCTGCCGCTCACTCTCGAGCTCGACAAATTCTATGGCGATCAGGTGGAGATCGAGCACGACCACCGGATCTTCGGGCGCGCCGGCGCGGTGCGGGTGATTGGCTATCACAACCGCGAGAACACGGGGCAGTTTCGCGATGCCATCGCCGCGTTCCAGGCCGATCCGGCTGTGAACAACGCCGCCAACTGCGGGAGCCGCTACAACTACCATTCCCAGAACGCCAACGCCCCCGACCTGTGCTTCGTTCGCGGCCCCCACGACCGGGTGGGCATCGGGCTCAACGTCGAGCAGCACATCACGGACGATATCGGCGTTTTCTTCCGCGGGATGTATTCCGACGGCCTGACCGAGGTCTATTCGTTCACGTCGACCGACAGCTCGATCTCGTTCGGAGCGACGGCCAAGGGATCGCTGTGGCAACGGCCATCCGACGTCACAGGAGTGGGCCTCGGCCTGGGATGGATCTCGCAGGCGCACGCCGATTACTTGCGCATGGGCGGGATCGACGGCTTCATCGGCGACGGGACCATCCGGCGGGCCACCGAGGGGGTTCTCGACGCGTTCTACAGCGTGAACGTCGCGAGCGCGGTCTGGCTGTCCGCGGACTACCAGCACATTGTCAACCCCGCGTTCAACGCCGACCGAGGGCCGGTCGACGTCTTCGGCGCGCGGGTTCACGCGGAGTTTTGAAATTCCCCCGGCTCCTCGACGACGGTACCGGCCGAACGACCGATCTCGCGCCCGAACCGGTCTTTCGCCACCACTGCGGGTCCCTCAGCGAAGGTAGACCTCGATCGCGACGTTCGTTTGCCGCACCGACCAGTTCCAGACGGACGTCTTATCGTGCACGTCGAGGGCAAAGCCGTCCGTCGCGTTTCCGCACGCGTGATAGACCGACGGCCACATTTCTCCGGCCACCGAGCAGGTGAACGCCAAGATGCTCGACGGCGCGAGCTTCTGAGCGGCCGCGTTCCCGGGGTCGCCGACGACGGTCCACGCCGCTTCTTGCGCGCCGGCATCGGCGAGAGTCTCGTTGGCGTTCGTGAGGAGCCCCATCCGCAAGTTCTGGATTGGGAGCACCGTGGCGCTCGTGAGGTAGGCCGCGGGCGCGGCCGCCCCGCTTGCCGGGCGCACGTGGACGCTCGTCGACACTTGGGCGAGCGCGGTCAACGCTCCACTCGGCATGTACGCGCATGAACCGAGTGCCACGGTCCCCGCGGTCTCGGTGGCGGGACTGCAGCTGCCCGCGTTCGTGGATTGGACCAGCGTCCAGCCGCCGCCACCGAAGCCCATGTCGCAATGGACCTCGACGGCCGTTCCACCCGGGGCGATGAGATACGTCCCGCTTGAGCTCGCCGGTGTCGCCTCGAGAATCGCCAGGCACGAGCGATACGATGCCGCTTGCGAATCGGAGTCGACGACGGGGCCATCGGTCGGAGCGCCGTCGGCCGAGGGGGCGGAGTCGGGCGCGTCGAGGCCGCCGTCCTGTCCGCGCTCGTCGGTGAGCGTAGTGCCCGGGGCGTCCGGGGCGTCGGTCGAGTCGTCGAGCGTCGAATCGAGCCGGGAGGGGGTGGCCTCGGCAAGGCCGTCGGGCCCCTCGTCTTCCGTCGCGTCCCCTGGCCCGGTGACGGTCATCGGTCCGTCGGCGCTCGCGGCGGTCGCGTCGGCGTCCGCCGCAAGGGCGTCGCCGTCGGCCAAGCTCGCGGCCATTGCGTCCGACCCGGCGGGGGCGTCGTCGCGAGGTCGCTCCGTCAAGCCGCCGACGTTCAGCACCCCTTCGCAGGCGGAGAGCCCCGACAACAACACGACGCCGACCGCGAGGGACAACTTGCCCATTTCCGAGCGGGCGCATCCTAGCGCCAATCCGACGTGCAGGCCTTCATCAATTGGATCGACGAAAGACTTCAGACGGCCAAACGTCGGCGTCGTCTTTTCCCCGAAGTCCTTCGTCGAGCACCGTATCGGCGTCGAACCCGAGCAAGGCGAGGCGCCTATTCTCGTCGACTCTCGATCACCCCCGCTAGATGGTGGGCACCAACCCGGAGTCGACCATCCGGGCATCGGCCGTGACCACGGGCACGCCCAGCACGCGCGCCGTCGCTACAATGATCCGATCGGCTGGATCCCAGTCGCGTGTCACGCGGAGGTCCATCATTTCTCTCGCGATCCGTGGCGACATTCCACAGCGCTCGATCAGCGGCGCTGCAGTCGCGCGCGCCAGCCACTCGTCGATCGGCAGTGCGAGCCGAATGCGACCCCGTTCGAGGAGGAGGGCGACCTCCCAGAGCGTCGCGTCGGAAACGCCGAGCGCATTCGCGTCGCTCGCCTTGTGAAGCGTGCGCCTCTGAGCCAAAGAGAGCTTTTTCGGCTGCTCGAACCACCACAGCAAGACGTGCGTGTCGATCAACGCTATCGTCGCGTGCGGCGTTCCTTGCGCTTCGCGGGCGGCAGAAGCTCGCTGCGCAGCGCGCTCCAGGCCGATGCTGGTAGAACCGGGGAGATCACGTCTCCGACGATGGTGACCGTTCCGGCGAGGCCGTCTTGTGGGTAGCGGTCTTTCTCTTCGCCGCTCGGCACGATGCGCGCGAGTGGTTTGCCGCGCTTGGTAGCCAGGACCGGTTCGCCCGTTCGTGCCACGTCTTCAAGCAAAGCCAGGCAGCGTGCCTTGAACTCGGTGACTGCGTTCGACTTCATCTGACCAGATGAGTCTGACCAGGTTGGCGAAGGCGTCAAGCAGCTGCATTTGTCGCGATAATCCCCCCCGGCTCCTCGACGGAGCCGGGGGGGCCCCGACGCGCGACGTCACTCAGCGGGCGAGCCGGATGGGCTAGCATCCCGCCGGTGCTCGTGACGAAGCGAACCGAGAGCGTCCCGCTGGCAACCCGACGTTCGTGCGTGTCGATCGCGGTCGCCGGGACCCTCGCGACGGTCACGGGCGGATGGGCATCGCGTGCCGAGGCCCAGGAGCAGGCCCAGGGGTTCGCGGTCGAGCGGTTCTATCCGTCCGCGCCGGGGGGCGGCTGGTTCGTCATGGACGATCTCGACATGCGTGGAGGCATCGGCGGCGCCGTCGCGCTCACGGGGGGCTACGCGTACAAGCCACTGGTGGTGACCGATGGGCGCACGCGCGTCGGCGTGGTCACCGATCAGGCGTTCGCGGACGTCGCGGCGGCGATCACGTTCGAGCGCTACCGGCTGTACGTGAACTTCTCGCATCCGATGATCATCGGCGGCACCGGTGGGACCGCGGGCGGTTACACGTTCACGCCGCCCTCTGTGGACGCCGGAAAGAACCCCGACCTCATCACCGATGTCCGCATCGGGTACGACGTGCGCCTGGTGGGCCTCTCGAGGAGCCCCTACCGCCTCGGCATGAGCGCGCAGCTCTTTATCCCGAACGGAGACCGCCCGGACTACGACACCGACGGCACCTTCCGCGCCATGCTGCGCGTTCTCTTCGCCGGCGACGTCGGGATGTACACGTATGCGGCGCAGATCGGCTGGCACATTCGCCCGCTCGACGACTCGCCGACACCGGGCAGCCCGCAAGGCAGCGAGCTTCTCTTCGGCGCCGCGGGCGGACTCCGGCTTCCGGTGACCCCCGCCGGGAGCACGGTCCTCGTCGCGGGACCGGAGGTGTACGGGGAGACGGCGGTCCAATCGTTCTTCGGCCGGACTTCGACCGGCATCGAAGCGCTGTTGACTGGGCGCGTCGAAGGGACCGCGAGCAATGGGGTGCAGGCGCGCGTCAAGCTCGGGACCGGCGGCGGGCTGAGCGCGCACTTCGGCGCGCCGGAGTGGCGTGTCGTCTTGAGCGTCGAGGTCTTCGACCACGACAGCAGCCGGGAGAGAAAGTGAGCCCGGGGCAGACCGTGGGTCACCACAATCGGGAGCGCATCCCGACCTGAAGCGAGCATACGCAGCGCTGGCAGGTCGCGTCGCAGGCGACGTTCAGCCCGCGACGAAAGCGGACCATTTCGTCGTCGAGCAGCGATCGCAGACCCTTGTCGCGCACGTTGCCCACCGGCGGTTGGAAGAAGCACGGCCGCACGGTCCCGTTCGACTCGACGACCGCGCTCGCCCAGGGGGCGTTGCACTCCACGCGAGGGAACGGTCCGCGATTCTGGTGCGCGCG
>Ga0265342_10003468_pt1 | contig 12916 bp, 8 predicted proteins | sample 4CB327metaG_FD_203125 | JGI IMG/M metagenome (GOLD analysis project Ga0265342, IMG submission 203125) | Rhizosphere microbial communities from Carex aquatilis grown in University of Washington, Seatle, WA, United States - 4-CB3-27 metaG | ecosystem: Host-associated > Plants > Roots > Rhizosphere...
CTATGTTCAGCTGGTTGAAGCGCTCGCGCAGATCGACGTGCTTCATCTTCGCGCGCTTGGCCGGGTTGTAGTCGTTGCTGTAGCTCCACTCCTGGAGGCCCATCTTCTGCGTCACCAGGTTCATGCCCGGCTTGAGGCGCTCGTTGACGTCCTGGCCCTGGCAGTGGTTGTGGATGGAGACCGCCGCCTCGTGCGCGTGCGCCACTGCCCAGATGATGTTCTTGGGGCCCCACGCCGCGTCGCCGCCGAAGAACACGCCCGGCAGCGTCGACTGGTGCGTCTTCTCATCGACGACCGGCATGTCCCAGCGTCCGAACTCGATGCCGATGTCGCGCTCGATCCAGGGGAAGGCGTTCTCCTGTCCAATCGCCAGGATCACGTCGTCAGCGGCGATGAACACCGTGTCGACCACCGTCGAGGTCTGGCGCCCCTTGGCGTCCTCGCTCCACTCGACGCGCTCGAACTCCATGCCCTTCAGCTTGCCGCCCTCGACGACGAAGCGCTTGGGCACGTGGTTGATGACGATCTCGATCTGCTCTTCCTCGGCGTCCTCCAGCTCCCACGGCGACGCCTTGAAGAACTGGCGCGAGCGCCGCGCCATGACCTTGATGTCCTTGCCACCCAGGCGGCGCGACGTGCGACAGCAGTCCATCGCGGTGTTGCCGACGCCGATGATGAGGACACGCTCGCCGATCGTGTCGATGTGCCCGAACGCGACGCTCTCCAGCCAGTCGATGCCGATGTGAATGTGGTCGGCGACGCTGCCCTCGTGGCGCCCGGGGATCTCCAGCTCCTTGCCGCGTGGCGCGCCCGTGCCCACGAAGACGGCGTCGAACTTGGGCTTCTCGTGAAGCAGCGCTTTCAGGCTGCTCACCGGGGTGTTGTAACGGATGTCGACGCCCATGCGCAGGATCATGTCGATCTCTTCGTCGAGCACGGTGCGCGGCAAGCGAAACACCGGCACGTTCGTGCGCATGAGGCCGCCCGCCGACGGGCCCTTCTCGAACATCACCAGCTCATAGCCGAGGGGCGCCAGGTCGTTGGCCACTGCCAGCGACGCGGGCCCCGCGCCGATCAGCGCGACGCGCTTGCCGTTCGGCGCCGACGGCGTCGGCAGCCGATCTTCGATGTCGCCCTTTAGATCGGCGGCGACGCGCTTGAGGCGGCAAATCGCGACCGGCTTCTCGTCGATGCGCGTGCGCCGGCACGCTGGCTCGCACGGGCGATCGCACGTGCGCCCGAGAATTCCCGGGAAAACGTTCGATTGGCGATTGAGCATGTACGCATCGGCATAGCGTCCCTGCGCAATCATCCGAATGTACTCGGGCACGTTGGTGTGCGCCGGACAAGCCCACTGGCAATCGACGACTTTGTGGAAGTAGCTGGGATCACGAACGTCGGTTGGTTTCACCGTCTAGGATCTCCGCTCCCCCGAATACACCATATTGGTTTCCCGTTCCAGGGGGGAACGCCTACTGGCCGCTCGGCATTCCCGTGCTTGACGGCGTGCGGAAGATGGCGACTTTGGAACTGCACGGCTGCGCTGCAGCCGAGGCTGTCAGCGATAGTCGGGGTTATCGGAATCGTAGCAACGCGGGCTCTTCATGTGGCGACGACTTGCAGCTTTTGCCGTCATCGCGGGACTGTCGCTCCTGCCTGCGCGTGCCCCTGCCGGCAGCGGGGACATGGCCTGGAGCCAGTTCCGCGGGCAGATCGTCATCAGTGACGTGCTGCTCGCTCCGGACTTCGGATCCGATCGCGTCATGGTCACCAGCCTCAACCGCATGCGTCGATCCGTGGTGGATGAGGTCAGCGGCTTCTGGCGGCTCCACCTGGTCGCGTTCCTGGACGCGCCCGCGGCCGGTGAGATGTGGCACGTGGTTGCGCGCGACATCACCGGCCCGGAGGCTCGCGACCGCGCGCGCCGCGGCGAGCTGCCTGTATTGCGGGTCTTCGAGACGCCGTCCGATCCGGGGGACCGCATTCTCCGCATGAACAATCTGGTGTTGACCGAAGCCATGGGGTTCCAGCGCGGGCACGAGTACGACATCACCGTCGAAAAGGACGCCGAGGACGGCGGAAAACAGGACGTCTATGCCCGAGGGGTGGTAACTCTCAGGTAGGGTGAATCGCCTCGTCCTCGTCCCGCTCGTCTTTGCCTGGGTCTCATCATCGGTCGCTCTCGCCGCGGGCCCGAAGCCGCGCGTCGTGCGCAAGGCCAGCCCGCGCACCGGGCTCATCGTGACCCACGACGAAGAGCTGGTGCGCGCGGTGAAGAAAAAGGACCGCGGCGCGCTCGAGCGACTCGCCGAGCGCATGGGGCCCGGCCACCTGGGCGAGGCGTTGCATCGTCCCGATCCCGCCGTCGCCGAGGCGGCGCTGATCGCGCTGCCGCTCACGCGCGGCGCGGTGCTGGAGATCGGCGCGGTCACGGACCTGCTGGACTCGTCGAACGTCACGCTCGCCGCGGCGTCGGCGCGCGTGCTGGGCCAGTTGCTCGACGGCGCCGAGCCGGGCGCGCTCGACGACTGGGAGGTGCCGCCCGACGTGGTCGAGCGCGCCTGCAACGGGTTGCGCGCGCTGGCGACTCGCGGCGAGGCGGCGGTGACGGCACGCGTGGCGGCGATCAGCGCCATCGCGAGCGCGTCGGTGCTCTGCCCGGCCGCCAGCGGCGAGCTCGCGGCGTTGTTGCGCGATCCGGTGCCCGCCGTGCGGCGCGCGACCGCGCTCGTGCTGCGACCCGAGGAGCGGCGCGCCAACGGAGCGTTGCGTGACGTGGTGCGGGATCCGGAGCGGCTGGTGGTGTCGGCGGCAGTGGCGACGCTGTGCCGCGACGAGCCGGCCGACGGCTCGGGCGCGGGCGCGCCTATCAAGACCGACGCGCCGCCGGGGGCCGTGGTCGAGCAAGCGAGGATGATGGTGTCGTCGCGTGGCACGCCAGCGGCTGACGCCGTCGAGATGCTGGGTTGCCTGGCGCGTGCGGCCACGCCCGCGGACAAGCAGATCCTGGATCAGGTGCGGCGCGGGCCCGCGTCGCCGCTGCGCGATCGCGCGGCCGAGCTGATGAGCGTGTCTGATAGGCTCAGGACGCAATGAGCGCGGGCGCGGCGCAGGCCGGCGCCGGTACCGAGCGGATGGCGCGGGGCGCGCGTCGGGTCAGCGCGCTCACCATGCTGTCGCGCGTGCTGGGCCTCGTGCGCGAGCAGATCTTCGCGCTCACGCTCGGCGCCGGCGTCTACAGCGACGCATTCCTGGCGGCGTTCCGCATCCCGAATCTGCTGCGCGATCTCTTCGCCGAGGGCGCGCTGTCGACGGCCTTCGTACCGACCTACGTCGACGTGCTCAAGAACCAGTCGCGCCCCGCCGCCTACGCGCTGGCCAACCGCGTGCTGTCGACGCTGACGATCTACCTCGGGGCCATCGCGGCGCTCGGCATGCTGTTCCCGCAGCCGGTGGTCGCGCTGGTCGCGACCGGTTTCGGACCCGAGAAGGCGGCGCTGTGCGGGCAGCTGGTGCGCATCATGATGCCGTTCCTGCCGGCGATCTCGCTCGCGGTCGTGGCCATGGGCGCCCTCAACGCCGAGGAGCGCTACACCGCGCCGGCGCTGGCATCGTCGATGTTCAACGTCGTCGCGATCATCGGCGGCGGGATCGTCTACGCCCTCGCGCCGGGGGGGCGCGCGGCGGTCATCACCTGGTCGGCTTTGACCATCGTCGGTGGGATTGCGCAGCTCGGCATCCAGATCCCGACGCTGTGGCGCATGGGCTTCCGGCCGAAGCTGCTGCCCGACTTGCGCCTGCGCGACCCGGGCACGCGCCGGATCGCCGCGCTCATGGCGCCGGCGACGCTGGGCGTGGCGGCGGTGCAGATCAACGTCGTGGTGAACTCGTCGTTCGCGAGCCTGGTCTCCGATGGCGCGATCTCCTGGCTCAGCTACGCGTTCCGTTTGATGCAGCTGCCGATCGGCGTCTTCGGCGTCGCCGTCGCGACCACGGCGCTCACGCACCTGTCGCGCGACGCCGCCGCGCGCGACTGGGACGCGCTGCGCGCGACGTTGCGCCGCGGGCTGCGCATGGTGCTGTTCCTGACCGTGCCGTCGACAATTGGCCTCGCGCTGCTGGGCGTGCCGATCATCCGGCTCATCTACCAGCACGGGCGCTTCAGCGCGAACGCGACACTGGCCACGGCGCACGCGCTATCGGGGTACGCGCTCGGCCTGGTGTCGTACGCGGCGATCAAGGTCGTGGCGCCGGCGTTCTACGCGCTCGGGCGCACGCGCGTGCCGCTCATCGCCAGCGTCAGCGCCGTGGCGGCGAACTTGATCTGGAACCTCACCACGTTTCATCGCTTCGGGCACGTCGGCCTGGCGGTCGGCACGTCGCTGGCCGCGACGGTCAACTTGACGGTGTTGCTGGTCGCGTTCCAGACGCAGATCCGTGGCCTGTTCACGCGCGACTTCTTCGGCGCCGTGGCGCGCATCGCGGCCGCGTCGGCCGTCATGGCGGCGGCCGTCTGGCTCGCGAGCACGCGCCTCGAGCCGCTGGAAATACCGCGCCTGCTCGGGTGGGTGATCAAGGTCTTCGTGCCGGTCACGCTCGGAGCGGTCGTCTACTTCGGTGCCGCGCGAGCCTTGGGCCTCGACGAAGCCACGGCCCTGGTCCGCCGACGTCGTTAGAGAAAGCCGGCGTGCGCTGGCGCGCGGCCTGGCGCCTACATGCGTTCGTGCGGCATGCGGTCGCGCGGGCCACGGAAGTACTGCATCGGCGAGCAGAAGCGGAAGTTCGAGACACGGCTCGTATAGACGCAGGCGTAGGCCTCGACCTGCTCGCCGAACTTGCTGACCTCGTAGCCCTCGCGAAACAGCGGGCCCCAGTGCGGGTTGAACGCGTCGTCGATCTCGCTCTCGACGGTGCGGTGCTGCGCCGTCGCCGCCCGCAGATCGGCGCGCAGCTTCTCGATCGCGTCCTTGATCTGTCGCTTGGCCGCCGGCAGGTGACCGGCGAGCGGCGCCTCGGTGGCCAGCTTCTGCAGCGTGCGCATCGCGGTCTGGCGCTCGTTGATCTCGGAGTCGAGATGGATGAGCTGGTTGTCGAGCTGGTCGAGCCGCGCCAGCGGCGCGCGCATGCGGTCGTAGGTCGACACCTCGTGCTCCAGCTCCTGCAGGACCATCGCCGTGCGCCAGTTCGACGACTTTCGCGAGCGCAGCATGTCGCCGTAGATGTGGTCGCCGACGAACAGCACGCGGTCGCCGCTCGCCCGCGCGCGCTCCTGGAAATCGCGGATGTTGCCGCCCGAGTAGATGCGCCCGCGCGCGAACGGCGCGTCGGCGGGCCGCCCGTCGGTCGCGCGCTCGATCGGCGCGCCTTCGCCGTCGAGCTCGACGAACGGCCGCTCGTCGGTGAAGAACTCCGGCTTACCCGCGCTCACGACGATGATGTCGAAGTAGTTGCGCCACGACGGATACGCGTTGAGCACGCCGTCGAGCAGGTAGCTCATCACGCGGCTCGTGTAGTCCCACGCGGAGTTGGTCAGCAGAAACAGCCGCTTCCCCGACGAGCGGAACTTGTGCAGGGTCTCGGCGAGCGCCGGGTCGCGCACCACGAACGACGACAGCTCTTCGCTGACGATGGCCTTGATCGACCCGTCGCGGTGCGCGAGGTCGATGCACTCGCGGATGTCTTCCCAGAGCACGTCGTAGGTCGGCTTCTGCGCGACCGCCGTGCGATCGAAGTAGTCGACCAGGTTGGCGTATAGAACCGCCTCCGGCAGCGCGAACAGCGAATCGATCCAGGCGTAGCGCCGCGCCGACAGCCGCATCCGCTCGCGCTGGTAGAGCTCCGACATCTTCGACCGATCGATGGGCGTCAGCCCATGGCGCGCGCGCCCGGGAAACCCGTAGCGGTCGGGCTTGAAGATGTTGCCATGCAGCCGATCGACGACCAGCCCGCGGATCGCCAGGGTCGGATCGTAGGCCAGCGCGCGGATCTCCTCGGGATAACCTTTGGTCGTGACCAGCTTGTGCAGCGTGGCCCGCATCGACAGCTCTTCGATCTTGGCCTGGTTGTACAGCGCCAGCGTGTAGTCCATATCGAACCCGACGAGGTCGATACGATCCAGCCGCAGGTTGCGATTGACGAAGATCCGATTCTCGCGCGGGATGTCTTGGGGACGGGTCGCCGACTCGATGAGCTCGAGGCCGAGCGGTACGGGGACGACCACCTCGCCGGCGCTGGACATGCGAGTTGAATTTTATCACGCCCGATCCAAATCGCTCGTCGCCGCCGATCGCCCACGTTAAAGTTCGAGCGTGATCGTCGCGCTCGGCCAAATCGACCCGACCATCGGGGATTTCGACGGCAACCGCCGCCTGATAACCGCCGCGCACCTGGATGCCGCGCGCCGTGGCGCCGATCTCCTGGTTGTTCCAGAGTTGGCACTGTCGGGGTATCCGCCCAAGGATCTGCTCGAGCGGCCGGCCTTCCTGGCGGCGGCGCGTGCCTCCCTGGAGGCGCTGGCACGCGCCACCGCCCGCGTCTCCACCGACATGGTCGCCGGTGCCGGAGCGCCGGGGCTGGCCGTGCGCTCGCCCGCGCTGGTCGTCGGTTTCCCAGAACGGCTCGAAGGGGCGCCGACGGGGCGCGGCGTCGCAAACTCCGCGGCGGTGATCGACGGCGGCCAGATCGTGGCGATCGTGCGCAAGTCCCTGTTGCCAACCTACGACGTGTTCGACGAGTGGCGCTACTTCGAGCCGGCGACCGACGTGGCGCCGATCGACCTGCGCGGCCGGCGCCTCGGCATCTCCATCTGCGAGGACATCTGGAACGACACTGACTTCTGGCCGCACCGGCTCTACCGATCGGATCCGATCGAGACCCTGGTCGCGCGCGGCGCCGAGATCTTGATCAATGTGTCGGCGTCGCCCTACACCATGGAAAAGCGGGAGCTGCGCCCGCGCATGCTGGCGGCGACGGCGCGGCGCTGGCGGCGCCCGCTGGTCTTCGTGAATCAGGTCGGTGGTCAGGACGACCTGGTGTTCGACGGCGCCAGCCTGGTGCTGGGCGCCGACGGCCAGGTCCTGGCGCGCGCGCGCGAGCACGCGCCCGATCTCGTCACGGCCGACCTCGACCGCAACACCGGTGACCTGCACGACCTGGCGCCCAACGACCTGCGCTCGGCGCTCGACGCGCTGACGCTCGGCACCGCTGACTACGCGCGGCGCTGTGGTTTTCAGCGCGCGTTGCTCGGCCTGTCGGGCGGCATCGATTCGGCGCTGGTGGCGTGCATCGCGGCGCGCGCGCTGGGGCCGGACAACGTGCTCGGCGTGGCGATGCCGTCGCGTTTCTCGTCAGCGGGCTCGCTCACAGACGCCGCCGCGCTCGCGCAGAGCCTGGGCATCGACTTCAACGTGATCTCGATCGAGCCGATGTTCGAAGCCTACCTCGGCGCGCTGGCGCCCGCGTTCGCCGACGCGCGCGCCGGTGAGAGCGGCGGCGCCGCGGCCGAGGCGGCCGACCTGGCGATGCAGAATCTGCAGGCGCGCATCCGCGGCGCCATCCTGATGGCGCTGTCGAATCGACACGGGCGCTTGCTGCTGACCACCGGCAACAAGAGCGAGCTCGCGACCGGCTACTGCACGCTGTACGGCGACATGGCGGGCGGTCTGGCCGTAATCAGCGACGTGCCGAAGACGCTGGTCTACAGGCTGGCGCGGGAGATCAACCGCGAGCGCGCGGTGATTCCCGAACCGACGCTGACCAAGGCACCGTCCGCGGAGCTGCGCCCCGATCAGACCGACCAGGATTCGCTGCCGCCTTACGAGCTGCTCGATGCCATCCTGGACGCGCACCTCGAACAGGGGCTGGATTCGCAGGCGCTGGTGGCGGCGGGATTCGACGCTGCGATCGTGAACGACGTGGTGCGCCGCGTGCGACTCAGTGAGTACAAAAGGCGCCAGATGCCGCCTGGTTTGAAGATCACCGGCAAGGCGTTTGGCCCCGGGCGGCGCATGCCGATCGCGCAAGCCTGGAGGGGGTGACCGCGGCACTTGACGTACAGCTCTGACACTGTATGTTCCGCTCCGACATGCGAGCTGTCGTCGCCGTTCTGCCGGGAGATGGGATCGGGCCTGAGGTCGTCGCGCAAGCCACGGAGGTCCTGGGTGCGGTCGCCAAGAAATGGGGCCACGTGTTCGTGCTCCGCGAGGCGCTCATCGGCGGCTGCGCGATCGACCAGACCGGCAGCGCGCTTCCGCTCGAAACCCTGGAGCTGTGTCGCGGCGCCGACGCGGTGCTGCTGGGCGCCGTCGGCGGACCGAAGTGGGACGACCCGAAGGCGAAAGTGCGGCCGGAGCAAGGGCTGCTGGCGATCCGCAAGGGGCTCGGTCTCTACGCCAATCTGCGGCCGGTCTCGGTCAATCCGAAGCTGATTGCCGCGTCGCCGCTGCGGCCCGAGTTGCTGGTCGGCGTCGACCTGGTGGTCGTGCGCGAGCTGACCGGCGGGATCTACTTCGGCGACAAGCTGCGCGAGAAGGATCGCGCGGTCGACACGTGCGTCTACACCGAGGCGGAAGTCACGCGCATCGTTCGCTCGGCTGGTGAGCTGGCGCGCGGGCGGCGGCGCAAGCTGACGTCGGTCGACAAGGCCAACGTGCTCGAGACGTCGCGGCTCTGGCGCGAGGTGACGGAGCGCGTGGTCAAGCGCGATTTCCCCGACGTGACGCTCTCGCACATGCTGGTCGATGCCTGCGCGATGCATCTGATCCGGCGGCCCGCCGACTTCGACGTCATCGTCACCGAGAACATGTTCGGCGACATCCTCACCGACGAGGCGTCGATGCTGGTCGGCTCGATGGGCATGCTGCCGTCGGCGTCGCTGGGCGAGGGCAAGCGGGGCCTCTACGAGCCGATTCACGGGTCGGCGCCCGACATCGCCGGCAAGGGCATCGCCAATCCGTACGCCACGATCTTGAGCCTGGCGCTGCTGCTGCGTCATTCGCTGGGGCTCAGCGTCGAGGCGGCGGCCGTCGAGGCGGCGGTCGGGGCGGCGATCGACCGCAACGTATTGCCGGCCGACGTGGCGCCTCCCGGTGTGACGCCTGCGACCACCGCCCAGGCTGGCGCCGCGGTGCTCGAAGCGCTGCGCGCGTAGTTCCACGCGGCGCGCCAGCGTCGCTTCTCCCACCAAAAATTTGTGTCTCGCCTGGATTTTCGGAAGCCCGTCCGGGCGGAGCGGGGCGAAGCCTGCCCACCGCGCGTTCTCGACATCCGTTACGGCCATTGGTAATCTCGATGGACCTAGCGAGTTCTCCGCGTGCTGTGCTCGTCGTGTCAGTGCCCGACCTTCGTAGGCGTCGCCCGAGTGACCCAGGGTCGCTCGCGGACTGAGCAACACCGGCAACACCGGCTCGATCTCGCCGCCGCGTTCGTGGCGCGTTCCCGGGGCGTGCTTGCGCGATCGCCGCGCGCTGCCCGCAGTCTCTCGTCCCAGCAATAAGGTGCCCCTAGCGCCGAATCGCCGAATCAGTGAACCAAGGAGAACGAGATGGGAACCAGGCTCTACGTAGGAAACTTGTCGTACAACGTGACTGAACCTGAGCTGCGCGAGGTGTTCGCCGAGAATGGCCGGAACGTGGTCGAAGTGAAGATCGTGATGGATCGAGACACCGGGCGGCCGCGCGGCTTCGCGTTCGTCGAGATGGGGAGCGACGACGAGGCGTCTCAGGTGATTCAGTCGTTGACCGGGCGCGAAGTTCAGGGGCGCGCCATCAACGTCAGCGAGGCGCGCGAGCGCACGCCGCGGTCGGGCGGTGGCGGTGGCTACGGTGGCGGTGGCGGCGGCGGCGGCGGATACGGGGGTGGCGGGGGCCGAGGCGGTGGCGGTGGCTACGGCGAAGGCGGCGGCCGCGGCGGTGGTGGTGGTGGCTACGGCGAAGGCGGCGGAGGCAGAGGCGGCCGCGGTGGCGGCGGCCGGCGCGGCGGCTGGTGATCGCTTGTTGACGCCCGCGTCGCCGGACGGCTAGACGTCTGCTCGGCCCAATGCCGGTCAGATAAACCGCCAAGACGCCGCACACGCCAAGTCCGGACCCTTGATAGTCCGGATCTTGGCGTCCCTGGCACCTTGGCCGTTCTTCCTAGGAAATTGCTCGCAGACCCTCGGGGTCCGCCAGGATCACCTTACGGCCCTCGGTCTGGATCAAACCCTTGCGCTTGAACTGGGACAGCGTGAGCGAGACCGTCTCTCTCGTCGAGCCGATCAGGTTCGCCATCTCTTGGTGCGTGATCTTGAGGCCGACGACCACGCCGCGCGTGTCGGCGATGCCGTGCTCGTTGCCCAGGCTCAGCAGCAGCTCCGCGAGCTTGGAGCCGACGTCCTTGAAGATCAGCTGCTCGACGCGCGTCTCCAGATCCTTGCGCCGCACGATCAGCGCGCGCGCGAAGTGATACGCCGCGGTGCCGTTGGACTGCAGCATCCGATCGACCAGTTCGCGCTCGACCTCGAGCGCGATCGAGGCATCCATCGCCTCCGCCATCTCTTCACGCGGGCCGCCCTCGAGCAAGCAAGGCTCGCCGAAGAAGTCGCCCTCGGCGCGGTAGGCGAGCGTCAGCTCTTTTCCGTCGCGCGTCACCTTGGAGATCTTGATGCGGCCCGACGCCAGGAAGTGGACGCCCTGCGCGCGATCGCCCGGCAGGTAGATCACTTGCCGCGGGCGAAAGCTGCCGACTTTGATGTTGGGCAGCAAGGTCTGAAGCGCCTCGGCGGGAAGATTGGCCAGGACGTCGCACTTACGGAGCAACCCCAATACACGCTTCTCTTCGCTAGTTCCCATGTCTCCTCACTACGCTTTGTAGCAATCATCCAAGGTCTCGACAAGGAAATATGGTGAACTGCGCTACATTTGACCCGGTCCGTCGCCGGGCGCTTGGCCTACGCTCGCTGGCGTTGCGCAGGTGTCGCCGGGTCGGTCGCGAGCAGAGCGCCGCCCGCCGCCAACACGACCAGCGACGCGACAAAGATCGCCGCCTGCGAGTGGCTCGTCCATGTGCTGATCCGCTCATCGAGCCCCAGCTGAGCCAGCACCACCAGGCAGCCGTTGTTGACCGCGTGCGCCAGCATCGCTGGAACGATCGAACGTGCCCGCCACGCGATCAGCGACAGAATCACGCCCAGCAACCCCGTCGGCAGGAAGCGCCAGACGTCGAAGTGAAAAAGCCCGAAGAAGACGCCGGTCAGCACGGCGGCGGCGAGCGGCGACAACCGCGTCGCCAAGCCGCGCAGGATCGGGCCACGAAACAGCGCCTCCTCGCAGATCGCGGGCGTGACCGCCATGAGCAGCAGCGTCACGAAGAGGCCGCGGCCGCCCGGCGGCGAGATCTGCCGGCGCAGGCTCTCGACCAGCTCGCGCGGCGGCGGCGCGATCCACTCTGCCAGCAGGCCGATCGCGACCCAGGCCGACAGACCGCACAGGAGCGCGCCCAGCAGCGCGCGCGCCGACGGCCGCCCGATCACCAGCACCGCGCCTAGCCGCTGGCGCGTGAGACGCGCGTAGATCGCGACCAGGCCGAAGAGGCCGCCCCACTCCGACGCGACGAGCCCCACTTCCAGATTCCGCGCCTGCAGCGGAAAGAAGACGAAGAAGAGCAGCACGTACGCCAGGCCGAACAGCATCAGCGCGTCGCCGGCGGAGACGCCACGCGCGAGCGCGCCCTCGTCCTTCCCGTCGCTCGCACCGAACAGCAGCCGCCGCAGCCAATCGCGCAGGGTCAGGCGCTGATCGTCGGCGTACAGCAGGCGCTCCGAATCGTAGAGCCGCGCGGCGAGCGCGAGCGCGATCCCGCCGTACGCCAGCGTCGATGCGATCACCGCCAGCGCCGGCCCGATGCGGGCATTGCCGAGCACGATCGCGCGCGCCAGCAGCGTGACGTTGACGCCGGGCACGACCAGCGCGACGCCGGCCATCTCGTACTCGCCCAGGCCGGCGATCAGCGCGGGCGTGATGCACAGGAAGTAGATGGGTGTGAGGAGGTTCTGCGCTTCCTTGAACCCGCGCGCCATCGCGCCGACCGCGACCATCACCGACGCAAACAGGAACGCCGACGGCACCACCATGGTCAGCGCCGCCAGCGTGCGCGTCCACGGAATCCGCAGCGCATCCGACGCGCCGCCCATCATGCGGATCCCCTCGAGCATGGTCAGCGAGATCGACACCAGGTTCAGCATGCCGGTCACGGCGGCCAGCGTCGCCACCGCCAGCACCTTGCCGGTCATCAGATCGAATCGATCGACCGGCGACGCCAGGATGGTCTCCAGCGTGCCGCGCTCGCGCTCGCCGGCGGTGATGTCGATCGCCGGGTAGAACGCGCCCAGCATGACCATGATGACCACGACCAGCGGCAGGACTTTGGACAAGAGATACCCGCCGACCTTGGCGCCGGGCGCGATGCTGCGGTCGGCGACGGCGTAGAGCGGCTGGCACTGAGGAGGCAGCGCGCCCGCCAGCAGATGGTCGATCCGGTCGCGCGCCTGGTTCGAAAAGTCGCGCGTCTCGTCGAACACGACGGCCGCCGGCGTCTTGCCCGCGTGGCCGGCACCCCCGATGACGATCAGCGCGTCGAGGCGGCCGAGCTCGACGTCGGTGTTGTCGCCGCTTGCCTGCAGGGCGAAGTCAGTGTGGTCGGCTTCGATCATCTTGCGCAGCGGCGCGGTCTCGGCCGGCGTGCCATTGATCGCGACGCGCGACGCGTGCGCCGCGTTCTTCGACGCCTTGCCTGCCATCACCTGCGCGAGCAGCAGCGACATCAGCGGGTAGACCACCAGCGGGAACAGCACCATCACGAACAGCGTGCGGCGATCGCGCAGCGTCTCGCGCAGCTCCTTGCCGTAGACCAGCGCGACGGTGGCGACGTGCGAGCGGCCGAT
>Ga0265342_10003469_pt1 | contig 12913 bp, 10 predicted proteins | sample 4CB327metaG_FD_203125 | JGI IMG/M metagenome (GOLD analysis project Ga0265342, IMG submission 203125) | Rhizosphere microbial communities from Carex aquatilis grown in University of Washington, Seatle, WA, United States - 4-CB3-27 metaG | ecosystem: Host-associated > Plants > Roots >...
GACGCTGGGTCCGCTCCGACGTCGTATCGTCGCAAATCAAGATCCACGCCGAATATGGCGGCGTGGTTCCCGAGGTCGCGTCGCGCCAGCACGTCGCCACGATCGTCCCGGTCTTGCGGCGTGCCGCCGATGAAGCCGCTATCCAGCTCGCCGACCTCGACGGCATCGCCGTCACCGCGGGACCCGGCCTCGTGGGCGCGCTGCTGGTCGGGGTCGAAACCGCGAAGGCGCTCGGGTACGCGCTGGGCAAGCCGGTCATCGGCGTGAACCACCTGGCGGGTCACCTGGCGGCCGTCTTTCTCGCCGACCGCCTGCCGGACGCGGCCACGCCGTCACCTCCGCCCCCCATCCCACCCGACCCCCATCTGGCGCTGCTGGTCTCGGGTGGACACACGGCGCTGATTCGCGTCGACGGTCCGGGGGCCACGACTCTGCTGGGCGCGACGCGCGACGACGCCGCCGGGGAAGCCTTCGACAAGGTCGGCAAGATGCTGGGCCTCGGCTATCCGGGCGGAGTCGCGATCGACCGACTGGCGGCTACCGGCAACCCGAACGCGTTCACGTTGCCGCGCGCGCTGCCCCGTCGCGACGATCTCGACTTCAGCTTCTCCGGTCTCAAGACGGCGGTCTCGGTGATGCTGCAGGGGCGAGCACCGCCGGAGGGACAGGAGCTCGCCGATTTCGCCGCCAGCTTTCAGGCCGCGGTCGTCGGCGTTCTGTGCCGCAAGTCGCGGCGCGCGATCGCGCTCCAGGGGATCCCACACCTGGTGGTCTGCGGCGGCGTCGCCGCCAACCGCGGGCTGCGCACCGGCCTGGCCGCCGCCGCTGCCGAGGACGGTTTCCAGCTCTACATTCCCCCGCCCAAGCGCTGCACCGACAACGCCGCGATGATCGCGGCCGCCGGAACGCGCTTGCTCGCGCGCGGCGACCGCGCCGGCCTCGACCTCAGCGTCGATCCAGGCCTGCCGCTCTAGGCGCATCGCGCTGCCGCATGGACGATCCGCGCCGATTACTGGCCAAGCACGATCTCGGCGCCAAGAAATCCTGGGGCCAGAACTTCCTCATCGACCGTGGTGTGCTCGAGCGCATCGTGCGGGCGGCGGGCCTCGGCGCGGACGACGTCGTCATCGAGATCGGAGCGGGTACCGGGGCGCTCACCGCGGCCGCCGCAGCGGCGTCGCCGGCGCCGCGGCGGATCATCGCGATCGAACGCGACCCCGACATGCTGCGCGTGCTCGCCGCCGAGCTCGGGTCGGTGCCCGCGGTCGAGATCCGAGCGGCCGACGCCGCCGAGCTCGACTTCGCCGCGGAGAGCGGGGCGGCCGGCCGGCCGGTGGTGGTGCTCGGCAACCTCCCCTACCAGATCGGTAGCGTCATCCTGTTGGCGCTGGCCCATGCCGGCGCCGCGGTCTCGCACGCGGTCGTCATGGTGCAAAAAGAATTCGCGCAGCGGGTGGTCGCGCCGGCGGGCAGCAAGACTTATGGCAGGCTGTCGGTGATGATCCAGCAGCGGATGTCGGCGCGCATCCTGTTCCACGTGGGATCGAGCGCGTTCTTTCCCCGGCCCAAGGTCACGTCGTCGGTGATGCGGCTCGACGCTCGCCCCGCGCCCCTGGCGCCAGTCGCCGACGACCGACTGTTCGAGAGGGTGGTGAAGGAAGCGTTCGGCACGCGTCGCAAGATGTTGCGGCGTGCGCTCGAGCCGGCGTTCGGCGCGCCGGCGATCGCGCGCTCGTTCGAGCGTTCCGGCATCGCAGGCACGCGCCGCGCCGAAGAGCTGAGCGTCGCCGACTTCGCGCGCCTCAGCAACGCACTGGGAGAGCCTTAGCGTCCGCGATGCCCGAGCTTCCCGAGGTCGAGACGATCGTGCGCGGGTTGCGGCCGCGCCTGGAGGGCCGGCCGATCCGCGCCGTCTGGGGCAGCGGCCTCGCGCTGCGCCTCGCGCGTCCGGTGGCGCTGCGCCGCCTGCGCGCGCTCTGCGTCGGGCAGCGCTTCGCGAGCATCGGCCGGCGCGGCAAGTACATCCTGCTCGCGACGGGGTCCGAGGCAGGCGTCAGCGTTCACCTGGGGATGTCGGGGCGGCTGCGCTTGCAACCGGCGAGAGAGCCGCGGCCCGACCACACGCACGTCGTCTTCACGCTCGACCGCGGCGACGAGCTCCGTTTCATCGATCCGCGCCGCTTCGGATCGGTGACGCCCGCCGCGCGGCTCGCGACGCTGCCCGAGCTCGCGCACCTCGGCCTGGACCCGCTGAGCGAGCTCGACGTCGAGGAGCTCGCGCGCCGGCTCGACGGGGTGCGCGCGCCGATCAAGGCGTTCCTGCTCGATCAAAAACGCATCGCCGGGCTCGGCAATATCTACGTCTCCGAGGCGCTGCATCGCGCGGCGATCCATCCCGGTGCGCGCGCCGGCCAGGTGCGCGCGCGCGCGGCGGCGCTGCTCGACGGTATTCGCGGCGCGCTCGAGAGCGGGATCGCCAACCGCGGCACGACCCTGCGCGACTACGTCGACGCCGATGGCAGCGAAGGCGACAACTTGAATGCCTTGCTGGTCTACGGCCGCGAGGATCTCCCCTGCCCTCGCTGCGGGACGCCGATTCGCCGCCGCGTCGACAGCGCCCGCTCGACGTTCTTCTGCCCCGCTTGCCAGAAACGCTAGCCGCCCTGGTCGCCCGTCGGCACGACCGCGACGACGCGGTGGCCTTCAACGCCTCCGTGGCGTGGCCAGGGCCAGCTCTGCCGCGCCTCGGGCGGAAGGCGGCCATACTTGCGGACATAGGCACGCGTGAACGTGCGCGTCGCCGCGTTCGTGTAGCCGTGGCCGCCGACCGGTCCGAATTCGTGCGCGTAGCGCGCGGCGATGCAGGCAAACAGCTCGTCGCGCCGCACCTTGGCGCAGATGCTCGCGGCCGCCACCGCGACGTGGAACTCCTCGCCGCGATCCACCGCCACCATGTTGGCGAACGTCGCCCGCAGCGCCGCGAACAGCCTGCGCCCGTCGGCGATGATGCGCTTGCACGGCGGCGCGAGCCGGATCATGCGCTCGGCGCGCTCGCGCTCCAGCACGTTGAGCGCGCCGCGCGCCACGTAGGCGTCGATGGTCTCGACGTCGCACACCTCGAGCGCGATGAACGTCGCCGACTCGCGGATGATCCGCACCATCTCCAGGCGCGCCTCGTGCGCGTCGGGGCCCGCGCCGAAGGACTTCGAGTCGGCGACGCCCGCGCGCGACAGGCGCCGCGACGCCTGTGGCGCCAGCGCCACCGCCGCCAGCACCATCGCGCCCAGCGCCGGGCCGCGGCCGGCCTCGTCGATCCCCAGCACCAGGTCACTCGCGCGCGGAAGCATCCACGCGAGCCTCGGGCACTTCCACCCCGTCTGTCAACGGCCGGCGCGCGCCGGCTCTTCCCGTGCGAGCGCCTCGACGGCTCGAGCCAGCTGATCCAGCGGCCCCTCCACCCGCTCGCTGCGGATGAGCGCGCGGATCGCCGCGTCCGCCTCGGCACGGTCGAGCTCGCGCCGTGCGTTCCCGAGCGCCAAGCCGATCTCACGGTCGAGCGCGCGGAACAAGACCTCGTCGGGATCGGGCGCCCGTCGCGCGAGAGCGTTTCGAATCGCACCCAGGTCGAGCCGGATCCGCGGCAGATCGTGCCGGAAGAAATCGGCGACCGCGCCGCCCTCGAGCACGCCGCGCGCATAGGCGCGGAAGCGTTCGATCGCGCGCTCGCACGCGGGGTCGAACGCGGCCGCGAACACCGGTGGTGGCGCGGGCTCGGCGGACGTCAGCGCCGCTTCGAGCGCTCCGCGCGTCTGCGCCGTCGCGCGGCCGATCGCCTCGTCGAGCAGATCGATCAGAAACTCCTCGTCGGCGGCGTCGGCGCGGTGCTCGCCGAACAGCCAGCTGCGCGGGCGCACGAACTCGCGCACCTCGAACGCAGCGCTGCGGTAGGCCTCGTCGATGCGCGCGCGCAGCCCGACGCGCTCGACGGCCAGGGCCCCGCGCACGCGGTGCTCCGCGGCCACCAAGGCACGCCGTTCGGCCGCGAAGTCGCGCGCTGGCGCCGCCGCCGGCGTCGCGCTGGGCGCCGTCTTCGCGCGCGCTTCGGCGACGAACCGCCGCAGCGCTCCGAGGGCGGTGTCGCGCTTGAGCGCCCGCGCGTGCCGAAAAAAACGCTGCTCCAGCGCGCTCTCCAGCGCGGCGAAACCACCGTCATCGACGGCGTCGTTCCTCCCGTCCTTGCCCGTGCGAACCGTCCTGGCCGTCCCGGCGGTGGTGGCCGTCCTGGCATCGCCCGCGCTCGCACCGGCTTGCGCTCGCCTGGCCTCGAGCGCGCGCCGCGCCGAGATGGGAACGATGGTCTCGACCAGATCTCCTAGGCTGCCCGCCACGTGCGCCGACACCTGCGCGACCTCGTCGTCGCTGGCGCGATCGATCTTGTTGAGCACACCGAGGACGCGCTTTCCCGCCGCCTGCGCGAGCGCCAGCGCTTGTTTCTCGGTCGCCTTCGCCGCCTGACCGACGGCGAACAGCCAGACGATCGCGTCGGCGTCGACCAGGAAGTCGCGGGCGACGCTCTCGTGCTCGGGGCGGAGCGAGTTGAGCCCGGGCGTGTCGACGACCTCCACGCGGCGCAGCACCTCGAGCGGGTAGAAGATCTCGACGACGCGGATCGCCGCCGCCTCGTCGGCGCCCAGGCCGCGCAGGAACGGCGCCACCGACGGCGCGTCGAGCTCGCGCACGTGGCCATCGTGATAGCTCGCGCGGCCGCCCATCGGCCCGTGGCGGAGAATGTTGATCGTCGCGGTCGTCGGCGTGACGCCGACCGGCGCGATCTCCTCGCCGCAGAGCGCGTTCACGAACGACGACTTGCCGGCGTTGAACTCGCCCATCACGGCGACCAGCAGCGGCCGATCGTAAGCCTCGGCGGCACGCGCGGCCGGCAGCACCAGCGGCCATAGCTCCGGCGTGCGCGCCGCCAGCTGATGCGCGTAGCCGAGCAGACCGACCAGGTTGCCCACCGGCGCCGCCGCGGGCGCCAGCCCCTCGACGACAAACCGCTGGGACGCCGGATCGGGCGCGAAGCCCGCGAGCGCGATCAGATCGCCTTCGTCGGCACCGTTCTGCAGGAAGCGCGCGAGCGCGGCGCGCGCCGCCGCCAGCGCGCTCGGTGCATCCGGCGCGATCTCCTCCGCCGCAAGCTCGGCGAGCACGGCGCGATCGCGCGCGCCCAGCGCCAGCGCCAGCCGCTCCTCGAGCGACAGGCGCACGCCGATCTCCGCCTCGCGCCGCGCGATCGCCAGCGCCTCGCCCCACTCGCCCGCCGCCGCGCAGCTCTCGCGCAACGCCGCCAGCGCGTCGGGCGCGGCGGGATTCGCCGTGACCGCTGCCCGCGCCAGCGTGCGCGCCTCTTCGCGCTGCCCGACGCGCGTCAGGTGGCGTGAGAGCGCCGCGGTGATCGCGCCGCGCGCCGCGACCATCGGCGCTGCCTCGTCGGCCAGCGCGCGCGTCCGCGCGTCGCGCAGCAGCCGCTCGGCGTCGGCGGGCTCCAGCGTCACCGTCGCCGCGTCGACCACCAGCGTCGGGTCCGCGCCCGGCGCCAGCGCCGCGCGCGTCAGCCACTCGGCAGCGCCCGGATCGCCCGCGCGCACCAGCGCGCGCCCATACGCCGCGGCCAGCGCGTGATCGCTGGGCAGCAGCTTCACCGCCTTGCCGAGCTCCCGCGCCGCCTTGCCCGCCGCGCCGTTCGCGCCGTAGAGCCGCCCCAGCGCCGCGTGCGCGCGCCCGCGTTCCGCAGGATCGATCGACAGCGTCAGTGCGCGGCGGAGCGCGTCGCGCGCCGGCTCGAAGCGCCCCAGGCGCGCGAGCAGCTCGCCGAGCTCGAACCAGGCGTCGATGTCATCGGCGTCGAGGTCGACCGCGCGCCCGTAGGCCGCGGCCGCCTCGTCGGGCGCGCCGCGCCGCGCGCGGACTTCGCCGAGGCGCTTGAACCCGCGCGCCAGCCGCGGCCGCGCCTCGGTCACCGCGCGCAACCGATCCTCCGCCGTCGCCAGATCGCCCGCGCCCGCCACGGTCATCGCCGCGTCGATCTCCTGATTGGCGAGCTCGTCGGCCTCCGCGTCGGTGTCGCGCCCCAACCCCTCGAGCGTGCCGGCTATGCGATCGAAGAGGCCCATGCCGAGCGGGCTCAGCGAGGCGCGCCCGGCGCCGGCTCGGCCTCGTCGGGCATCCAGACGCGCTGGCGGATCTCGGCGACGCGCTCTTCGATCCCCTTCAACTCATGGATGCGCTCGTCGATCGCGACCGCCTCCGGATGCGCGTCGACGGCGACGTCGTGTTCGCGCCGCTCGCGCAGCGCTCGGTCGAGCACCTCGGAGATCCCACGCGCCAGCGCATCGCCGGCCTCGGCGACGAACTCTGACAGACGCGCGGCGAACCCGTCGACGAATTCATCGAGCTTCGGCCCCAGCAGCGCGGCCACGCGATCGACCGCCAGAGGCGCTTGCTGCTTCGCCTCCTTCTTGATCTCCAGGCCGACGCGCCCGCGCAGGATGAACGCCAGCACCGGCGCCGCCGCCGTCAGCAGCCCGCCCACCAGGCCGTTCACGAACAGGAAGATTGTCGTGCCCAGCGCCCCCAGCGCAAACACCGAGACGTCGTATTTCAGCGTGTCGACCGAGATGTCGATCTTGGTCTCCGCGGGCCCGAGCTCGGCCGAGACGTCGTGCGCCACCTCGCGTATGTTCTCGTTGGCGACCTGGATGACCTTCTCGGCGAGGCGCTCCAGCTCGTCGGCCATGAGGTCGCCCTCGGCCTCGGCCCACGCTTTCCACGTGTCCTGCACAAAGAAGCTCAGGTAGCGCCGGATGTCGCTGGCGTCGACCTTGTCGATCTCCGGCGGCAGCGCCTCGCGCAGATCGGCCGCGAACGCAGCCAGATCCTGGCGCACGCGCGCCTTCAGCGCCGCGGTCTCGGCGGCGATGGTGTCGGCCGCCATGCCGAGCGCCTTCTTGCCGTGGTGCAGCCGCTCCTTCGCACGCACGATTCGCTGCTCGAGCTCGGGCAGCGGCAGGTCCAAAGAGCGCCGCCGCATGCCCAGGCTCTGGCGGATGAACGTCGACAAGCGTCCCGCGTCGGCGAGCGCGTGGTCGAGCAGCAACTTGCGCCGTTCCTGGCCAACGGTGGCGCGCAGGTGCTGCACCAGCGCGCTCATCCCCGAGCCTTCGCGATCGCCCGCCAGCGCGCGCTTCGCCGACACCGGGAAGATCGCGGGCTCGTGCACGATCGCCGCCAGGTGGCGGCGCGCGAACTGCATCGTCTCTTCCAGCTCGCCGGCGTCGAGCAGATCGGCCTTGGCGATCACGAAGATCAGGCGATCGCGCGCCGAGCGCAGGATCCGCTCCTCGAGGAATCGCCGCTCGGACGCGGTGAGGATCTGCGTCGCGTCGAGCAGGAAGACCACCGCGTCGGCGCGTGGAACGTAGCCGTAGGTGATCTCGGCGCGCTGCTCGTTGATGTCGTTCACGCCCGGCGTATCGACGATCGTCAGCCGGTTCTGCAGGATCGCCGCCGGGTGCGTGAGCTCGACATGGTGCAAATTTGTGCGATCGTCGGCGCGATCACCGTTCGGCGCGCCATGGGGGCTGCCATTCACGAGTCCGTTTCTGCCGGCGCCGTTGTCCTCCACGGTCAGCCAGGGCAGGAGCGCGCCGACGGCGATCGGGCGCCGCTCGCCCGATTCGAAGATCAGGGTCGCCGCCGCCGGCGTTCCCTCGATGACGTGGGTCAGCACCGCTGTCGTGGGCGTGATGCCGGTCGGCAGCACCGCCTCGGCGAGCAGCGCGTTGATGAACGTCGACTTGCCGTGGTTGAACTCGCCGAGCACCACCAGCGTGAAACGCTCCTCTTCGAGCTTGGGGATGCGGGTCTCGCGGATGTCGCGCGCGGTGGTCGCCAGGCCGGCGGCGTCGGCAGCGGCGGCCAGGCTCTCGAATGCCGCGCGGATCGCCGCCTTGCGCTCCGTCGGCGTGCCAGGCTTGTTGGCCGCGTCGGGGGAGGAGGAACTCGAGAGAGACGTCGTGGGCACAGGCTCGGTCATTTTGGCGTCTTCGCTTGGCTCATGGGTGTCTCACCGCTTGATGATCGAGATGATGTCGGCGACGCGCGCGTCGCACTCTTCCTGGGTCAGCGTCTCCTGGGTCGGCGACGCCGCGCCGTTCGCGCTCTTGCCATTCGTGTCGTTCTTGCCCGCGCCGTCGGTCGGTGCGCCGATCAGGCTGCGGTAGAAGTGCGTCGACGCGAACAGCCGCAGCGCCGCCACCCGCTTGGGCAGATACGGATGGGTGTGCATGAGCTCGTCGAAACGTCCCACCCCGCGGCTCGCCTCTTCCAGCTGCGCGAGATACTCCTCGAGGTTGATGTCGCTGTAGAGCTTGCGCGAGCCGATCGCCAGCTTGACCAGACAGCCGATCGACGCGTCGAGATCGCGCGTGCAGATGAGCCCGCTGCGGTCGCAGGTGATCTCCGCGCGCCGCGCCCAGGCGTTGAGCGCCATCACCGCCGGCTTCACGCTCCAGCGCAGGAACATGTTGGCCGCGCGGGTGAGAAAGTAGAGCGTGGTCATGTACACCACGTGGTTGTTCTGGATGTGCCCGCACTCGTGGCCGATCACGTCGAGCAGCTCGACTTCGGACAGGTGGTCGATGAGCGCCGCGTTGATGACGACGTAGGGATCGTCGGTGGTGCCGAAGGTGTGGGCGTTGAGCGATCCGATGTTCGGCGAGACGTACAGCGTCGGGATCGGGATGCGCAGCGCCTCCGAGCACGTGACCCCCAGCTTCCAGACCTTGGGGAACTGCTTCTCGGTGACCTTGACCGCGGTGCCGAGCATGCGGCTCTTCTCGACGCTCTGCCAGAGCCGCACCGTCGCTTCCACCGCCAGGGTCACCGGGCGGATGCGGTCGAGCGTGGCCCGCACCTTCTGGTCGCCCGCGTACGCATAGACGGCCCCTTCGCGGGAGCGCGCCGACGCTTCGCCCTTGCGCGCGGCGACATAACGTGAGAACGACAGGTCGATCTGCGATTTGGGCACGGCGACCACGATCATAATAGAATACTAGGCCACTCGCCCCCCTGGCGACGACAACGGCCAGGACTGACCGACGACCGAAGACCGACCGACACCACGACAATGACCAGCATCATGACCAGCGCCGCGCCCCTCTCGGAAGAAGACGGTACGTCCGGGGCGAGCCGCATCCACAGCGATCAGGAGATCGGGTTCATGCGGCGGGCGCTGGCTGCCGCCGAGGAGGCGGCTGGCCGGGGCGAGGTCCCGGTCGGCGCCGTCGTCACGCTGGGCGACCAGATCGTCGCGGTCGCGCACAACGAGCGCGAGACCGGCAGCGACCCCACGGCGCACGCCGAAATCGTCGCGCTCCGGCGCGCCGCCTCGACGGTCGGCAACTGGCGGCTCAACGACGCTCATCTCTACGTCACCATGGAGCCGTGTCCGATGTGCGCGGGCGCGCTGGTGAACGCGCGCATCCGCCGGCTCTACTTCGGCTGCGACGATCCCAAGGCGGGCGCGGTGCGCACCCTCTATCGCATCCTCGACGATCGGCGGCTCAACCACCGCGTCGAGGTCGTGCCCGGCCTCATGGCGGCCGAAGGCGCGACGCTGCTGAGAGATTTCTTCGGCCGCCTCCGCCGGTAGACCGCCGACTACTTCTTCGCGGCTTCCATCGCGCGGATCTTCTCCTCCATGCGCTCGATCACCTCGACCTCGTAGGCCTCGCCGTAGAGCGCGTTCGCCTCGACGATGCCGGTCGGACTGGTCACGTTGATCTCGGTGAGCCAGCCGCCGATCACGTCGAGGCCGACGAAGAAGAAACCACGCTCCCGGAGCCTGGGCCCGACCGCGCGGATGATGGTCAGGTCGTGCTCATCGAGTGTGGTCGCCATCGGCCGCGCGCCGACGTGCAGGTTGCCGCGCGCGTCGTCGGGCGCGGGCACGCGCAGCACCGCGCACAGCGGCTCGCCGTCGCACAGCACGATGCGCTTGTCCCCGGCGCGCACCTCGGGCAGGTATTTCTGCGCCACGGTCCAGCGCCGCCCGAGGTTGGTCGCCTGCTCGAGGATCGCGCCGGTGTTGGGGTCGCCGCGGCGCACGTGGAACACGCCGAAGCCGCCCGAGGCGTCGAGCGGTTTGACCACCATCTCGCCGCCCTGCTCCGCCAGGAATGAGCGCAGCCGCCCCGCCTCGCGCGTGACGATCGTGGGCGGCGTGAGATCGGGGTAGTCGAGCACCGCCAGCTTCTCGTTCGACTCGCGCAGGCCGCGCGGGTCGTTGATCACCCAGGTCTGCCCGCGCGCGCGCTCGAGGATCAGCGTCGCGAAGTAGTAGTCGAGATCGAACGGTGGATCCTTGCGCATCAGGACCGCCTGACAGCTGCGCAGCGGCACAACCGCCTGCGGCCCGAGGAGGTAGTGATCGCCGACGACCCGGCGCACCGTGACCGGCCAGGCGCGCGCCACCGCGTCGGCGTGCTCCAGGCACAGGTGGCGCGGCTCGCAGAACCAGATCTCGTGGTTGCGCGCCTGAGCCGCCAGCATCAGCGCGAATGTCGAGTCGCCCGCGATCTGCAGGCGCGCCATCGGGTCCATCACGAAGAGGAGCTTCATGTTGCTCTATTGTGGCTGCGACTGCGGTGGATTGCCCGTCCCGGATGATGATGAAGCAGCGGCCCCCCCGGCCTCGCCGCCGCTCGGCGCCTCTTTCATCGGCAACAAGTGCTCGAGCCCGTGCTTCCGCAGCCGGTAGTAGAGCGTCGAACGGTTGATACCAAGGGTACGCGCGGCCAGCGCGATATTCCCCTGCGCGTGATCGATCGCGGCGATGATCTCGGCGCGCTCCTGGTCGGACAGTCGCTCGTGCAGCGGGCGCGTGCCGTCGCGTCCGGGGATGCCGGGTCGCGTTCCCGCGGCCGGCGTCGGGGCCGCGGCCGGCGGCGGAGGTCCACCCGGCCGGCGGCTGAACTCGAGATCAGCCGCGGTCAACTCGGTGCCGCGCGCCAGGATCATCGCGCGCTCGATCACGTTCTCGAGCTCGCGCACGTTGCCCGGCCAGGGGTACGACGCCAGCGACGCCAGCGCGCTCGGGTCGACCCCGCGCACGCGTTTGCCGATGGTCTGCGAATACTTCTGGATGAAGTGCTCGCACAGCGTCGGGATGTCACCGGGCCGATCGCGCAGCGGCGGGAGGATGATCGGAAAGACGTTGAGGCGGTAGTAGAGATCCTCGCGGAACTCGCCGGCGGCGATCTGCTGCTCGAGATCGCGGTGTGTCGCCGACACGACGCGCACGTCGACCTTGACGGTTTCGGAGCCGCCGACGCGCTCGAACTCGCGCTCCTGCAGGACGCGCAGCAGCTTGACCTGCACGTCGAGCGGCAGGTCACCGACCTCGTCGAGGAACAGCGTGCCGCCGTCGGCCAGCTCGAAGCGTCCCAGGCGCCGCGCGACCGCGCCGGTGAACGCGCCCTTCTCGTGACCGAACAGCTCGGATTCGAGCACGCCCGGCGCCAGCGCCGCGCAGTTCACCCGTACGAACGGCCGCGACTCGCGCGCGCTGTTGATGTGGATCGCGCGCGCGACCATCTCCTTGCCGGTGCCGGTCTCGCCGCGCAGGAGCACGGTCGACGACGTCTGCGCCACCTGCTCCACGCGCGCCAGCACCTCGCGCAACGCAGGCGAATCGCCGACGATCGCACCAAAGTTGAACGCGCTGTGTGCGTCGCTGGCCAGCACGCCCGCATACTGCTGCAGCTGCACGGTCAGGCGGCGGTTCTCGCGCACCAGCTGATAGCGCTCGATGGCGTGGGTCAGGATCCCGCGCAGCTCCTTGGCGTCCCAGGGCTTGGTGACGTAGCGGTAGATGCGCCCGAGGTTGATGGCCTCGATCAGCACGTCGACGTCGGTGAAGGCCGTGACGATGATGCCGACGGCGTCGGGGCGGAGCTCACGCGCCGCCTTGAGCAGCTCGAGACCGGTCATGCGCGGCATGCGCTGGTCGGTGACGATCACCGCGACGTCGTGCTGCTTGACCAGCGCCAGCGCTTCCTCGCCGCTGCCCGCCGGCAACAGTGAAAAGCTCTTGCCGAAGTTGAAACGAATCGCGTCCAGGTTGTCCGGCTCGTCGTCGACGACGAGCACCGGGACCTTGCTGGATTCGGGACCGGGCGGCGCCATGGCAAGACGGTAGCATAGGCCGGTTTTTGCTGGCGACCTCCGTTGTTGATACGATCGCGGACCTCTTGCCGATGACGAAAATGAAACCCTCGGATGAGCCCGTGCCGGGACCCGTCGCCGGACCATCCGTGGGTCAGAAGAACGACCAGAAAGCCGAGCCTGCTCGGCGCAAACCCATGGCGCGCGCCGTCCGGATCGCGCTGTTCCAGCGCGAGATCCAGGTGCGGCTTTCGCCGGCGGCGCTGGATCTGCTGTTCGCGCGGGCCGAGGTGATCTCCGAAGGGCAGCGCGCGGTGCGCGGCGGGCGCGACTCGTACTTCGGTTCGACGATGCTGACCCTCGATCTGCCGTCGCTGGCGCCCCTGCTCAGCGACGCGTGCGATGCGGGCACGGCGCGCCGGCTGGCGGCGCTGCTGGAGGGCGACGCCGCCGTCGCCAGGCGGGTCCAACGGCTGGCCGAGCGCGAGACCGAGCGCGTCGCCGGCGCGGTTCCGCGCCAGGTCGGCACCCATGTGGCCATCCGGTCGCAGGGGGCCAAGGTGTTCGTCGATGTCGACGTCGAAGCGGTCTTCGAGTAGGCGGGCGAGCGGGTGACCGACGACGCGACCTATAGCTTTGCCGGCGTGGCGAAGATCCTGGAGATCAGCGAGAGCAAGCTACGCTACTG
>Ga0265342_10003471_pt1 | contig 12912 bp, 13 predicted proteins | sample 4CB327metaG_FD_203125 | JGI IMG/M metagenome (GOLD analysis project Ga0265342, IMG submission 203125) | Rhizosphere microbial communities from Carex aquatilis grown in University of Washington, Seatle, WA, United States - 4-CB3-27 metaG | ecosystem: Host-associated > Plants > Roots >...
CATAGGCGCGGTCGATGGTATTATTCAGCAGCGCGCCCATCACGTCGAAGAAATATACGCCCGCGATCTGGCCGCGCTCCTTTTGCGCGAGCTTCTTTTCGGCCAGCCTGAAATCCGCGAAAGCTATGACCACATTGAATTTCCCGAACCTCCGCCTGACCTCGCCGAAGGTTACCGTTCCGCCCGAGGAAGTGAACCCGTCGTCCACAAAACACGCCGCCGCGGTCAGCCCGAAGCGCGCCAGGTATTCCCGCACATAAGGCGCGTACCACCCGTCCCCGTAAAGCGCTATGGGCAGGCCGGAAGCCTTAAGGGCTTCGACATCGACCTCCGCCCTCCCGGGCGCGGCGATGATCTTATCCAGGAACGTATCCCTCATAATTTCCGCGGGCCGCCTGCAGCTTCGAGCAGCCAGAGGAAGGCCGCGGGGAATCTGCGCGCCCAGGCTTTTTCGTCGTGCCTGCCGCCTTCGTCGACAACTAAACGCCGCGTTATATTCTTTTTTTCCGAAAAAAGCCCGTCCATAGCCCTTGCGTCGTTCAGGTATTCGTCCTCGCGGCCGTCTTCTTTCGTTCCCACGTCCATGTAGATCCGCAGTTCCCGCTTTGTGCGGGACTTTTTCACAAAGTCCGCCGCCTTCCCGCGCGCGAACCAGAAAGCCGGCGAGAACAAGCCCGCCCGGGAGAATACTTCCGGGTATTTCAACAGGATAAAGAGCGAGATCGTGGCGCCCAGGGAACTGCCCGCGATGCCGGTGCTTTCCCTGCCGGGCAGGGTCCTGAACTTTTTATCGATTCCCGGCTTCAGGGTCTCCGTTATGAACCGGGCATATTTCCCGCCGCTGCAGCTCCCGCCCTCTTTGGGCCAGGGAGAATATTCGTTCCATCTTTCCGTCCCGCCGTTGTCTACGCCGACAACGATGGCCCCTTTGGTCTTTTTCCGGCGGAACAGCGCGTCGATACTGCCGCCCACGCCCCAAGCTCCGCAATAGGAGGTCTCCGGGCAAAAAAGGTTCTGCCCGTCCTGCATATAAACCACGGGATACCGCCGCCCCGGGACAGCGTAATCCGGCGGCAGATAAACCCATACCCGCCTGCCCGCCGCGCCCAGCTGCGGTATATCCGTATAAAAAGTTAAAACTTCTCCCTGTCCGGCCATACCGACATTCTACCAAAACCTCAAAAAAAACACCCCGCAGGCATCTCACAGCCTCCTCAACACCCAATTCTCCGCCGTTTTCTCCTGCGTCATTTCCTGAACACCGCCTTGAGCCTGGGCGCCAGCGGCTTCCAGCTGTCCTTCTCGACCTTGAAGAGATCGAATTTATTGTGGAACTGCCCGGTGCAGGCGACTTCGAATGTCAGTTCCGTTAATCGGTGGCCGCGGTAGCGCGATTCCCGCTCTTCTACGGTGAATTCCCCGGAGGGATATTTTTCCCCGATCCGGCGCCTGATCGAGTTGAGGCAGTCCTTACCGGACGCCCCTTCCGCGGCCGTGGCATTGCAGGAGTAGCTGGCGAGGAACTTGCCGTCGAAGCGGCGCCACTCGGGATCGACGTTCATCAGGAATTTCGGGTCCTTCCGGATAGAGACCAGGTAGCGCCGCGCGTCCGCCAGGCTCTTAAAGGTCTTTTCCTCTACCCGCGGCTTCTTGAAAGAGCCCTCGAACATCCCGATGAGCGAAGGATCGAACCAATGGGGATTTCCCCGCCGGTCCACTATGGTGTTGCAGCCTTTTTCCAGGTTGATATCGAAGTCGTCCTTAACTTCGCCGTCCGAGACCAGATTCAGGTTGTAATTATAGCCGCACAGGAAGTACGGGGCCGGCCCACCGGAGATCCACGCGCCGGAGATGACTTTGAGCACCGCCGGGTCATCCACGTAGAAATCGCCGATCTTGTCCGATATCGGATTTTTCCCCCATCTAAGGTCGAGCCCCACGATAGCGGGGCGCGGCAGGTTTGAAAGCCCCTGCAGCACTTTCACCCGCGGCCCGAACCAGCCGGCATAGTACCCCCAGAGCCCAAGCGCCAAAACCAGCGCGCACCCCAGAAAGAGCGCAAGAATTTTCAAAAAAGCAGAGAGTGTCTTCATTCTATCCCTGCCGCCTTTTCCTTTACAGTTCTGGCATCTTTCCTTTGTGAGAGAAAAAGCGATATGCCCCAAACCAAAAGTCTCAGCGAGATGCCGAGCGACGCCGCATAGAAGAAAACCGGGAAGGGGACCTGCCGGCCGTCGCGCTCATAGTCCAGACGCCAGCGCCGCTTCAGTATCCGCGTGCCCACAGGCATACTGCGCGCCAGCGAGACGTCCGTCGCCCCCGCCCAAAGCTCCGTTTCTTTGCCGTCCGCCTCAAGCGCCAGCCGCCGCCCGACCGTGTCCCACCCGAACCCCCAGAGAATGAAAATACCCTGGAAGATAAGCACCACCGGTTTTATCTTATTACTGGAAAGCATAGCCGCCTATTGACCCCAGGTGCCTTTCCCCTCAGCTTTTCGCGTGGAATTCATTCCACGCGGCGAAGACCTTTTCCCCAAGAGCGCCGCGCAGGCGCAGCCTTCGGCTGAAGCCGGAGATGCGGACCTCTACATGGTCCATGAACCAGAAACTTACTCTTTCACAGCTTTCAACGGCCGACCAGGGAATGACAAGCCTCGGATGCATAAAGCGAAAGGGGAACAGAACGGAAAGCGCGAACTCAGCCGCTCCGACGGTAGCGAACAGGCAGCCGCCATAGCTCACCGGGAAAAGACCATGCCCGAGGCTGCCGCTCCGGAAACGGAACCGCTCCCCGTCCACCGGGTTATCGCTCCTGAACCGCAGCGCAAGTTCATGCCAGCCCCCCATCAGGGACAGCAAAGCGCTGATCAGCAGGCAAAAACCGATGAAGGCCGAAAAAAACCACTTAGGCTCCAATTCGCCTGTAGTGACCATACCACTGATTATAGGAATTTTTCCGCTCAGCTCCTCTTCTGCGCCAACCCACGCCAAAACAAAACCGGCAGGCATCCCCGGCGGCTTCGCCTGCCCTGTAAATAACTCATCGTACCGTCATCAGGGTCCCCGATGCCCCCCCCACAGTCCATGCCCTCTTACCGCATGGCAAAGGATGTATAATTCATAACACCATGAGGCATCTCAACAAGCTCGTTTTCTTCCTCATCCTGGCCGGACTCGCTGCGGGACTTTTTTGCGCTCGCTCCGGATCGCCCTGGCTTTATGCCGCCTGCCTTATCACTTTTCTCCTTGGCGCCAGGCTGCGCGAACTCCACATTATTTCCGGAGCCGGCCAGGGCCAAGGAGAAATACGCGCCCCGCGCGCGTTAAAACACAGCCCCCGGCAGGAAGGGATCAAGATCAAAGATCCAGTTCCTCTCTAGATCTACGTGACAGGGACCGTAATGGCGGTGGCCGGGGCGGCGGTGTGCCTGGCCGATTCCGGCCGCGGCCTCTTACCCGCGGCGACGTTCTTATGTATCCTCGCCGGCTTAGCGCTGATAAAGGGCGGCAAATACTTTTACGGCGAGGCCTTCGCCAGGCGGAACTATCTCCGCGACCTGGCCGCCGGCGCTTCTTTCCTGCTCATACTCGGAGCTGTTTCCGCCGGAGTGATGCTCTTCGCGGGGGCATTCGATCCGGCCAAGGCGGGAATCTGCTCAGCCGCAGCCATAGCCGCTTTCGTTCTGGGTATCCTGGGAATGGCTTACGGAATAAAATACAAGCAGTCCGCGGAGGGAGTACTGATAGGCCGGGCTATCGGTTTTGCCGACGCAGAAACCGGCCTCCTCTCGGCGGACGGGATCTATGACGCCAAGGGCGAGTTGAGCGGCCCCGAAGTCCTTTTCAATATCGAGCCGGTTGAAGCCGGCCGCAATAATCGGGAGCGGTTTTATCTCGACGTCCTTTGCCGCTGCGCCAATCCCCGCGGCGTGCGCCTCGAAGCGGGCAGGTCCGGGTTCCTCGGAACCGCGCTGGCCTGTTTCGGCCTTGAACAGGCAAAAAGCCCGGCAGCTTGGGATTTCCACAACGTCTACTCCAACCTGCCGGACGCCGTCGTCCCCCCGCTGACAAAAGCCCTTGAGGCCGGCGTCATCTTCACCGAAGAAACCGGCCTGTCCCGCCTATCGCTCAAAGGAAAATCTTTTAGACTCTCGTTTTCACTCGAAGGCCGTTCCGCAACCGACGGCATTAAACAGATCCTGGTCCAAGCTGCCACCCTGGCCGCCGCCTTCGACGACCCTCGCCGATCCCGCATAACCGCATCAGTGGTATCTCATTTTACGCCTGCAGCCGGAGCCACCAGATAAATATATTTCAGGGGACCGCCGCCGGTGTTGGCGACGCTGTGGCGCGTATTCGGAGGGATATAAAGCAAAGTCCCTTCCTGAAAACCGATAGAGGGAAATCCCTGAAAACGCGCTTCCCCTTTACCGGAAAGCACGACAATAACTTCCTCATAACTTCCGGCCGTATGTTCATGCATATCCTCGCCCTTCGCAAGGATGACGAAGCCGGAGATATAACCCATGGTTTGCGGCGGACCGCCCAAAAGGGATCTTTCCGCGGCGGCGTCCTGGAACGAAACGGCTAACGGGACCAGCTTCGCGGCAGGTTCTTTGCCGTCGGCCGTCCCGGAAGAGCCGGCCAGCGCGCCGATGGCTCCGGTCACGACCGCCAGGAGTCCCGCCGTGAATAACGCTTTCTTGTTGATGATCATTATCGCACCTCGTTATTATTGATCTTTACTCCTCACGTTCAAACATACGCTCTTTCTATGGCTGCTGGTACCAGCTGATGAACTTATCGAAACCTGAATCCTTTGTCCATTGCAGGTCCGTGTAACCGGCGGCCAGGTCCGAAGGCGGGACATAAATAGCCAGGCCGTGGGCGTTGGAATAGTCTTCGCCCAAACCGCTCGCGTTCCTGGTAAGGCCGACCAGGCTCCCGGCGAGATGATCCATAAGAAAGGCACCCGCGCGCTTCACCTCTGGGTCCCTGGTGCCGGCCACGATCAGCTGGGTGAAGTTATAAAGGTCCCTGTGTTCCGGATAGGTACATTTCTGGGCCGCGCGCCTGGCAGAAAGCACCAGGGCTTTATCCCCGGACCGGATGACGGTTCCGTAGAACTCGCGGACCGCGGCAAGAAGGCCCGTGAGCGCGGAGGTCCTTACATAGCTCATCGTCGCTCCGCGGCCTATCTCATCGTAATGATCCACATACGCGTTCACCGCGGTTTTGGCGGCTTCTTCCGCCGACATGGCCGGGGCGGCCACGATAGGGCCGAAGAACGTGTCATAGGTCCAGCCATCGCCGGGCTCCTCGTCCTCCGAGCCGACGATATACTGCGCATAGTCCTTTATCTCATAGTCCACTTCGGGCATCTGCATCAGGCAGGCGTCCGAAGCGTACACATCCACCCCGCCTATTTCTTTGAGGATGGCCGCCATCTGCGGAGTATTGACGTGGCTGCCGGTCTCGGCGTCATAGGAAATGCCTTTCTGGACGGGACCGGGGCTTCTCATCCAGCCTGACCCGTGGTTCCAGAGGACCAGGATGTAATGTTTGGCCGGATAATTGGCCTTGGCCCACTTTCCGAAATCCACCACGTTCCTGTAATCACCCATATCCACTTCGCCCAGGTCCTGCGCCACCGGAGAGAAAATCCCGCCGCCGGGTTTCACGCCCTTCTCTATGTGATATCTCCGGACGCCTTTCCAGCCGCCGTCGGAATTGTCATAAACGTTCATCCTGCCGAACTCGGCCACGATATTGACCTTGTCGGAAGAACCTATCTTTTCCATCTCGGCGATGTCCTGGAAACCTATTGTCGCCAGATTATTCTTGCCGTTCATGAAGATCATCACGGTCCAGTCCTTGGGCACGGCGGTCTTTTCGCCGGTTTGCGTCGCGGCGGGGATCCCGCTATCCGGCGGTAGAGCCCCGGCCGCTTTGATATCCCCGGCCCCGACGTAGTAGAGGTCCGCCGCAGTCGCGGGGAGAACAGACGCAACGAACACCGCTGCCGCTAATATCCCGGATCTTTTGAACATTTCTTCCTCCCCATCAGACCGCCGCCGCACCTTGCCGTCAATAGCACTAGTGTAGTAAAGCCTGCCTGAGCTGTATTGAATAAATGGGAAGCAGAGCAGTCCTGACTGGAAAGCCTTTAGGGGAGCAAGGTCGGCCCTTGCGAGCTGTTTCAGGAAAGCGGCAGCGGTTTTTTGTATTTCCGGAACTTGAACGTTTTCGTCGGCGTAAGCCCCAGACGGTTCTTGAAGGAGCGGTTAAGATGGGCCTGGTCCGAATAACCGGCATTCTGGGCGGCGGAAACCGGTTTATCTCCGGTGTCCAGGCTCCGGATAGCCGTGACGAATTTAAAATTACCGCACAAAACCTGCGGAGGAACTCCGACCCATTTCTTAAAAGCCGCGAGGAACCAGCGTCTGCTCCAGCCTGCGCCGGCCGCCATTTCCCGTACAGTAATATTGCCGTTGCGGGCGTGAATATTCTCCAGCGCGAGTTTTAAGCCGGGGGGCAGGGGCTCTTTTGTCTTCTCGGATCTTTCAAGTATGGAGTTGAGGCACCGTATCCTGGCGGCCAGGGTTTTCATCCTGAAAACCTCATTAAAACGCTCGGACTCCCCTCGGAGCACGGAACTTACGGGGATGAGCTTATCAAAACACGCCGTTGCCGGAACACGGAACAAAGAATAAAAACCGCCCGGTTTGAATTTGATACCAATAATATCCAGCGCTCTTTTTGTCTTCAAATTCCTTGGCTTCCGCTGTATTCCCAGGATCATCGCCGTTCTTTTTGCGGCACCGGCATGAAAATCGAAAATTATTTCTATATGCTCGTCAGGCGCGAATATCAGGTCGCGCCGCACGGTCCGGTGGCGCGAAGTTATAGTCCAATAGCTCACCAGCTCGGCCAGCCTTGGGGCCGGCTTCAAATTCCTGCCGTATATCCTCCCCTCTCCCTTTTTTTTCATCATCTTAGCGCCTATAACATATAGCATGTCGGCCGACTTACGTATAGTAACAAAATAAACGCCCTCCGGTGTTTTTTTCCAAGAGCGCCCCATTCGTTGGGGAATTTTTCTATATAATTGCAGATATGAATATTTTTAGATATGTCCTGCCCGCTTGTATATTCATCGGGGCTGCTTTGCCTTTAAAATTGCGCGCGGCCGACGCTTCCGCCCCGGCGCCCCTGTTTCAACCGCGGACCGGGACGTTCCGGCTGCTGGAGCCCGACGCCGCCGGCAAAGACCCGGTAGTATTCGTATGGGAAACGGATTACGATCCCGACTGGTTCAAGCCTTATACGGGGGCCGCTGCCGCCTACAAGGACTTTACCGGCTGGGTCAAAGCCCGCATCGATACGGCCCCCATGGCCCTCCTGAAGCGCAACAGGAAACTTTTGAAGAAAGAAGGCAAGTCCACCAAGCGATATGACCTTATCCTGGGCGGCAAGCTCGGCAATATCCGGCCGATGAACCGCATAGAGGGCGAACTTTTTCTGATGCAGCTGGAACGGTTCGGAAAACCTTACGAAGGCGAATTCCTGGCTTTTATTCTCCGCAGGGCCGACAAGCTGCGGATATACGGCTACGAGACCGCGAAACAGACCATAAAGCCGGGCACGATCCAGAGAGAATTAAGGAAAGACTGCGCCGATAAGTGGGAGTATTACGCCAATCTGCATAACCATCCGTTCCAGTTCTCCGGCAAGAACGCTCCCACCGGAGAACTTATCCCCAGCGGCAATCCCGAGGATGGCGACGTGCAGTTCTACCTGGCCGACTCCGAGAACTTAGCCCTGCAGCGGGCCTGGATCACCAACGGCTTCGACACCATAGAGATCAGGGCCGGTGAATTCCCCGCCCTGGCAGCCAGCCCCGACAGATAGCCCGCGCACTAACGGGACGTACGTGAAACTTTTTTCTTTAAATACAGTATTACAGATATGCAGCGCAAGAATATGAACCGGGGCGAAGAAAACATCCTTGTCGCCAGAAGCCTCGCGGGCGACGGCACGGCGTATGCCGCGCTGATAGACGCGTTCAGCCCGCCGGTGTTCGACCTTCTGCTCCGCCTGCTGAAAAACCGCGCCGACGCCGAAGACGCGGCCCAGGACGTTTTCCTGAGAGCCTACAAGAGCCTCGCCTCTTTCGACAGCCGGTATCCGTTCCTGGTCTGGATCCTCGCCATAGCCCACAACCGCGCCATGGACCTCCTGAAAGCCGGGAAACCCGGAGTGCTGTCCCTGGATAACCCGGAAAACCCGCTGGAGATAGAAGACCCTGTCAGTCTAAGCGGCCAGGCGGAACAAGAGCTTACGCTCGGGGAATTATGGCGGGCCGTAAAAAGGCTGCGGCCTCTTTACCGGGAAGCGCTCACCCTCCGCCATCTGCGGGGGCTGGAATATTCGGAGATATCGGCCGTAATGAAGCTGCCGCTGGGCACGGTGAAAACCCTCCTGTTCCGGGCGCGACAGGCGCTGAAAACCATGGCGCTTTCCGGCGAACTGAAACTTTCCGGGCCGGCCGGCGTATTAGATGAAGAGGAAAAGCTATGAACTGCGAACAGACCGGGGAAAAAATGCTCGAGCTGATGGACAAAGAGGCCGGGCCGCTGACGGGGGAAGCCCTGGCGCATTGCGGGCAATGCCGGGACTGCCGCGCCGCTTATCGCGCCGTTCTCTCGCTGCGAGACGAACTCGGACGGCTGCCGGCGCAGAAGCCCGGACCGGAACTTAAGGCCGCGCTTTTGGCCGGCCTGGAACCCCTGCAGGCAAAACCGGTCGGACTGCCGGCCCTGCTGGCCGCTTGCGCCCTGCTGCTGGCCCCGGCGCTGGCCGCGTCCGCCTGGCAGTATGCCGCTACCGGGAGTTTCGCCGCCTCTGTCTCGTTCAGACTGGAGGAGCTTAATTCTTGGGCGGCGTCCGTTCCGGTGCTAGCCGGCTTAAGAGCGTCTTTATTCTCCGCCGGCGGTTATGCGGCGCGCGTGCAGTCCCTGACTTATTCCCTGGCCGTGATAACCCTGGCGCTGATCGGCCGGACGAAACCTCACAGGATCGGGAGATAATATTATGAAAAGTTGCAACCTCTCTTTGGCTTTTTTTCTCGCGCTGGCGGCCGCCGTGCCGCTGCGGGCCGAAACTTATGTGATCGATCCCGCAAATGTAATAACCGGCGACGTCCTCATAAGACCCGGTGAGGCGCTGGACAAGAGCATACTGGTCAAGAACGGGAACCTGGTGGTGGAGGGCGACCTTCTCGGCAGCTGCGTAATAACCGAAGGCGGCTCGGTTACCGTGAAAAAGGGAGGGCATGTGCACGGCGGAATATTGTCGTACGGCGGGCCTGTGAATATTGCCGGCGAGGCGTACAGGGTAAGTTCTTACAAAGCCCCGGTCCTGATCTCCGGACAAGCGACACACGTGCGCGCTATAGAGGCCGAGGTTACGCTCAGCAGTTCCGCCGCCGTGACGGGGAAGATCATTGTTACTTCGTCAAAGGTGACAATTGCGCCCGGCGCCCGGATAAAGACGCCGGTGCGCGAACAAGAGCCGCCCGACACCGGCTTCCCGGACTACGGCGTGCACAAAATAACCCCCAATATCGAATCGGTTCCGGGATTCGGCGCCGCGCTGGGACTGCTGCTCATCCTCCCCGCGCTGTTCACGCGGCGCAGCGTGGCGGGTTCGGCGATAATGCTGAGAGAAAGTTTCTGGAAAAGTTCCGGGGCGGGGGCGGCCGGCTGCTGCGTGCTGGCGCTTATCGGCTTATGCAGCATGAAAACTCTGATTCTTTTCCCGCTGGCCGCGCCCGTAGTAGGACTGGGAGTTCCGGCCCTGGTGATAGGCTGCTCGGCCTTCTGCAAAATGCTGGGAGATAAAACACTGGCAGCTTTGGGCAGGACCGCGGCCGAACCGGTGTTGGCGATAGTTACCGGCTATGCCGCGCTGATCCTGATAGGGACCGTCTGGGTAGCTATTACGATCCTTTCCCATCTGGCGTGGATCCGCCCTATAAGCGCAGACGCCATACTCGGGCATATCTGCGACGTCTCCGGTTTCCTGTCCCTGATCGCGGGGATCATAGGCGCCGGAGCGCTCGCCAGGATAACCCCGTCCCCGTTCAGCCCCGAACAACTGTAAAAGCGCGGACGGGCTTCCCGGCGGCGGCGCCTGCTGCTGATAAATAGTCAAACAGTAAACAGCGTCCCCTGGCTCCCGCTGTTTTTTCGCGGCGGAGCTAATCTACCGTTATTGACTTGCTTACGTTCTTCGGCGAGTCCGGGTGCACCCCGTGGTCCATGATCTCCAGCCGGTTGAGAAAGGTCATTTTCCTTACGCTCATCTCAAGGGCAAGAAGTTGCAGCGCCACCGAACTCGTAAAGAACACCAGCAGGTCGTCGTCCGTTTTGGGCAGCACTATGTAGCCGGACTTATAGGTCTTCGAGTACATGGAAGCCGCGCTTTTTTCCGCCGCGTCGCGCAGCACCTTGTTCTCCTCGGCGATAACGTAAATATTCGCGCCGCGTATCTTGTGCGTGTTTATCTGGGAGATAGTGAGGTTAATATCCCGGGAATTAGGCCCGGTCACAAAAACCAGCGGGTAGTTGGTATACATGCTCTCGAAGAAATTATGCTCCTTGAGAATGCCCGCCATGATCTCCGCTTCCTCCGCGGTAAGCCCGGCCGGCTTTATATCGAAGAAAGCGTAGTCCGACACGGCCCGGAAGATCTTGTACAGGCTTTCCGCCGTGAAAGTCCTGCCCGCTTTCCGGCTTATGGCGTACTTGATAGTGTCGGAGAGTTTGTTCACCAGCCCGCCGACGCCTTCCATGCCGAAGATCGTGTTCACGCCGAGAATGGTATTGGGGCCGTGCTTGAATTCCGGGGCCTCGAAGCCTTCGGTATGGTTCAGGACCACCTCGCGCACCTTCAGCGCGCCTTCGCGGGCGATGCCCTGCATCCCGGTAGCCAGGATATGTATGCTCGGCTCGAGGAACAGGTCGATGCCTGTCTGCTCCACGGCGTCCCGTGTATTCCTGATCGCGGCCCCTATCAGTTCGGGGACGAGATAAAGGTTCTCGCGCGCGCTTTCCAGCGCCTTTTTTGAAACGGGTTTTATCCTGTTCCCGGAAAAGTGCCCCGCCAGGTAAACGGCCAGCACATACAGGACCAGCAGCTGGTTGATGAAACTTTTCGTCGCCGGCACGGCTATTTCGGGACCGCAGTGCAGAGGGATGAAGATGTCGGATTTCTCCAGGGCGATCGTGGAATTGACGTTGTTCAGGATATTTATATTCACTACTTTCTTGCCGGCCTCCTTCACCTGGTTGAAAATATCTATCAGGTCTTTTGTCTCGCCGCTCTGGCTTATGCCTATGATGATATCGCCGTTCGCTACCGACTCCAGGCACTGCGCCCTGAAATCCCCGGGCAGGTAGGCCGTGATATTTATCCCGGCTATCTTATTGAAGAACACCGAAGCGCATTTGGCCGCGTTATAGGAAGTGCCGCAGGCCACGAAATACGCGCTGTTGCCGCTCTTATAGCACGCGGCCATCCGCTGCACGAACGCGCCGACCCTGGTATTTATATCCTCTATCTCTTCCAGCATGAACAGCGCGTCCATGAACTTTATCGCCGGGTTGTTCTTCGCCGAACCGCCGGCGGCGCGCAACTCCCCGAAAAAGTCGGCGAGGTAGGACTCGAAGGGGAGCGTATTGAGCGAAGGCCGGTAACCCTTTATGAACGGCCGCGTTCTTTCCTCCGCCGAGCCAAGGAACTTCTCCGCCGCCGCTTTAAGTTCCGCGGCCCGGGTCAGCGAGGCGAGGCGGAGTATTTCGGCTTTCAGCCCGCTCACCAGTTTCGGATTCCCGGCGGCGGCCTTCCGGGCCAGGTCTATCAGCGGCGACCTGTCGGCGAAATAATTCAACACCCGGTTGGAGGCGTCGACTTCGCTGTGGATCTCCTGTTCCATGAAGTACTTGAATGGTTTTTTCAGTTCGGTCTCTTCCACTTTCAGGTGGCTGCGCACCGCGGTCTTCTGTCTGCGCGCGCCGGTCTTAACGTCGAAGAAGTCGGCCTTCGAGTCCGTATAAAGCGCGAACTCTTCCTCTTTAAGCGGGTAAATTATCTTGGTCAGCGAAAGGACGCTGGCGAGGTCGGAGGAGGCGATGATGAAACGGCCGTGTTCGTCGGCGCCTTCGCCCATATAGAGGCTGCTGCCGGCCTTGATGCAGGCCATCAGCTGCGTGACGGGGTCCACGACCACGGCGGCGAAGGAACCGACCATCTTCCTGGAGGCTTCGAGGATGGCGGCCTTGAGGGCGGCGTAGCGCTGCTCCCTGGTGCCGCCGTGTTTAAGTTTTTTGAGCGCTATGGCGAAAAAATGCTCGATCGTGTGGACCAGCATTTCCCCGTCGTTATCGCTCTTAACGTCGTGCCCGCGGCTTACCAGCCACTCCTTGAGCTGGTCGCAGTTGGTGATATTGCCGTTGTGGGCGCCGTAAAGGCGGGTGTGGCAGCGGACATCGTGGGGCTGGGCGTTCTCTTTGGTCACCGCGCCGAAAGTGGCCCAGCGCACCTGCCCGCAGAAGACCTTTCCGGCCAGCTTATCTATCCCGAGTTTTTTAGTGATCAGCGTGGGGGCGCCGACATCCTTCCTCAGCGTTATCTCCCCCCCGGCTTTCTGTATAAGCGCGCCGGTGGAATCGTAACCGCGGTATTCAAGCATCCTTAGAAGTCTGGAAGCCACTATTCCAAGGTCTTCCCTGTCCCTCTCGCACCGCAGGCCTATAACTCCGCACATAATGTCACCTCGTCAGATTTTTCCCGGAAATGCCGATATTATTATATTACTTTGGCGGTAGAGCGGGTTGCGAGGCCTGTGTGC
>Ga0265342_10003472_pt1 | contig 12909 bp, 11 predicted proteins | sample 4CB327metaG_FD_203125 | JGI IMG/M metagenome (GOLD analysis project Ga0265342, IMG submission 203125) | Rhizosphere microbial communities from Carex aquatilis grown in University of Washington, Seatle, WA, United States - 4-CB3-27 metaG | ecosystem: Host-associated > Plants > Roots >...
CCCTGGCACCGCCGGCGCGGCTCCGGTGCAGAACATCGGCGCCTACGGCCAAGAAGTTGCCGAGACGATCCGAAGTGTCTGCGTCCTTGACCGCGGCACCCTGGAAATACGGAACCTCGGCCCTGGCGACTGCGGCTTCGGCTATCGCACCAGTCTTTTCAAGCGCGACCCCGGCCGCTTCGTGATCCTTTCTGTCACCCTTGACCTTGTGGCAGATGGCCGCCCAGCGTTGCGCTATGCCGAGCTCACCTCCGCATTTTCCGGCAACGCCGCGCCCAGCTTGCTCGAAGTCCGCGAGACCGTGCTGGCCCTTCGCCGCAAAAAGTCCATGGTCCTCGACGAGGCGGATGACAACGGTCACAGCGCTGGTTCCTTCTTCACCAATCCCGTGGTCGCGGCCGAGCTCGCCGACCAGCTTGCCCGTCGAGCAGTCGCGGACGGGGTCCTACCAGTATCCGAGAAGATGCCACGATACCCGCTCCCCGATGGGCGGGTGAAGTTGGCGGCCGGCTGGCTCATCGAGCATGCCGGGCTAGCCAAGGGCTTCCGCATGGGCCCGGTGGGACTCTCCTCGAGCCATGCGCTCGCGCTGGTACACCACGGCGGGGGCACCACGGCGGACCTTCTTCGCCTGGCCCTGCACGTACGCGCCGCGGTTTGGGACCGCTTCGCCATCGACCTCAGTCCCGAGCCCGTGTTTCTCGGGCTGACCTGGCCCGGAACCTCGGCCTGACCAAGCTGGCGTCGGCGCCTCAGAATTCTGAGAAGATCTACCCAAAGCCCATGGAATTACCCTATCAAACACGGCTCCGAGACAGTGGCCCGAAGGTTGCTATTGGAAGACTCAAGTGCTTCCACGGAGGACCATCATGAATCGCTTGCTCACCACCGGACTTGCATCTTTCGCGCTCCTGTCTGCGGCCCTGCAGGGCTGCGATTCGCAGGGCACTCCGGCCATTCAGAACCAGATTGAACCCGCGAAGTCGTCTGCCCTGCGCGTGACGGACCCGCAGGTTTCCGCGGAAGATACCGTCACCCTGGCCAGCGACAACGCCGCCTTTGCCTTGGACGCCTATCACAAGTTGATCGCCAATAACGGCAACCTGGTCTTCTCGCCGGCCAGCATTTCCATTGCGCTGGCCATGGTCTATGCCGGTGCGGTTGGAACTACGGCCAGCGAAATGGCAACGACCATGCACTACACGCTCCCGGCCGAGCGCCTGCACCCGGCCTTCGATGCCCTGGATCTTGCCCTGGCCTCGCGTGGTGAGGGCAAGCTGGGCGCCGACGGCGGGCCCATGCGACTGCACGTGGTGAACGCCGCCTGGGGCGAGCGCACGTATGCCTTCAAGGCCAGCTACCTCGACACCCTTGCCATGAACTACGGCGCCGGCCTCAACCTCCTCGATTTCATCCACGGATTCGATGCCGCGCGCGTCACCATCAACGACTGGGTTGCCGGACAGACCGAAGACAGGATCCAAGATCTCCTGCCAGCTGGCGCGCTGGACTCGGCCACGCGCTTGGTGCTGACCAATGCCGTCTACTTCAACGCCGCTTGGATGCAGCCATTCGATCCCGAAAACACCAACGACGGCACCTTCAATCTCCTGGATTCCACAACCGTCACCACGAAATTCATGGGTGGCAGCCTAGACAATGTGCCAGCCCTGCAAGGTGACGGCTTCGTGGCAGTGGCGCTGCCCTATCAAGACGATCGCCTTTCTCTGCTGGTGGTTGTCCCGGACGCTGGAACTCTGGCGACCTTCGAATCGTCGCTGGATGCAACCAAATTGGGCGCCATGGTCACGGGCCTAACCAACCAACGCGTGGTTCTGGGCATGCCGCGCTTTCGGACTGAAACCAGTCAGAGTCTCGAGGAGCTTCTTCAGGCCCTCGGCATGACCTCGGCGTTCATCTTTGGGCAGGCTGATTTTTCGGGCATGGATGGCACACACAATCTGTTCATCTCCAAGGTCGTCCACAAGGCCTTCATCGACGTGACAGAAAAGGGCACCGAGGCCGCCGCTGCCACGGCCGTGGTCATGAAGGTCGGATCCGCTGCACCTTCCGGGCTCAACATCTACGCCAATCGCCCCTTCCTCTACTTCCTACGCGACCAGCCGACCGGTGCCGTGATCTTCATGGGTCGGGTGCTCGATCCCAGCAAGAGCTAGCCCGCATTGGCATCTCCGCACGCAGGCGTCGCGCCACGAGTGGTTCATCAAGCCGAGGCCATCGCTTGGCTGAAAGCACAGGGAACACTGGCCGGCGCCAGCGTGGTGACTTCCCTGCCCGATGTATCCGAGATACCGCGACTCGATTTCGAAGGCTGGTGCCGCTGGTTCGAGGACGCTGCGGCCGCAGTCATGGGATGCGTGGCCCCAGAGGGCGTGGCCATTTTTTTCCAGAGCGACATCCGCCACGCCGGACTTTGGGTGGACAAGGGCGCGATGGTGGCGCGCGGGGCCGAGAGCGCGGGGGGCCACCTGCTTTTTCACCGCATCGTCTGTCGTCATCCTGCGGGCACGCTCAGCGCCGGGCGGGCCACCTACTCCCACCTGCTCGGTTTCGCGCCGCTGCCGCGCTCGCCGAGCGGCCGGCCGCGCGCCGACGTCATCCCCGACGCGGGCTTCGTGCCGGGCAAGAAGGCGATGGGGGTGAAGGCCTGCCTAGAGGCTTGCCGTTTCGTACTTCAGGAGACCCCCACACGCATCATCGTCGATCCATTCTGCGGCTGGGGCACCGTCCTGGCCGTGGCCAACACGCTTGGCCTTTCCGCCGTGGGCGTGGATGTGTCCGCCCGCATGTGCCGGCGCGCGAGGGTTCTGGATTTGAAGGTCGTGGGTGACGAGGGCCACAACGACGTGGCTCTTCCCAGGTCCGGCTAGTTGCGTGACCGCTGAGGTTGGGTTTTACTCCCGTAGCATCGAGGATTGAGACGAGATTAGGAGATTGTATGGCGTTCTTCGATTCGAATACCCAACCAGATAGGACCGAGTTGTGACGGTCTCATCCGATGCTCTGATTGAAACCGAGGCAGCGAGCGACGAAACCACCGCTTCTCACCACGAGTTGCCCGCATCCGAGGTGCCCTCGACCATGCGGACGCCTGCAGAGCGCCGCTTCCGAGGTGCCAGAGGCTTCTTCCGTGCTTCGCTTGCGTGGTGCCAGAGGTCCGTGCCTAGCCTCTTCCGCTTCGCCTCTTCCGCCAACCCACGCGAGGTCCGCTCCCGCCTGGAAAAGCAAGTCACGGCCGTCGCGATGGTGGTTTTCGCAGTGGTGCTTCTCCGCCATGCCTGGCTGAGCGACGACGCCTACATCACCTTCCGGTGCGTACGGAATTTCCTTCAGGGCCACGGACTGCGTTGGAACATCACCGAACGTGTGCAAGCCTTCACGCATCCACTTTGGCTCTTTCTGTTGTCCCTCGCCCAAATCGTGGGGCAGGACATCTACTACGCCTCCCTGGGGCTGTCGTTTCTCTGTTCCTTGATTCTGCTCGTCACTCTGCGCGCGGGCTTGAGTATGGGAAGTTTTCTGCTCGCCATGGTGTGCTTGCTCTCGAGCAAGTCGTTCGTCGACTATTCCTGGTCGGGCTTGGAGAACCCCGCCACCCACGTCCTTTACGGACTGTTCCTGCTGCGCGCGCTCCGCGCTCCCCAAGCCGACGTGCGCGACGAGCAAAAGGCGTTCTATTTCCTTGCGCTGCTCGCGGGGCTACTGGGCACCAACCGGCTCGACAATCTCCTCTTCTGTCTGCCAGTTCTGATCGGGCGCGCCTTTGTCTTTCGACGCCATCCTCGGATCCTGGCCCGCGCCGCGCTGGGCTTCCTGCCCCTCGCGCTCTGGGAATTGTTCGCGATGATCTATTACGGCTTCCCCTACCCCAACACCGCCTACTCGAAATTGGCGACGGGCATTCCCGCCGCACAGCTGCGACTGCAGGGCGTGATGTATTTCGTTTCGGAGCTCTTCTTCGATCCGGTGGCGATCATCCTCATCGTCGCCGCCATCGCCCTCGCGCTTGGAGCACGCCTCAAGCACCTCTATCTCCCGCTCGTGGGGGTGCTGCTTTACCTTCTGTACATGGTGAGAATTGGCGGCGATTTCATGGCCGGCCGGTTCTTTTCGACCCCGGTGCTCGGCGCGACCCTGATCCTTGTCGCGGCTTTGTCGGCTATTGTAGAGTCCACGCCCGTCGCCGTCGCACTCCTGGCCGCGGGCGCGGCTCTCGGGCTTGGATTTCTGGTCACCCCTCACCCAACCTTGGCCCCCGAAACGACCGCATGCCGTGCGCTGCCGCCTGGTGAGTCGGGATGGGATGCCCGCGGCGTGGCCGACGAGCGCGTCTACTACTGTCGCTACACCGGTCTCATTCAGGTCATGCGCGAAGGCTCCCTGCCCACCGACGATCGGGTGGCGCGCGGTCGTGCGCTGTCGGTGGATCACGCCACCGCCTTGGGAATGCTCGGTGTTTCGGGGTATTTCGCTCCAGAAAGCGCCGTCATCGTCGACGCACACGGACTGAGTGATGCCTTCATCTCGCACCTGCCCGTCCCGAAGACCACGGGTTGGCGTATTGGTCATTTCGCACGCGCCATTCCCGAAGGGTATTTGGCCACCCTCGACAACGAGAAACGCAAGGGCCCCGTGGTGATCCAGAAACCCACCTGGGCGGAGCTCTACAAGCACCTCCGGCCGGTGGTGGCCGGCCCCATTTGGTCCTTCGACCGTTTCAAGGAAATTGCGCGCTTCAACCTCGGCAGTTACGCCCAGCTGGCACGCTGAGAGTCATCACCACCGGCTCCATCAGATTGAAGCAATCCATCCATCAAATCGAATGAATCTGAGAATGCACGTCGTCAAACGAGCTCTCCTGTAACGAGCCTCGGCACCGACATTGGGTGCTCGGTAGGGCAAAAAAACCGACCGTGAGCTTGCCTTGCGCAACCAAGGAAAGGGTTGGCATGGGGCAAGCATTCTGCAAGCAGCTGATGGACAGAGCTGCTGCCAGTTGCGCCGCGCTGGTTTTGACATGGGTTGGATCGATGGGCCTCGCCCAGGCCGAGGCCACCACGGGCGAGGCTCCGCCGGCCGCAGAGGGTCTGACCATCGCGCCACCGTCGTCCGATGCTCAACCTCAAAAGGTCGACGACGCGAAGAAGACTGCCAAGGCCGCTGCGCTCACCCCCATCGTTCCGAGCCCGCGGAATCCCTTGCGCCCGGCTTTCCAGCTCTATGCCGAGATCGATCTGCCGATCCTGGCGGTCGGGCTAGTGTTCGCGGAGGCGCGGCTGGTGCGCTCGCAGCAGGCATATTGCGCCCCGCTGTGCGACCGTAACAGTCTCAACGCGATCGATCGCGTGACCGCGGGCTATTGGAGCCCCGGCTGGCAAACCGCCTCGGACTGGGGCCTGTACGCCGTTGGCGTCGGGGCCGCGGCATTGATTTTTGCGGACGAAGGTTTCTTTGCAGGCCTCAACGACAGCGTCGTGGTTGCCGAGTCGACGCTCGGAGCAACCGCCATCGCTTCCATCATGACCCTGGCCGCAGGCCGGCCGCGTCCCTTCCTCTATGGTGAAAAGGCCCCGCTTTCCAATCGCAACAGCGCCGACGCGGGGCTGTCGTTCTTGAGCAATCACGCTGCTGAAAGTTTCGCGATCGCGACCTCCATGGTCGTCACCATGCGCCGGCTCCACCCCGGCTCGAAGCTGACGTGGATCGTCGCGGGTGTTGGGGGAGCCATGGCGACCTTCGTTGCCACAGCCCGGGTGCTCGGCGGCATGCATTTCATCACCGACGTGGTGGGCGGGGCGGTCGTCGGTTCCTCGGTGGGAGTGATCGTCCCGTCCCTGCATGCCTCACCAGTCTCCATCATTCCGGTCGCGGCCGACGGTCAACACGGGCTCGCCCTGGTGGCCCGATTCTGAATCGATCTCCAAAAAGGGAACACATCATGAGACCACACAAGTTTCTGCGCCGGGGAGGACTGCTGACGGCTTTCACAGCCGAAGCCTTCTTTCTCGGGTGGTTCACCACGCAGCCGAGGTTGGCACACGCCTACACCATTTCCAGCGCCATCACCACTGGGTGCCACGAGAAGATTACGACCGATGCGCTGCGGGCAGTGCGCCTCGAGCTGGCAAGTGCGGCGCCTCTTCCGGCGGACAGCAACGAACGAGCGCTCATCGATGATTTGGAGTTCACACCGGCAGGCGACATGACCGATCTGGGTGGCGCGACGTTGCTGGTGGGCGTCCGCGACAACGATTTGAAGGGGCGGGATTCGATGGCCCTCAGCCAGCTCGCCCTGGTTCACGGCGATCCCAACGCGCAGCAAGAGCATTGCCTTCGCCGGTCGCATGAGGAGGAACCGGGCGGAACGGGAACGGCCGTCCTCGATTGTCGCGCCTTCATTGTCGAACGCATTGGCCAGGCCCTCGCCGGGCTGGATGCCACAAGCACGCCTGATCTCGCGAACAGAACTTCGCTACCGCTTTACCTGTCGCTGCGCCACAACGTCAACGCTTTGCTGCCCACGTACTATGTGCGCATTGGGCAGGCCATTCACGCCATCGAGGATAGTTTCACCCATACCTATCGCAGCCCCGACGAGATGCAGATCACCGTCGATTTGGATTGGGTGAACGAGGCCAATGGGGACCTTGTCGAGGCGACCGACGGACCGCCCCATTCGACTGAGCTCGATCGCTGTGACGATCCCGACGATTTGCGACAACGTCGGCGCGAGCTTGCGACCGAGGCCGCCACCGCGGTCTTGCGTACGACACTCGATCCCAACCAAACCAACGACCAGAAGATGGCTGCCGTGGAGGTGATTTTGGACAAGTATCTCAGCTACTCGCCAGGTTGCACGTTCGACAACGGCTGGTGTCAGGCGACCGAACGACAATACGGCAATGGGAAATTCAGCTGCAGCATGGGTGGGCCGGATCGCCAGACTTCACGATGGGGGTTGCTCGCCATTGTCGGACTATTGGCGCTGGTGGGGCGAACCTGGCGTCGGCGCGGAATGAAGGCCGTAGTCGGCATATCCATTCTATGGATCGCAAGCTTCCATCCGAGCCGTGCTTTCGCCCAGCCAGAGCCCGGTCGTCCGAGCCCAGACCCCGCCACCGTCGCTGCGGAGCACAAGGCACCGCCGCCCGTCACCACGGTGGTGAAGGAGCCGGGGCCGAAGGATCCATCGCAGATAGCCTTGGGCGCCTATCTCGGCGGTTCAGGCTCGGTCGACAACGCAGCAGCCGCGGCTGCGCTCGGCGCTCGCCTCCGTTTCAGCAAGCATTGGACGTTCGGGCTCGATGCGGAATGGAACCCGTGGATTGCGGTCAATGGCGCCTCCACCGTACGCGCCGGTGTCTTCAATGGGTATGGAACCGTCATCCTGCGTCTGCCTCTCGCCTATGAGCAGTTCAACCTGCGAGTCACGGCCAATCTGGGTGTTTCTCGCTTGCTCATCGACTTGTATGGCGCCCCCAAAGGCAGCACCGGGGTCTACGCGGGCCTGAGCCCGCTCGGGCTCGAATGGAAAATGTCCCGGATGTTCTTTCTGATCCTCAACCCGCTGAACTTCGCCATGCCGACGCCGCAGCTCAAGGGGGTGCCGTTCTCCTATTCCCAGTACCGTTTCACCATTGGTCTCGAAGTGTACGGTGGCTAGACCGCCCGGGATCGACACTAGCATGGAAGACGTGACATGAGCACTCTGATGGCAGTGTTGCTTGCCGTCGCCGGTCAGGACGACGCCACGCCCACCCCGCCGCCTGCGCCAGAGCAAGAGTCACCGCCAGAGGCCTCGGCGCCGGCACCTAAAGCGCAGGCACCCGAGGTGTACAGAGTGCGCCTGGCCGTTGATATTCCGATCATCGTTGCCGGTGGCGGCGTGGGACTAGCGCGTATCCTGTTCGAGAACAAGCTGGCGCGAATAAGCTGTCCCTGCGATTCGGCTAGCATCAACCGCCTCGATCGGTGGACCGTGGGATACCACAGCCAGGTCGCGAGCGTCGCCGCCGATGCCACGGTCTATGGCGTGCTCATTGCGCTACCCATCGTCGATCTCCTCGACCTCGGGTTTGGACGCGCCCTGGGCGAGGATGTGGTGGTGTACGTCGAGGCGTTGGCCGTTACGACCGCGATACAGAACGCGACCAACTTCATCGTGGCGCGCCCGCGGCCCCGCAGCTATGCGGGCGATCCAGCATTCATCAACACAGGCGAAGGCTATGTCTCTTTCTATGCCGGCCACGTCTCTACTGTGTCTGCCGGTCTTGCGGTAGTAGCGCTCACTATTCGAAAGCGCTACGGTGAGCAGGTGTGGCCATGGATCGTGGGCGCGCTGATCACCGCCAGCGTCGCCGTCGAGCGCGTCGCGTCCGGCCATCATTTCCCAACCGACGTGACGGTCGGCGCCGTGGCCGGCACCACGGTCGGCCTCGCCGTGCCCTGGCTTCACTTTCGCCGCGGGGAGACCCACGTCCAGATCGCTCCCCTCGGGGTGAACGGCCTGGGGCTCGTGGGCGCATTCTAAGGGGGGCCCACGTGAGCAAGAAAAGGGTCGCTGTCGTCACCAACCCGAACGCGGGCAAGAACACGCCCAGAGCTGGTCTCGGCAAGGTGATCGCCTCGATCCTCGCCACCCCGCGCTGGACCTACAACCCAGAGACACTCAGCGCGCTCGAAGGCACGGCCAAGGAGCTCAGCCGCAACCGTCCTGACATTCTCGTCATTGCCGGTGGCGACGGCTCTGTTCACCAGACACTGTCGAAGGTGCTGCTCGAGCACGAACACTCTCCGAACACGCCGCTGCCCCAGATTCTCATCATCCCCATCGGGACCATGAACAATCTCGCAACCACCATCGGCCTCACCCGACATCCTGCAGTGAAACTGGCCGAGCTCGTCGCCGCCAAGATTCGCGAGAACCGTCCCCTCGACGTGACCCATCTGAGCCCGCTCAAGATCAACGACGAGTACGGGTTTCTCTACGGCACCGGACTACCCGTGAATTTCCTGCAAAAGTATTACGAGGATCCCAAGAAGCGCGGGGCAAAGCGAGCCATCAAGGTCATTCTGGCAACGCTCGGCAACGAAATTGCGTCGCTCGTGACGTTCAGGAAGTCGAAGCAGATCCTGACCCGGCCGGTGCATGCCAAGATCACGTTGCCGGATGGCCACGAGCCCCCTGTCGCGCCCTTCATGACCCATACCGGGCTCCTTTGCGCCGCCATCGACCAGGTCGGCCTCGGTTGCCGAGCCATGCCCGACGCAAGAAGCCGACCTGGATGTTTCATGCTCCGCTCGACGCACCTTTCGTTCTGGGGACTGGTCGCGAGCCTCGGCCCGCTTTGGGTCGGCCTGCCGCTCCCGGCGACGTTCGACGCGGTCGTGCCTCAGCTGACCATCGACTACCAAGAACCAACCATCGCCACGGTCGACGGCGACATGAAGCCGCCCCGAACCTGTGACGTCATCACATGTGGTCCGACGGTCTCGTTCATCACGGGCTGAGGTTCTTTCCACGGCCCAGTTACGTTAGGGTGCAGACATGAATGAGCCTCGCGCAAAGCCACAACACTTCTCCATGATCCGCGGTTTCCACCTGGCTGACTTGTTCACTCTGGCCAATGCCTCTTGTGGAATGGCGTCCGTGTTCGCTTCCATGAGCTACCTGCTCTCGCCCGCCATCGGCCTCTTCACCTTGGCGGGCGCACTGGTGCCGCTGGCTCTGGTGTTCGATGCGCTCGACGGGCGGGTGGCGCGCTGGCGCCACGCGCACTCCACGCTGGGACGCGAGCTGGATTCTCTCGCTGACGTGATCTCGTTCGGAGTAGCCCCTGCCGCCCTGGCCTTTGCGGCTGGCATGCGTGGCGGCTGGGACTGGGTCGTGCTGACCTACTTCGTGGGCTGCGGCGTCAGTCGGCTGGCGCGATACAACGTGACTGCCGAGGCCCTGTCCGCGGGCGGCGACAAGGTGAAGTACTTCGAGGGCACCCCCATTCCCTCGAGCGTTGTCCTGGTCATGGTGCTGGCGGTAGCCGCCTGGACGGACCGACTGGGAACGGGTCTGTACTTCGGCGCCGTGGAGCTGGGCCTGGTTCTTCACCCGCTGGCCCTCATGTTCGCGCTTTCAGGCAGCCTGATGATTAGCAAGACCCTGCGAATTCCCAAGCTGTAGACTTATGAGCTCGTACCTGCGCGAGCCGTGCTTGGGGCTTCGCCTTCCCCTGGCAGAAGGCGAGGGTACATCGAGCCAGTGACCACGCTTACCCAGGCCGCGGCCGCAAGGAAGCCGCCGAGCACGTCGGACGGATAGTGAGCGCCAAAGTAGATGCGCGAGAGGCCCACGCCGACAATGGCTGCGGCTCCGAGCAGAATCGAAGCCAAGCGCACCCAACGCGGCGCCTTTGCGACGTGCAGAATGACTGCGAGGCTTCCGACCACACTGGTGGTCCCCATGGTGTGTCCGCTCGGGAAGGACAGGGACGAGAGGCTCGGCAGCAAGTAAGCAAAGTCCGCGCCCGGGCGAGCACGATGAAACAGCTCCTTCAAGAGCAGGTTGAGCAGCAATCCACCCCCCACTCCGAACGCGAGATAGCGCGCCTCTTTCCCACGGCGCACCACTAGCAAGAGAAGCACTATCCCCGCGCTGACGACCGTCATTGGCAGGGCATCGCCCCACCTTGTGCACGCGAGCATCAAGCTGTCGAGCGAGCCTCGCCTGACGTTGACTAGCCCCTGCAATAGCTTGTCGAAGGCGTCTACGTCGCCCTCCTGCATCTCGCTCGCCAAACGCACGAAGCAGAGCACGGCGGCGATCGAGAGCGGCAGACTCCAGCGATGACGGCGCCACAGCTGCCACAGGAAGGCTGCCAAAGAATGGACCAAACGAGGAGCACCCACAACGTGACTCTACCGCTGAATCGAGCTTGGACGCAGGTGCTATCACCCTAATCCCGCGACAAGCGCAGCGACGTCACGGAAAGGTGGAAGAAAGAGGCGCCTTTCCGCTATGGATGCTCGCACCCAATCGGGGCGGCGAGTGGTGGTCGCGGTCGTAGTCGTGGACGTCCCCGTGGCCGTGGCCACGGCCGACGAAGATCACGCCGGCCACGGCCACGACCCCGGCTATCACGGAACTAGGGTATCACCACCTCCCTGCGAGAGCCACGCCAGTACTGCCGCGGCCGATCATCGGTACCGCGGCGATGCCAGGGCGATCCAGCCGGCGATTCAGGATCCACGATTGGACCGGCGCGGTGAGCGTCGATGCCACGCCGACCGCAGAGCCGATACCGAAGGAAATCCAGGCGCTCTCCCACGCGCCGCGACCGTAGCCGAGGTAAAGCAGTCCGGCGGTGTTGACGGCGAGACCGCCAAAGACGTTCAGGAGCAACGTGTGACGCTCACGCTGCGCGGCCTCGACCAGAAATGCGTGCCGGACGCGGACCGACGCGGGATGGCGATCGCCGCACAAACCTTCCACGTTGATACGGAGCGGATCCAAGAGCTTCGCCAACACGCCGACGGTGGCCTTAGCGGCGGTCACGTACAACCCCGCGCGGGTGTCATTCTCGATCCAGTTGCTAGGCGCAAACGCGGCAGTGCCGGCGCTCCCCACCGCCGCGATGGCGAACGTGGAGGTCCAGGCAAGGTTCCACTTGGCGGCCCGGTCAAAATCCTCGCAGACGGCGTCGTCGATCTCACGCTCTCGGGCGCTGAGATCGACAACTGGCGCAGCCAGCGCTGTTCCCGCCCCCGCGACCACCAAAGAGGCGAGGACGCCGAGCCACGGGAAAACGTGCATGCGGCACAGTAGCACGCGAGCACCTCGTTGGTGGGCGTGCTACATCCAACGTGGCCTTCGATGAGCTCCGCCACCTGCGTCCGAGAGACCTGGAAGCTAACGGGCGATGACGCCTGGCGGACGCTTGCAGCCACCGGCCGGTTCAAGCTGGTGCGTGATGCTTTCATCCGCCTTCGCGCCGCCGACGGATTCAGCCACTCGCGCTCCCTCGCGTATGCTACGTCCCTCGTCTTCGTGCAGGGCTTGATCGCCCTCGTTGGGCTCGCCGTCGAGTTTGGACAGGCCGGCTTCAATCGCACGATCCTGGGCGCCATCGAGAACGCCGTGCCCGGACCGGCGGGAAGTCTCCTCGTCAGGGTATTCGCGCATGCGCAACAGGTTGGCCTTGAGCACCGTTTCTTGCCCTTGCTGTTCGGTCTTGCGGGAACCCTCGTGACAGCCACCACCGCCACCGCACAGCTCACGCGCGGGATCAACCGCCTCTACGGCATCGAGAAGGACGGGCCTTTCATCCCCAAGTACGCCCGCGCCCTCATGCTCGCCGTCGTCCTGCTCGCGGCCCTCGTTGGAGCCAGCGCGATGCTGACCGTGGGACGCGGTCTGTCGAAAGATGCTGGAGGCGCCGTCACGCATCTCGCTTGGCACGCATTCCGTTGGCCGGTCGCCCTGGGACTTGCCGCCGCAGCGTTCGCTGGAATTCTGCGCTGGGCACCGCGCCGCCGGCAACCGCACTGGTCATGGCTCGCGTTCGGCGGCATCCTAGGGGTCGCGGGATGGACCATCGTCACGGTTCTCTTCGGCCTTGCCTTTCGAGCCAGCTCGTCGTTTGGCGACGTGTACGGTTCGCTGGCAGGCGTCGTCGCGCTTCAGATCTGGACCTTCTTGTCGGCTGTCGCGATCTTTTTCGGTGCCGCCATAGCCGCCCAGCTCGAAGCCGTTCGCTCGGGAACCCTTGGCCCGGTGCCCCGCGAGTAGCGCCGCCACGAGTGCCTCGACCGCGGCGTAATGATTGCAGATGGCGCCGGGATTTCGCACGGTGGCTAGGCGCGAGGAGGGCGAATACTAGACGTATTCAACCGACG
>Ga0265342_10003474_pt1 | contig 12907 bp, 7 predicted proteins | sample 4CB327metaG_FD_203125 | JGI IMG/M metagenome (GOLD analysis project Ga0265342, IMG submission 203125) | Rhizosphere microbial communities from Carex aquatilis grown in University of Washington, Seatle, WA, United States - 4-CB3-27 metaG | ecosystem: Host-associated > Plants > Roots > Rhizosphere...
GATCGCAGAACGTAGAGAAGGTTGCCCTCCCAACTCCGCCGTCGAACCTCTCCCGAAGAGTAGTCAATAACAAACCGCTTCTCAATGCTCAGCCCGGCGGCGCGGGCCAGGCGCGCAAACTCCGCCTGGGTGAAGACGTGTCCGCTTGTGACGCATGGGCTGCCCTCGATGTCCCACGTAACCGTGACGTCGCCATTGGTTGCTCCCGGCGCCACACGGTCCCGTAGAAAACGCACGGCCGTCGCCGCCGCCCCGTAATGACGGGCGTTGTAACGGTGATTCACGTCGATGAAGATCTTGCCCGCCGGAGCCGCCAGCCGGCCAAGCTGGCGCAGCACTTCAACCCTGGCGGCCGGCGGGAAGATATGACCCAGGACGTTCCAGAGGCAAGTGATGACATCGAAGCTGCCCTGCCGGCTGTGGAGATCTTCGGCCCGGATGGCCCAGACGGCCGCCTCCGCGGGGCAGTGGCTCCGCATGGCCGCGCTCGGCTCGAGCAGAACCAGATCCTGCATGCCCGTGGCTCGCGCAATGCGGAATGAGCGCGCGCCATCCCCCGCGCCGACATCCAGCAGAGAGCGGCAGCCCGGCGGCACTTCGGCGACAATCACCCGCTCGACGGCATCCAGATACGCCCTGCGCTCATCCGCCACCCGCGCGTAAACGGGCGCCAGTCGATCGTAGGCAGTGACGGGATCGAGCAAGGCCGCCCTACCCCTGGAATCGCGACAGCCGCCCGGCCACGTCGGACCGGAACTTATCGATGAAGCCGCACACGTACTGCGCGGGCTCGATCGAAGCATCGCGAACCAGCGGCATCAGGTCCATGGCGAAGCTCAGCGCGGTCTCGGTGTCGGTGGCGTGCGAGGCGTAGTAAGTCGCGTTGGCCACGCGGCGGCCTTCGGCGGCCAGGTCGTAGCGCTTCCCGCCGCCGACCTGGGAATCGAAGACGCCCACCAGCGCCGCGGCGATGTTGGGGCGCGCCGAGACTGGCAGGCACTGCTTGTCTTCGTCCGCCAGCCAATCCAGGTCGCGCCAGACCTCGCAGCCGTAAACCTTGCCCGGCCGCAGAGCCGGATCGAGCCGGCGCAGCGCCGCCAACGCACGCAGGCACACGCTGACGTGCGTATCGTGCTTGTCCGCGAGGTTGTGCAGATACACCACCTCCGGACGCGCGGCCTCGAGAATCCGCGCCAGGTCCTCGATGACAGCCGTCGCCGGCGGATTCTTCACCTCGCCGCTCGAGTAGCCCAACTGGAGCTGGCACGCGTACTCGCCCACGTAAGCGGCCTTGCGCTGCTCGCGCAACCGGACCTGCTGCATTTCCTCGTCCGTGTATTGCGCGTAGATCCCAGAGCGCGGGCTGCCCGCTCCGTTGGTGACCACCACGCCCGTGAACCAGCGGTCCGCCCGGCCGAAGCACTCGGCCGCTCCGTGGTACGCCATCAGCTCGATGTCATCCTGGTGCGCGGCGATCGACATGTGCGTCGTGCGAGCCAGCGCGCCCCGCTCCTCCATCCCATCCGGTACGTAGAAGTCGGCATTCGGCTTGTTCAGTTTCATTTGCCTCCAATGCTGGGGAGCGTCGCCGCCGCCACGGCCTGACCGAGACGTTTCTCCTTCTCGCCGGGCACGTGCAGCCGCAGACTCTCCTCCACTTCGGGGAATTCCTTTTTCAAGACCCGGCGCGCGGTCGAAAGGATCACTTCGCCTCCCTCGCCCGTCATCACCCGGCCCAGCACCAGCACGTGGCGAAGCTCGTAGAACCCGGCGTACTGAGCGATCGCATAGCCCAGATACACCCCGATGGATTCGTAAATCTTCCGCGCCCGCCCGTCGCCGGCTGCCATCAATTTCTGCGTCGCGGCCAGTTTCTCGGCCAGCGGCATACCGGCGTCGAGCGCGATGCCCGCAGCCGGCAGCAGCCGGTTGACTGCCTGCTGGGAAAAGTATTGCGACCCCACCCCGCCGTCTCCCGACCACTCGTCCAGCGGAGCGTTCTCCCGGTAGTCCACCGGCGCGAACGCCATCTCATTCAGCCAGTCCGTGATATTGCCCTGCGGCGTGACGTATCCGGCGGCCTGGCTGGTGCCCATTGAGAGGCCCAGGACGGCCGTGTCGTCGAGCGCCATCGATGCCGCCAGCGCCGTCACCTCGCCATCGTTGACCACTACGAACGGCACTCCGTTCCACGCCTGCTGCAATTCGAAAAAGATACGCCGCACGCGCCGCTCGAACAGGTCGGGAGGCACGCCGCGGAACAGCGACGCCACCCGCACTTCGTTATCCACGTAGATGCCCGCCGCGCTGCCGCCGATGGCGTCCACGCGAGGCAGTTTGGCCGCCGCCCGTTTCAGGGAGTCGTTGATCTCCGCAAAGTGATATGCAGGGTCCGTCTTGAAATAGGGATCCCACACGACCTCTTCGCTGTGCACCACCTCGCCGTCCATCACCGCCGCGCATTTGCGGTCGCTTCCGCCCAGGTCAAACCCGATGCGGCAGCCATCCTGGTGGCGTCCGAGCGCAAGGCCAACCTCTTTCGCCTCGGGAGCCCGCTCATAGAGCACGCTCTCGATCTCCATCGGGCGCCCATACACGCGGCTGCCCATGAAATCGAAGTCGAACGCGCGCGGGCCCGTCGACGAATAGACGCCCTGGATGTGCGCCGCCATGTCCGGATCGCCGGCGACGGTCACCTTCCACCCGCCCTTCTGCCACAGCAGAAACTTGACCAGGCGTTCGACGTAAACCTCGTTGGCCGCGTTCGGGCTGCCCAGGATTTCGGTATGGAACACGGAGCGCGAGCCGTCCTGCCGCTCCAGAGCGATGGCGAGCTTGCGGGCGCGTCCGCTCGCGCGCACGCGGGCCTGAAAGTCGCGATTCCACAGCGAGGCGGGGACAAATCCTGGGTCGAGCGGCGGTTTTTCTGGCATCAGACGGTTTTGGTGACCTTCGAAAGAGTGCGAGGCTGGTCCGGATTGAGGCCCTTGCTTCTCGCCAGGTGGGCGGTGAACAACTGCGCCGGCACAATGTACGGGATCGGCGTCAAGAACTCGATTGGCAACGCCGTTTGCTCCGCCACCTCGGCTTCAACCACCACGGTGTCTCCCGCCAGCGCCGCCGCCTCCGGATTGGAGCGGTCGGTGATGGTGAAGATCCGCGCCCCGAGCCGGCCCAGGCTCTCAATCATGTCGCGCGTGCCGGGCCAGGTGGGACCGGGAGGAGCGAAGACGAACACCGGGAACGTCTTCTCCACCAGGGCGATCGGCCCGTGCAGGAAATCGGCGCCCGAGAATCGCTCCGCCACCACGTAGCAGGCCTCCATGAGCTTCAGGCCGAACTCGAGCGCGTTCGCATAGTCCAGCCCCCGCCCAACAATGATAGCGTGCTCGATGGAAGTGTACTCCGCGGCCAAAGCGGCGACGCGCGGCTCCAGGTCGAGCGCCTTTTGAGTCCACTCCGGCAATCGTTCCAGGTCCTCCAGCCGGATTGGCGCTCCCAGCGCGTGCGCCAGCAGATACATCGCCAGCAGCTGGCCGGTGTAGGTCTTCGTGGCGGGTACGCTGGTCTCACGGCCGGCCGCCAGCACGAAGCTGTGCCTCGCCAGGTGCGCGAGCGTGCTGGCGCCCTCGTTCGTCACGCCAACCGTAAGAGCGCCTTCGTCGCGGGCCGATTCGAGGAACATGTTGATGTCCGTCGATTCGCCCGATTGCGAAATCCCAACCACCAGCGCGTTTTCGAGACGCAGCTTGGCGCCGTACAACGTGGTCACCGACGGCGCCGCCAGGGACACCGGAATTCCGGTCGTGATCTCGAGCAGGTAGCGCCCGAACTGGGCGGCGTTATCGGAGGTGCCGCGCGCGGCCAGCACGATCAGCGGCGGCTTGCGCCGGCTCAGATAGCCGCGCAGTTCTCCGATGGCCTCCCGCGCCCCTTGCAGCGTCCGCTCCAATGCGGACGGCTGCTGGCGGATCTCCTCAAGCATTCGACAGGCGTTCGGCTCGGGCACCTCACCATGTTGGATGCGGGAGGGGTCGCAAGTCCAGTTCCCAACGGTTGTGGAGCCGTTACGGCACGTTCGATACCGAGCGAACATCCCGAATATCAGTGAGTTGGGGCGACTGGCAGCGGCTCTTCCACCTTCAGAAACCGGTCGGCGGAGACGTCCTTCAGGGTCTGGATAGCGCCTCGCGGCCACCGGATCTCGATCGACGCGATCCCCTTCTCGCCGCCCAGCCCGAAGTGCACGCGCTTATCGCTCGAGGACATGAACCCCACGCTGACCGAAACGTGATCGTAAAGCACGCGTCCCGAGGCCGTGGTCAACTTCACCTTCGCCCCGATCGCGTCGCGGTTGCTGGTGCGGCCCACCAGCGCCAGCGTCAGCCAGTGATTCCCGTTGTCCGCCGAGTTGAGCAGAATGCGCGGCCGCTCCATGAGCGAAGTCACCACCAGGTCTTCGAAGCCGTCGTTGTTGAGATCGCCGATTGCCGATCCGCGCTGATAGCCGGTGCGCAGGAAGCCCGCGCCCATTTGCTCGGATACGTCGACGAACTGCTTCCCGCCCAGGTTGCGGAACATGGTGTCGTGCTGGCGCGCGTTCGGCTTCACGTTGTCGACGTCGCCGTTGGCGGAGTACAGGTCCTTCCAGCCGTCGTTGTCGAAGTCGACGAACGCTGTGCTCCAGCCCGAGAGCGGTGAGCTGAGCCGTTCCAGCCCGACCTGGTCCGGGACATAGCGGAAGAAGTCGCCCCGGTTGCGGAACAGCTGCCAGATCTGCCCCATCAGGTTGTTCGCGAAGATGTCCACGCGGCCGTCGTTGTCGTAGTCCTTGGCGTCGCTGCCCATCGAGGAGACGGCTTTCGCGTCGTCGTTGTAGGCCACGCCGAGCGGCAGGCCGCGTTCTTCGAAGGTGCCGTCGCCCTTATTGATGAACAGAGAGTTCGGGTCGGTGTCGTTGGCGATGAAAACGTCCTGGTAGCCGTCGTCGTTGTAATCAGCGATGGAGATCCCCATGCCCTTGCCCGGCGCGGCCGCGAAGCCGGATTTCTCGGTCACGTCCTCGAACCGGCCATGGCCCAGGTTGTGATACAGCCGGTGCGCGGCGGGCGGATAGAACGTCGGACTGCAGTAGTATTCCGTGCCGTTGACGCTGCACCGCCGGTCGGTTTGCGGAGTCCAGGTGGTGTAGTTGGACACCACCAGGTCGAGCAGGCCGTCGTTGTCGTAGTCGAACCACGCCGCGCCCACGCTCAATATCCCTGGAGGCTTCTTGCCGATGCCCGACTGGTCTGTGACATCGGTGAAGGTCCCGTCGCTGTTGTTGTGATACAGCGTGTTCCGCGCGGCGCCGCAGAGGAAGATGTCCTCGAAGCCGTCATTGTCGTAATCGCCCACGGCCACGCCCAGGTTGTAGTCGAGGTGTTCGCCTCGGAGCCCGGCCTTCGCGGTGACGTCCTCGAACGTGCCGTCTCCTTTGTTGTGGAGCAGGCAATTGTAAAACGCGGGGCTGGTCTTCTTCAGCTCCGGCAACTTCGCGCCGTTGGTGAAGAAGATATCCATCTTGCCGTCGTTGTCGTAGTCGAAAATGGCGACGCCGCCGGCCATCGGCTGCACGAAATACTTGCGCGGCGAGAGATCGTTGTTGCTGATGTAAGAGAACTTCGAGCGGGCGGTGATGTCGATGAAGTGCGGCTGCGCCGGTTGGAACGCGACGGTTGCGGCCACAAAAGCGCATGCCGCGCCCGCCGCCAGTAGCGCCGGTTTCACTTGCCGTTATCCGGCGCCGGCACGCCCGAGACATTCCGCTTCACCGTCTCGGTGTTCTGCTGGATCTTCGCGGAAGTGCTCTTCTGCAGCGCGAATTCGCGCGCGGCATCTTCCTTGCGTCCCAGTTCCTGGTAGGCGTGCGCGAGGGTGAAGTGGACCGTCGGATTCGCGGGCGCGAGGCGCGCCGCCGTCTCGAGCGGCTCCACCGCGTCCGCCGCGCGGTCGGAATCGAGCAGGCACCGGCCCAGGCCGAAGTATGGTTCCGGCAGACCCGGATTGAGCTTCGTCGCGTTCCTGAAATGCTCGATGGCCTGCGGCAAGTGGCCGCTCTTGCGGTCCATCTCGCCCAGGAAGTATTCCGCTCCTGCGTTCTGCGGATAGACCTTCAGCTCCTGTTCGAATTCCTTGCGGGCCTCGTCGTTGGACGTTGCCGTGGCAGGCATCGCCAGGATGATCTGGCCGATGCGGTTGTGAATCCCCGGCATTCGCGGTTCGCGTCCCAGCAGCACGCGGTATTCCGCGATGGCCTTCTTCCACTCGCCCTGCTTCTCGAACTTCTCGGCGTTGATCTCCACCACCAGCGGCGAATTGGGAGCGGCGTCCATCAGCTCCTGCGACGTCCGCGCCGCCAGGTCCGAGTAGACGTGCGTGGCCATGAACAGGATTTCGGGGTCGTTCGGAAACTCCTGTTCGAGCCAGGCCAGCAACAAAGTGGCGGCGCCCTGGTGGTTCAGCGTCATCGCGCAGCGCACGCCGGCGGCGCCCATGCGGCGCTTGAGATCGCGGTCCTGTATCTGGGCCACCTGTTCCAGCGCGTCGTGGATCAGCGGCATGGCCTCGGCGCAGTTCCCTTGCTCGGCGAGCGCGGTGCCGCGCTCGGCGGCCGATTGCTCGGGCGCCGCGAGGCCAACGCCGGGGATGAACGCCACGGACAGAATCACCAAGAGGGCCGTACGACGCATGGGAAACTCGCTTCCACCATTGGAACATACGCGGCTGGCCAGGACATCGCGGGGATACGCAGTACCGAGCCGCGACCGCGAGGGAGCGGACCCGCACCAACCCGCCTGCCCGCTTGCCGACGGCCCCCACCGTTCAGCGCCGTGCCCCGTCAGTGGCCGGCCTCGGACGCTTCCTGCTCGATCACGGCGAGTTGCTTACGCCCCAGGGCAATCTCGGTGGGGTTCTTCTCCAGGGCCAGATACGCCGTCAGATGGCTTCTCGCGCCCGCGTAGTCTTTCTCGTTCGCCAGCGCCAGCCCCAGCATCTGCTCCGCCTTCGGAAATTTGTGATCCGTGTCCGTGCGAAGCGCCTCGCGCGCACTCCGTTCGGCCGCATCGAACTTCAATAGCTGCAGGTTCGCCACCGAGTTGTAAAGATACGCTTCGGGAAAGTGCTGCGGATCGAGGTGGATCACTTTACCGGTGGCGTCCGCCGCCTCCTCCCACTTACTGTCGTTCAATTCCACAGCGGCGAGTTGCACGTACGGCTCGGGATATTTCGGGTCGGCGTCGATGGACCGTCGATACGCGGCGGCGGCGTCGCCGGGCCTATTCTGTGACCCCAGGCACACACCGAGGCTGTACCAGGCTGCGGCGAACTTAGGATAGATTTCGACGGCCTTCTGCAGGTTCTTCTGCGCTTCCGGCCATTTTTGTTTGTTGTACGCCCGGATACCCTTGTCGTAAGCCGAGCGTGCCTCCGGAGGCGCGGCGAGCGTCGTCACGCTGACGGTCTCACCGGCGGCTTTCGGGACCGTGGCTGCGCTAGCGGGCCCCGAGTCCGCCATCCCGTTCTTTCTCGGGTCCTGCATAGGATCGTAAACGCCCCGCACAGGAGTAGGCGCCGGGCTGGCGGGCGGTGTGGTGCCTTTTTGGGCCAAAGCCGGCAGTGCGGCGCCCAGCAGCAGGATCGCCAGCACGGAACCGCGCGCGTGAGCAAGCGGGCGAGACGGGCCGCCGGGTCGCTGGCCTATGTTGTTAGGGGTTTGACGGATCATAGCCTATAAAAAGCGCGCGGCCCGGCACCACAGGGGCACCGGGCCGCGCTCATGAACCATGCGAACCTAGAACACGAACTTCAACCCAAGTTGCAGGTTGCGAGCGCCTTGCGACGTATTGACGACCCCCGCCTGCGAGCCGCCGAAAACATCGATCGAATACCCGTTAACAACCAGAACCGGGGTGTTAAACGCGTTGATAGCCTCGGCGCGGAACTCCAGATAGCGGCCTTCCTTGCCCGGAACGTTGAACTGCTTCCCGAGACTCAGGTCGACCTGCTTCAGGCCAGGGCCCCTCTCCGTGCTGACGCCGCAATTCCCGAAATTGCCGGGCGCCGGATCGGACATGTTGGCCGTGCTGAACCACACGTAGCCGCCCCCGTTGGCGGTCGGATTGTTCTTGTAAGGAGTCGGAATCGAAGGCCCGTTGCAGTTCGGTCTGCCCTGCGCCGAACCCGTGCCCGCGTCCCCGCCCCAGTCGAGCATCGAGATCGGGAATCCACCATGGAAGGTGTAGATCGCGTTCACTTCCCAACCGCCGAGCACCGCATCCATAACCGGGCTGGCGCTCTTGCCGTACATGCGGTTCTTGCCGTAGGGCAACTGGTAGGTGGCGTAACCGTTGAATACGTTGACCACGTCGTGGTCGCACAGACCGTAATCAAGGTTCATATTGTAGGCGTTCAACTGGAAAGCGATGTCGGCGCTGGCCTGACTTGCCGCCGCGTCGCCATACCTTCCGTAGTAACCGAAGTTATTCGTGAGGCACTTCGACCAGGTATAGTTCGCCTGGAATGACAGTCCGTGGCTGAGCCGCTGCTGGAACGCGATCTGCAGAGCGTTGTAGTTCTGCACGCCCCAGCTTGAGTTGAGCCGCACCTGGCCCGTGCCATCCGCCAGGAAGGCCGGATTGCCGGACAGGTACGGGCTGGGCCCGATGACGCCGGGCGATTCGAGGAACTTCTGCCCGGCGAAGATGATCGTCGCCAGGTGATCGGTATGCTGTCCCACATAAGCAGCCTGAAGGGTGGTCGAGTTGCCGAGTTGCTGCTGAATGGAGACGTTCCACTGGTTGGAGACGGCCGGGCGATAATCCGCAGTCGTCATGTGGATTCTGACCCCCGCGAAGCAAGCCGCGGGAGCGGACGTCACGTTCGCGACCGTGCAGCCGGCGCCGGCGGAGCCCAGGCCCGTGAAGCCCTGATCGAGAGTGACCTGGTTAGCAGGGATCACACCGTTGGTGCCGCCACCCCACTGCCCGACCAGATCGATGTTCCAGGGAGCATTCGTAGCCAGGCGGTTGTACTCGCCCGTGCCTTCCTGGAAGCTGGAGCGGCTGAACGCCGAGCGAATCACCGTGTTCTTAAACGGGGTCCATGCCACGCCGGCGCGCGGCAGGAAGTTGGCGATACCGTTGTACTGGTTGTAAAGAGCACGGCTGTTGCCGTTGACTCCGGCGAGCTCAACTTGTCCCGTGTACAAGCCGAAGTTCGTCATGCGGTTGCCGACTTCGTAGATCGGCGTGAACACTTGCCACCGGATACCGAGGTTTACGGTCAGGTTCGGAAGCACCTTCCAGTCGTCCTGGAAGTAACCCCCGTAGGCGCTGTTGCGCTGTCCGACCGTTCCGTTGTAACCCTTGCCATAGCCCATGTAGAACGGCAGGCCGACCAGGAAGTCGGTTTCCGCGTTCCCCGTGTAGCTGCCATTGAAGCCGATCTGTCCCGCCGCGCCGTCGCTGCTCGTGGCCGGGACGTAGTCGTTGCGATAACGGATGAACTGGGCCCCGAATTTCATGCTGTGCGCGCCGTGGATCAGGATCGCCGTATCTTCGAGCAGGATCGAGGTCTGATGGAAGATCTCCGGCGCGTCCACCGTTCCGAACGCGAACGGGCCGTTCTGGCCGCCGCCGACCGGCGCCCCAGAGAAGAACAAACCCGGCAGGTAGTTCGTCGGCTCGCCCGGAACCAGCGCGCCCAGGTTGGTGGACGTGGCCGGTTGCGTGTTGCCCTCGGCGGGGAAGTAGTTCACGCCGATGCGGAACGCATTGATGAGGTTCGGCTTCAGAGTCCGGGTGTAGTTGATGACCCCGTTCCAGAGCGGAAGGTTCTCGTTGCCGCTGGTGCTGTAAAGAGCCGCCGTGCTGTTCACGAACTGCTGCACCACGTGCTGCTGCGAGTACCGAACCGACAGCCGGTCGCGGTCGTTCGGCGCCCAGTCGACCTTTGCGTCACCCTGATCGCCGTTGATGAAATCATGCTCCGAGTTGGGCACGTTGTTGGTGGTCGCGCTGCCGCTGGCCTGCGGAAGCGCCTTCATGATGTTCAGCGCAGTCGCACTGAGGGTGATGCAAGGATCCACACCCATCTTCTGCCCCGCGCCGCACTTGGTCGCGTTGTTGAGGTTCGACGGCATGGGTACGTTCGTGCCCGGATAGTGCAGCGCGACTCCCAGATCCGTGAAGTTCAGGCCGTTTTCGGCGGACGTAAAGGTATTGAGGGTGCCGACCGTTGTCGGGTGATCGAAGCGCGAACCTTGGTAGTCGCCGAAGAAGAACAGCTTGTTCTTCTGGATCGGGCCGCCAATGGTTCCGCCAAATTCGTTCCAGCGCAGTTTCTGCGGGCTGCCGCTGACGTTGGGATCGGTGCTGAAGTTCCGCGACCACTCGTTGGCGTTCAACGCATCGTTGCGGAAGAATTCAAACAGATCGCCGTGATAGGAGTTGGTTCCCGACTTGGTGACCACGCTGATCACGCCGCCGAGGAACTGCCCGTAGTCCGCCGAGGGATTGTTCGTCACCACGTTGAACTCCTCGATGGCGTCCACATTGGGTGAGTAGGCAACATTGTTATCGACGAATTCCACGTTCTCCATGCCGTCCAGCAGGTAGTAGTTCGCCTGTTCACGATTGCCGTTGATGTAGGGGCGGCCTGAGTTGAATGTCGCCTGGCCGGTATTGAAGGCGCCCGGGCTGGTCGTAACCGCGCCGGGCATCAGCAGTGCGAGTTGGTTGTAGTTTCGTGTTTCTAGCGGCAGGCTGGTGATCGCGGCCGACTGCATCACCGTGCCGAGCGTTGTCGTCTCGGTCTGCAGGATCGGAGCCGCGGAGGTCACCTCCACCGTTTCCGTGACATTTCCAACCTTGAGTTGGAAATCGATTTTGGCCACCTGGTTGATTACCAGTTCCACCTTCGGCTGAACCTCGGTCTGGAATCCCGGGCTGGCCACTTTCACCTGATAGTTGCCCACGGGCAGCCGGACCAGGTTGTAGGCCCCGGCACTGTCGGTGGTGGTGGTGAAGGTCGTGCCCCGCTCCAGATCGCTGGCGGTCACGCTGACGCCCGCCATCACCGCTCCGGTAGAATCGGTGATCGCGCCGGTGATGGACGCCGTGACGTCCTGCGCCCGCGCCGGAATGGCCGAGATTAGCGCCGCCGCGAGGCACAGCGCCAGAATCCAAACTGTCGAGTAGCGCTTCAGTTGCATCTAAAGCTCCTTTTGCTCAATCGCCTTTCGGTTAGGAGCGCCCTGTTCTGCCGGTGCGTCGCTACGCCAGCTACGCAAAACGTGCCCTGCGGCTATTGACCCCAGCCGCCGGGCCTCCGACCGTAGACCCCCGAGGCGCTGCACACGCAATCCTGTGCCGACCACAAGGGCATGTCCAGTTCCAAACCGTTGCCGGGTTGTTCAGAACATGTTCGTTACGCCCGGACCACGCGCGGACCCAAAATGCCGGGCACGTAAGTCATTGCCTGCTTTGAGAAATTGGCTCTGCAGCCGGACAAGCTCGTGGTTGTGACCTCAAGGAGGCCTGGGCCGCCGGAGGCGGCGCTGGAGAGGGATCGGCAGCGCCTGAACGTAGGCTCTTCACGAAATGGAATCGCTCTGAGAGGCGTCTACTTCAAGCCGTCCGCGAGGGCGGTCAGGAGCGTGCCGGAAGCGTCGTCGTTGCTCAATTCCCACGACATCGCGCCGGCCAGCCCCTTGCTCTTGATATAGTTCGCCTTGTTGACTAACGAGGCAGGATCATCGTATGACCAGAACACGCCCGCAGCCGCGCTATAGACCCAATACGCCTGCGCCACCGGATCGCGAAATCCCGGGTAGCCCAGATCTTTGAGCACGCGATAGCCGCCGCTGCCGGCTTCGTTGCCGGCCTTCGCGGGCCCGGCGGCCGGCTGATACAACCCGTTGTTCACGTTGGGCACGCCCTTCCACCCATGACCGTAAAACGGCACGCCCAGCACCAGTTTCCCCGGTGGAACGCCTGCCGCCAGGTAGTCCGTCACCGCGCGGTCTATGTTCCGGTTCGCGGCTTCGGCCGGCTCCGCCGGATTGGCGTACAGCGCCGCATTGTGGTTGGTGGTCTTCTCCCACGCCCCATGCAAGTCATACGCCATCAGGTTGATGTAGTTGAGGTACGGATGAATCGCCTTGAGATCGAGGAGCGAGTACTGCTCATGGCCCGCCGGCGTCGCGGCCGTGAGGAGATAGCGCTTGTCGAACTGATCGAGCTGACGCCGGAACTCCGCCAGCAGTGCCGTGAAGTTCTGCGGATCGGCAGCCGAAAAGGCGCACGTGTTTCCGCAAGCGCCCGGGTATTCCCAATCGACGTCGATGCCGTCGAACAGGCCCGCAATCGACCGCCCGCCCCCCAGGTCCCCTTTGATGAACAGCCCGACGCAGGAGGCCACGAAGGCCTGGCGCGAAGCCGCGGTCGAGGCTGCCTCCGAGAAATGGGAGGAGAGCGTCCAGCCGCCCAGCGAGATGAGCACCTTCAGCCGCGGGTACGCCGCCTTCAACTTCAGCAATTGACCGAAGTTGCCGCGCACGGCGTGTGAATCCGCGCTGTCGGCCTTCGCATCCACGCTATCCGCGGCGTCATACCGTTTTTCATAGTCGGCTTGGCGGTCCGAAACGGCACAGCCGGTCGCCGTGGGCTTGCCGAATGCGTACATCAGGTGCGTGATGCGGGCCGCCGCCCCGCTGGTGGCGATGTTCTTCGGAGAGTAGCCATCGTCTCCGTTGTAGAAATACGCCATGTTGACCCGCTGCGCGTTTGCCATCAGTGCAAAGAGGAACAGCAACCCAGCGAGCTTGCCGCAGCAGTGGGGCAGGCGTCCACGCCTGCGCGGGACG
>Ga0265342_10003476_pt1 | contig 12904 bp, 9 predicted proteins | sample 4CB327metaG_FD_203125 | JGI IMG/M metagenome (GOLD analysis project Ga0265342, IMG submission 203125) | Rhizosphere microbial communities from Carex aquatilis grown in University of Washington, Seatle, WA, United States - 4-CB3-27 metaG | ecosystem: Host-associated > Plants > Roots > Rhizosphere...
GCAGAACACGCCTATTGGAGCCAGCGCTCCGGGAGCTCCCCCGCAAATTCTCGCGAATCTCGTTCATACGACCACGACCGCGAAGCCCGCCGTGGTCTCACACTACAATGTTGAACCGATGATCAATGTCTATGCGGCCGTCAACGGCCGAGACCTCGGCGGCGTTGCAGGGGATGTCGCCGAACGCGTTCAGGCGGTCGAGAAGGAGCTGCCCAAGGGAAGTCACATCGTCATGCGTGGACAAGTCCAGACTATGAAGAGCTCTTTCGACGGGCTCATGTTCGGCGTGCTAGGCGCAATCGTGCTCGTGTACCTTCTAATCGTCGTCAATTTTCAGTCCTGGCTCGATCCGTTCATCATCATCACGGCGCTGCCTGGAGCGTTGGCCGGGATCTGCTGGATGCTGCTGCTTACGCGCACGACCCTCAACGTGCCGTCTCTCACCGGCGCCATCATGAGCGTGGGGGTGGCGACTTCTAACAGTATTCTGATGGTAACTTTCGCGCGCGACCAACTCGGCGCGGGCAAGAGCGCGGATGAGGCCGCGATCGAGGCTGGGTTTGTTCGCATGCGGCCGGTGCTCATGACGGCGCTTGCCATGATCATCGGCATGGTGCCGATGGCCATGGGCCTCGGGGAAGGGGGCGAACAAAATGCACCCCTTGGCCGGGCTGTGATTGGTGGGCTGCTCTTTGCGACGCTCGCCACGCTCTTCTTCGTTCCTTGTGTCTTTTCCATCGCCCACGGGCGCAAAGGGAAGCAAGATGGTGGAAAACAGATTGCCTGAAGAGAAGCCGAGCGAAAGTGGCCACTCGCCGCCCGAGAGTCGACTCTTTGTCGTTCTCATCGGTGCGGTTATCGTCCTCGTCCTGTCGGGAGGCTTCACCTGGCTGCGGCGGCAATCGCAGCTCGAGGCCCTTGCCAGCGAGACCGAGAGGCTTGCCGTCCCAACCGTTGCCGTGACCCATCCTGCGTTAGAGCCCGACCAGGAAGATTTGGTGTTGCCGTCGACGCTGCAAGCCTACGTCGAATCACCCATCTACGCTCGCACGACAGGCTACCTGAAGAAGTGGTACTACGATATCGGAAGCCACGTGAAAAAGGGGGCGTTGTTGGCCGATATCGACACGCCCGAGGTGGACCAAGAGCTGTCTCAGGCGCGGGAGAATTTGAATACCTCGATGGCCAACGTCAATCTTTCGAAGATCACGGCATCTCGATACAGCGAGCTGCTGAGATCGGACAGTGTCTCGAAACAAGAAGCGGACAATGCTCTCGGCGACTTGGCGGCCAAGACTGCGACCGTGCGCTCGGCGGAAGCCAATGTCCGCCGCTTGCAGGATCTGGAATCCTTCAAGCACATTGTGGCGCCCTTCAGCGGTGTCGTCACACGCCGCAATATCGACGTCGGCAATTTGATCAATGCGGGAAATGTCGGCCAGGCTCAGGAGCTGTTCTACCTGGCGCAAACCGATCCTGTACGCGTCTTCGTGAGCGTGCCCGAGGCCTACTCGCCAGCGATTCGGGTTGGACTCGAGGCTACTTTGGATTTGGCACAGTATGCCGGGCAGAGCTTCAAGGGAAAGGTCGTGCGAACCGCCGAGGCGATCGAGCTCACCAGCCGGACGTTGAATACGGAGATCGACGTGCCCAATCCCGATGGCAAATTGTTGCCTGGGGGATTTGCTCAAGTCCACGTGCTGATCAAGGGCCTCGGACCCCGGTTGGAAATTCCCGTCAATGCCTTGCTGTTCCGCTCCGAAGGGCTGCGGACGGTTGTCGTCGACGCCGAGCACAAGACACGCCTTCGAGCCCTGCAGATCGGGCGCGACTACGGCACCTCGCTCGAGGTCCTGCAGGGTCTCAGCGCCGATGATTGGATCGTGGTCAACCCCGCCGATTCCCTGGCCGAAGGACTGCAGGTCAACGTGAAGCCCATTGCGCAGCTGGCAGCCGTGAAACCCAAGGAGCGACCCTAGAGGGCGAGTGGAGTGGAAAACGTCGCGTCTTCATGCCGCTCGCCAGGGCGCGCCGATGTCTTTCGTCGGTTACGAACTGCACCCCTGGTCATGGTTGCTGCCGACCTTCTGGCTTGCACGGTCGGCCCCGACTACCGGAAGCCTTCCGCGCCGGTCGCGGCCGGTTGGGATGCGCAGGCCCCATGGCGCGAAGGCGCACCCCGCGACAGCTTGCCCAAAGGGGAATGGTGGCGGGTCTTTCGCAACCAGGATCTTGACGCACTCGAAAAGCAGGCTCTGGCACAAAGCCAGACCCTGAAGCTCTCGCTGGCTCGCCTAGAACAGGCGCGGGCAACGGCCGCCATCCAGGTCGCAACCCTTTTCCCGAGCTTGAACGTGGCCCCAAGTGCCGAGCGGCAGAGGCTTTCGGGAAACCGGCCAACCAATGGCGTTCAGGTAGCCTTGCAACCGGCAACGCAAAACACCTTCAATTTGCCGTTTACCGTCAGCTACGAGGTCGACCTATTCGGCCGCCGGAGGCGGGCCATCGAGGCAGCGGAAGCACTCTACCAAGCAAGCGCAGCCGATCAGGAAAACGTACGGCTGCTCCTTACCTCGCAACTAGCCGGCGACTTCTTCAACCTGCGTCAAATCGACTCCGAGCTGGGGATTATCAATCACACGGTAGATGCCTTGCAGAAGGGCTTCGACTTGATTCAAACACGGCACCACGGCGGCGTCGCTTCAGGGCTCGATCTGGCCGAAGAGGAGACGCTTCTACAAACCACGCGGACCCAGGCGGTCTTGTTGCTTCAACAAAGAAAGCAGGTCGAAGATGCCATCGCCGTCCTGGTGGGGCAAGCTGCCCCCGCGTTCCATTTGCCGAGCAAGGAATTGAGCGGCGAGCCGCCATCGCTCGATGCGGGCCTTCCTTCGGATTTGCTCGAGCGGCGTCCCGACATTGCCGAGGCCGAGCGGCAAATGGCCGCCGCTAATGCGCAGATCGGCATTGCCCGGGCCGCCTATTACCCGTCGGTCACCTTGTTTGGACAGGCGGGTTGGCAATCGGTCGACGTCACGAGCCTCTTCAGTGCGTCCAGCGTTTTCTGGGCTCTCGGGGCCAACGCAGCACAGAACATCTTCCAAGGGGGAGCTCTCGGTGCCCAGGTGCAGTTTGCCAAAGCTGGCTATGACGCCAGCGTAGCGAATTACCGCCAAGCCGTGTTGAGTGCCTTTCAGGAAGTCCAGGACGGGGTCACGGGAATCGAAGTCCTGCGTCAGGCTATGCAAACGCAACAGTTGGCCTTGGACGCGGCCAAGAGGACGTTGGAGATCTCCATCAACCGTTACACGGGCGGCTTGGTGAGCTATCTCGATGTCGTCACGGCACAACAGAATCTGCTCAGCAATGAGCGGCAGATGGCCGTCATCAGGGCGCAGCAACTCGTGATCAGCGTGCTTCTCGTCAAGGCTTTGGGAGGCGGCTGGGATGCGGCCAGCTTGGCCGCGGTCCAGGTAAAGCCAAAAGTGAAGAACCTGGTATCTCGCTAGCCCGCGCGATGCGGTGCTGGCTAGTTGAACCCACCGTCAGTCAACCCAGCGTCTAGGCCATCCAGATATTGCGCGGGATCGATCGTCCAACTGCCCCAGTATCGGAACTCGTAGGCATCACCTCCCAGGGTCGTCACCGGGAGGATCAGCTTTTCGCCAGACTCTAGCTGTTGCTCAGAGAGCGCACCGGTGGCGACGGTTATCCCGCGGGATGTCGCCGTGACCTGGAAGCCGATGCGAGAAACAATACCGACCACCTTGAGGTCCGGAGCAGCGGCGAGATCCGACGTGAATGTCGTGGACCCGTGGCCGCCGTAGAAACCGCATCCGGCGCCCAACAGATGCCGTTCTTGGTCGTCAAGGCGAAGGCTCTGTTCGCAAATGGCTATACCGTTCTCCCCGGAATCGCCCAGGTGACATCCGGTTAACCACGGCAATGCAACCACTGCCGTCAACATGCAGACATGCTTGCTACGCGGGATCATGTCGGTTCGCCTCTCATAGCGCTGGGCCATCACTGGAGTTTCCGAAGGGCTGTAGTATAACGGATTTCGCGGTGCAGGATGCGCTTGACGCTTTTCTTCTCCGGTTTCGTGCCGGCGCTTGGTCGTTGCAATGGCGCAGAGGCAAAAGCCGAGGGTTTGTGTCCGCATTTGGCGGTGATTAATCTCGCACGACGTTACAGCTCATACGCGATGGAGCCACAGGCTCTTCGGTCCGTCGCGGCGGGCGCCGGACGGGCATAGCTTACGCGACGTTCTCAGTCACGTAACCGTCGGTGGCACGGGTCTTCGGACATGCTAGCCTGATTTCATCCAGAGGTATTCGAGGTAGTCTATGTCAGCGACGTTCCCTGAGGTAGCAACGGAGGACTTTGTTCGAACGGCGTTCGAGCGGTGTCCCACCGGGCTCATCGTGGTCGATGAATCGGGAAAGATCGCGGTGCTCAATCGCGAGGTCGAGCGCCAATTCGGGTACGCCCGCGACGAGCTCCTGGGACAGCCGGTGGAGGTTCTCGTGCCCGAGAATCTTGCTGCGGGACACGCCAAGTTGCGTGCGCAGTACGCCACCATTCCCACCTCCCGTCGCATGGGCGCCGGTCGCGAGCTCTTGGGGCGCCACAAGGATGGTCGGCAAATTCCGGTGGAGATTGGACTGTCGTCTTTCTCCACCCAAGAAGGAGCCTTTGTCCTGGCCACCATCGTGGACGTGAGGGAGCGCCGCCACAGGGAGAACCGCCTGAACCGTCCCCACAAGCTGGAGGCCCTCGGTAGCCTGGCCGGCGGTATTGCCCACGACTTCAACAACATCCTACTCGGCATCGTGGGCTACACTGAGCTGGCGCGCACGACGGTGTCCGACACCCCCTCGGCCGTCGCCGACCTCGATTTGGTGCTCGACACGGCCCGCCGAGGGCGGGACCTCGTCAACCGCATTCTCCTGTTCACCCGCACGACCGATCCAGTGCGGGTCCGCACCGACTTCGCGCTGTCCGTGCGTGAGGCGGTCCAATTGCTGCGGGCTAGCTTTCCTTCCAACATCGAGATACGGGAGAGCTATGACCCGAGCTCCCCGCACGTCATGGGTGACGGCAGCGAGCTTTATCAGATCGCCATGAACCTGGCGACCAACGCAGCTCATGCCATGCAATCGCGCGGCGGCGTGCTCGAGATACGACTGGAACCGGTGTGGGTGGACAGACTCTTCATCGCGGACCATCCCGGAATGCGCGAAGGTCTCCACGTTCACCTCAGCGTCTCGGATACCGGTGTCGGGATCCATCCCGATGCCATCGGACATATTTACGAGCCCTTCTTCACCACCAAGCCGGGTGGCGAAGGAACCGGGCTCGGACTGGCAGTCGTCGATCGCATCGTGCAATCGCTTCGCGGTACCATTGAGGTAAGGAGCCGCGTTGACAAGGGCACGCGATTTGACGTCTACCTCCCTTCTGTTTCGGTCGACGCCTCTCAAGCTCAAGATGAGAGGGGCAGCCATTTCGCACGCGGTAACATCCTGCTGGTCGACGACGAAGGGAGTCTGGCCAGATTGGGGCAACGGCTGCTTGAATCGTCCGGATTCGAGGTTACAGCGCACACTTCCAGCCTGCATGCCCTGGAAAGCTTCCGCATGAATCCCCAGCACTTCGATTTGCTCATTACCGACAACACGATGCCACACATGACGGGCTTGGAGCTCGTCGAGCAGATCCTGGCCATTCGTCCCTCCACCCCTGTCTTGATGGTGTCGGGTGTGGGAGAAACGATGCCCATCGAGGCGCTGAAAATGCGCGGGGTCACCCGTCTGCTAGCCAAGCCCTATGAATCGGAGGAGCTGGAGGCAGCGGTCAAGGAGATTCTTGGGATCTCAAGCTGAGTCATCCCAGAGCTGGCGTGGGTGCGGTGGGCAACGAACGTCGCCCCTAGCGCGCCTGTCCTGAATCGCTCGAATCGCCTTCGGGCCTCGGTGGATAGGCGTGGTTCAAGTTCTTTCGGTCTCCCGCCGAGACACTGCCTTGGCTGTCGAACTGGAGATTGCGCGGAAGGTCACCATGAATGGCTCTGGCGGACAATGGTCACTCGCAAAGGTGAAAGCCGCCAGCCGGGGCGCTCCGAAAAGTGATTGGACGATGTGGAAGTGACGGGGCGATGCGCCGTGCCCCCAGTGAAGGAGAACCAAGATGCATAGAAGCAGCTTTCTCAGCAACCTCAGAATCGGAACGCGAACCCTGGCAGCCCTCGGAATGATGGTGGCCCTGATCGTCGGTCTGGGCGTGTTCTACTCGACCGGGCTCAAGCGATTGGACGAATCAGACCGAGGCCTCTATGAACAGGGCGCTAAACCCCTGGCCAACATGGGAGAGCACCGCTCGTCTTTCCTGCGCTCTTGGATCAACCTGACCCAGGGGGCGCTGTTCACCGACGCCCCTACGCGCGCGGCTGAGCTGGCCAAGGCGGATGATCGACTCAAGGAGGCGGACAAGGCGTTGGAGAGCATCGCGGGGTCGGTCAAGGACAGTGCCCTGCTCAAGGATCTCGAGGCGTACTCGGCCGTTTACCACGGTCTCAAGCGTGCCATGGGCGAGGTTGCCGAGACCATTCGCAAGGGCGATAGCCAGACGGCGCTGAAGGTCCTCAATGGCGATCTGGACAGGCAGCGGCGCGACCACGGCAAGCTGAGTGACGAGCTTACGAGAAAGCTGGAGGGCTCGGCTAGTGAGCGCTCGCAGGACAACACGAAACAGGCCGAGAGTGTCATTCACACGAGCACCCTCATCATCCTGAGCGCGGTCTTCTTCGCGGCCCTGGTGGGAATCCTGCTCTTTCGCAGCGCGAACAACTCCATTCGTCGTGTACGCGACGAGGCCGACCGGCTGACCAAGGCGGCGGTGGCTGGCGAGCTCAAGACACGAGGCGAACCAGAGCGCGTGGACTTGGAATTTCAAGGCATCGTGGACGGGATTAATCGCACCCTCGACGCCGTCATCACACCCCTCAATATGGCGGCCGGCTATGTGGATAGGATCAGCAAGGGCGACCTTCCACCTCCCATCACGGATAGCTACCATGGGGACTTCAATACCATCAAGAACAACCTGAACTTGCTCATCGATGCCATGGAACGGGTGTCCAAGGTGTCGCTCGAGATCGCGGGCGGCAATCTGGACATCGAAGTGCGCGAGCGGTCCGAGAAGGACAACCTCATGAAGTCGCTTGCGGCCATGGTGAGAAGCCTGCAAGAGGTCACGGGCCTGGCCAAAGAGCTTGCCTCGGGCAACCTGATGGTGGCGGTCCAACCTCGTTCGAAGAACGACCAGCTGATGATGGCATTGGACGCGATGGTGAAGAAGCTTTCCGAGGTGGTGATCGACGTCATGGGGTCCTCGGACAATGTGGCCAGCGGGGCACAGCAGATGAGCGTCTCGTCGGAGCAGCTCAGCCAGGGCGCCACCGAGCAGGCGGCGTCCATCGAGGAAGTGACTTCCTCCATGGAGGAGATGGGCTCCAACATCAAGCAAAACGCGGACAACTCAAGTCAAACGGAGAAACGAGCCCTCAAGGCCGCGGCGGATGCCAAGGAGGGCGGACAGGCCGTGGCCCAAACCGTCGATGCGATGAAACAGATCGCAAGCAAGATCTCCATCATCGAGGAAATCGCACGCCAGACCAATCTACTTGCCCTCAACGCAGCCATCGAGGCTGCGCGCGCAGGCGAGCACGGTAAGGGCTTTGCGGTGGTGGCCTCGGAAGTGCGCAAGCTGGCCGAGCGCAGTCAAAAGGCGGCAGGGGAGATTACGGCGCTTTCTGGATCGAGCGTGAGTGTAGCTGAGAAGGCTGGTGAGCTTTTGTCGCGGATTCTGCCCGACGTGCAAAAGACCTCCGAGCTGGTTCAGGAGATCTCGGCCGCCAGTCGTGAGCAAGACGCGGGTGCAGGTCAGATCAACAAAGCTCTCAGCCAGCTCGATCAAGTCATCCAGCAGAACGCCGCTTCGGCGGAGGAGATGAGTAGCACCTCTGTTGAGCTGGCCGGACAGGCTAAGGCCTTGCAGGAAGCGATTGCCTTTTTCAAGGTTGATAACACGCATGGGGCGAGAGCGGCGACGTTGAAGACACCCGTGCAAGCGCCGGCAAAGAGCGCAGTAAAGCCGCCCATCCATCCCAAGGACCAAAGGCAGCGGACGAGTAGGCCTTCGTCCGGGGGCAATGGCGTCTCTCTACAACTTCAGGATGACGCCGATGCGGACTTCGAGTCCTATACCCATGGCGACACCTAGGCACACAGTCGCAGCATTTCGTACGCGAGGCTGCCCAGGGGAAGCACTTTGTCTACACCACCATGCTTGATGGCCTCGGCGGGCATGCCGAACACGACACAGCTCGCTTCGTCCTGAGCGAGGTTGGTGGCGCCCGCCTCTTTCATCTCCGCCATGCCCCGCGCGCCGTCGTCGCCCATGCCGGTCATGATGACGCCAACGGCGTTGCTGCCTGCGTAGCGAGCGACTGAACGAAACAGCACATCCACCGAAGGGCGGTGTCGGGAGACCAGTGGTCCATCCTTGACTTCAACGTAGTATCTGGCGCCGCTCCGCTTGAGCAGAGTATGTCGGTTGCCTGGGGCAATGAGCGCACGGCCGCGAATCACGGTGTCGCCGTCTTCCGCTTCCTTCACTTGTACCGCGCAGATGGAGTCCAGGCGTTTGGCGAACGCGGCGGTGAACTTTTCGGGCATGTGTTGAACGATGACGATGCCCGGACAGTCGACTGGTAACACCTCGAGAAACTCGCGCAAGGCCTCCGTGCCACCGGTGGAGGCCCCGACCGCGGCGATGCGTTCGGTCGTCTGAATCATGGCATGGCTCGAGCCCTTGGCGATCACTGCGTCGGCGGTCAGTTTGGGCTGGATCTTCGGTTGGGCAGCCGCGCCCCGGCGAACGCGCACGCCCGCCGCTCCTTTGACCGCGTCGCAAATGCCAATCCGGGATTCTTCCAGGAACAGTTTGGTCCCGAGCTTCGGTTTGGTGATGACGTCGACCGCGCCCAGCTCGAGTGCGCGCAAGGTGGTTCCGCAGTTGTTCTCCGCGAGACTGGAACAGATGACGACAGGAGTGGGATGTTGGGCCATCAGCTTCTGTAGAAAGGTCAACCCATCCATGCGGGGCATCTCGATGTCCAGGGTGATGACATCGGGCACGAAGTTGCGCATCTTCTCGGCGGCGACGTAGGGATCCGACGCGGACTCCACCAGCCCAATGTCTTTGTCGGAGGACAGGATCTCGGTCAGCGTCTGCCTGACGACGGCGGAATCGTCGACGACCAAGACCTGAATCTTCCTGAGCATGGCCGCTATCTGCCTTTCTGGTAGATCGTGGGCGCAATCTGAACCAGCGGAACCGACAGGCCGTTGATTGTCTCCGAATGACCGAGGAAGACGAACCCGCCCGGTCGCAGCGATTCCACGAAACGCAGCAGGATCTGAGCCTGGGTGGCTCGATTGAAATAGATGAAGACATTACGGCAGAAAATGACGTCGATGGGGCGCGGAATATTGTAGTGTCGAGAAAGCAGGTTGAGCCGCTGAAACGTGACCTTTTGTCTGAGTCGAGGACTGATGCGGACGAGACCCTGCTGGCGATCACGGCTGCGTAAGAGATACTTGTGCTTGAGCCCGCTGGGAATGGCTGCAGCGGATTCCGCGGTGTAGATGGCTCGCCGAGCGCGGTCAAGCACTGCGGTGGATATGTCCGTACCCAGGACGTGCCAATTCAGAGCTCCGGATGCTGCGAACTCGCTCAGCACCATGGCCAGCGTGTAGGGCTCTTCACCGGTCGAGCTGGCGGCGCTCCACACGGTCAAAGGATGTGTACTGCGGCTGTCACTTTCCGCCAGCAGCTCGGGAAGGGCCTCGCGGGCGAGGTAGGTGAAGTGGTGCGGTTCGCGGAAGAAGTCCGTCTTGTTGGTCGTGACCGCGTCAATCAGGTGGATGATTTCGACCTCGTCCGGGCTCGGCCCAAAGACCCGGGCCATGTACGCGGGGAAGCTGGAGAGCCCCAGAGCTCGGAGCCGCTTGCGCAGGCGAGACTCCAGCATCACATGTTTGGCGGGCGGGAGCTGGATACCCACTTCCTTCTCGATGAAGGCGCTCAGCTGCTTGAAATCGCGCGTTGAGAGCTTGACTTCACTCCAGGCCAGATCGGGCGCGGAAACGGCGGCTTCGGCGCTCGCCATGTCAGGCTGCCTGCTGGACACTGCGAAGCAGCGCCGGAACATCCACGATGAGGGCCAAGGTGCCATCGCCGAGGATGGTCGCCCCTGACAGTCCGCGCAGGTTCTGGTACATCCGGCCAAGCGACTTGATCACGGTCTGGTGTTGCCCCACCACGCCATCCACCACGAAGCCGAAGCGTTTCCCCTCGACCGTGGTGACGGCGACCTGTTCGATGGCCGGCCGCTCTCCTGCGCTGCCGAACCAATCGCGGAGGCGAATGTAGGGTACGAGCTCGCCCCGGACGTTGGCCAGGCGATTGCCGTGAGAGCGCTCGATATCGAGGGAGGTGAGCTCGATACACTCCTCGACCAGCGACATGGGGAGAACGAATCTCCCGTCTCCCACTGCGACCAAAAGCCCTTCGATGATGGCCAGGGTGAGCGGAAGTTGCAGACGGAAGGTGGTTCCCTTTCCGAGCTCGCTGGTGATGGAGATCTGACCGCGCAAGGATTCCACGGCACGTTTCACGACATCCATGCCGACACCGCGGCCGGAGACATTCGTGACAGCCTTGGCCAGCGAGAAGCCGGGCAGGAAGATCAGCTGGTAGAGCTCCTCGATAGATGGTTTGGCGCTTTCGTCGAGGAGGCCCGAGGCGATGGCCTTCTTGCGAACGCCGACCGGGTCAATCCCCGCACCGTCATCCCGGATCTCGACGAAGACGTTTTGCCCCGAGTGGTACGCAAACAAACGGACGGTTCCGCCGGGAGTCTTTCCAGCCTTGAGCCGGGTCTCAGGGGATTCAATGCCGTGGTCGCAACTGTTGCGAATCAGATGCACGAGGGGATCGAAAAGCCGCTCGATCACCGTCTTGTCCAGCTCGGTTTCGGCTCCTTCGGTCTCCAATTGAATGTCCTTGCCCAGGTCGGACGACAGGTCGTGCACCAGGCGCTTGAAGCGGACGAAGGTCGTGCCGATGGGAACCATGCGGATGTCGAGGGTGTTGTCGCGCAGCTCGGCAGAGAGCCGGCCGATATCTTCGGCGACCGAGAAGAGCTCATCGTCGGCACGGCTCGAGGCCAGTTGGGCCAATCTGGCCTGCGCGATGACCAGCTCGCCGACCAAATCCACGAGGCTGTCGAGCTTCTCTGCCGACACGCGGATGCTGGAGGCGCTTTCGGCAGCTCGTTTCGCGGGAGTTGCCCCGTGGGCCGTTGCCTGCGCAGGTCCGCCAGAGGGCGATGAGAGCACGGCAGGTGCAGGTTGTTTTTCGATGGCCGCGTCCGGGGTCTCGGCTTGGGTCGGGAGGGCAGGGGAAGTCGAGATACGCAGCTCGCATCGATCCTCGACGAACATGAAGACATCGCGAATGTCGTTCTCACGCTTCGTCGTTTGCAAGACAATGTCGAAGCCGAAGTGGCAGTTCTCCGGGTCGAGAGCCTCCAGGCAAGGGAGCCTATCGAGGTTCGCGGTTGTCTGACAGGAGCCCATGTCATTGAGCTCGGCGAGGACGCTGAGGGGATTGCTGCCATTCTGGAAATAGTCGGAGTGCGGAACCCAGGCAATGCGAACCTGGGAGACTCGTTGGCCTGAGTCTTCCTGATTCTGCCTGCTCGGGGCTTGCGGCGCCTCCGGGCTAACCGCTGGCGCCGGGGGAGTGGCTGGCACCTGCTCCGCGATAGCCTGGAAGGCGGAGCGCAAGCGCTCTCGCGCATCCGAAGACACGGTGGAAAGCGGGTCGAGCATCGCCCGGATCAGATCTTTGGTCTCCAAGGTCAACGCGATGATATGGGGGCTGGCCTGCAGCTTGCCCTGGCGAATCTGCACGAACACGGCTTCGACCTCGTGAGCGATAGCCGCGATCGTGTCGAAACCGGCCATGGCACCCGAGCCCTTGATGGTGTGCAGGGCGCGGAAGGCCTGGGAGATCAGCTCCGGATCCTGGGGACGCTGCTCGAGCTCGAGGAGCGTATTTTCCAGAGCGGCCAGGTGCTCGGCCGCCTCTTCGCGGAACATCGTTGCCAGTTGATCGTTGCTACCCACGGGACCGTCCTATCCGATGATGCGCTTGACGACTGAGAGTAGCTGCTCCGGTGTAAACGGCTTCACCATCCAGGCCGTGGCACCGGCAGCCTTCCCCTCTTGCTTCTTGGAATCCTTGGACTCCGTCGTGATCATCACCATGGGGGTCAGGCGATGCTTGGCGCTGGCACGAACCTGCTTGATGAGCGTGACACCATCCACATCTGGCATATTGAGATCGGTCAGAATCAAGTTGAACGCCGCGGTTTCCATCTTGGCCATGGCTTCCTTGCCGCCGTTCGCAGAGACGACTTCATAGCCGGCCTTGGCCAGTACCGTTTCTTCTACTTGGCGGATGACCGCCGAATCGTCAACGACCAATATCTTCTTTGCCATGGCTAGCGTCCTCGTGGTTCCAATCCCGCTCGGCGAGCCCCAAGAGGCGCAGACCCGTCCCCACCACGGGGCCACAGAGATCGGTGGAAAAGCGGATTGGTATCTTGGCGTTGGCCGCACTTCGCAAGGCAGCGAGGAGCACCTGCAGCCCGGCGGCATCGACGTCGGTCACCTGGCGGGTGTCGAGCTCCAGGGGGCCCTCACCGGCCAGTGCCCGCAGGAGATGTGCCTTGGCCTCGGCCGCAGCCCCGATGGTCAGATCGCCTGTTAAG
>Ga0265342_10003479_pt1 | contig 12897 bp, 8 predicted proteins | sample 4CB327metaG_FD_203125 | JGI IMG/M metagenome (GOLD analysis project Ga0265342, IMG submission 203125) | Rhizosphere microbial communities from Carex aquatilis grown in University of Washington, Seatle, WA, United States - 4-CB3-27 metaG | ecosystem: Host-associated > Plants > Roots > Rhizosphere...
ACGGCGGAAGAGATCGGGGCGCGTCTGGACGAGGCGCGGCGCGATCTGGCTGAAACGGCGGATCTTGTCCGCCTGCTCGAGCGCATGCCCTGGCTGAACAATGTTCTCCTGGAAAATCACGTGCTCTCTTCGGGAATTTTCGATGCCATCGCGGCCGTCGACTCATCGGGGCACATTCGTGCCGACAACCGTCTCGGCACGCCGGGGCTCTCCCTTTTCGGCGCCGAGGCGCTCACGAAAGCCGGGTCGGACACGACATGGACTTCAGCGGTCGATGTGGACGTGCGCGGGCTTCCCGGCATGACATTCGTGGCTCCCGCCGGGCACGGTACTTCTCTCTTGGCACGTCTGTCGCTGGAGCGCATCTGGCTGCTGATCGACGACATCGACGCGGGCCCCGGTGGTTTTGCAAGCCTCGTGTCCAGCGACGGAACAATCATCGCGCACCCCGACAAGGTGGCGGTAATCGAGCGGAAGAAGTTCGTGCCGCCGTCCACCCCGGTGGCGCACGATCTGCTGCTCGTGAGCAGCCCCGTGGCATCGGAGGGATGGATCGTCTACATTCAGCAGCCGGTGGCGCAGGCATTCATACCCATTTCCGTGATGCTCCGCCGTTCCCTTCTTCTCGTCTTGGCCTGTCTTGCACTTGCAGTTCTTCTCTCGAGCATGGTGGCCGTTCTGTACTCCCGCTCTCTCGACGCGCTCCTTTGGGGCACGGTGAGGATCGCCGAAGGTGATCTCGAGCACCAGATCGAGGAACACGGAAGGGACGAGTTTCACGTGCTCTCGCGCGCATTCAACGACATGGTGCGGCGTCTCCGAGACAGAACGGCCGCTCTCGCCAATTCGGAGAGGCGCTACCGGCATGTCACCGAGAGCGTGCGTGATATCATTTTCTCTCTTGACCATGAAGGACGCGTCGTGTTTCTCAACACCCGCGTGGAGAAGGTTCTCGGTTTCCCGCGAGACCAAATTTTGGGGCGCACCGTGGCCGACCTCGTAAAAGCACAAGCACAGCGGCGGAATCTCGCGGAGGAGCACACGCCGTTGCAAAGCACCTCTCCCTTCCCGCGTGAGACGACGGTGCTCACCCGCAGCGGCGAAGAAGTCATCCTGGAGCTCGAGGGTGAGCGGGTGGGAGGGGGAGAAGGCCGCGGTGAGATTCACGGCATTGCGCGAGACGTCACCCAAAGGCGTCGGATCGAGGAGAAGCTGCGTCGATCAGAAAGGCTTGCAGCCTTGGGTGAGATAATCTCCAAGGTCGCTCACGAATTGCGCAATGCCATCTCGGGGATCACCGCTTCCATGGAAATGGCAAAGGCGCGCGGCGTTACGGGCGGCTTGGAAGGGGAGATGGACTTGGTGCTCTCCGAAGCGCAACGCGCACAGGACATCGTGCAGGGGCTCCTGGGCTCGTCTACCTCACGAGGGGCGGAGCTTCTTTCGTGCTCCGTGAATGATGAGTTGGCCCACGTCATCGACCTTCGCAAGGCTCGTTTCGCCGCTGCCGGGATCGAATTCACCCTTGACTGCTCGCCATCGGCACACAGCGTCGCGGCCAACCCGGATCAATTGCGTCAGGTCTTTCACAACATTCTTGATAACGCCGAGCACGCACTGCTCCAACTGCCTGCGGATAAGCCCCGCCGCCTTCAGATCCGGACCTGGGAAGATGGAGGGAGGGTCTTCGCGGAGATCGCTGACACCGGGCCGGGCATAAGGCAAGACGTTATCGGGAAGATTTTCGACCCGTTCTTCACGACTCGATCCGAGGCCGGTGGGTCGGGGCTCGGTCTTGCCGTTTGTCTCGCCATAGTCGAGGCTCTCGGGGGTGACATCGCGGTGCGCAGCAGGACGGACGGCGGGGCGATTTTCACCGTCGAGCTTCCAACGGAAAGTGCTCGAGAGAGCGCTCGCTCTTTACGTGCCGGGCCAGATCTCCGCGGCATGCGCATGCTTGTCGTGGAGGATGAGCCGGCGATTCGTGACTTCGTTCACCACTTTTTGGAGAGTCTTGGCAGCGAAGTGGATAGCGCCGGCAACGGGCAGGAGGCGGTCGCGCGTCTTGCCGCCGGAACCTCCTATTCGCTGGTCATTTCCGACTACAGTATGCCTGACCGGGACGGCAAGGATCTCTACGATTGGATCCGGGCCAGCCGGCCGGGGCTCCTCAAACGACTCATTTACATCACCGGTGATAGCCTCAATCCCGCGACGCGGCTCTTTCTGGAAAGCACGGGCGTTCCCTACCTCCTCAAGCCAGTCGTGGCCACGCTCCTCGCCGATTTGGTACGTCGGACCCTCGCCGCCTCCGCAGCATGATCGGGAATGAACGATTGCGCACAAATGACCGTTGACCTTTCCTCCGGCGCGACTACAATAATGAGCAGGGTCGAGCATGACCGAAAGGCGGATTCGAAGGTGGCATTGCGGAAAGCGCAGATTACGCGCACAACGCGCGAGACGGACATCACGTTGGCGCTCGATCCTGATGGTGCTCTGGAGGGGGGCATTGCCACCGGAGTTCCCTTTTTCGACCATATGCTCCAAAGCATGGCTTTTCACGGGCGCTTCGGGCTCGTCATAGACGCCCGGGGCGACCTTGCCGTAGATGCACATCATCTGGTCGAGGACGTGGGACTCGTGCTGGGCCAGGCTTTTGCCTCTGTCCTTGCCAACGGCGGTCCCGTTTCGAGATTCGGACATTCCGTCATTCCCATGGACGAGGCCCTCGCAGAGGTCACCATGGATGTCTGTGGAAGGCCGACACTGTCCCTGAACGCGAGCTTTCCGCAAGGACACGCCGGAAGCTTCGATCTTGCCCTGCTTCGCGAATTTTTCACCGCTCTGAGCTCTGAGGCGCGGATCAGCCTGCATATCGACATCCGCCGCGGTCTCAATGGTCATCACATGGCTGAAGCCGCTTTCAAGGCGTTGGGTCGCGCATTGCACGAGGCATATGCCTCTGTTGGGGTGGAAATGTCCTCAAAAGGGAGGATTGGATAGGGAGGAAGGCCGCTCAGGGACACGGGAAACCGTCAGGTATTTACTCTATTCTGGTATTCAAGTATCTTGGAAAGGAAGGTGGGATGAACACACAGGACATCCTAAAAAAGTTACCTTCCGGCGGCCTCCTGAAGACCACTACGGAAAGCCCAGCACGTCTCAGCAGCGAGAAAAGAGCGGCGCTTATTCGGAAGGGCAACGAGTTGTTCAATAAGGGCGAGTTCGATCTCGCTCAAAGGATCTTTGCAACTACGCGGTATACCGACGGGTTGAGACGAATGGGCGATTACTATATGGAGCGCGGACGGATCCTTGATGCGTTGCGCTCGTACTGGATTGCTCCGGCTCCGGACAAGACAGCGGTGCTCGTGGAAAAAATAGCGCAGGTGATGAAGCAATGGTTGTCAGAGGGGAAGACGAAAACACAATGAGCAGCGAAGATAAAGTGTCCGAACCGGTGCCTGTCTCCATTTCAGAGCTTTCCAAGCGTGGTTATCAGCTCCTCAAAGAGGATCATATCGCGGAGGCGGAAGAGAATTTCCGCCGCATTCTGGAATTGGAACCACAGAACAACTACGCCTTGGTCGGGATGGGGGACGCGGCGCGCAAACGAAAATCCTATCACGAGGCCATTCGCTTCTACGAAGAATGCCTCGGCTACCACGTCGGGAACAAATACGCGCTGGTCGGGCTCGCGGACAGCTATCGGTCCCTCAAACAGTTTCATCGCGCCATCGAGATCTGGGAGAAGTATCTCGCGCAGGGCGACAGTGACGTCACGGTGCTTACCCGCATTGCCGACGCGTATCGAAAGGTGCTCGATTTCAGCAGGTCGAAGGAGATTTACCACAAAATCCTGGAGATAGATCCAGGCAACCCGTACGCGCTCACGGGGCTTGGCTACCTGCATTTCGATCTGAAAGAGTACCGCGAGGCGCTCACCTACTGGGAGCGCATGCATGAGAAAGACCCGAAGAACATCTGGGTGCTCACTTCCATTGGAAACTGCTACCGCAAGCTCAAGACATACGAACGGGGAATTCCCTATTTCAAGAAGGCGCTCGAGATCCAGCCGAACAATTTCTACGCGCTTTTCGGCCTTGCCGATTGTTATCGCGGCATGAACGATCCGCAGGAATCCCTTTTTTACTGGCAAAAAATCCTCGATGCCGACCCTGACAACAAGGTCATCCTGACGCGCATCGGTGATTCCTATCGGGCAATGAATAACCTGGACACGGCCCGCGACTATTACAGCAAGGCGCTCAATATCGAGTTCGACAGCTACGCCGTTCTCGGGCTCGCCCTCATCAACAAGGAGAAGGGCAACTACCTGGAAGCAATTGAAAGCCTTTCGGGTCTGCTCGTGAATGACGCGAAGAACCCGCGCCTGTACCTGGAAATCGCCCAGAGCTGGCTCGCGTTGGACAAGAGGGACAAGGCCCTCGAGGTCCTCACCCGCGCGCAACGGATGGGGATAAAGAACATCGGCGTGAGCGAGCTGTTGGAGAAGCTGCAGAAGCCCTAGCACCGCGAAGCGGTGCGAGGGGCGGCAGGCGGCTCGCACAGCGAGACGCCGGTAGCCCCCTTTCTGGCCCAAGGCATGAAAGGCGCGCGAGAGGGGCCCTAGCGCGCCGAATCCAATGCGGAGAAGATCATGAATGAGGCGCGTCTGCACGTGCAGCCCCGACGGATTGTCGGTCGCCGCGACGGGATGATCTACGGCCATTTCCTCGAGCACTTCCATCGCCAGATCTATGGCGGCATCTACCAGCGCGGAGGCTCATCGCTCTCGAATGAGCGGGGGCTGCGCATCGACGTCATGGACGCGTTGAAACACATCAAGACACCTGTCATCCGCTGGCCGGGTGGCTGTTACGTCTCCGCCTATCACTGGAAGGCCGGCGTCGGGCCGGTACGCGAGCCGGCATTCGACAAGGCTTGGCGCGTCGAGGAGCCGAATACGTTTGGCACCGACGAGTTCATCGCCTTCTGCCGAGAAGTGGGTGCCGCGCCGTACATCTGTACGAATGCCGGGACCGGCGGACCCGAAGAAATGAGCGATTGGGTCGAGTACTGTAACCTGCCCAGCGCAGGCCATTGGGCGAAGCTGCGTGCCGCAAACGGGCATCCCGAACCTTATGGAGTCAAATACTGGAGCATCGGCAACGAGAATTATCTTCCCAGCGAGATGGGCTCCAAGACGCCCGCCGAGTGGTGCCTGTTTGTGCGCGAGGCGGGCAAGATGATGAAGCGAGTGGATCCGACTATTCAGCTCCTCGCGGCCAGCACCGACAACCTGGATTGGAATATCGGGCTTCTTCGCGAAGCGGGGCGCCTGCTCGACTGGATTTCGCTTCACGGCTATTGGGACGGCCTGTGGCAGATAAACGATCTCGCGCGGTATGAGACCTGCATGGCCTATACCCTCGAGATAGAGCCTCCCCTCCTGAAGATGGAGGCCATCCTGAGGTCCTTGGGCATGCTCGGCAAGGTTCGCATAGCCTATGACGAGTGGAATCTGCGCGGTTGGCACCATCCCGATGTCGACGTAGCCGGCAAGGATTGCTGGACGCCGCGGGACAAGAACGATCTCAATCAGAGCTACACGATGGCAGACGCCGTCTTTTCGGCCTGTTTTCTCAATCGATGTCTGGCGCACTGTGCGACAGTGGGAATGGCCAATTTTGCGCCCACGGTCAATACGCGAGGCGCGCTCTTCGTTCATGATGACGGCATAGTCAAGCGATCCACGTATCACGTCTTCGATCTGTACGCGAACAGCATGGGCGAGACGGTCGTGGATTCATGGCTCGAGGGTGGCGGGTCATTCGAAGCGGCGACGCGAGGGGAGACCCGAAACGTACCCGATCTCGATGCCGTGGCGACCCTGTGGGAGGCCGACGGCTCGCTTCGTGTTTCCCTCGTCAATAGGAGTCCCGACCGCACGGCGAGGCTTGAGCTGCACGTCGGAGACGCGCGCTTTGACGGCGCGGCTTCTCTCCAGACACTGACGGCCGAAGACAAGGACTCCTTTAACGACGTCGGACACCCCGACACCGCCTCGATTCGGGCCACCCCGACGGGCAAGGCACGGAGCGGGACGATCCGCGTGGAATTGCCGCCCCACTCGGTCAGCGTCCTGACCGTGCGCTAAAGAACGCCTTTACTCCAGGACGGCTCTGATCCTGCGTACCCCCGAGGAGGAGGACTGTTCCTTCTGGATGACGAATTTGCCCAGCGTCCCGATCTTTTCGACATGGGGACCGCCGCAGACTTCCATGGAGAAGTCACCGATGGTGTAAACCTTGACCTTCTCCTGGTACTTTTCACCGAACAGGGCGATGGCGCCTTTCGCACGCGCTTCTTCGAGGGTCATGATCTCCATTGAGACCGGCAGGTCACGCTTGATCTGCTCGTTGACGATGGATTCAACTTTCCGTACCTCTTCCTCGGTCATGGGCTGAGGATGGGAGAAGTCGAAGCGCAGGCGTTCTACGGTGATATTGGAGCCTTTCTGGGCCACGTGGGTGCCCAGAACGGAACGCAAAGCCTGATGGAGCAGATGCGTGGCGGTGTGCAGCTTGGTGGTCATCTCCGAATGATCGGCCAGACCGCCCTTGAATGTCTTTTCCCCGCCGGCCTTGGACAGCTCCTGATGCTTCTCGAAGGCTTCGTCGAAACCCTTGCGGTCAACGCTCATGCCGTTTTCGCGGGCGAGCTCCTCGGTGATTTCAATGGGAAACCCGTACGTATCGTACAAGCGGAACGCGACCCGCCCGGGAATGACCTTTTGCGGGTTTTTCATCAGGTTGGGGACCAGCTTTTCGAATTCGTGCTCGCCCTTCTGGAGCGTGTCGGAGAATCTGTCTTCTTCCTGCGCGAGATCGTTCGCGATCATTGCCGCTCGCTCCCCCAACTCCGGGTAGTAGCTCTTGTAAATGTCGACGACGGTCGCCGCGAGTTTCGGTAGCGCCCCGGCTCGGAGCCCGATCTTGCGCCCGTGACGGATGCTGCGGCGAATGAGGCGGCGCAGGATATAGCCCTGGCCGACGTTGGAGGGCTTCACCCCGCGATCGTCCCCGATGATGAAGACCGAGGAGCGAATGTGGTCGGCGATGATGCGGAAGGAGGTGTCCACCGCCGGGTCCGAGCCGTAGCGAGCACCGGATATCGTCTGGAGCTCCTCGATGATCGGCCAGAACAGCTCCGTCTCGAAGACGGTCTTCTTTCCCTGGATCATGGCGAGCGTGCGATCCACCCCCATACCGGTGTCCACCGTCTTCTGCGCCAACGGGAGATACTTTCCCTCGGCGGTCTTGTTGTACTGCATGAAGACATCGTTCCAGACCTCGATGTACTTTCCGCAATGGCAGCCCGGCTTGCAGTCAGGACCGCACGCGGGAATGCCGGTATCGATGAACATCTCCGTGTCCGGTCCGCAGGGACCCGTTTGTCCGGCAGGGCCCCACCAATTGTCCTTGCGACCCAGAAAATGGATGCGATCCTTCGGGATGCCGATGGAGGCCCAAATATCGGCCGCCTCGTTATCCGGCGGTACCTCGTTGTCGCCGCCGAAAACGGTGACCGAGAGGAGGTCGGGAGAAAAGCCCAGCCACTGGGGCGAGGTGAGGAACTCGTAGCTGAACGCGATGGCGTCCTTCTTGAAATAATCGCCCAAGGACCAGTTTCCGAGCATTTCGAAGAACGTGAGGTGCGCGGAGTCGCCGACTTCTTCGATGTCGTCCGTTCGCACGCACTTCTGGCAGTCCACCAAACGCTTGCCCGCTGGATGAGGTTCGCCCAGGATGTAGGGGACCAGAGGATGCATGCCCGCTGTGGTGAAAAGCACGGTGGGATCGTTTTCCGGTATCAGAGACTTCCCGGATATCTCCGCATGCCCTTTTCCCTTGAAAAACTCGATGTATTTCCGCCTCAGTTCGTTGCCGGTCATGCCCCCCAAGGTACGGGGAGGGCAGGGGGTTGTCAATGGGCCGACCACAGACGGCCTCGCATTGACTGGCTGGGAGCGGGCAAAAATGGTAGAAGGGTGCATGCGCGGCCGCACATCCCTTGTGGTCATTTCCTACCTCACAATCTATCTCGTCTGGGGCTCGACCTATTTCTTCATCCGCCAATCGGTGGCCACGATATCTCCGCTCTGGGTCATGGCGATCCGGTGGACCATCGGCGGATTTCTCCTTCTCGCCATGGCCGTTGCACGGGGGGCTTTCCGGAAGGTCCCCACTCTCCGCGAGGTCCTTTCCTCCATCGCTTTGGGTCTGCTTCTCATCCTGGGCGGCAACGGCCTCATCACACTCGCCGAGCGCACGGTGGACAGCTACATCGCGTCGCTTCTAGCCTCATCCACGCCAATTCTCGTCGCGCTCTTCGACGCGGCATTGCTTCGAAAAAAGCTCACCCTGTGGCGCATCCTCGGTGTCGTGATCGGATTTGTCGGCGTGGCCGTTCTGCTTTACAACGGGCATTCCATACTCTCCAGCTTCACTCCGGCCGTATTGATCGGCTTGGGCGGGGTTCTTTCCTGGGCTCTGGCCACGAGCCTTGGACATCGATTCCCCGTGAGCGGCGACAACACCTTGAATAGCGGCATTCAAATGCTCTTCGTCGGCGTTCTCAGCCTCGTCGCGGGGCTGATACTCGGGCCGTCGCCGGCGCAGGTGCTCTCCTCTGTTTCCGGCGCGTCGCTGTTCGGGGTCCTCTATCTCGGCGTGGTCGGTTCACTCGCCTTTGCCGCGTACACCTACCTGGTTGCGGTAGAGCCGGCTGAACGCGTGGTGAGCTACGCCCTTGTGAACCCGCTGATCGCGCTGGTGATCGGGCTCGGGCTCGGGGGAGAGACTTCGACACCGTACCTTGCCTATGGCGTGGTGCTGGCGATTATCGGCCTGGGGTTCATGCTGTACGGAGAAAGGCTTTTCCAATGGGCGCGACGACGCACAAAGAGCGAGACCTGAGCCTCGGTCGGGGGAGCGCCATCCGAGCGCTTATGGTGTCCGGCATCCCTGCGGTTCTCGCCGCCGCGCTCCTGTTCCTCCCCTGGCCCGCGCTGGATCGATTCATGGCCGATCCTGCTGGCACCCGAATAACAGATCGCGAAGGGGCGCTGCTTGCCGTCATGCCGGGGCGGGAGGGATCGTTCGAGCTCGTCCAAAACGCGGCGCAGATCCCTTCGTCGTGCGCGGAGATTTTTGTCCGCCTTGAAGATGCCCGGTTCTACCTTCACCCGGGCGTGGATCCACTGGCATTCGTCCGCTCGCTTGCCAACCGTCTTCTGGCGCCGGGGGCCCAGTCCGGTGCATCCACCATAACGATGCAGCTGGCCCGAATCGTCGCGCCTCACGGGCGTTCGGTGGGCGGCAAAGCGGTTGAGATGATCGAGGCGCTGCGCCTCACCGCCCACGTGTCCAAAAGCCAGGTCCTCGCTTTGTACCTGAACAGCGTCCCGTTCGGGCGCAACACGCGCGGAGTCGGCGCCGCGGCCTGGACGTACTTCGGCAAGGACCTGGGTCGGTTGAGCAGGGCTCAACTTCTCGCCCTCGCCGTCATCCCGCGCAACCCCACTTTGTTCGATCCTTTCGATCACCCGGACAGACTCATCGCCACCGCGCGCGGGCTATCCGCGCGCATGCGGCTGGGCATCGATCCGCGCGAGATCGAGGCCGGAGTGCGCGACGCGCGCACGGACCGGCCCGTCGGGAGCGCGCCTCATTTTGCCCGATACGTAGGGCAGAAGCTCGCCTCCGGGGCGCTTGTTGCCCGCGGCGGGGAGCTGCGCACGCAGCTGGACCTTGCGCTGAACAAGGACATCGAAACCCGTCTTCGCTTCATCCTGGACCGTTATGCGGCGGCCCGCGTGACGAATGCAGCCGTCGTGGCCATCGACAACGCCACGGGGGGGATCGTCGGGTGGGTCGGCTCGCGCGATTTCAATGATGCGGCGAGCTCGGGACAACTGGACGGTGTGCTCATCCGCCGGCAGAGCGCCTCCACGTTGAAGCCTTTTCTCTACGGGCGTGTCATTGAAAAGGGCTGGACGGCGGCAACACTCGTGCCGGATGTCCCCCTCGTTTTCGGCGCCGCCGACGAAGCCTCCTATAGTCCGGAGAACTTCGACAAACGGAGTCACGGAGTCGTTCGGGTCCGAACCGCGTTGGCAAGCTCCCTCAATGTGCCTGCCGTCTATACTCTCTCGCGGGTGGGTCTGCCCGACTTCCTGGGCACCCTGGGCGATCTCGGGTTCAGCCTTCCCGCCGACGCCGCAAGCCGCTACGGTTTGGGCACGGCGATCGGCAACGCCGAGGTTTCGCTGCTGGAGCTCGCGCGGGCTTTCACTGTCTTTCCGCGGGGCGGCACCGTCGTCGATTCGGTATTCCAGCTCGGTGTCACGGGGGCGAGTCGGCGAATCTTCGATCCGTTCGCCGCGTGGATCGTGAGCGACATCCTCTCCGACCCTTCCGCGCGGGCAACGGGCTTCGGTACGCATACTTACTTCCGCACACCATTTCCGGCAATGTTCAAGTCGGGAACCTCGAGCGAATTCACGAACCTCTGGTGTGTCGGTGCGACTCCCCAGTTCACCGTGGCCGTATGGGCGGGAAACTTCGACGGCAGGACGGTGATCAACAAGACGGGGAGCATCGTTCCGACGCAGATCGTGACAGACGTGCTTACCGCTCTATCGGCGAAGTATCCGGTTCCCGCGGCCGCGCGCGAGTTCGTCCGGCCCCGCAATGCGGTGGCCGCAAGAATTTGCACGGAGTCGGGGGAAGCGGCGACACCGCAGTGCCCATCCACGCGTCTGGAGTACTTCCGCAGCCAGAGCGAGATCCCCCAAGCCTGCATTCTTCACGGCGCGCGCGGTACGGTAGACACGCTGCTTCAGGAGAGCTTTCTCTCCAAAGGGGAGAACGTTCGGATCCTCTTCCCCGTCACCGGGCAGGTCTTTTATCGAGATCAGACCCAAAGCCCGAGGAGCCAGGGCATCCCGCTCGTTGTGGTCGCACGGTCTCAATTGCCGGTCAGTCTCAGCATTGACGGTGCATCGCTGGCTCAGAATCCTTCCGCCGTCGCGGTTTCGGCTCCCTTGACCAGGGGCCGGCATGTGATCGCCGTCCGGGGCGGCTCAGGAAGCGATCGCGTCATCTATGAAGTCAAATAGTCGGTCTTGACGACATGAAATCAAAGTGATATCATTCTAATATGACTCCGGCAGAGTTCTATTCCGTCCATAAGGACGTGGTGTCGCTCAAAGTGAAGGCCCGCGCCGGGGCGGGGCAGGACAAAATACTCGGTGTCCGCGGTGGCGAGCTCCTGGTGGCTGTCCGCGCGGTTGCTGAAAAAGGCAGGGCAAATCAGCAGCTCATCCGTGTTCTATCTGTGGCACTCGGCGTTTCGAGGGACAGCGTGCGCTTGAAGCTCGGCACCGCTTCCTCGCACAAGGTTTTCGAGTTGCCCGCGGACACGGTGTCTATGCTCGAGAAAATGAGGAAGGAAACATGAAACGACTTCTTGCGCTCCCCATGTTAGCCCTCGCGGCGGGCGTTTCAGCCGGAGCCACGGATCTCACGGACTCCCAACTCGTCTCATGGGACATCCTCATCGGCGGGAGCAACGCGGGCTCGGAACAGGTCATCGTAAAGGCGACAGGGATTTCTTCCGCCGGGGGATTCACGATTCGTGGCATTCAGATTGCGGATTCCTACGACATGACCTTCGGGGTATCCGGTCTCATGGAAACCTACAAGGCGACGATTTCGGCGGCAGGCAAAACCGCCTCGTTCGAAGGCAAAACCACGGGCCAGACATTCGCGCTGAAGATCACCCAGGATGGGAATCTTCTCGCCCAGAAGGATTTTCCACTGACCGCTTCCACCGTCCTGTTGGACAATAATGTCGCCTCCCAGTACCGAGCCCTCGCTCGCGTGCTCGATCCCACGGCCGCTGGAAAAACCACCCTGCAGCTCCTGGTGCCCTCGGCGATGGTCGAGCTTTCGGTGACCGCCGCCCCTGCGGTCGGTGCCTGGGCCTGGAAAGCCGGGGCGGCAGCCGGAATCGCGGTTCGCTGGGAGATGAGCTCCCCGGCGGTTCCTACCATTTCCGTCTTTCAGGACACCGCCAGCCGCCAGATCGTCGGCGTGGACATTGCGGCCGCCGGCGTCCAGTATCGTCTCACCGGGCTGACCCTTACGAACAACGCCCCGACGGGCGCGGTGGCGCCGATTTTCGACGCTGCAACCGTCAAGGAACAAGCCCTTACCGTGACGACGGGTGTCTTCTCCCTTGGCGCCACCTTCACGTATCCGGGCGCCGGTGTCGGCCCGTTTCCGGGGGTGCTTCTCGTGGCAGGATCGGGACCGAATGATCGGGACGAAACGATCGGGCCGAATAAGCCGCTGCGCGACATCGCGATCGCCCTGGCCCACAATGGATTTGCTGTTTTGAGATTCGACAAACGCACGTATGCATACCGGGGAAACGCACCCGCGCTGAACGTTTCATCGATGACGGTGAAGGAGGAGTTCATCGATGATTCGGTTTCCGCCTTTCGTCTCCTGGCAGCCCAGCCCAACGTGGATGGCAAGCGCCTGTCCATGATTGGGCATAGCCAGGGCGGCTGGGGTTTGCCTTTCATCGTCGAAGCACTCGGCGCGGATGCCTCACGTCTGCGCCATCTCGTGTACCTCGCCCCGGGAGGACGAGATTGGAAGCCCATGATACTCCATCAGCTGCGCTTCCAGGCATCCCTCGTTCCCGACAGCCAAGCCGCGCGGAACGCGGTCACGGATGCCGAAAAGAGATTTGCGGATTACGCGTCAACCGGCGCTCTGTCCGGCGCATTCATGAACGCTAGCGCATTCTATTGGAACG
>Ga0265342_10003481_pt1 | contig 12892 bp, 12 predicted proteins | sample 4CB327metaG_FD_203125 | JGI IMG/M metagenome (GOLD analysis project Ga0265342, IMG submission 203125) | Rhizosphere microbial communities from Carex aquatilis grown in University of Washington, Seatle, WA, United States - 4-CB3-27 metaG | ecosystem: Host-associated > Plants > Roots >...
GCCATGGCAGCCGCGGTAGCTCAGCTGGTAGAGCATCGCATTCGTAATGCGAGGGTCGGGGGTTCGAGTCCCTTCCGCGGCACCATTTTTTCTCCTGTAAAATCAGCGACATAGGCTCCGACCCTGAAAGGATGGGCTGGAGCCAACGAACCTGCGGGGTAACGCCGGGGTAACGGCTAGGACCCTCGCGGCCGTCTTCGCGCCGATTGACAAACTGGCGGCTGTACATCGGGGACAGCCCGCCGGGATGAGCTTCGCGGGCATCAACCCGTGGAGAAGAGTCCGATGACAGAGTCAGGATCAGAGCCGGAACCCGAGCGGTTGCTCGCGGTGTCCGAGGTCGTGTCGATGATCGGCGTAAGTCGAGTCACTTTGTACCGGTGGGTCAAGGACAAGAGTTGCGGGCTGCCGGCGCCAATCTTCCTGTCGCCGAGGCGAATCGCTTGGCGGGAGAGCGATCTCCGACGGTGGATAGCCTCGCGCCCCGTTCCGGACGCGTACGTTCGGAAAGAGGACGCCGCGGCGTGACCCACTCAGAAGAGGTGAAAGGGACCCCGAACGAGCTCGGCGTAACGAGGGAAGAGCTGGTCGCGCTGATCCTCGACTGCAAAGAACGCCTCCGCTGGCCTCCCATCAAGATCGGGTCGGCCGTGATGGATCGAATCGCGGAGACCGCGGGCGATCGGCAATACGAGATCGGGGTACAGGAACAGGCGAACGATCTCATTCGCGAAGTGATTGGTCGTCCACCTTTGGAGGTTCCTAGCCGGGTCTTCACGCGACGAATGAGGCCTATAGAACGAGTCGAGGTCGAGAAGAAGAGCGGCAGACTGGTCATCGTCCCGTTCAGCGCAGAGTCGCAGCGGCCGACGCGCTGGCTGTGGGAGCCGCGCGTGCCGCTGGGCGCCCTGACCATCGTCTGCGGCGAGCCGGAGACGGGCAAGACGACGACAGTTATTGACGTCATGTCGCGGAGCTCGACGGCCAGGCCGATGCCGGATGGCTCGCCCGGCGAGTCCGGGATGTGGTTCTACGTCTCCAGCGAGAACGACCCCTGGCGGACGATCAAGCCAAGGATCGTGGCGGCCGGGGGCGACGTTCACGAGATACGCCGGATCAAGGCGACCGAGCTGACCGGCAAGACGCGCGAGGAGCGCGCGTTCGAGTTGGAGCGCGACGTTGCCGCCCTCGACGCGGCGATAGCTGGCGGCTCGACCGACGAGAATACGATCGGCGTGGTCTTCGATCCCCTCAACGAGTACCTGGGCGAGAAGGTGAACAGCTGGCGCGACGGCGACGTGCTGCGCGTGCTCGGCCCGCTGGTGGACCTCGCAGAGAAGTACCAGGTGGCCGTCATCGGAATCATGCACCCGGGCAAGGGGGAGGCGTCGACTGTACTCAACAAGATTCTGGGATCGAAGGCGTTCACGATGAAGGCGCGCTCGGTTCTGTTCTGCGCGGAGGACGACGAGCAGGAGGAGGAGGGCGGGGCCGGAAAGACGCGCACCCGCTACCTGATGATGAACGAGAAGAGCTCGCTCGCGGTGAAGGCCCCGACGCTGCGCTACGAGTTCGAGGCGGTGCCGGTCAAAGCCGCGCGGGGCGACGATCCCGCGCTGCTGGTCGGCATGAAGCCGGTGCCGATCGTGAAGTGGCATGCGGGCACAGTCGATAAGCGTATGCGCGATGTGGCAATGGCCGCGAAGGGTGGTCGCTCAGCGACTGTGGAGAGTTGCATGGGCTGGTTGGTCGAGCGCCTGCGAGGGCGCGGGCTGGTCGATAGCAAGACGATAGAGGCTGAGGCGGCGGCCAAAGGCTATGGCGAGGGGACGCTCAAGAACGCGAAGAAGCGCCTCGGCGTGGCCTCCAAGCAGATCGGCTTCCACGGCGGTTGGCAAATGTCGCTGGACCTCGTCGAGCCGACCAAGGACGAGTTCGGCAACTACCTGCCGTAGGCACAGAGGGCGCGGTCCGACCTCTTCGGTATGTGTCCGATGTGGCGTGTGTGACGCCTGTGTCGGACACACAGAGAACATTGGACACATTGGATACAAATAGTGGATCGAGGGGAACGTCCTCTGTGGATTTTCAGGTACGCCGTTATCCACCGAAAGCGCGATGACCCCACCCCTGCTCGGGTCCTTCCCCGCCAGGTGTAACGAGGGCGAGATCATGGCGTTAACCATCATTAGCGAGCCAGACTTGAGGAAACGCCAGAGCTTGGAGGCCGCGCGCGCCGGCAACGGCCAATTTCCAATCCGGGCGATCCGGTAGGCCTCCAATAGCGGGGACAGAAACGGCCGCGTCTGCGGCAAGTGCGCGCCGTCGCGTTCGCATGGCTCTTCAGCGGTGCCAAGGTTTTCATTCCCGCGAGTTCATTCTCTCGCACTTAGGTGAAGGTTGCCCACCAACGGGGACACCTTCCATTGGCCGATCCAGAACAGAACGCCGAGCCGCTCCGCTTCCTGTCAGCGGCGTACCGAACAATCCGTGCGCGCGCTGCCTCCGGCCACGTCTTCACGATCGATGAGATCGAGAACATCGTCGCCCAGGACGAGCCGACGCGCCGCGCCTTCGCCGAGATGGCGGACGCCGTGCGCTCCGGCCGCGATGTGACGGTGGGCGAACTCGCCCGCCGCGCGAAGATGCCCGAGGACTTCATCGTCGCGTTGGTCAACGTGTTCATCGACGCCCTGGTGGCCGACCGCGAAGCGGAGACGCTGCAGTGAGCGCGTCCCGCCTCGACCTGTCCGGCGTCGTCGGTGCCGAGATTGCCGCCGCTCCCGTCAAGGCCTTCCTCGATGCCCACGCGGGCGCTGCGGTCGACATCCATGTCAACAGTCCGGGCGGCTTCGTGTTCGAGGGTCTGGAAATCTACAACGCCGTTCGCGACCACGGGCAGGTCACGATGATTGTCGATAGCCTCGCCGCCTCGGCCGCCTCGCTCATCGCGATGGGCGCAGAGCGCATCGTCATGAAGCCGGGCGCGCTAATGATGATCCATCGCGCCGCCGCCATGACGCTCGGCAACGCCGAGGATCACCGGCAGTCGGCGGACGTGCTCGACAAGATCGACAATCAGGTTGTCGGAATTTACGCGAGCCGATCCGGCATGACGCGCAAGCGCGTCGCCGATCTGCTCGACAAGGAATCCTGGTTCAATGGCGAAGAGGCAACGGCCGCCGGGCTCGCCGACCAGGCCGAGGAGGCTTCCTCGGGGAATGATGCTCCGGCGCGGGCATCGCTGAACTTCAAGGTCGACATCCGCAACCTCTATCGCAACCCGCCGAGGGCGCTCTTCGCCCTGCTGGCAAAGGACATCGATTCCATGACCACCCCTAAGACCGCTCCCAACCCCGAGGCCGCGCCGGCCGACGTGACGGGGGACATCCTCTCCCGCGCCGCTACTGCAAGGCTTTCTGCGGTGGAGACCGCCGAGATTGTTGCCAAGGCTGGCGGTAATATCGAGAAGGCCCGCGACCTCATCATCGACGCGATGGCCGCGCGCGACACGCAGCCGCGCGTTGTTGTCGGCAACGACGCTGGCGGCGACCCTGACGGGCATGCCGCCGCGATCGGGGAGGCGATCGCCGCCAAGCTGGCCGGTCGCACCGCTGCCGGCCCCTTCGCCGGCATGACGGCTCCGGCCCTCGCAGGCGAGTGGCTCCGGGGCCGTGGCGTCACGCTGCGCAGTCACGACGCCACCTCCATCGTCCGCCAGGCCATGGGCACCCGCCAGCCGTTCATGAACGGTCCGGGCTTCCATACGACCTCCGACTTCCCGACCATCCTGGGCGACCAGATGCAGAAGTCGCTCGCCAATCTCTTCGCTGCTGCGGAGAGCGGCGCGTCGAAGATCGCGGGCGTCGGCACCATGCCTGACTTCCGCGAGCGCTCCATCGGCAAGCTCTCCTCCTTCCCTGAGCTGCTGGCGCTCGGTGAGGGCGGTGAGATCAAGTGGGGCACGTTGGAAGAGTCGGGCGAGAAGATCAGCGTGGCAACTTTCGCCAGGGCGCTGTCGATTTCCTTCGAACTTCTCGTGAATGATAATTTGGGAGGCGTGCAGCGCAGTCTGCGCGATATCGCCTTCGCCGCGACCAACCTCAAGGCCAAGCTCATCATCGACGCGCTGCTGACTACCGCCATGAGTGATGGCAAGACGCTCTTCCACGCCGACCACGCCAACATCGTGACCGGCGACGGGGCGGATAAGCCGACGGTGCCGAGCCTCGACGCAGTGCGTCAGCTCATGCGGCAGCAGAAGGCTATCGACGGCACCACGGTGCTCGGCCTGTCGCCGCGCACGATCCTTGTGCCGTCCTCGCTGGAGACACAGGCGCAGATCGTCGCCACCGCGACCACGCCGGTCAGCACTGCCGACGTCAACCCGTTCTCGGGCCTGGCCGTCGCCGTCGAGCCTCGCCTCGACGCCGTGGACGCCACCTCCTGGTACGGGTTCGTCGACCCGGCCGTTCTGCCGGCGGTCGAGTTCGACACGCTGGAAGGCACTCCGGTCCCGCGCCTGGAGATCGCCGACCCGGCGGACTTCAGCCGCCTCGGCGCCGCCTACCGCGTCTGGTGGGCAGCGGGTGCCGCGCCGGTCGAATACCGCGCGGCGGTCAAGAACCCCGGCGCGTAGTCGCCGGACAACGAATAGGGTCGCGCTTTCCTCCTACGGGCGCGTCCTTCGGTGCCGCCCGCGTCTCTTCCCGGAGTTCGCGGGCGGCGCCAACAACTCGACGGAGCTTCCGATGAGTGAACCCAAGGACGCGCTGCCGCCTCGCTTGCCGCGCCTCCGCAGCGCGCCGAAGGCGAGCGGCCAGGCCAAGAAGTTTCGCATTCGCCCTGGGACGATCCGCTACAAGGTGGCGACGCTCCTCGTCGAAGGCACGCACACGCTGGAAGAGATCGCCGCGCTCTCCGGCGCCAAGACGGCCGCGAACACTTCGAGCAACATCTTTTGCCTGAAGAGGGACTACGGCGTCGGCTACGAGCGGGATCGGGATACCGGCCACCTGCGGGCGCTCCTCGCTCGCGGCCGCACGGCCGAGGAGCTGCTGCCGCCCGATCACCGCAAGGCCGTATTGGTCGACAACCCCTTCTGGTGAGACGCGCGAAGGCGTGATCGCCCGCGCCTTGCTCCGAATTTGTCCCTAGCACACCATCGCGGCATGCGACGCCGCGAGCCACCGCCGCCGATTCCCACGCTCGAAGAAATCCAGCGCGCTTCGCCGTGGGTCTGGGCGGACTGCCGCTGCGGGCACCGCGCGCCGATGGCGCTTGCCGCCGCGGTCATCCTCTACGGCCGGAACGCCTCTAGCAACGCTCTGCGCAGGAAGGCCCGCTGCACGCGCTGCGGTGGCCTGGGCGCCTCGCTCATGCACCCGAGTTGGGTGGGAAAGGAGCTAGGGTTCGGGCCGCTCCCGACATGACCGCTACCTAACCAACAACGTGGTTAAGAGCGCCATTGCCCCTCTGGCGCTGCCAAGCGGATGGCGGTTGGTTTGCCGAGCGCAACCATTACCAGTCAAATATCCTTGTCGGCTGCCGCGAACCAGTTCATGGTACCGCCCGGACGGGGGAGTGCGCTTTGGGGCGGACACAACCGCAGTAACCAAAGCGTAACTTGCTGCCGTCATCCTGACCACCTATCTAGGCTCACGAGGGCAATCAAAATGAAGCATCTCCATAGGGAACTATAGGAGCGGCGCGTTGTTGGTTGTCTACGAGCGAATGCAAGGAGTGCTTGCGATGAAGCTGCCTATCCTGCTCCGCGAGGGGTGGAACTGAGGCGACCGAGGAGGTCATTTCCACCGGCCTCTTGACGCAACCGCAACGAGTAAGCAAATTGGCCCTCGATGGTGACATCGGGGGCCAAATTCGTTTTAGGGGTAATCATCTGCCTAGCGGCGTTTGTGGCCGTCTGGTGGATCGTTTCACGTATTCCGCTTGCGGAGCCGAACGCCGTTCTGTTGACCGGCTTCGGTGCGATCCTTGTCGCGGTGCTGGCACTATTCACCCAGCGAAATATTACGCGGCGGCAGTGCACGTTGGAACACCTAGCTGCGCTTCAGATGGACAGCGATCTCATCAAATTCCGCGTGATGTTTCGCGATCTAGCAAAGCAACAGGGCGGTCTCGCGGTATGGGCCGCGGCGGACAAAGAGCAGACGGAAGAATTTCAGGCTATTAGCACCCGATTGAATGAGTTCGAACTGATCGCGATCGGCATTCAGCGCGGAATAATCGACTTTGAGCTCTATCGGCGCTGGTACAAGTCGGGCACCATTCGAGCGTGGCGTGATGCCGAAGGCTTCATAAACGGCATCCGCAATCGCTTTAACAACCAGATGCTTTTCCACGAGCTTCAGGAAATGGTTCGATGGTTTGAGGAGGACGACCATCCCCCGCGCAGATCGTGGATAAAGGGAACATTCTTCTAGCAACCCGTGTCTTCGGCCCGAACACGCGGAACACTCCACTAGCCCTTGACCGCGTCGTGGATCACCTTGACTTCGGATTCGCACTTGGCAACGACCTGATCGAGCAGCGTTAGACTATTCTGCAGGTGGTCGACGCCCTCAGCCCACTGGCCAGGGCCCATGACCATCATCCGCTGCGCGATCGCATCGACCATGTCGTTGTGCTGTTCGATGACGGTGACCAATTGCTGGCAAGCCGCCCCTGGGAGGTCGCCCAGCATGAAGAGGCTGTCGATATTCCTTTCGATCGCCGAGGGGAGCCCGATGCGTGCGGCTCCTTGGATACTCGCCGCTACCGACTGGCCGGGGAAGTTCTGAGCAGCCCTCACAGCAGTGAGGTCCTTGCGGGCGTTTTGAATCTCGAGGGGAAGTCGCAACAGGGCGGGGTAAATCGCCACGCCTATGTTGCGAGACTGAAGGAGATCGCGCCGGCGCTCGACCGCGCCGGTGCGCGCGACGGACCACACGCCTATGCCGAGCGCGACTACGGCCGCAACGCCCGACAGCCACGCCGGCAGCAGCTGAGGCTGGAGAACCCAGTCATGCGCCCAAGCCGCCACGGCGCTCACTCCTCAGCTTTAGGCGCGGCCGGGCCCGTGTGCCCGACGATCCTGCCGTCGAGCGTCGAGGTGTAAGTGGTCGCCAGCGACGACGCCGATGCTAGCGAGCCATCCACTATCAGCGTCGGTGGGGGCGGCGGGCGATTCCACACCTCGCGGGATTCGTCATTCAATTCCGCTTGGAATTTCTTCAGAGCGCGGTCGAGAGCCTCTTTGACTCGGTCGAGGTCATACCCGCCTAGCTTCCGGTTCGTGTCGATCACGCGCTCCAACTTGATATGCGTGATCTGCATCGTGACCAGATCGGAGAACTCTTCCGAATAGTTTTTGTCCTCTGGATCGTGCTTCTTCAGTTTGAAGTTGGGGTAAAAGGTAGACTTAGTGAAACGGGAGGCGCTCGGGTTGTGAGCCTTCTCCTTCTCGTAAAATTCGATCAGGCTCCTTGCGCTCACCCAGAACGCAATGATTGCCGCCTGTCGCTTGAACCAGTCTTTCCGCTCATCCGCGAATGTTTCCTCTGTCAGGAACGCGTGAGCGTGCCTGAGCACGTCGTGCTCGTAGCGGAGGTGATGCGAGAGTTGATCTTCGTGGGCTTTGTCCATGGATGCGATCCGCTAGACAGCGGACTCCCGCTGTGATTCAACAGGTGGGAGGGAGCGATTTGCCGTTAGAACCGCTCCCTCCCGAGGCCGGGGCTGGAGTCGAACCAGCGTCTTCAGGATTGCAAGGCCCGACGCATAACCCTTCTGCCACCCGGCCAGATAAACGAAGTCGCCTCGCTTCTTACGGAGCGAGGCGACTCGTGTCTGTCTGCGAAAGGCTGACTCACACGCCACTCCTCGCGCAAGAGGGGCCGTCAATCGCTAGGGCTAGAATCCCCTGTGAATTCCGGGGATAAGTTGCCGATGAATGGCGTCAGACGGGTTCGACGAGGGCGTCACCCGTCTTGGGGTGGCCGGGCATCATCTTAGCCACCCGCCATTTGCCCGGCATAAGCGCGGCCCCGGCTACCGAGCGCTTGTTCTGACCGTACGACACGTTGCCCCGCTGCCGGAGAAGGATGAGCCTCACCATCGCTCCGGGACGGATGTTGCCCACCTCCCAGGCGGTGCGGAGGCCTCCGTGGTTGGTGTTCGGACGCCAGATGTAGAAGCAGCCGTTTCCGTCGTTGGAGTCGGTCCAAGAGGTCACGACTATTTCGCCGTCTGGGGTAACTCCACCCCAAAAGGCCCGCGCCGAGGCTGTCTCTACTCCGGCCTCGTTGAGCTGATCCAAGAACTTGCCGAACGTCGTCGGCAATTTGAGCGGCTTGCGCATTTTGCGACTGTCCTTCAGGTCGGGGGAATTACGATACGGCCCGCTGGTAGCATGTCCTGCATGTCTCCGCAAGTGTCCGACTAGTCTCCGTACAGTGTACGCAGGTGCTCCGCCCACAGCCGGAGCGCCTCGCGCTTCTGAGCCCCCTCGCGTGCTCGCAGTGATTCCCTTCCGACGATCGCGGACTTCAGCTATGTCGTGACGGTGGGATAGACCCGATGGCCGACACCGATCTCGATGACCTCGTCGATTCTCCGCGCGAGACGCTGGAGATCGAAATGAAGCGTTGGCTCGATCTGGACGACCCGGTCGTCCGGGCAAAGCTCGCGCGGCACGCGGCCGCGCTTGCCAATCACGGCGGCGGGTACCTGGTCTTCGGATTCAACGACGACCTGAGTCAAGATTCGGCCCGGCCAGTGTCGTTGACTGACTATAGCCGAGACACCTTCAGCGGAATCTTCAAGAAGTATCTCTCGCCTCTCTTCCAGTGCGAGGTCGTTTTCGTGAAGAACAAGGACGGCCTAGCCTTCCCCGTTGTGCGTGTCCCCGGCCACGGCCGCACGCCGGTAATGGCGAAGGCAAACGGGCCGAGCGACGCGAGCGGGCGGACGCAGGGCGTACATGCCGGTACCTGCTACATTCGCAAACCAGGTCCCGAGAGCGCGCCGGCCATCGGAGACGAAGACTGGGCTCCTCTCATCCGACGGTGCCTGCTGAACGACCGCGATCGGCTGCTCCGGGACTTCGCTGCGCTTGTGCAGACCCCCGCGGCAGCGGAAATTGCCCCGCATGAGCGATTGAGGGAGTGGCACGAACAAAGCGCCGAACGCTTCGGTCGGATACTTGCAGCGGCCCCGGGTCTTGAATGGCCCGTTCCTCTGGCCGCGAACCACTACCAGCTGAGCTATCTCATCTCGACCGAGGGCGGAGAGGCAATTCCAGAAGCTGACCTCGTCAGAATACTCGACGAGGTCAACAATGAGGTCCGCGACACTGTGTGGACGGGTTGGAGCATGTTCTATCCGTTCACCCGGCCGGAAATCGCGCCAGCTTTCCATCCTGAGCATCTCGATGGTACTGGATCAGACGTGCTCGAGACCGACCTAATCGGTGACGGGACCTTCGACATCTCGCTTCCCGATTTCTGGCGCGTGACGCCAGATGGGCGCGCCTCGATCGTTCGCGCTTATCGCGAAGACCGAGGGGACGCATCGCGACCGGCGGGCTCATGGCTTTCTCCCGAGACCGTTCTTCGAGAAACGGCGGAACTCGTGACGCACGCCCGCCTGCTGGCGAGGCGCTACGCCACGGCCTCTGCGATCAGCTTCCGCTGCACCTGGATCGGCCTCCGGGGGCGGCGGCTTTTCGATTTTGATCCGCGGATCAGCTGGGGGCATCGCCCGGCGGCATCGGCCGACCGCCGAATCGTGGACGGGGCGTGGAGCTTGGCGCAGCTCGCGGCCGATTGGCCAAAGGTGGTCTCCGACCTCAGTTGTCCGGTCTTGAGACTGTTCTCGCTGGACCAATGCGGGCCGGAGTTGGTCCGCCAAATTGCTCCTCGATTTGTCAAGCTCCGAGGGTAGCTACGTGCTCGGCCCACATCTGAAGGGCCGCACGCTTCTCCGGGGCGTACTCCGCTCTGTTGTAGGTGCCTGCGACTCCGGCCCGAAAGCCGCTGATGTGGTTCAGCACGGCCTCGACAACGTGCGGCGGGACGCCGAGGTCCGCCATCCGCGTGGCAGCTGTTCTGCGAAGGTCGTGCAGGCGCCAGGGTGCCATTTCCCTCACCTCGCGTCCGTTCTCCTTGGCCTCTTTCTCGGCTAGCGCTGCGATGAGGTGATCCAGGCGGCTCTTGGCGCGGCTTACGCCGCTGGCCGCTGTCGTGCCGGTAGTAGTGAAGACGAACGGCGAGGTCTTCCCGTGGCCGATGCTGACACGCGGCATGCCGCGAAGAATTCGAGCGGCCTCGGGTGCGAGGGGCACCCTGTGCGGTTGGCCGTTCTTCGTGCGCTCTCCCGGCAGCATGATCTTTGGACCTGACCCCAAGTCGATCAAGGAAACCTCATCCCACCTGAGCGACAGGACCTCGTCTCGGCGCAGTCCGGTCAGGATCAAGAGTCTGACGACGGCTCGGAAGGGAGAGCCGAGGTCCTTGCTCGCCAGCCACACGAGCCGCAGCTCCGCGTCCGGCAGCACCCGGTCCCGCGACGGCGGCGCCGGTGGCCTCTCCATTCCGGTCATTGGATTCGCCTGAATGATCCCGCGACCGACCGCCCAGGTGAGCATCCTCCGCAGGTAGGCATGGAGCTTCAGCGCCCGGGACTCGGATCGGTCTCGGACTCGGTCGATGAGCTTCAGGCATTTCTCGCGGGTTACCTCGGGCAGGGGCAGCGTCTTCCACTCAGCGAGTTCGGTGTCGAAGAGCGCCCTGACTTCTCTCAGAGTACTCTCGCGCTTTGGTCGCCGCCGACGAGCCGGTCCCGCGTCGAGCTTGAGCCATTCATCCACGACGGTGGGAACCAGGGCACCCGAACCGTGGCGCTTTCCTCGCGTGACCTTTGGGTCAGCGCCTCGGCTCGCCTCGACCCGAATGGCGCGCGCCTCGTTGCGCGCTTCCGGTAGGCCGTACAGGTCGACGCTGCCCAGCGTGATCTTGTCCGGCTTGCCGCGCAGCCGATAACGAACTGTCCACGTCTTCTTGCCGCTGGGGTGGATGACTAGCTCAAGGCCGGTGGCTTTCTTGTCGCCGATGGCGACGCGGGCCGAGGCCGGCTTCACCTTCTCGACCATCGCGACTGTGAGCGTCCTGACGACCATCGCACGTTCCTCCACGGCCGCTTAGGGTAACGCCGGGGTAACGGGCTGCGGCTTTATTCCGCGATACCCGGCCTCGCGATCTTATACATCGAAGCCGGCATATGTAATAATCTTCAATGGCTTATGGTCACGCCGTTTGACCTCCTAGAACTTGGAGAAACCATGAGGCCCGGAATTCGTAATGCGAGGGTCGGGGGTTCGAGTCCCTTCCGCGGCACCAGGTTTCCCTTGGCGGCGGCTTTTACGTGGGGGATATCCGGCTTGGTCGGCCGTATCATCCTCGCAGGGGCTCTCCGCCCTCGATCGGGATCGCGCTGGCGAACAGCCGAACAACCGCTGAATCTGTGACTTTGCTCAGCGCTTTTGGCCTCAGCGCGCCTATGGCGGCGAAGCAACAGTGAACCCGCGTTATCACGGCCGCGGGGCCGCCGTCGCAACTATTCCGCGCAACGCCGTTCGCAATTCTCGCGAATCAGCCTGGTCAGCGAACGGAGTCTAACTCCGGTCGAGGGGGGCGCTTTGATCAGGTGCGGATGGTTCGCTGCGCTCGCTATTCTGGGGGCGGCGTCCTCTGCGCATGCGGGGGAGGCATCGCTCGCGAGCGCGACTGCCACCGCGCCGGCCTGGCAGGGTTTCTATGCCGGCGTCTACGCCAGCGACGACATCACCGTACTCCATCTCGATATGCAGGACGCTTTTTCGTTCGACGGTATCGGTGGCGAGTCCGGGTTTGGCGGCGCGCTTGTCGGGGACGACAATCATTTCGCCGAGCGCTGGGTGGACGGCGCCGAGATCGATGCGGCGCTGGCGACGGGCAGCTCACGCTTCGATATCTCCGACGGCCCGGACGATTTCAATTCCTCGGTCAGCGGGGAATGGGGCGCCTCGCTGAAGGGGCGCATCGGTTACCTGGTTTCTCCCGATACGCTGTTTTACGCGTTCGGCGGCGGCGGCGGCATCGAGACGTGGCTCAACCGCAACCTGTCGGTTCGCGCCCAGTACGAATACGCAATGTTCGGGAACCTGGCCGCCTCGGAAGGCATCACCGTCGATTCGCATGTCGGCACCGCGACGCTCGGCGCAGTGCTGCATTTCGGAAAATAGCCGCCTGAGGCGGGGGTGGTGCCGGGCGGCGGCGCGGCACTCCTTCCGCTGATGTCGCGCGCCGGGCCGATCAGCCGAGCTTGCTGCCGGTGACGGTGAGGATGATCGAATAAAGCGACGACGTGGCGCAGATGAAGAGGCGATTGCGCTTGCGTCCGCCGAAGGTGACGTTAGCGACGACCTCGGGAATGCGCACCTTGCCGATCAGCGCGCCGTCGGAATCGTAGCAGTGCACGCCGTCGCCGGCGCTCGTCCAGATGCGGCCCTCGGTATCGAACCGGAACCCGTCGAAAAGGCCGGCGGCGCATTCGGCGAAGAGCGCGCCTCCGGCGAGCGTCCCGTCGGCGCGGACATCGAAGCGCCGGATGTGCGCCGGCCCGTCGGGCCGGTGCGAGCGGCCGGTATCGACGATGTAGAGCTGCTTTTCGTCGGGTGAGAAGGCGATGCCGTTCGGCTTGTCGAAGTCGGAGGCGACACGGCGAATCTCGCCGCTCTTCGGGTCGATGCGGTAGACGTGACAGCCATCCTGCTCGAGCGGCGACTTGTGGCCCTCGTAATCGGTCAGAATGCCGTAGGGAGGATCGGTGAACCAGATCGAGTCGTCCGATTTCA
>Ga0265342_10003483_pt1 | contig 12888 bp, 7 predicted proteins | sample 4CB327metaG_FD_203125 | JGI IMG/M metagenome (GOLD analysis project Ga0265342, IMG submission 203125) | Rhizosphere microbial communities from Carex aquatilis grown in University of Washington, Seatle, WA, United States - 4-CB3-27 metaG | ecosystem: Host-associated > Plants > Roots > Rhizosphere...
ATTGCGAATCGTCGTTGGCCAAGGCCGCCCAGGTAGCGCCGCCGCCCGTCGCACCGGCGCCTCCCGTTCCCACTACCCACGTCGAGACACCACCCCCGGCTCCTGCGTCCGCGACTCCAATGGTGTCTAACGAGCCATCGCCTTCTGACAGTACTCAAGGCAAGGGCCTGCGCGTGACTGGAATCATTCTCGCCTCCGTCGGTGTCGCCGCGGTCGCCACCGGGGTTGGACTGTCCTTGAAGGCCAACAGCCTTTCGACCAAGACCTACAGCCAAGACCGTGAGAACGAACGTTCGTCGCTCAAGACCTGGGTATGGGTCAGCTACGGCGTGGGCGCTGCCGCTATCGCAACGGGCGCGATTCTTTACATCGTAGGCCGGCCAAGCGACCAGTCTTCCAGCGTGGCTCTTTTACCCATCGTGACCCCAAACGAGGCCTCCGTGTTGCTGAGAGGGAGATTCTAAATGCGAACTTATTCAGTGACGACATCGAGGGTTTTCTGCGTACTTACTTTCCTATCTTTCCTTTCCTCGGCCGCCCTCACCGGCTGCCTCTCAAGCGGCGCCACGCCGCCAGGGGCGAACGCGCCTTGCAAGATTAACGACGATTGCCCTTCCGGATACCAGTGCCGTGCGGCCACCAACGGCGCCCTTGGTGGGCCGTTCTGCTGCAAGGACAAGAATAACTGCGGCCCCGCGGGATCGGGGGGCTCGGGTGGTGGCTCCCTTGATGGAGGAGGCTCAGGTATCGACGGCATCGCCGCCATGGACGGGCCGTCATCGAAAGGCGGTGCCCTTGATGTCGCCAGCAGTGGCGGCGCTGGAGGTAGTGTCATTGTCGACGGCGGATCCGGCGGTGCGGGAGGTGGAATCACCGTCGTTGGCGGGAGCGCGAGCGGAGGCGGCACGGCCGGCGGACTTGCAACCGGCGGCGTTGCTGGCAACTCACCTGCGAGCGGAGGCGTATTGGCCGGTGGCATCGCAAGTGGTGGCATGGTTTCCGGCGGCGGCGCTGGCGGCGCACTTGATGCGGCCCGGGATCTCCCGCAGATACCGGATTCTGCCCCTGACATTTCAATACCGGACACCGCAACAGACAGTGCGCCCGACCTGCCACTGAGTCCGCCCGATGGAAACGGCACATGCCCGACCGGAGAGAAGGCGTGCACCTCAGCCTCCGGTACGACGTGCATCGCCACATCAGCCTGTTGTACGAACGCTGATTGCGCAGGCACCTGCCAGACCTGCAACACAAGCCACGCCTGTGTCGCCGCCGTCAGCCAGGATGACCCGTTGCACCGGCACGTGCGACGCTACAGGCGCGTGCAAGAGCAAGAAAGGCCAGACCTGCCAGACCGTAGCCGCCGGCTGCGCAAGTGGCACGACCTGCTCGCCAGATGGATATTGCTGCGACACCGCCTGCACGGGCTCGTGCCAGGCCTGCGATATCCCAGGGTACCTCGGCGTCTGCACGCCTGTTGCCTCGGGAAATCCTCATGGCAACCGAACGTCATGTGGAACCGACGCCACTTGCGGTGGCACTTGCGCGGGCAAAGCGGACGGAAGTTGTTCGTATCCGACGAAGAACTGTGGCACCGGACCAACCTGTTCGGGAAACAGCTCCATCGGTCAAGCTGCCTGCTCTGGCGGCTCCTGCGTGACGCCCGCGGCGACGGTGTGTGCCGGAGGTTTTGCCTGTGCCGCGAATGCCTGCAATACTACCTGCCAAACCAGCGCCGACTGCCAGGCCCCGTACTTCTGTTACAACAATAAGTGTCATGCCGACGTCGTGAATGTTGGCAGTAGCAGCGACCATACATGCGCCGTCTTGAACGATGGACGAATCTGGTGCTGGGGCAGCGGTGGCGCCGATATGGGCGATGGGATCAATCACACGTCCGCAACAGGCGTGCCAGTGCAGGTTGTCGGAGTGACCAACGGGAAGACCACCGTGGCGGCGAACTACGCGTCGTGCGCGCTCACGACCGTCGGCACCGTCTTGTGCTGGGGCGATGGCACCGACGGCCAGTTGGCCACGGGCGTTGTGCCGCCTGCCAATGGATATACCTCGAACACCCCCGTGGCCGTAAAGACATCGGCGGGGGCTGTGCTGACGGGGGTCACGGCTCTGTATTCCGGCAGCGACACGTTCTGCGCGCTGACCGCCACGACGACGTATTGCTGGGGAAACGATACGGGTGGGCTGCTCGGTTTCACGCCTCCACCCGCGGCCAACGGTCAGGGCATCAGCCCTATCATCTCGGCGACCCCACTCACAGGGCTGACGAACCCCTCGTCTTTCGGAATGGGATACCAATTCCAGATCGCTGTCTTCGGCTCTACAACGGTCAATCCGTGGGGTTTGAACGAGGAAGCAAACGTGGTCAGCAATGCCATTATCGCCTACTACCCGAACTTCTCCGGGCAACCGATGTACACTAACAACAACGTCATCCAGGTGAGTGCCGGTATCCGGAGCGCCTGTCTATTGTTTGCCGGCGGCGGAGTCCAGTGTTGGGGCGGCAACATCTTTGGCCAGCTCGGCGACGGCACCACCATCGACGACCCAATCCCAGGAAAGAAGATCCCGAACCTGACGGCCACGCATCTTGCGAGTGGCCAGGAGTTCGTCTGCGCCCAAACCGCGGCGGACGCGCGAAACATTGTCTGCTGGGGTTTGAACGGCGACGGGATCATCAACCCAGACATCAACAACAACTTCAATTTCACGACACCGACGACGGTTCCGTTGGGCTTGCCGGCAGGCCTGACCGTCACGGACATATCGGCGTCGTCGTCCTCGAACCACATCTGCGCGATCATCTCGGACGGTTCTGTCATGTGCTGGGGCAACAACTCGAGCCTACAGACCGGCACCGGCTCGACCGCATTCGACCAGACTGTTCCGGCGTTCGTGCAGGCGAACTGGTAGGATCAGTGCACGCCGCAAGGTACGCAGCGGAAAGCGTTGATGCGCCGCTTTTCCGCTGCGCCTACGGTCTGACGCTGAATTGATATCGACGGCAATATGCCGATTCAGTCGCAGCCGCTACGTGCTCGTTGGGGGATGCATGTATTGCGCAACATCTGACTGTCTGGTACTTCTGCGGGAGACGCGCGCCTGCCTGGGCGTCCGACCACACAACTTCCCGGCGATATCCCTTATTGCATAACGCGCCATTCCTCGCCAAGTGGCTTCGGTTTCGGAGAGATATTCGGATCGACTCGCGACCGGTCGGCTATCCAACGCGGCGGGATCAGCTCGACGACATCGTTGTGGAGCGTCTTCCAAAGACGTGAGGCTTTACGTGCTCTCGGTGGAGCGACAAACACCCCTTGTTCGGTAGCAAATGAAAGAATGACGAGCAACCACCCGCCGGCCCGATCTTGATCGAACGGACAATCTCAATGTCTACCGGGACAGTTACTTGATGAACTTCACGTCATCAACCCAAATCTCGAAATCGTTGGCTCCAGCGACGCCATTGGTGTAGATGGCATTTACTTGGATCGCCATGGCGGTGAGGTGGTTGACGTCCAAGTAGTTAGCGTCCGGCCGGAAAAATCCGCCGTTGTATTGATCTTGCTGGGTGTCGGCGAACAGAACGTCGAATTCCTTCCACGTAGTATCGACCTTATAGGCCTGATAGGTGGCTGGGAATTTGGTATCGCCGAACTTCACAAGATAGGGGCTACAGTTGTTTGTAGCCCCCGGCGTCGAATAGAGGCAAGGAGACGCTGTGGGATCGATTGCCTTCGGGTTCGCCGAGGCATCGGTATACACGTCGGGAAAGCTAACCTGGACCGTTCCCGAAATTGGCGCCGCCGCCTTGGCCCAGAACGAAATACCTTTGTACTTGGACGCATCATAGGTGCCCTTGAAGGAGCCAGCGTCCGTGACCAGCTTGGGCACAAAGTCCGTTCCCACCGCGGCGCCCCAGGTACTGAACCCGGTGGCCTTGGTATGGAAGGAACCCGGACCTGAACCACTGGGATTCCCGGTGGTCGTGTCGATGGGATACGCACTGCCTGGAACATTGGGTGGGTCAAAGGTGCCAGAGTTGTCTCCGTAGACGTAGAAACCACCCTGGCGCCCATCCGCCGGATTGAGCCCATTGTCCACAGTAAAGTCCGCGATCAGATAGATGTCGGGTCCCGGCTTCGAATCGCCACCTGAACAGCCCAGGACGAGCGCTGGACAAATGAGTGCGAGAAAATAGAACGAATGCCTGGTGGTCATTTCGAAGCCTCAAAAGTAGTTGCGAGAATCTAGGTCGCGGACTTGGTCTTGTTCCTAGTGGGCGAAATTGCCGGTCATCATGAGTAGCGTCATCAGGCCGACGGTGGCATTGAAGTACGAATAGGGAGTCTTCGCATTTGCGGTCGTGACAGTCGTATCCAGGGTTCCACGTGTGACAAGGTCAAACACGGCCTGATACGCCTCGTTGATGAAGGCCGTGTTGCTTCCGTCGGCCATGGCGCCTACTGCGGCCGTACCAATGATTGAGGCGGCATTGTTCCCACTGGCCATGACCGAGGAAGAGGGGATGTTGCTGGTGGTCGGGTCATAGACGTCGAAGATTCTCCCAATTCCATTCTTGCCGGCGTTCGCATTCGTAGCGAAGAAGCTCGTCGTCTTTGCGACATAGGTTTTTGCGTCGGTCTTGCCGTTGAAGCAGTAGTCAAGACCGATGCGCATCGGGATGCGGTGCGAGTCGTATTGATAGAGCACGTCCGTCGCGTCGTTGTTCTTGGAGATCGCGCTGCATGTACCACTGCACCACGCTGCATAGAGCCCGTTGGAGTTTGTTCCTGCCAGTCCTGTCGGTGAGGAGGTGTTGAGCGCTTTATACACCGCACTGATGACTCCGTCCCAATTGTTGGTGTCTCCGGCGGCCTTGAATGCCGCGTAGTAGGCCGGGGCGAAGTACGAGGGATTGGTAACTGCGCCGCTTGGAGAGCCATAGTTGCTGCCGCCCTTGGGCAGCAGAGTGCCGCCACCATCGATGTCGCTGGCCCAGATGTCCTTGATCATTTGCATTGCGTCGGCCTTGTAGCCGCCTCCAAAGATCTTGTCGGCCTGTAGTAGAGCGAATGCAGCATCTTCATCAGCATCGGTGGCCGACCCGCCGGAGGTGGCGCAGGCAGTACCTGTGCTTCCGCCACCGCTGCCAAGGCACCAGGTCATAAGAGTGCCTGCCGTCTTGTTGGCCTTCCAAGTGCCGTATATGCTGTCGAATGTGGTCTTGTCGTTGAAATTGGCCGCGATGAGCATACCGTAGGCAATGCCCTCGGAAACCGTGTCGTTCTGATTCTCTGGACGGATGACCTTGCCATTCTTGACGAAGGTGGATTTCCACTGGTTGTAGGCGGGCACGAGATACTTGGCATACGCGGATGGCCCGGTCGGGAGCTTGCAGCTACCCATGGACCCCGCCATGGTTGCGCTGAGCGGGAAGCCAGGAGTCGTCTCAATTCCGGTATCGTCCTTTGTGAAAGCAACGTCGTCGATCCAGAGGTCGAACGTTCCCGCGGTGGAGCCAGATGGACTTGGCCAACCATTGTCCATGTACATGGAAATCTGGATACCGAGCACATTCGCTGGTATGAAGTTTGGAGGCTGGCAGAGCGCCGTGGCCGAAGCGGTTGAGGTGCAGGTAGCGGAGTCCGTGAGATGGCGAGGAATGAGGTAACCAAATGGCACCGTAATCTGCTGCCATGAGCTTGAGATGGCCGTGGTCTGCCAAGGTGTGTTCAGCATCCAGCCGCGAGTGTTGTAGAGGCCGATGGACCTATCAGGACCTGCGGTTCCGTCTGGATTCAGGCTTCCACCCGACGTCGTGGGTTGGTTGTCCTTGGTCAAGAGCTCAAAAAACACTGCAGGCGGGGTGCCGCTTCCTGACTTCATCTTGAAGGTGATGCCATTGTAGGCGCTGACGTCGTAGGCGGTGCTCTTCTTGTCATAGGGCGTGTCCGGCGTGAATGCAGCACCGAATCCGACGTAATTGGTGGAGGCTCCGTTATATCCCGACCCCTTGACGTGCAGGGCATTCCCAGTGTCCGACGCTTCGGTAGCAATGGGGGCACCCGCGACGAGAGCTGGGCTGATGGTCATCCCACTTGCGGGGGTCGAAGCCGTGTCCGAGTTGGGGAAATAGACATACCAATAGCCGGTGCGGCCTCCGTTCTTGTCCATGTCGGCTTTGCCGGGCGTGGACTCAAAGTCCGAGATCATGTTGGCGCCAGCGGTGCTTCCGCCAGCTGGGCTCGATCCACCTGCACCCGTGCCACCGGCGCCAGTGCCGCCGGCGCCCGTGCCACCAGCGCTGCTCCCGCCTGCGCTGCTGCCACCCTTTGCGGACGTACCGCCCGCGTTGCTGCCGCCTGAGTTGCTGCCGCCAGAGTTGCTGCCGCCAGAGTTGCTGCCACCCGAGTTGCTGCCGCCAGAGTTGCTGCCGCCCGAGTTGCTACCGCCGGAGTTGCTGCCGCCTGAGTTGCTGCCGCCCGAGTTGCTGCCGCCAGAGTTGCTGCCGCCCGAGTTGCTGCCGCCTGAGTTGCTGCCGCCCGAGCTGCTGCCGCCGGCTGCGCTGCCGCCCTTTGCGGACGAGCCGCCTGAGTTGCTGCCGCCCGAGTTGCTGCCGCCCGAGTTGCTGCCGCCCGAGTTGCTGCCGCCCGAGGCGGATGATTTCCCGCCGGTTCCACCACCACTGGTGCCGCCTGTCTGCGTGCAGCCGATGAGTGGGATCGAGAGGATGAGTCCAAGACTTAGTGGCAGAGACAGAGAGCGTGCTTTGCGGTGCATTCCAATTTCTCCTTCCGGAAATGGGGCCGGAGTCGATCAGCTAAAACGGTCCTTCGGGGCAAATGCCCCCAAGTCGCCTGTGACTTTCAAAAATCCACGGGAGAATAACAGGTCTAGTACCAGAAACGAGAAGCGAAAAGCGCCTTGGCGCAGCGTTTTCGGCCCTTGCGGCCTGATGCGTCTCGCGCAAGAAGCCCCTTTCTGTCATTGGCTGTCCTCGCGCCGTCATGGCTGTTGGAGCACCTGGCCGGGCCGTTCCGTCAGTCTGACTTGACCGGGATGGGAAAAGCGATCCTTCCTGTGATCCGAAACACCGTATGCCACGCGTGGCGCGATCAGTACAGGTACATCAGACGGACGCGACCGCTGTACATGTAATTGCTGTAGATCGGGATGGACTGGTCGCTGGTCTGGAAGTCGGCCCGCGCATAGCCCAGCACGACCTTGACGAAAAGCTGGCGCGCCATCAGGTACTGGATGGCTCCAAAGGCTTGCAGATGCCCGGTGTAGTCGGGGTTGGGGCTGCCGTTGTTGTAGAAGCTATCGTAGCGATAGGTGAAGTTGACGCCACCGCCGAGCATCCACAGGGATGACAAGCGCGCGTTCAGGAAACCGCCGATGCTGGTGGTGTCGTACGAGCCCGTTCCAAGCCCGCTCCCAGAGATCAGATCGGTCTCGAACACCGACCCGTGGGCTATGTTGCCGCCGAACTCGATGTACGGATCGAAAACGAATTGCACCGATCCCCCAAACCCTTTTCTAGTGCGCTTGTATGGATAGTCCACTTTCACGCCGCCGATAGTCTCCTGGGTCCCCACGGTGGCCTTCTCGTACTCGGCGCCGGCCTTGAACTTGATCCACCCAAGGTCGAGGATGGCGGCCGGGCGGCCGCCCCAGTAGTTGTGTCCCGTGGTCGAACTGACGTTTTCGGTGCCAAGCTCGCCCAGCAACTCTACGCGAAGGGCTTGGCTCAAGTAGCCGTGGAAGGCCACATAGCCAACGCCCATGCCGGCCGTTGGCCGATCGTGCAGGTAGTTCACGCCGTAGAAGTCGGGGGCATCGATGTTGGTGTCCGGCGAGTTGACTCCATAGTTCTTGGCGCCCAGGCGCTCGAGGGTGTTGATGTCAAGTCCCATGCCGGTGTGGTAAATTTCCCAGCCTTCGAAGCGGCCGACCTTCAAATCCCACTTATTCCAAGAGCCAAACCGGATCCACAGGTCGTCGGTGTCGAAGGTGCCCACGGTGGTGCAGGTGGGGCTGGTGGTCTGGCACTGGTTGCCGACCAATTCGACCTGGCCTTGGATGAAGAACTTGCCGTCGGTGTAGGTCGGCGTCACGCGCAGCACGGCCCGCGCCTGCTGCAAGAGCATGGTCGTGTTGGGCGAATTGGCCGGATCGCGGCTGATCTTCTCGTAGCCGCTGTCGACCCAGATCGAGCCGGACACGCCCACACCTGACTTCTTCATGTAGGGCCACTGCAATCCGTTGAAGGACGGCTCAAGCCACATCGATCCGCCGTAGATGCCGCGCAACTGTCCCGGATAGGCGCTTGGCCCGAGGTGCTCGACGTAAACGGGCGGTGGCTCGACCGGAGCGGGGGGCTCTTCCACGGCCGGTGGCGCAGGCTCGGGCTGGTCTGGCGAGGCCGACTTTTCCACCGCCACGTTAAGCGGCACATCCTTGGCCGGCTCTTTCTCGGCGGCCTCGGCTGGCGCGGCCGGCTTGTCCGCCGGCGAGGCGGCTGGAGTCTCGGCAACCGCGCTGGGCGGCGGCGGGTCGGGAATGGGCGGCCCCCCTGGCGACGGAACCTCGTACTTGTAGTCCGTGCTCGGCTTCGACGCCTCCATGCCAGGCTTGGGCATGGTTGAGGTTCCCGGCTTTTCCTTGGTCGACGCTTTGGTTGCGGCCTTTGCTTTGGCCCCGGGTTTGGCTGCCGCTTTGGCGGCAGGTTTGGCCGCGAACGATGCCGGGCTGGTCAGCAAGACCACGACAGGCACCAGGGAAAGGGCGAGCGAACACAGGACAGATCTGGCTCGGGGTGATCTCATGGCGGGGCTATCCAATGCGAAACTCGCCTGCGGGTCAAGCGACTCTGCAAGTATTTAGTTGACGGTGAAGGTGTCGTTGAGCGGCAAGTTGGCCGAGCTTCCGCCCACCATGACCTTGACCGTGCCCGAATCGACGAGCCAGCCGCTGCCGTCCGTGGTGCTACTGTCTTTGGCTTGGTCCCAATATTTGAGATCCGCGACGCGCAGGGGGATGGTGACCGTTTGCTTGGCTCCGGCCGCGACCGTGACCCTGGCAAAACCCTTCAGCTCTTTCACCGAGCGGCGCTTGGTTGCACTCGGATAGGACACGAAAAGGAAGACGACCTCGTCGCCGGCCACGGTGCCGGTGTTGGTGACGTCGACGCTCACGTTGACGACGCTGTTCTTGGTCGCCGTCCCGCATGGAACCACCAGGTTGCTGTAGGCGAACTTGGTGTAGCTCAGACCGTAGCCGAAGGGATAGAGCGGCGTCTTGCCCTGCTTGTCGAAGTAGCGGTAGCCGAGGTAATAGTCCATGGCGGTGCTGCCGCCGCCGTTGAAGGTGGGCAGATCGCTGAGGGCATTGGGCCAACTGATGGGAAGCTTGCCGCTGAAGTTGACCGTGCCGAAGAGGAGCTGGCCGAGCGCGGTGCCGCCGACCATGCCGGGGTACCAGGCCATCACGACCGCGGCAACCTGTGACAGCCACGGCATGTCGATGACGCTGCCACCTTCAAGAACCACGATGACCGGCTTGCCGGCCGCCTGGGTGACGGCGTCGGTGATGAGCTTGTTCTGCACGCCGGTGTTGTTGCCGGCGTTGTTCGGCTTGCCGTCGAGGGAGAAGTTCGAGCGATCGCCGCTGCCGTTGTATTCCTCGCCCTCGTCATAGGGGGTCAGGCCCGCCACGACGATCACGACGTCCTTGCCTGCGGCATCGGAGGCGCTGTTGCTGCATGTGACGGTAGCGGACCCGGCCGCGGCTTTGATGCCCGCGCAGGGGCTGACGCCTTTGCTGGTGTCGAAGCGCACGCGGCTGGAACCGACGTCGCCGATGCGGATGCCGCTGGCGAAATCGATGGTGCCGTTGTTCACGTCGTCGGCCCTGTTGTTGATACCGTTGCCGATGGGGTTGCCCGAGGTATCGACAGGCGCCCAGTAGTCAAGCTTGGCGCCGAGAACGGCGATCTTGGAAACCGAGCTGGCGATGGGCAGGGCGTTGTTGTCGTTCTTGAGCAGAACCATTCCTTTCTGAGCAGCCTCCTGCGCCAGTGTGGTCTTGGGGTTCGAGATCGATCCGCCACTCAGCGAGGAGCTGGACGTCTTGAGCCCGGTGCCCTTGTCCGCGGTGAAGCGATACTTCTGCTCCAAGATGCGCTTGGCCGCGGTCTGAAGCTGCGACGAGGTCACGCTTGAACCAGGAGCGTCTATAGCGTTGAAATCCCAGTTCCAGGGGAGTTCCATGTCGAGGCCGGCCGAAATTGCGGCGGCCCCCGTGGCCGCGCTCGGGCTGCCGGCGTTGCCGCCCGGGATGGCCCACCAGTCGGACATGACGAAACCCTGGAAGCCGTAGTCGTTGCGCAAGATGTGGGTCAGAAGGTGCGTGTTCTGGGTGCAGTTGGTGTTATTGATCTGGTTGTAGGCTGCCATCACGCAGGCCACACCGCCGTCTTTGACGATCATCTCGAAATGCCGTGTGTAGATCTCGCGCAGGGTCTGTTCGTCCATGGTGGCATTGTCGGTCGCTCGCTGTTTCTCGATATTGTTGGCCGCAAAGTGCTTCACGCAAGCCCCAACGTATTGCTGGATGCCGGCCACGATGGCCGTGCCCATGCGCCCGATCAGGAATGTGTCTTCGCCATAGGTTTCCTGCGCGCGGCCCCACAGCGGGTGGCGAAGGATGTTTACGGTGGGGGCCAAAAGCATGGTCTGACTGGCCGCCACCATTTCGTCGCCCATGGCCTGGCCAATGCGGAATTCGAGATCCGTGTCGAACGAGGCACCGCGAGCCATGGCCACCGGGAAGGCGGTGGAATTCGAGTGAACGGCGCTGGTCGCATTGATGGGAGCATCCAGGTTCACTCCGCGCGGACCGTCGCGGAAGGTGTAGCCCTTGATGCCTCGGGTGGTGTTGTCCGTCTGGCGGAAAGTGTCGTTCCAGTTTCTATTGGTGGCTGCTCCAGGGTCGGTCCCGCGCATCTGCTGCGCCATCTCGGTGGCCGACATGTTGGTCACCATGCTGGCGGCCTGGGCGGCGAACTTGGTGTGGTCGGAATTGAGGTAGGTCGGCATCTTGGGGTCCGACGGCAACGTGCCATCACCACACGACGACTTGGGAGCTGTGCTACCGCCGGCCGAGCTTCCGCCTGACCCGCTACCGCCGCCGCTGGTGCCACCGTTGCCGCCGCCAGAGCCGGCCGCGCCACCGCCGGCCCCGCCGTTGTTCCCGCCTGAGCTGCCGCCCGAGCCGCCAGAACTGCTTCCGCCAGCGCCGCTAGCGCCACCTTTGTTCGAGCTTCCGCCTGACCCAGCCGCGCCGCCGGCATTGCCCCCGGCGGAACTGCCGCCGCTGCTATTTCCGCCCGAGCTGCCGTTGCTGGTTCCGCCAGAAGCGCTGTTGCCGGTTCCGCCCGAGCCACCATTGCCGGTTCCGCCCGAGCCACCATTACCGCTACTGGAGCCACCGGATCCGCCGCTCCCGCTGCCGCCGCTACCCGAAGACGGCTGCGCGGCCGGCCTGCAAGCAACCGCCGAAGCACCCAGTAGAATGACGGCCATGGCCGCGTATCGCGAGAAGGACGACTGATGTTGATTCATGTGAAACTCTCGGAGGTTGGTGGAGGGCACACCGAGGAACTGTTGACTCTTGGTCCAGATTCTTCGGTTTTCTTACAAGCCTGCTACGGCGTAGCCGATGGGCAAGGATTTGCCACTCGGTGTATACACCGCAGAGCTTTCACCTGGGAAGCGTTGGGTTGCCGCGAACCATCTGTCGCCCTGCGGTGACATCGCCCACAGTTTTGACCTTGGCCGTTGACGAAAGCGAGCGGCGAACGCACCATACAGGCGGCCAGCAGCAACCATTTGCAGAAAGGTCGTGCGATGAAGAAGAGCAACCTGCTCGTGGGAATCGTGATTCTGGGCTCCGCCTTTGTGTCCGCGTGCGCGCAAGACGGCGGAACCAAAGGAAGTGGAAGCTCGGGCGGCAGCGCATCGAATGGCGGCAACGGATCTGGCGGCAGCACGACATCCTCGGGCGGCAGCGGTAGCGGGGGCACGACGACCTCGGGCGGCACGACCGCATCGGGCGGTTCCAGCGCATCGGGCGGCAGCGGTAGCGGCGGCACCAGCGCAACCGGAGGCACCACCAGCACGGGCGGCAACTCGAATTCAGGCGGCACATCCGGAAACGGTGGCGCGTCCGGCACCGGCGGCAGCAAGACCACCGGCGGAAGCAGCGCAACCGGCGGTGCATCGGGCACCGGCGGAACCGGCGCAACAGGCGGTGGAACCAGCGCAACCGGCGGCGCGTCTGGAACCGGTGGTGGATCCGGAACTGGTGGCGGCACCGGCGGTGGCGGCGTCTGTCCGACCTGCGCCAAAGGCGGAGCGGGCGGCGGCGGCTCTGGCACCGGCGGATCAGGCACCGGTGGCTCAGGCACCGGCGGAACATCCGCAACCGGGGGTGGGTCCGGCACGGGTGGAACCACGAGCACCGGTGGCCTGCCCGCACTTACTGTCGTCGGCACCCAAATGCAAGCGAACGGCAAGACCGTCGTCCTTCGCGGCTCGGCCTTGATCGACATCGGTGCGCTCTATGCCTACGGCGGCAACAGCGTCGCCGGAATATCCGCCCGCATGGACAAGATCGCCGCTGCCGGCGTGCAGGGCCACGTGGTGCGCCTGCCGGTGTATCCGAAGGTTGATTACAATGGTAGCTAGAGCTTGTCGGGAAATTCGGGCCGCCCGAAGGGCCGGCCCGCGGCTGGCGGCTCGCGAGCCGCGTGAGCGAGGGCGTGAGCGAGTTCGTGGGCGGCGGGCGACAGGCGGGCCGCGTGGG